>Ga0207757_100086_pt1 | contig 77041 bp, 85 predicted proteins | sample A23P3SouthBayCA_2_FD_187752 | JGI IMG/M metagenome (GOLD analysis project Ga0207757, IMG submission 187752) | Aerobic enrichment media microbial communities from Eden Landing Ponds, California, USA - A23 P3 (2) (SPAdes) | ecosystem: Environmental > Aquatic > Marine > Unclassified | place... | reverse complement strand
TAGTCGTAACTGCGAGCCGGGATGGCCGAGTGGTAAGGCGCACGCCTGGAAAGCGTGTTCCCTCAGGGATCCAGGGTTCAAATCCCTGTCCCGGCGTTTCTCTCTCGAATCGACGCCGGAGAGCCGTGGCTCCGCTAACTCATCGCGTCTCTAGGCGTGACCAGATCCCCGCCGCAGGCCGGACAGCGGTCCAGCGAGCCCGTCACACCCGTCGTCGCCCGGAACTCGTCGTCGTCGCAGTCGGTACAGACCCACTCCGCGACGTGTCTGGTGACTGGGGACGGTTCGAGGGTACGATCCTCGCTCGGTGCCATGGTAGCATTTCACAGTTGAGCCACTCGACAGCAACGGTGCGTTCGGTCCCGATTGTGGACATTACGGGGAGAATAACTCAGTCTGGAGCACGTTCGAGCGTCTCGTAGCGTTCCGTCGTCACGGCCGGCCGGTCAGCAGGGTCCGCGAATTCGAGAATCGGAGAAAGGTTCATGTGGCGGGGGCGCGTGGGTTTGCGTGACAATGCCTGACACGAAAAGCGGCCGCGAGCGAAACGGGAAGAACAAGCGCGCACAGCTGCGTCAGCGGCTGTACGAGGAGGAACTCGAATCGCTCGACGAGGAGGCGGACCTGCCGGAGTTCGGCGAGGGCGAGGAGGAGTTCGCGGCCGACGACTAACGGGCGACTCCGTCTCTTTTTCGCGGCCGGACCGCCGTGTCACCGCTCGCTGCTCGGCTCGCGGATCGACTCTCGGCGCCGCAGTCCGTCGTAACGTGTGTCGGCGCTCTTATCACGACCCCGCCCGAATCCGTCGGTCGTGCCACTCCGTGCGAACTACGCGACGATGTTCGTCGGCGCGCAACTTGCGCCCGAGACGCGGGAACTCGACCTCGACTGGGCCGACAACGTCGGTGACGAAACCGAACTCCACGAGTTCGACGTACCGACCGACGACGCCACCGACGGCTACGTGGGGATTCAGGCGTTCGACGTGGGTGAGTACGGTCACGAGATTCTCGTCAACGGCGAGCCGATGAGCGGGTTCGACATCCCACCGAACGACGGCTGGCAGTACTGGGTCGACACGTTCGGCGACAGCGTCTCCCTCTCCGAGGGCGTCAACACCCTCCAGATCGTCCGCGACACCGACACCCGCGACGCCTTCGCCGTCGGCACCGTCACCGTCCACTGGAAGGAACCCGACGACGCCTGACTGGCGCCGGGTCCGCACTTAAACCCACCCGAGACGCGCTTCGTTTTCCACGGCCCGGATCGTGCCAACAGTTGACAATCGGTCCGACGATCCGGTTACGTCCGGGGATTCTTTCGCCCCATCCGGACGCCGTGACCGCTCCCCGCCTCGCACGACACCATCTACTTTTATATAGAAGGACAAACAATCGTTCGGTGAACCATGAGTCAGCGAATGCAGCAGGGTCAGCCGATGATCATCATGGGCGAGGACGCCCAGCGCGTCAAGGACAAGGACGCACAGGAGTACAACATCTCGGCGGCCCGTGCCGTGGCGGAGTCGGTACGCTCGACGCTCGGCCCCAAGGGGATGGACAAGATGCTCGTCGACTCGATGGGCACCGTCACCATCACCAACGACGGGGTGACCATCCTGCAGGAGATGGACATCGACAACCCGACGGCCGAGATGATCGTCGAGGTTGCCGAGACACAGGAGGACGAGGCCGGCGACGGGACCACCACCGCCGTCGCCATCGCGGGTGACCTCCTGAAAAACGCCGAGGACCTCCTCGAACAGGACATCCACCCGACGGCGATCATCAAGGGCTTCAACATGGCCTCGGAGAAGGCCCGTGAGGAAATCGACGACATCGCCGAGCGCGTCGATCCGAACGACGAGGATCTCCTCCGGAAGGTCGCGGAAACGTCGATGACGGGCAAGAGCTCCGAGCTCGACAAGGAACTGCTCGCGCAGCTCGTCGTCGACGCGGTGCAGGCCGTCACCGTCGAGGCCGACGACGGCTCTCACGTCGTCGACCTCGAATTCGTGGAAATCGAGACCCAGACGGGCCAGTCCGCCTCGGAGTCCGAACTCCTCCACGGCGCGGTCGTCGACAAGGACCCCGTCAACGACGACATGCCCGTCGACTTCGACGCGGCCGACGTGCTCCTCCTGAACGAGCCCATCGAGGTCGAGGAGACCGACGCCGACACGTCGGTCAGCATCGACAGCCCCGACCAGCTCCAGCAGTTCCTCGACAGCGAGGAACGCCAGCTCCGCGAGAAGGTCGATCAGATCGTCGCGACGGGCGCCGACGTGGTGTTCTGTCAGAAGGGCATCGACGACCTCGCGCAGTACCTGCTGGCCAAGGAGGGCATCCTCGCCGTCCGCCGGACGAAGAAGTCCGACATGGGCTTCCTGCAGGAGATCCTCGGCGCCGAGATCGTCTCCGACCTCGACTCCGCGACCGACGCCCACCTCGGCCACGGCTCGATCACCCGCGACGCCGACGCCGGCCTGTTCTACGTCGAGGGCGGCGACTCCCACGGCGTGACCATCCTGCTGCGTGGCTCGACCGAACACGTCGTCGACGAACTCGAACGCGGCATTCAGGACGCCCTCGACGTGGTGTCGGCCACCGCGTCCGACGGCCGCGTCCTCGCCGGCGGCGGCGCCATCGAAGTCGAAGTCGCCAGTCGCCTGCGCGACTACGCCGACGACATCAGCGGGCGCGAACAGCTCGCCGTCAACGCCTTCGCCGACGCCGTCGAGACCGTGCCGCGCGTGCTCGCCAGCAACGCCGGCCTCGACAGCATCGACACGCTCGTCGCCCTCCGCGCGGCCCACGAGGACGGCGACGTCCACGCCGGCCTGAACGTCTTCTCGGGTGACGTGGTCGACACCTACGAGGCGGGCGTCGTCGAACCCGCCCACTCGAAGGAGCAGGCGCTCTCCTCGGCCACCGAGGCCGCGAACCTCGTCCTGAAAATCGACGACATCATCGCCGCGGGCGACCTCTCGACCTCCGGTGACGGAGACGAGGGCGGCGCCGGCGGTGCTGGCGGCATGGGCGGCATGGGTGGCATGGGCGGCGCGATGTAAGCTCGGCGCGCGCCCTCACACGCTCGTTCCCCCCGAATCGACACAAAGCCCTTATTTTCACCGGCGGTACGACGTGCCATGCCCTCCAGCAGACGCGCGCTCCTGACCAGCGTCGGCGCCGCCCTGACCGGACTCGCCGGCTGTCTCGATTTCGGCGGCGGGGCGGACCAGCCGGCGTCGCCAACGGGGACGCCGACAGCGACCCCGGCCCCGACGCCCACGACCCCCGCAATCACCGACACGACGCTCGGCAACGCCGTCGCCCTCGACACCGACGGCGACGGGCGGGGCGACGGGATGGCAGTCGTCGTTTCCGACCTCGTCTCCGCGCACTCGATCCGGTATCTGACCGCGCCGGACGCCTTCGGCGTCGCCGACGCCGGGGGAGAGCAGTTCGTCCTCGTCCGGGTCGCCGCACGGGGCGAAGGCACCCCACCGACCCCCGACGACTTCTCGCTCGTCGCCGGCGGGACGACGTACGAATCCGGCATCGAGGCCGTCGGTCCCGCCCGCGTCGACGACCCCGTGTCCGGCCGCCCGTACGGTGGCTCGGACCGAGGAGGCTACCTCGGCTTCCGGGTTCCAGCGCCCCTCGACGCCGACGACGCGGCGATCCATCTCGCCGAGACGGCGCGGTGGACGCTCCCCCAGTCGGCGCTCGATGCCCTGCGCTCCCCACCCCCCGCGTTCGAGACGACCCTCACCGTTCCCGACAGCGTCGCCGCCGACGAGGCGATAACCGCCCGTCTCGACGTGACGAATACGGGCGACGGGATCGGCACGTTCCGCGGCGCGATCAACCACCAAGGGCCGCTCTACGCCGCCGACGCGTTCACGTTCTCGCTCCCTCCGGGCGAGTCGACGACCCACGAGATATCGGTCGGTTACTACCGCGGGAGCGACCCCCCGCCCGCGAGCGTGCAGTTCGCCGTCGTCGGGCCGGGCGTCTCCGAGTCGTTCTCGGTCCGGATCGAGGGAGGCGGAACGCCCGACGGGACGGCGTCGCCGACGGCCACCGCCGACTGAGTCTGTTGCACAACTGATACCTCCGTCGGGGTGCTACCGTCCCCCATGGAGACCCTGCTTCTCGACGCCGGCACGGTGGCGTCGCACACCCCGATGACGGCCGTCGTCGATGCCGTCGAGACGGCGTTCGCGGCCCACGCCCGCGGCGACGCGGTGATGCCGCCGAAAACGTACGTCGACCTCCCACAGTACGACGGCGACTTCCGGTCGATGCCGGCGTACCTTCGGGGCGACGGCGTGGAACGCAGTTCCACGGACACGGATAGCCGGTCACAGACCGGCGACGACTGGGACGCCGCGGGCGTGAAGTGGGTGAACTCCCACCCGAACAACCGGGCGCGTCACGCCCTCCCGACAGTCATGGGGACGATGATCTACTCCGATCCGGAGACGGCGTTCCCGCTGGCCATCATGGACGGCACGACGCTGACGACCCGACGCACGGGCGCGGCGGCGGCCGTCGCCACCGACCACCTCGCGGTCCGGGACGCCCGCACGCTGGGGCTGGTCGGGGCGGGCGTCCAGTCCCACGCCCAACTCGACGCCATCCTGACGGTCCGGCCTATCGAGACGGTAATCGTGGCCGACGCGGACGCCGACCGCGCCCGGGAGTTCGTCGAGGCGGTCAGTGATCGCGTGACGGCGCGCGTCGGCTCTATCGCCGAGGCCGCCGCCTGTGACGTGCTCTCGACGGTCACGCCAGTCGAGGAGCCCATCGTCGAGACGGTGGGCGATCACACCCACGTCAACGCCGTCGGCGCCGACGCCGCGGGCAAACACGAACTCGCCGACGACCTGCTGACTTCGGCGAAAATCGTCGTCGACGACCGCGAACAGTGTGTCCACTCCGGCGAGATCAACGTCCCCTACAGCGAAGGGGTGCTCACCGACGACGACATCCACGCCACGCTGGGCGAGGTGATCGTCGGCGAGGCGACGAGCCGGACCGACGCGGACGGCGTGACCGTCTTCGACAGCACCGGCCTCGCGATTCAGGACGTGGCGGCCGCCCACGTCGCCTACGAACGCGCCGCCGCGGCCGGGGCGGGGGTGTCGTTCGACCTCCTCGGGCTGAGTTAGTCGGCGGCGACGAGGTGCTTTCGCATCCAGTCGGCCGCCCGCGGCCGGTAGCGCGTGACCCGGTTCTTGCAGACGTGGTCGCCGTCGGGGTAGTAGAGCAGTTCCCCGTTCGGCGCCCGTTCGGCGATGCGCCGGGTCTGCTCCGGCGGGACGACGGTGTCGTTGCCGCCGGCGATCATCAGCGCCGGCGCCGTCAGGTTCTCGATGTCTCCGCGCAGGGTCATCTGCTCCGTAATCTCGTCTGCCTCGACGAACGAGTCCGTGTGGCAGGCATGCAGGAAGCCGTCGCGCATCGACACCGAACTGTACAGCGAGGCGGGGCCGACGCTGAACGGCCCGGCGAGGCCGACGCAGGCGTCGAACCGGTCGTCGTTCGCGGCGACGTGCGGGGCGTAGAAGCCGCCGACGGAGACGCCGTAGATGCCGAGACGGGTGGCGTCGATGTCTCCCCGCCCTTGCACGTCGTCGACGACGGCCGAGATGGCCTCGTGGTAGTCCGGCGTCATCGGCCGGTCGTACCACATCTCTCCCTGTCCGGGGCCGTCGACGGCGAGCGTGGCGATGCCGCGGGCGTGGAAGTCCGACGACCGCGTGTGCTGTTCTTCCTTCGTGGAGTCCAGCCCCGACAACACGAGGACCAGCGGCGACTCGTCGAGGCCGTCGGGCGTCGCGTCGGGCACCCGCAGGTAGCCGGGTACGTCGCTCCCGCCGGGGAACGGCACCTCGATGCGTTCCGCCGGGGGGTCGAGATGCGGTGCGGCTTTCCCCCACAGTTCGACGGCCCGCCGGTGAGCGGTTTCTCGACGGTCCTCGTCGGCGAACCACGCGAACGAGCCGAAGTGGCAGTACATCGACGCCCGCAGGAAGTGTTCGCCGGCGCTCGCCGAGTTGCCGGTCGCCTCGGCCTCACGGCCGAGTTCGGCGTGGTCCTCGCCCACCGCGGCGAACGCCTCGCACCACTCGTCCCACGTCTCGATTTCCGCGCGCAGATTCTGCAGGTCGTAGCGGTCCAGTCCCTTCGCGAGAAAGCGGGTCCACCAGCGGTCGAATCGGTCCTCGACGAACTCGCGGCCGCGTTCGTCGTCGGTCATCGGTGCCACCACTCGTCGCTTCGCGGTCGGTGTCGTGATGCTACCGTCGCCTCCGCGTCCTGTCGGTCGTACACGTTGGTCGCACAGTTGGAGACGGCTCTGTTAAACGTTTCTCCGGAATGATTATCTCAGTCTCCCGTCGGTACGACGGCGTCGAGCACTTTCGTCACCAGCCAGAGCAGGAGCAGAAACGGCAACAGCGGGAGCAGGAGGATCACCATGCCGAGGAAGACGCTCCAGCCGATGGCGTCCATCTCGGCGTCGGTGCGTGCCCGAAACGGTTTGCCGAGGGTGCGATAGACGGCTTTCGCCGGTTCGAGCGCCGGCTCGCCGGTTGATTCGGCATCACTCATGGTACCGTGTACGACCCCGACCGCGATAAATATTGTCTGGCTAACTATTCGATGTGGATCGCCGGGCGGAAGGGGACGGCGTTGCCGGCGCGGTTGCCGGGGTCCGGCGGGTCCGCGTCCTCGGCGTACACCGACACCTCGGCGTCGAACTCGCGTTCGAGGAACGGGACGGCCGCCTCGTAGACGGCGAGTTCGTCCAGCGCTTCTAGCGTGTCGACCGTCTCGTCGTCGAGGTCACGCACGAGTTCGACGAGGTCGCCCACGAGGTCGTTGACCGCCTCACCGCGCTCGCGGAGGGCGGGGTCGCTCATCGCCTCGCTCATCGCCGCGCCCACGTCCGGGCCGGCTTCGACGACGGCGTCGAACACCTGTCGTTTCCAGTCGGCGGCGACGTACACCCGAATCCGGTCGGGATCGGTCCCCGTCACGTCGACGATGTCGTTTACGTCCTCGGTGAGGCGTTCGATCTGTCGCTCCTCCACCTCGACGGCGGGCCGTTCGAGGGCGGGGTCGGCCTCGGGCCACGATGCGTCCTCTGCCGGCGTCCCCGCCAACGCCTCGTGGAGTTCGTTCGTCATGAAGGGGACGAAGGGGGCGAGTAGGCGCAGGCGCGTCTCCAGTGCGTGCCGGAGGGTCCACTGCGCGCCCGGCCGGCTCCGGTCGGTCCGGCGGCGGTACCACCGGAGCGCCTCCTCGAAGCCGTAGAAGGCGGTCTGACTCGCCGCGCGCGTCTCCGAGTTCTCCATCGCCTCGGTCACCTCGCGGATCGTCCCCTGCAGTTTCGAGAGGAGCCAGCGGTCGACGTGTTCCAACTCCTGTGCCTCGGGGTCGTCGTCGAACGTCGACTCGGGGTCGTCGGGGATCAGTTCCTGTGCCCGGTTCCAGAACCGCTCTAGCTGGTTGCGGACGCTCTCGACCTGCCCGGCCCGCCAGTCGTAGTCCTGCCACGGCTCCGCGGAGTTGAGCAGGAAGAAGCGGACGGTGTCGGCGCCGTAGCGCTCGATGGCCTCGCCCGGCAGGACGACGTGCCCCTTCGAGGACGACATCTTCTCCCCTTCCAGCAGGCCCATCCCCATGATGACGATGCCCGCGGGCCACTGCGGTTCGTCGAACAGCTCCGCGTGGTGGAAGAGATAGAACGTGAGGTGGTTGGAGATGAGGTCGTTCGCGGAGAAGCGGTAGTCGACGGGGTACCAGTAGAGCCACTCCTCGCGCAGGTCGAGGGCGCGCGGGTCGGGGTCGTCGACCGCCTCCGGCCCGTAGAAGAGGGCGTCGAAGAAGTCGCGGTCGAGGTCCTCGACCGGAATCTCGCGCAGGCGCGGCGCGATGGTGTAGTACGCCATGTAGATGGTCGAGTCCGAGAGGGGTTCGATGACGAAGTCGTCGTCCCACGGCAGGCGCGTCCCCAGCCCGTAGTTGCGGATGCACGGCCACTCGTTCAGCCAGTCGATTGTGTGGTAGTACTCGTCGCGGGTGTTCTCGGGGATGCACTCCATGTTCTCGACCACCCGCTTCGTCATCTCCTTCCAGTCCTCGTCGTTGTACCGGAGGAACCAGGTGTCCTGCTCGGCCACCTCGACGTCGCCGCCACACCGGCAGACGACCTCCTCGGAGAACTCGTACATGGTTCCGAAGTGGCCCGCGTCGATCCCTTCGTTGCGATAGTCGTCACGGATGTCCTCGATCACCTCGCCGGCGAACTCGCCGTACGCGTCGTGGAGACGGCCAGCGTGGAACTCGCGGTTGTACAGTTCCTTCGTCACCGCCTCCAGTTCGGGGTCGTTCGAGGATTCGACACCCGCGCGCTCGACGGCGTCTTTCGCCGGCACGTCGCCGTACCCCTCGACGTCGAGGATCGGGACGGGGTCGATCCGGTCGACGACCGCCGGATCGACGCCGTAGCGCGCCATCCGTTCGTCGTCGGCTTTCGCCTCCTGTAAGGCGAGGTAGTCGTCCGGGGAGTGGGCCGGCACGGACATGACCACGCCCGTGGCGTTGTCGGGGTCGACGAACGTCGCGGGGAGGACGGGCACCGCGTCGCCGGTGACGGGGTTGGTGACGGACTCGCCCACCAGTTCACTCCCGGCGAACGTCTCCTCGACGGTCACGTCGTGGGCTTGCAGGCGGAGTTTCTCCGTCGCCTGCTCCGAGACGAGCCACGTCTCGCCGTCGACGGTGGCGCGGGCGTACGTGGCTTCGGGATCGACGTAGGCGTTGGTGACGCCGCGGACCGTCTCCGGCCGAAGCGTCGCCATCGGTACGACTGCGTCGTCGAGGCCGAAACGGATCAGGGTGTACTCCTGAAATTCGGCTTCCTCGCCCTCCAGCAGGTCGTGGGTGGTGACCGGCTGCTCCTCGTTCGTGCAGTACTTGACGGGGTGGAGCCCCTTCTCCAGCCGGTTCCGCTCGCGGAGCGTCTCGTACTGCCACGTGATGAACTTCGAGTAGCGGTCGTCGTTGGTGGTGAACTCGCGACGCCAGTCGATGGAGAGGCCCAGCGACTTCATCCCCCGCTTGTAGTGTTCCTCGATGAAGTAGCGGGCGTAGCCCATCGGCGTCTCCAGATCCTGCAGGGTCTCCTCGGGCACCTCGTAGGTGTCTCGAAGGACCGAGAGCTGTTCCTCCTCGCCTTTCTTCAGGCGCTCGACGGCGCCGATGATGGGCGTGCCGGTGACGTGCCACGCGATGGGGAAGAGGACGTTGTCGCCCTGCTGTCGGCGGTAGCGGGCGTACACGTCCGGCACGGTGTAGGTTCGGGCGTGGCCGATGTGCATCCCGCCGCTCGGGTAGGGATAGGGAACGGTGATGAACGTCACGTCCTCCTCACCGGCCTCGCCGGGCGTCTCCGACGCCTCGCTGTCGGCCTCGTATCGCCCCGTCTCGGCCCAGCGCTCCCGCCAGCGCTCCTCGATGTCCTGCGGGTCGTAGTCCATGTTCCGGCACAGGAATTCCCGACCTAAAATAACTCCTATCCCGCCGGCTCCGGCGATTATCGTCGTTGATGACTGGTAACCGGCACCGGTAAGCGCCCATTATCGACCGACTGCAGTCCGGTAAGGAACCATTATATAACCGTCTCCGGATTCACAAGCCCGGGTGAACAGATCGTGACGGTATCGTCGCTCGGTCGCCCGGTGAGCGCCACCGTCGTCGGTGGTCTCGGCGTCGCGCTGGTGGCTGTCTGGTACGTCGAGGTCGGTGGTCGGCCGTGGTGGTCTCCGGTTACCATCGCGCCCTTTGGGCTCGCCGTCCTCCTCCTCGTCGCCGCCGGCTGGCTCTTCCGGAGCGACCTCGAGGGCCGAGTCGCGCTTCGGGTCCCGCTGACGACTGCCGTCGGCATGCTCGTTTTCGGCTCGTTCGGCGTGTTCGTGGCGTTCGACCTCCTTCCTCCCGCGACCGACGTTCGGTCGACGCTGGTCGTGTTGCACTTTCTCAGCGCCGGTGGCGCCGTCGGCGTCCTCGTCGGCCTGTTCGCCGCGAGACAGGCGGCGACGATCCGGACGCTCCGCGCCCGCGAGGCTGCCCTCCGTCGCTCCCGCGACGAGTATCAGGACCTCTTCGACGGGACTGGGGACACGGTGCTCGTCCACGACACGGACGGCGTCATCATCGCCGCCAACGAGACGGCACACGACCGGCTGGGGTACGAGTCGGGCCAGCTCGTCGGCCGTCGGCTCGACGCGGTCGAAGCCGCGGTCCCCGACGAGACGGAGGCGGACGACGCCGGCGCCGAGGGCGCGTCCGACACGGACGATGACGAGACCGACACCGCCGACCGCATCGTCTACGAGACGGTCCACACGACCGCCGACGGCGACACGACTCCGGTCGAGGTGAGCGCCACGTTCGTCCGATACGGGGGCGCGCCGGCGGTGCTCTCGGTCGCCCGCGACATCGCCCAGCGCCGCGCGTCCGAACGCGAACTGGCACGCAAGCGCGACCAGCTTCGGGCGCTCAACCGCGTCCTCCGTCACGACATCCGCAACGACATGCAGATCGTCCTCGGTCTGGGGCGGCTCCTCGACGACCACGTCGACGAGGAGGGGCAGGAGTACCTCCGGACGATCCTCGACACCGGCGAACACGTCGTGGAACTCACGCGGAGTTCGCGCGACCTCGCGCGGACGGTCGCCGGCGAGACGGAACTCCCACTGGAATCGGTCTCCCTCGCCGACACGCTGCGAGCGGAGATCGACCGCCGACAGGAGGCGTTCGGCCACGCTACCATCACGCTTCGGGACGACGTGCCCGACGTGAACGTCCGAGCGAACGACCTGTTGGCGTCGGTGTTCCGGAACCTGCTGAACAACGCCGTCCAGCACAGCGACCGGGACGAACCGACGGTCGAAGTCTCCGCCGACATCACCCGGGGCGACCACACGGCCATCGTCCGCGTCGCCGACAACGGGCCGGGCATCGTCCCCGACCGGCAGGAGACGGTGTTCGGCAAGGGTGAGAAGGGCATCGAGAGCGAGGGAACCGGTCTCGGGCTCTATCTCGTCCAGTCGCTCGTCGACCACTACGGCGGGTCGGTCTGGATCGAGGACAACGAGCCACGGGGGACCGTGGTGGTCGTCGAGTTGCCGATTGCGGAAGCGTAGCGAAACGGTCGAAAACAGGGGTACACGGTCGAGAACGGGGGGTACAGGTGGATACGACGACCGACCGAGGCGCCAACGCACGGGGCCGCCGTCGTGGCGCGGTCGTCGATTACTCGACGTCGATGTGACGCACGTCCATATCGGCCTCGACGGGAATCGAGACCGTCAGGACGCCGTTGCGGTAGGTCGCGCTCGCGTCCTCGCCGTCGACGTCGGCGGGGAGTCGGATCGTGCGGCGCATCGCGTGGTGGCGGCGCTCGCGGCGGACGTACGCGTCTTCGTCGACGCTCGACTCCACGTCGGAGTCGGCGCGGATCGTCAGGAGGTCGCCGTCGACGGAGATGTCGAAGTCCGCCTTCTCGAAGCCGGGTACGTCGGCCGTCACGACGATTTCGTCGTCGTGGTGGGCGATGTCGACCGCGAAGTCGACCTCGCTGGAGCCGTAGCCGGGTCGGGCGTATCGGCCGAATCCACCCCATCGGTCGCCGGTCATGCGCTCGAAGAGGTCGTCGAAGTCACTGAAGTAGTTGTTCGGTTGCATTGGTAATCGCCACCCCTACAGAGGCTCGCCGAGGAGATAAATATCGCTGGATCTGAGCTAGCTATCTACACGGTAAACGGCCTGAGGGCGGCATCTAAGACGGTTCAGACGACGTGGCGCGTGTCGTAGGAGCCGAGTCGACGCACCCACCCGCCGGCGGCGATGTCCTCCACCTCTTCGACGGCCTCGCGAGCGTGTCGCTCGTAGAGTCCCGCCTCGAAGTCGATGTGGAAGAGGTAGTCACCGAGTCGGTCGCCCGTCGGCCGAGACTCGACCCGGGAGAGGTTGATGTCGCGGTCCGCGAACGCCTCCAGCAGTTCCAGCAGGAGGCCGGGGTAGTTCGCGTTCGGGTTGACGATGATCGTCGACTTCCCGCCCGCATCCGACCGTTCCGCGGCCGGGGCGATGGCGAAAAATCGCGTGGCGTTGGAGTCGCGGTCCTGAATGTCCTCCGCGAGCACCCGGAGGTCGTCGCCCGCGTTGTCGGGATGGGCGATGGCGGCGACGGAGGCGTCCTCGCGGGCGTGTTCGACGCCGCGGGCCGTGCTGGCGACGGCCTCCAGCGTCACGTCCGGATACTCGGCTTCGAGGTAGGAGCGACACTGCGCGAGCGCCTGCGAGTGGCTGGCGACCACGTCGAACTCCTCGGACTGGGCGATCAGCGCGTGGCGGATCGGGGTGACGATCTCCTCGACGACGCTCACGTCGTAGTCCGCGAGGGCGTCCAGCGTCTCCGTGACGCTCCCCTCGATGCTGTTCTCGATGGGGACGACGCCGCGGCGATAGTCGCCGTCAGCGACCGCCTCGACGATGGCGGTCACGGACTCGCTGAAGGTCACCTCGTCGGCGACCGCCCGCGCGGCGCGGTGGGAGTACGTCCCCGCCGGGCCGAGCGTGATGGCTTCCATGGCCCCCGATTGCGCGGAGAAGGGGAAAAGCGCGTCGGGTTCCCAGCGTCGCGGGTTCCTAGTCGGCGAGACGGAGACGGACGTTGAACACGCTCCCCCGTGGCTCGTTGTCTTCGATCCAGACCGACCCGCCGTAGTGGTCGACGAGCGTGTACACCAGATAGAGGCCGAGGCCGGTGCCCTCGCTGTCGATGCCTTTCTTTCCCTTCCCGAACACCGTCTCACGGCGGTTGGGGTCGATACCCGGCCCGTCGTCGGCCACCTGCACCAGCACCCAGTCGTCCGTCACTTCGGCGGACACCTCGACGGTCGGCTCGTCGCCGTCGTGGTGCTGGACGGCGTTGTTCAGCAGGTTCCGGAACACCGAGCGGAGCATGTCGTTCGCCGTCACCTCGACCAGCGGCACGTTGCCGCGGGTTCGGATCGTCGCGTCCGGATAACTCGACGACGCCTCCCGAATCTCCCGGTCGAGGACGAACGACAGGTTCGTCGGTTCGAGGTTGTCGTCCGCCTCGGAGACCAGCGCGTCCATCAACTCGCCCATCAGGTCGGTGAGTTCGATGACGTGTTCGGTCCGCGTCTTGATCGTCTCCAGATGCGGTTGCTCCCCCTCGTCCGAGAGGTCGTCCAACAGGTCGGCCATCCCCTGTACGAGCTGCATGTCGTTACGGATGTCGTGGCGGACGAGGCGGTTGAGGAGTTCTAGCCGCTCGTTTTGCTCTTCCAGCACCTGCTGGTACTCCCGCGTCTCGGTCACGTCCTTGATCGCACCGTCGAGGTACGTCTCGCCCCCCGCACTCTCGAAGCGACAGACGGTGACTAAGCCCCAGAACGTGTCGCCGGTCAGCGTTCGGAGGCGGACTTTCTCGGTCGCCACGTCCCGCTCGGCCAGTGCGTCGAAAAACGCCCGGCAGTCGTCCGCGTCGGCGTAGACGTCCGCGATAGGCGTCGACAGCAGGTCGACCTTCGCGTCGGCGTCGAACAGGTCGACCATGGTCGGGTTGGCCTCGACGAACGTGCCGTCCCGTCTCGCCCGGAAGATGCCCGTCGGAACGTGTTCGACCAGTTCCTCGAACCGTCCGAGTTCGTCCCGGCGGCGCTTGCGCTCGGTCACGTCCCGAACGGTCGTCAGCACGCACCGCTCGCCGCCGAGGTCCGCCAGCGACGCGGAGAGCTCCGCCCAGAACGGCTCTCCGTTCCGACGCCGGAGTCGCCACTCGACGGTCGTCCCGTCGTCGCGGGCGGTCGCGACCAGTTCCTGCATCGCCGCCTCCGGGTGCCACCCGTCGCTCAGCAGGTCGTCGACGTGCCGCCCCACGAGGTCGTCGTGGGCGAATTCGCTCATCGACGTGAACCGACCGTTGGCGTCGCGGACGGTGCCAGTCTCCGGATCGAACACGAGGAGCCCGTCGGAGACGTGCTCGAAGAGGGCACGATACCCCGATCCGGCGTCGGTCGTGGCCCGATTGCTCACGTCGGGGGTGGGACGGAGGCGATTATAAACGCACGGGCCCGATTCTCAGTTCGTATAACAGATGTCGACGAAGTTGCGGAGGATCGTCAGCCCCGTCTCACCGCTCTTCTCGGGGTGGAACTGCGTGCCGAACACGAGGCCGTCCTCACTCGCGATTACGGCGGGGAAGGTGCGTCCGTGGTCGGTCGTGGCGACGACCGCCTCGTCGTCGTCGGGGACGGCGTAGTAGGAGTGGACGAAATAGGCGTACTCGCCGTCGACGGAGCCACCGCTCCCCTCCTCGCGATCCGGCGCCTCCGCCGGGTCGACGCCCGAGACGAGTGGGTGGTCGCGGACGACGGACAGCTGATTCCAGCCCATGTGCGGCACTTTCTGTCCCTCGTCGAAGCGGACGTTCCGGCCGGGGACGAAATCGAGGCCGACCACCTCGCCCTCGCCAGCGTGGTCGGCCTCCTCGCTCGACGTGAGGAGCATCTGCATCCCGAGACAGATGCCGAAGACGGGCTGGCCGCGGTCTACGGCGTCCGCGAGGGCCTCGCGGTACGGGCCGGCGTTCTCCATCCCCTCGCGGAACGCGCCGACGCCCGGGAGGACGATGCCGTCGGCGTCGGCGAAGTCGTCGGGGTCGTCCGTGATCGTCACGTTCGCGCCGGCGCGTTCGAGGCCGCGCGTGGCCGACCGGAGGTTGCCGAGGCCGTAGTCGACGATGACCACGTCCGCCAGCGCCTCCGACGGCGGTCGGGAGAGGCTCATACACGTTCTCCGTCGGCGGGAAGCAAGTGGCTTTCCGTTGCGGTAGGCGTCGTCGTCGCGGGACCGCCGCTCAGTAGTCGCCCAGCCGCGACTGCCCGCCGCCGTCGGCCGAGACGCCCGCAAGCTCGGCCGCCTTCGCTATCGCGTCCTCGAACCCGTCGCGCTGACTCCGGTCGTACAGCGTCGCTGCGGGATGGACGCAGATCAGGACGCGCCGCGACTCGCCCCCGAGGCGGGCGTCGACGACCGATCCGGCCTCCTTCGTGACCGCCACGTCCCGGTCGAGCAGCCGCTCGCCGGGTACCTTCCCGAGTGTGACGATCAGGTCGGGGTCGACGTGAGCGATTTCCGCCGCTAGGAACTCGGCGCAGTTGTCGAGTTCCTCGGCGTGCGGGTCGCGGTTCTCCGGCGGCCGACACCGCACGCAGTTGGTGATGCGCACGTCCGCGCGGGCGAGGCCGGCGTCACGCAGGGCGTCGTCTAGGACCGATCCCGACCGGCCGACGAAGGGTTCGCCTTCCTCGTCCTCTTGGGCACCGGGCGCCTCGCCGACGAACAGGAGGGCGGCGTCGTCGGGGCCGACGCCGTTGACGATGCGACTCCGCGACTCCACGAGCGCCGGACAGCGCTCGCAGGCAATCACGTCGGGACCGTCGGTTTCGACCATGGGGGAAGGGCGAGAGCCGGCGGCTTAAACGTCCCCGTCCGCCTCGTCGCCCCGGAAGCGTCGGGCGGCACGGGCTGCCAGCCGTGCCACCCGGAGGGGCTCGGGCCGGCCGCCCTCCGGCGTGTACGCCCTGACGATCCGTTCGGCTCGGTCGTCGTCGACGCCGACCGCCCGCACCCACACGTCGTCGCCGTCGACGGCGAGTCGTCGTCGCGGTGGCTGGGCGCGGTACGTTCGCAGGCGTTCGTCGAGCGCGTCACCAGAGAACTGCTCCCTGAGCGCGGGTTCGAGCCCCGGACTCGCCTCGAAGGAGACGGAGAGAACGGAGCGGTCGACGGCTGCCGACAGGCCGTGCAGGTCGACGACGTTGAACCACGCGGGGGCGATGCCGGCGAGTAGGAGGTACTGTACGTCCTCGCGATCCAAGTCGAAAAACAGCGTCTCGATGGCGGTGGTGGCGTCGGTGCCGCCCACGGCGCACGACCCGAAAGCGAACCCGTCGACGGTCCGGTCGGCCCGGAGGACCGCCCCACCGAGGACGCTTCGGGGGTCGCCGTCGGCGAACGACTCGGCGACGCCGAGCGCTCGCGTACCCGGTTTCATCGCGAGTCACCACCGGAGCGGCCGCACGCAGGCAGGCGGTCGCACCGGTGAGCGGTCACGACTACTCGTCTTTGATATCCTGGAGCCGATCCAGTAGTTCGTCGTTCGACGCGCCGATTTCGAACTCGACCGACCCGCGGTGGTCGTTCTGGGACGTTTCGACCCCCTCGTTGTCGTCGAGGTCGGCGTCTAACTCCTGGTTCTCCTGTTCGGATTCGTCGTAGCTCCCGAAGCCCATACGTGTCACTGTAGCGCACGCACGCCCAAAAAACATTTGCAGGACGTGACCGAGGACGTGGGGTCAGTTCACCAGCCGACAGCGCACCAGCCGGTTTTTGTCGTCCGCGGCCCACTCCCCGCTATGGACGTGATCGACGTCACCGCGGACGCGGAGGAGTTCACGTGTAACGCCTATCTGGTCACGGGCGAGCACCCGACGCTGGTCGACGCCGGTACGATGCCGGGCGTCGCGGCCGTGATCGCCGAACACGTCGGCGGGCTGGATCGGGTGGTCCTCACCCACCAGCATCAGGACCACGTCGGCGAACTCGACGCCGTCCTCGACGCGTTCGACGCCGACTGTTACGCCTACGGCGACCACCCGCGACGGACGCACGCGCTGTCGGACGGCGATACCGTAGCCATGGGCGACGAGTCGTTCGACGTGGTGTACACGCCGGGCCACGCCGACGACCACGTCTCCCTCGTCAGCGAGCGAACGCTCTTCAGTGGCGACGTGGTCGTCTACAACGACGGCGCCTTCGACGACGGGAGCTTCGGGCGGACCGACATGCCCGGACAGTCACGGGAGCGGCTCATCGAGAGTCTGGGGCGGCTACTGGATCGGCTGCCGGACTCGGTCGAGGCGATGTACGCGGGGCACGGCGACCCGTTCCACGCGAACGGCGAGAGCGTTCGAGAAGTGATCGAGCGGGCGCTCTCGCGAGCGGAGCGTCGCGAGCCGAAATACTAGGCGCTACGGCGCTCTTTCGCCTTGGGTCGGAGCTTCTTGTAGCCGCACTTGCGGCAGCGCTTGGCACGCGGCGCGTTGCGCGCGTTACATCGCATACAGATCTGCTTGTCGAGCATCCGCTTTTCCGCTTCCTCGAAGGTAGCCATACGCCCCGATTTCCGGTCGACGGCCATAACGCTTGCGAGTGTCGGCGCCGAGGGTCGGTACAACGCAAGCGTTTAGACGGGCCGTGGAGTAGACGGAAGCATGGCTGACTGTCCACTCGCCGACGACTGCCCCAGTTTCTCGGAGCGGATCCAGGGCATGGGGTGTCAGCACTACGGCGACCGCGGGGGTGCCGAGTGGTGTAACCACTACGACATGCCCATCTCCGACCTGAAACAGCAGCCGGTGAAGCCCGGCGAGGAACTGGTCGTCGAAGTGACCGACATCCACGAGAGCGGCTCGGGCGTCGGCCGCACCGAAGACGGCTTCATCGTCCTCGTCGACGGGACGCTCCCGCCGGCCCGGGCGCGCGTCCGCATCGACCGTGTGAAGGCGAATCACGCCACGGCAGAGGAAGTCGAACGCCTGCCGATGGAGGACGACGAGGAGGACGACGCGGGCGAGGTGCCGGCGACGGGCGACGACACGGGCGACGACACGGGTGGCGAGTCGGACACTCGCGATTCGGGGCGGCCCGAACAGCTGGGCAGTCGGGACAACTTCTGGGGCGGATAGTCGACGCCGTCTCGACGGCGCTGGCGGTGGACAGTGGGACGTGCGCCTCGCGCCGACCCTCGGCGCGCCGAACGCTACATAGTTTTTAGGTGGTGAGGGCGTACTCCGGCGTATGGAAGACGATCCGGACGCGGACGCGCTGCTCGAACGCGCCGGTTTCGACCCCGAGAAGAGCGTCCTGACGCGTCGACAGGCCGAAGTGCTCGCCCTCCGCGAGCGGAACGTACGCCAGTCCACCATCGCCGACCGCCTCGGCACGTCGCGTGCGAACGTCTCGAGTATCGAGTCGAGTGCGCGTGACAACGTGGCGAAAGCTCGCGAAACCGTCGCCTTCGCGGAAGCGCTGACGGCGCCGGTCCGGGTCGAAGTCGACGAGGACACCGATCTCTACAACGTCCCCAAACTGGTCTACGACGCCTGCGACGCCGCCGGCGTCAAGGTGAATCACACGGCGCCGGACCTGATGAAACTCGTCAGCGACGAGGCGGGCGAGGCGGTACAGGGTCGCGAGATTCAGGCGCCGCTGCTGGTCGGCGTCACCACCGACGGCACTGTCCGCGTCAGACAGTCGGCGTCGACGTCGGCGTAGTCAGAACTCGCCCCGTTCGTCCAGTTTCGTCACTAGGTCGCGCACGCGCTGTGCCTCGGCCGTCGGCACGACCAGCACCCGGTCGTCGTACGCGACGACGGCCAAATCCTCGACGCCCACCAGCGACACGTGCACGTCGTCACCCGCGACCACGTTGTCCGCGGCGTCGACGCTGACCACCTCGGCGTCGCCCGCGACGACGGTCCCGTTCTCGTCCGCCGGCAGGATTCGTTGCAGCGCGTCCCACGACCCGAGGTCGTCCCACGCCACGTCGAGGGGGACCGTCACCACGTCGTCGGCGCGCTCGAAGACGGCGTAGTCGACGCTCACCGGATCGACGGCGTCGAACCCGGCCTCGGCGTCACCGGCGTCGAGCGCGTCGTAGAGGGGGGCGAGCGGCGTCCCCGCCGTCGCCCGCCGGAACGCTCCGGGCGTCCACGCGAAGATGCCGGCGTTCCAGTAGTAGCCCCGTGCGACGTACGCCTCGGCCGTCTCGGCGTCCGGTTTCTCGTGGAACGCGGCGACTTCGGCGTAGTCGCCGTGGTCCGCCCCGGGTTCGATGTACCCGTAGCCCGTGTCGGGACGGGTGGGCTCGACGCCGAAGGTGACGAGCGCGCCCGTCTCGGCGGCGACCCGCGTACCCCGCCGGGCTGCCGGCTCGAAATCCCCGTCGACGTGGTGGTCGCTGGGGAGCGCGAGGACGACGGGGTCGTCGAATCGTTCGGCGATCCGGTGGGTGGCGTAGGCGAGGGCGGGACCGGTGTCTTTGCCCGCGGGCTCGACGAGGACGGACGCCTCGGGGACTGTCTCGCGGACGGCGTCGGCGAAGGCGGGCCGGGTCACGACGACCACCGCGTCCGCGAAGGCGACACGGTCCACGGTGCGTTCGAGGAGGGTGTCGTCGCCGTCGCCCAGCGCCAGCAACTGCTTCGGCCGGTGGCTCCGACTCGCGGGGTAGAGCCGGGAGCCGATTCCTCCCGCCAGCACCGCGGCGACGAGCGGTCGTCCCGTCATACTCACCACGTCTCGACGACGCCCTCCCGCACGTCTTCCAGACAGCCCTCGCAGTCGGGGTGGCCGGCCTCGTAACACGCCGGGCGGTCGGCGTCGTCGAGTTCGACGGCGCGGCGTTCGGCCTCCCGCCGACAGACGATGCGGACACGCCCCTCCTCGTCGCGGGGCAGGTCGACCGAGTCCCGCCCCTCGCGGTAGGCCCGCCGCGCCTCGGCGTAGCGTCGGCCGGCCGAGCGGAAGGTGGTCCGCACGAACCGTTCCAGCCGGTCGTCCATATCCTCCCTTGCGCCGGTGGGGCCAAAGGTTCGTCGGCATCGGCGCGGGCCCGTCGACCCGATGCCGATCCGACGGCCGAGCAGTCGCTCGATTTCACTTTCGCTCCGGTCGCGGAAGTTTTTATATCGTCGCGCACCAACCGACGTGTGCCTCCCCACGAGAACAACACGGAGGCGAGTGAGACCATGACCGATTTGCATACCCACGCGGAGGATATCGTAGCGCAGTTCTCGGATCATCTGGACCTGACCGTCGACGAGGTCGAGGAGCGACTCGACAACCTCGTCAACGAGTACCGGGTGCCGGTGGACGAGGCGCGCCGGAGCGTCGTGAACAGCTACCTCGACGAGGCGGATCTGGAGCGGGACGCTCTGGGTCAGGGCGGCAACGCTTCTGTCGGCCTCGCAGAGATCGATCAGGACGAACAGTGGCTCGACGTGACGGCCAAGGTCGTCGAACTCTGGGAACCCCGGAGCGACTCCGTCGCACAGGTCGGCCTGCTCGGTGACGAGACGGGCACGACCAAGTTCGTCGCGTTCGAAACGTCGGACCTCCCCGAACTGGAGGAGGGCGCGGTTTACCGACTGGAGAACCTCGTCACCGACGAGTACCAAGGCAACTTCTCGGTGAAGCTCAACCGGACGACGACTATCACCGAGGTCGACGAGGACATCGAGGTCGGCGACGACGCCGAGACCGTCGAGGGTGCGCTGGTGGACATCCAGAGCGGGAGCGGCCTCATCAAGCGCTGTCCCGAGGAGGACTGTACGCGCGTCCTCCAGAACGGCCGGTGTTCCGAACACGGCAGCGTCGAGGGCGAGTTCGACCTGCGGATCAAGGGCGTCCTCGACGACGGCGAGGCGGTCCACGAGGTGATCTTCGACCGCGAGTCGACTGAAGCCCTCACCGGGACGACGCTCGAGGAGGCGAAGGACATGGCGATGGACGCGCTGGATACGACCGTCGTCGCCGACGAGATGCGCACGGGGACGCTCGGCCGGTACTACCGGGTGAGCGGCCCGCAGTTCGGCCGGTACGTGCTGGTCGACGAGTTCGAACGACTGGACGATCCGGTCGATGCTGAAGCGGCCCTCATCGAAGCGAGGTCGATCTAACATGAGCCAAGCACCCACCCGCGAAGTCGCGCGCCGCGTCTTCGCCCGCGAGTTCAACGACGCGAGTCACACGTTCAAGGAGTCCGACGACGAACGGGCCCCGGTGTATCTCCTCCTCCCGACGGGCGAACGCGCCAACCGCGTGTTCCTCGTCGGCACCCTGACCGAGAAGGAGGACGTGGGCGAAGACGACGAGTACTGGCGGGGCCGCATCGTCGACCCGACGGGGACCTTCTTCGTCTACGCCGGGCAGTACCAGCCCGACGCGGCCTCGACGCTTCGCGAACTCGAACCGCCGGCGTACGTCGCCGTGGTCGGCAAGCCTCGGACCTACGAAACCGACGACGGGAGCGTCAACGTCTCGGTCCGCCCCGAGTCCATCACCGCCGTCGACTCCGTCACCCGGGACCGCTGGGTGGTCGAGGCGGCCCAGCGGACGCTCGAACGCGTCGCCGCGTTCGAGGACGAGAGCAACGAGTACGCGCGGATGGCCCGCGAGGAGTACGACCTCGACGTGGACGACTACCGGGCGATGGCGCTCGCCGCGCTCGAAGGATTGGACGAGACGGACGAACTGGGATCGGACGCCGCGCCCGAGGCCGACCTCGATACGCCAGCCGAACACTGACGCCCCTCTCGGGCGTTCGTCCCGTTACGATGCCGGGATAGCTGGCGCGACCCACGTCCATCCCCCAGCATACGATACCCGCGATACTGCTGAAGGCGAACAGATAGCGAGCGACGTGTGAGCGGTGTTCGAATAGTGTGATATGGGTCCAATACCCCTGTCACGCCGCCTTCAATCCCCGATATGCCATCGCGACCCCGACGACGAAGACGATGGTCGCTAGGTAGATGGGACCGAGATGAATCACCCAATCGTGGGCGAACGCATCCGCCGTGTAGTGCATCGGTAACGCGACCGCTAGGCCGATGACGGCAGCGACGACCGACGTCGCCCACGCCCAGGTGAGTCGTTGGCGGACGCCGTACCACGACAGGGCGGTGACTGCGATTCCCGTCGAGATGATGAACGCGGCAGTGGCGACGTGCAGGTGACTGATGTAGTACGCCACCGCCGGATTCAGGTCGGCCTTCGACATCCCGTCCAGAGTACTCACTCCGAGTTCGAAGCCGCTTCCCACGAAGTTCAACACGAGGAAGACGATCCCGTATCCGATGAACGCGACGCCCGCGAGCGCCATCAGCAGGGAGCCAGTCCGAAGTCGTGGTCCGATCTCGATTCCTTCCCGTTGTTCAGTTGCGGCCGGTTGTTCTGCTTCCATAGTGATCACGTCCTAGCGCCGAGCGAGATGCTCTTCACGCCGTATTTCTGGCAGGCGTTCGCCGCCTGCTCCGAGATGAACTCGTACTGGGCGTTCTCCCGGACGTCCCGCACCTCGAATCCGGCCCGTTCGATGAGCGCCGTGTAGCGGTCGATCTGCTCGGCCCCACCGATACAGGCCGCCCAGAGATCCTCGTCGTTTTTGATGCTCTCGGGCATCAACTCCTCGCTGATGATGTCCGAGATGGCGAGGCGTCCCTCCGACGTGAGAACCCGGTTCGCCTCCGCGAACACCTGCTGTTTGTCCGGTGAGAGGTTGATGACGCCGTTCGAGAGTACGACGTCGAACGTCGCGTCCTCGAATGGAAGGTCCTCGATGTATCCCTGCTCGAAGGAGACGGTGTTCATCTTGGCCTCGTCGCGCAGTTGCCGTGCCTTCGCGAGTTGTCGATCGGTCATATCCAGTCCGGTTACGCTCCCGGACGCTCCGACGTGTACCGCTGCGACGAAGGCGTCCGTTCCGGAACCGCTGCCCAGATCGAGGACGTCGTCTCCCTCGTGGAGATCGGCGAAGTCGAAGTGGTATCCCACACCCGCAAACGACTCGAGGGCCCGTGCAGGGATTCGGTCGAGGTCACTGGCCGGATAGCCGAGTCGTTCGGCCAGCCCGCGACCCATCTCGAAGTGGTACTCCTCGGTCGGCGCCTCGGCGACGTCCCGGTAGACGCTCTTGACTGCTCGTTCGAGGCGGTCGACGTCGAGTGATTCGGGCATGTGTCGTCACCTCGTCAGTCATCCACCGCCGCCTCGGCAGGTGTCTTCACGGTGAGCTGGACGTCTTGGGCGAGCGAGACGAGCGTGTAGACCGGCGCCCGACGGGCCCACTCGTCGATCCGATCCTTATCGAGGTCGGGGCTCTCGATCTCGACCTCGGCGGTCAAGTTCTCGAAGACGGCGTCCGCTTCTTCGAGGTCTTCGAGGCTGAAGAGGACGCGCGGATCGAAGTCGGTGCGGACCCGGGTCTGGAGGTGTTCGATGTCGACGCCGTTGGCGACGGCGTTGATGCTGATGCCGACGTTGATGCAGGAGGCGAGCGCGGAGAGCGCGGCCTCGATCGGCTCCAGCCGGTCGGTTCCGCCGACCCAGCCGCCCGCGTCCAACACCTCCTTCCACGCGCCGTACGGAATCGTGTACTCGCGGGTCGCGCGCGAAATCGTCTCGCCGCCGAGTTCGTAGCTGTCCACCTTCGCCAGACTGTGTGCGGCCGTCCCTTCGTAGGTCGAGCGAGTACTGAGTCCGAACTGCACCTCTTCGGGGCTTTCGGCCGCGAGTTCGGCGAACCCTTCGAGTTTCTCACGGTCCACTCCTTGGTGGACTTGCCGTTCCGTCGCCACGGTTAGACCACCTGCAGGTAGTCCGTCCGGAGTTCGTCGTCCGTGTAGTCTCGGCCGTGAACTTCTTTCATGTGGTTCCTCGCCAGTTCGATCGCTTCGGCTTCGTTCTCCGACTGGATGACGAATCGGCAATCGTTTGCTGCCGATTCACAGTCGAGTTTGTGTGCTCGTACCATGGTGGTTCAGCTGCCTTTCGGCGACGAACGATACGAGTCCAAAGGTTAGGTAGCTAACTCGTGACGCACCGGTGGTTGCTACCGCCGCGATCACGTCGTGACTCCTCGGCAGCGACTGACGCCCGTGCAGACGATGCTGGTTAGTCACCGATTGACACAGCGGACATCACGGGGCGGGTGGTTCGATTCCTCGATGGCTCTCTCGAACGCGCGGGCAGTGAGTGGGCGACGAGGGCTGTCGCTCGGAGCTGCCGCTGCGGTCTGGTTACTCCACGACCGTTTCGAGGGGGACTGTGGGAGTTTGGTGCCGGTAGAAGTCGTACTTCGATTCTGCCCACTCACGGGCATCCTCCGAGTCGGTGTCGAGCAACACGCGGACTGTGACGCTCTCGGAATCGTGGCCGCAGATCGCGATCCGGTCGTCGAAGAGCCCGATTCCGTACGGCGGAAGATCGTCGTGTAACCACATGGTGAGATTGCCGCTCGCGAGGGTCTCTGAAACCAGCTCCGGGTACGTCGACCGATAATACGTAGCGACGCTCGGTGGGTGGATAATCTCCGTTTGCATACCATCGATGACTCGCTGGCAGAGTTCCTCCCGATTTGGCTCGAAGATGGCGATATCGGTCCCGACGAACCGGAATCGGTCCGTCTCTCTAATGAGGGTGAGAAAGCGATTCACGGGCGCGTACGGGTTGTCGGATTCCGCGAGAGTCACGACCGCGTCGGCACACATCTCGATCGTGAACCCGCTCTCCTCGTCGGGAAGCCACTGCCAGACGTGGCGGACCTTCCGCTCGATTTCGACCCGCTCGATCAACTCCGCTATGGCGGACGCGACGTGCGCACCGAGCGGCGTCGCCTCGTACTGGTATCCGTCCCTGCGAATCCAGTTGCGGTCTTCGAACTCGCTCAGCGTTCGTCGGATCGTCGACGACGAGACGCCGGCCATCTCCCAGAGTTCGGATCGACTCCGGGGACGAACCGTCAGCGCCACGAGGGTCGGGGCGCGATGTTCGGATCGTGCGAGATATCCGATGTCGTCTATCGGCGATCCCTTGGTACGCGATTCCATACCATACATACACACGGATTTCTAATAATCGTTCGTTCTGTAGCGAGGCGGCTACGTTCAGCAGTGCGCTCGAGGCTGTGTCCGGTACGTGGAGTGGGTGGTCGGTGTCGGGAGCGACTTAACCGAACGTCGCCGTGCGTCTGACTAACTGTTAAGTGAACCCGGGCCCGATATCGAGGGGACCATGGGCAACAAGAACAAAACCGTCTCGTTCCGCGTCAACGAGGACGCGTTCGAGACCCTGCGCGAGATTGCCGAGGAGCGCGACATCTCGCTCTCCGCGGTGTTTCGCGACTACGTCGACATGCTCGTTGCCCACGACGGCCAGGTCGAAGTCGTCCCCGAGCACGAACTCGCCAGTCGCTCGGACGACGAACCCAGTTTCCCGCCCACGGTCGAGGTGCCAAAGAGCTTCGTCCGCGAGCACGAACGCCTCGAACTCGAGGCCGAACACCTGCGCGAGCAGCTCGACGAGCACAAACGCTACGTCGATCACCTGCGGGAACAACTGGAGAACGAGGAGGAGGAGGTCATCCACCTCGAAGATCTGGACGGCGAACGCAACGAGCCCTACCACCTCGGCTGAAACGAGTCATTTTTCGGTTTGCCGGTGGACCACCGGACCGCCGTGACGACCCGCCGGAAACGACGTCCGATTAGCCGTGTGACAGCGCCCGGCGCGCCTCGGCGGCCCGGCGCTCCATCTCGTCGTCGCCCTCGACGGCGGCCAGCGACTCGACTGCTTCCAGCCGTCGCACTGCTTGATCGAGGAAGGACAGTACGTCCCCGGGGTAGGCGTACAGCATGTAGTCGTCGGTCATCACGTCGACGATGGCGTCCGGTCCGAGCCCCTGTGCCCGGAGTTCGAGGAGGTAGCGGATGAACTGGCGTTCGGGGTAGCCGGTGTAGAGGTCGTCGGGGTCCTCGCAGTCGAGGAAGTCGGTCGCGAAATCCAGCAGTCGGTCGCGGGTGGCGTCGTCGAGTTTGGTGAGGCCGTCGCCGCTGTAGAGCACCTCCATCGTCGCGCCCTTGAACGCCCCTTTGGGGATGGACGTATCTAGCTGGGAGACGATCTGGCGGTGGTTCTTCAGATAGATTTTGTCGGTGATGGCCACTGGGCCGAAGTACGTGACGGCGAGACTAAAGGCTCCCGACTTTCCGTGGGCCGGGGGCGCACGCCGACTGCGAGTCGTAACCTACTTCACTCACAGCGCAGTATCCTGACTCGTGTCCGGGTTGGGGTAGTGGTTATCCTTCAGCCTTGTGGAGGCTGAGACGCGGGTTCGATTCTCGCACCCGGACTTTCTGCGACGAACGAACGTGAGGAGCCGAAAGTCCCCCGAGAATCGAGCCACGCGAGACGAGCGACGGCGAGTCTCGCAATCGGGTTCGATTCTCGCACCCGGACTTTCTCGGGGCGAACGCGGGGGAGAGCCGGTCTCTGGGAGTAGAATTATATTCGAAAAGGTCACATCTGCCGTCGATGGCGACGTTGTCTTCGGTTCGTCTCGCTCGACTCCACCAATGACCCGCAGTTCAGACGATACTCCACGGGGACAACTGACGTTAGAAGAATCTAGGCGGGCCTTTGATCGGCAAATAGAGCAGTTACAAGATATCGACGATAAAGCGATGCGCTCCGTTCGAACGGGCGTCGTCGTTCTCGGATTCGTCGTCACAGCAATCGGTGTCACGAGCCGCTTGGATACGATCTCTCCACGGCTGGTGCCGGCTCTCTTTACGGCGCTCGGAATATTTTGTCTGGCCGCCACGATCATCCTAGGCGTTGGGACCTACACAGTCACCGAGTATCCCGGTCGATTGACGGCTGCCCAGCGGGCCCGACTTGACCAACCCTCGTCTCCTTCCCGAAGCGAGAGAGCCGAACTCCTCCGAATATACTGGAATTGGACCGATCTCAACGAACAGGAGATTGATGTAAACTCGACGTACTTGGGGGCGACTTTGCTGACTCTCACACTTGGAATTCTCTCGCTATTTATTGCCGGTCTTCAGATCGCCGTCCCCGAGGTACTCCCGACCTGTCGTAATCTCGCCAAGATGTGGTGTATTGGCCGTGTGTGGGTGGAAATCGGCGTCGTGGGTCCGGTTGTTGCACTCCCCTTTGCGACAAAACTATTAGTCAACAGGCTCAATCAGGGCTTGGTACGATGAGCGAAACCCAACGCGACGACGAGGGAACCATCCAACACGGTTCGCCCATCATGCGGCGCTTCTACGGTTGGATGGGCATGAAATCCGCCCACCAGCGACAGCGTGAGCGGTCCGCGAGTGGCGACCACGAGTAACTTGTAGGGTTTCGCGACACACTACTTCGACCGCGAACGGGTAGTAACGGATTCGACGGCGTCGGGGTGGCTCGACGTATCGGGGTGAGGAACCGGGACGCGGATTCGATACTCAGATCCCTCCTGTCGCTACGGCAAGGTCTTTCACAGAGCCATGTCCACACCCGACTGCAATGGACGAACGACGCGCAGTGGTCGCCCTGTTCGGCCTCGTCGTGGCCTTGGTCACCGCCTTCATCGCGTACCGCTTCATCGCTGCCCTCACCGTCGCCGTCTTCCTCTACTACTCGACGCGCCGTTTCTACAAGGCGCTCGGACGGCTTCGGCTCCCGAAACGGGTGCGCGCGATGACAGTACTGCTCCTCCTCGCCGTTCCCCTCCTTCTCCTGCTCAGCTACACGCTCGTGTTGCTCGTGACGGAGACTCGCAACTTCCTAGAGACGTATCCCGTCCTCGAAACCGCGTCGGCGAACGTGCCGTGGCTCGCAGGCATCGACGAACTCCCACAGCTCACGTTCGAGGGGGTCGTCGAGGCGTATCGTGCGGGCCAGTTCGACGCGATCATCGACTTCCTCGTCGAGAACGCCGCCGTTCTGACGAGCGCGATTACGGGCTTTTTCCTCAACCTCTTCATCGTCGTCGTCGTCACCTACTACCTCCTGATCGACGGTCACCGCTTCCACGACTGGCTCCTCCAGTTCGACGACGACGCCATCGTCCGCGAGTATCTGGAGGCGGCCGACCGGGAACTCGAGGCCATCCTCTTCGGGAACCTCCTCAACGTCATCGCCATCGCGCTCATCGCCGTCGGCTCGTTCAAGGGGTACAACGCCTTCGCACCCGCCGCGGTCGAGGTGCCGTACCCCGCCCTCGCGGGCGTCCTCACTGGCGTCGCGAGCCTCATCCCAGTCGTGGGGATGAAGGTCGTCTACGTGCCCCTCACCGGCGCGATGGCGACGCCGATGGTCGTCAACGCCGAGTACTCGCTCGCCGGCTACCTCGTTGCCTTCCTGTTCGTGGCTGTAGTCGTCGTCGACACGATTCCCGACATTATCCTCCGGCCGTACCTCAGCGGCGAGCGGACCCACGTCGGCCTGCTGATGCTGGCGTACATCTTCGGCCCGGTCGTCTTCGGCTTCTACGGCCTGTTTTTCGCCCCTATCGTGCTCGCGCTCGGTATCACGTTCGCACACACGGCGCTCCCGCGTCTCCTCGGAAGCGACGGGGGCGAAGTCCCCGACGTTACACCGCGTCTCTCGCCGGAACAGCGGCGTCTCGACGAGTTCTAACTCGCCTCACCGTACGTCGACGCCAGTAATCTCGAAGCGGGCGCCGCCCGCTTCTCCGGCGGTACACTCGATGTCCCAGCCGTGAGCTTCGACGATGTCCTTGACGATACGGAGGCCGAACCCGGTCCCGCCGTCCTCCGTCGAGTAGCCCGCCTCGAACACGCGTTCGCACGCCGCGGGCGAGATGCCGACGCCGTCGTCCTCGACGTAGAATCCCTGTGGGTCGCCGTCCGACTCCCGAAGTGCCCCGACGGTGACGGTGAGGGTGTCGGTGCCGTCGCTGGAGCCATGCTCGCCGGCGTCGTCGGGAGCCTGCGACCGAGGGCTCGGGGGGCCGTGCTCGACGGCGTTCCGAAACAGGTTCTCGAACACCTGCGCGAGCCGACTCTCGTCCGCCATGACGACGAGGTCGTCGACGAGGTGATACTGGGCGTCCGTCGTCTCGACGTTGGCCCAGCACTGCGCGGCGACCATCGACAGGTCGACCGGTTCGGTTTCGTCGACGGCCTGCCCCTCACGGGCGAGGGCGAGGACGTCGTCGACGAGCGTGCCCATCCGGTCGAGCGCTTGGGCGGCGCTGTCGATGTGGGGGCTATCACACGCCTCGCTCGCCAGTTCGAGGTGCCCGTTCGCGACGTTGAGCGGATTGCGGAGGTCGTGGCTGACGAGACTGGCGAACTCGTCGAGTCGCTCGTTCTCGCGTTCGAGTTCGTCTTCGCGCTGCCGTAGCTTCGCCTCGTGAGCGACCCGTTCGATGGCGGCTGTGGCGTTCTCACAGAGCAACTGGGCGAGGCGATAGTCGTTCTCGTCGAACGCGCCCGGTTCCGTCGAGGCGACGAGGACGACTCCGTGGTCTCCGAGCGGGACGATGAATTCGCTCCGGAGCGATGTCGACTCGTTGTGGAGGTCGTCGATGTCGTGGAGGTCGTCGTACCGTCGGGCGTCGTCGCTCCGGAAAGCCTCCCCAGCGAGGCTCTCCGGTCCCAGTGCGGGGGGATCGCCGATCACGTCCTCGATCTCGCTGGTCCACGCCACCGGGACGAGCGCCTCCTCCCGTGGCTCGTATCGGTGGACTGCCGCGTGCGTGAGTGTCAGAATGTTGGTGAGCGCGTCGACGGTCCGGCTCGAAATCTCCTCGGTCGAATCCGAACGCATCAGCGTTCGTGTCGTCCGGTGGAGTTCGTTCAGCGCCCGTTCGCGGTCTTTCCGGTCGGAGACGTCGCGCCCGATACCGACGATCCGGAACGGCGCTCCGTCCTCGTCGGTCAGCAGCCAGCTACAGAACTCGTACGTCTGGTGCTCTCCGCCTTCGGTGTGGAGACGCAGTTCTCGCTCGTCAGAGCCGGTTTCGAGCGTGCGCCGAATCCCCGCCTCGACTTGCTCGCGGTCGGCTGGATGGAACAGTTCGTGCGGTGCCATCGATCTAATCTCCGTCGCGGTGTACCCCGTCACCGTCGGCTCGTTCACGTAGACGATGCTCCCGTGGGTGTCGAGGACGTAGAATATGTCGCCGAGCGCGTCGAGGGCGTCCGCTATGGCGGGGTCGTCGATCACCGTCGAGCGAACTCCGGATCCGTCGAGAGACGGTTCAGTCCCGACCCTGCTTCCACACCCGAACCGCGGGTTCGGATGATGTTGAACGCGGTCACGAGGTCGGATCGGGAGATGAGGCCGACGAGATCGTCCGTCTCGTCGACGACGGGGAGGCGGCCGACGCCCTCCTGTTGCATCAGTGAAATCGCGTCCATCGCGTCGGCATCTGGCGTGATCGTCACCAGATCGGTCGCCATCACGTCCTCGACGCGGTAGGCGTCGCGTTCGACGTCGCGCACCTCCCGGGTGTCGTCGAGCGTCACCATCCCGACGAGGCTCCCCTGTCGCATGACGGGATAGCCCGTGTGCCGTTCGCGGAACATACGGTCGGTGAGGTCCACGATGGACGTATCGGCCGTGACGGTCTTCAGATCCTCCGCTGGGGTCATGATATCGCCGACGGTGACGTCCTGAAACGCCGCCTTCATCACCGTCTGCTGGGCCTCGCTGGAGGCGCCGATGTAGATGAAGAAGGCGAGCGCCACCAGAAACAGGTTGGCGAAGAGGCCGACGATGGCGAGGACGACGGCGAACAGTTTGCCCACCTCGGCGGCGATCTGCGTCGCCCGAGCGTGGGGGCGGGTCCGAGCCAGCAACGCCCGCAACACGCGGCCGCCGTCCATGGGGAATCCGGGGAGCATGTTGAACACCGCGAGCGCGACGTTCGTCAGGGCGAGGTAGGCGAGGACGAACTGGACGGCGGGGAGCGCGCCGGGGACGAGACGGAACGCGACGTAGGAGATGACACCGAGCGCGATGCTCACGATGGGGCCCGCGACGGCGATGGTGAACTCCTGTTTCCAGTCTTCCGGCATCTCGGTGAAGCGGGCGACGCCGCCGAACAGCCAGAGCGTGATCGAGTCGATGTGGTAGCCGTAGCGCATGGCGACCAGCGAGTGGCCGAACTCGTGGAGGAGGACACAGAGGAACAGCCCGGTCGCGGCCACCCCACCGAGGAGCCACGGCGTCGATCCCGCGGTGAGCGCGCCGACGGGCATCGCCGCTCCGAACATGTCGTTGAGGACGGCGACGAGATTCGCCACGTCCGAGCCGATCAACCACGCGAACAGCGGGAGGATCAGGAGGAAGGTGAGATCGAGCTTGATCGGAATGCCGAACGCGCTTCCGATTCGAATACCGCGCATACCGAACGTAGCCGCGGGACCGACTTAACTCTTGCAAGCGGGCCCCCCATCCCGAACACTTAGGCACCGACCCGCACTACTGCCGCCCATGAGCGAGCAGTCACCCACCCCGGTCGTCAAGCGCGGCGACGACATCGAGTACGAGTCCGTCGGCGCCGCCGACGGCCTGTCGAAGGGCGTCCTCATGAACGAGTCGGACGGCACCCCCACCTTCGCGATGCGCCGCTTCACGCTCGACGCCGGCGCCGAGGTGCCGAAACACACCAACGAGGTCGAACACGAACAGTACGTGCTGGAGGGGGAGTACGTCGTGGGCATCGACGGCGAGGAGCAGACCGTCTCCGCCGGCGACTCCATTTTCATCCCCGCGGGCGTCGTCCACTGGTACCGCAACGAGAGCGACCGGCCGGGGGCGTTCATCTGCGCCGTGCCGAACGGCGACGACAGTATCGAGCTGTGTGAATAGGACGGGTCACGCCGTTGAAGCCCCAACAGGAGTAGCGTGCGAGATACAGCGGATGTGTTCAGCAACCAACCGATATTCACAGTGACTGCCGCTGACTCACCGCCGCATGACTGACCGGGTGAATCGCGTCCGGCGCAGACTCACACCGCTGGCCGGCGTGATCTACCGGGGGCTCCGAACTGTACGCCTACGAGTCGGTTGGGGTGTATCCAACGAATCGGGCCATCTGTTCGGCCGCAGTTCTCGTCACCGTTTGGTCGACGATTGCCACTGCGCGTTCGATGTCGGCCTCGCGAAGGGAGACGACAGCCCACGGAGAGACGAATGACCGTTCCGAGAGGCCGCCTTCGACGAAACGCCCCTCCAGCGCAATCGACGGAGGATACTCTTTCGTCGTGATTCCGGCGGCGATGTATTGCTCACCCGCAAATGGGTTCGTCTCGTCGCTCAAGATCAGGTAGGGTCGTCGGGGAGTCTGTCCGTAGGGATCGGAGGCGACGACGATGCTTCCACGCCGAAGCATCACTCGCCACTCGTCTTCGCGTCCACATCTGGGAGTGCAGCGTCCCAGTCGGGGTTCGTATCGTAGTGATCGCCCTCGAATTGATCCGCAACTGCCCGGAGGCCGACCTCACTGGCTGTTTGCGCGTCGTACGCCTCGATATTGATCGCCCAATACTCCCCTTTGTGTCGGACGAGTCCTCGCTCTTCGAGGCGGCTCAGTGTCGTCCCGACACTTCCCCGGGGGATATCGAGTTCGTCGGCGAGTTCGCTCGGCGTGAACCCGAGTTCGGGATGCTGTGCGAGGTGTTCGAGGATCTGCCGCCCGTTCGTCCCCTCATCTGGAAGGTCACTTGGATGGTAACTCTCGAAATCGACGGGCATTGTAATCTATTGTAATCGTATGTCGACGTGAGTAATCAGCTTTCTGTCCACAGACTCGTTCGAGCGGCGGATCGCCGCCGTTGTGCATCGGCAGGTCAACATGGCCACCGTTCCCCCGCAAAGGAAGTAGAGGAGTCACTGACTGGGTTTCGTTCCAGAGACATACATACCCGACTCGCGCCCTGTATGCGGTACGACTGCCGAGCCTTCTCAGCATCCAAGCACCCCGCGTCCAACTGGTGGGAACTTCGCTTCGGTTGGCCGCTGGCTCGACTCTGCCCGAGCGAACTCGGGCGGAGTCGAACCACGGTCACTTCGCTCGTCGCTCCGTTCCCTGATTCGACGCCGGATCGATACGCCGACCCGGAGTCGAACCCCTGAAATACCCGCTCCCCGTACCCGCAATCGTGTCACGGCAGGTCGGACGGGTCGAGACGCTCTTCCTCCACGAACGCGACGGCGACTACCTCGTCGCCGTCACCCGCGACGGCGAGCGAGTGTTCCGGGCCGTCCTCGAACTCAAGGAGACGGACGCCGGTCCCCGCCCCGCCCGCTTTCGCGTCCTCCGCGGGTCGAGCGAGGAGCCACGCGACCCGAGCCAGTTCGTCGAACTCGCGCGTCGCGCCGAGCGCATCCGCATCTCCCAACAGACCTCGTCCGCGGGCCGCGAGCGGGTGCAGGAGATGCTCGACGGCTACCAGCTCGCCGCGCTCACCGTCCGCACCTGTCGCTACTGTGCCTCCGAGGGCCGCTACTCGCCAATCACGGAGGACACCGCGATCAAGGCCGACCGGGACTACATCTGCCCCGACTGCGCGAAACGCGAACTCGACACGGAACTCGCGTACGCGGGGGGGTTGACCGGTGCCGCCGAGGACCGACTGGAGGACCTGCTCATGGAGGTGCAGGACCTCGACCGGATCACCAACCTCCTGCAGGGGGAGCTCGACCCCGACCTCACGAAGTTCGACGAAATCGGGGCGACCGTCGAGGACGTGGACCCCGTCGAGACGGCCGACCTCGACCTCCACCCGAAGCTGAAGGCCCAGCTCACGAACCGCTTCGACACCCTCCTGCCCGTCCAGAGCCTCTCCGTCCGCAACGGGTTGCTGGAGGGCGACGACCAGCTCGTCGTCAGCGCGACGGCGACGGGGAAGACGCTCGTGGGCGAACTCGCCGGCATCGACCGCGCGTTGAAAGGGAATGGAAAGCTCCTCTTTCTCGTCCCCCTCGTCGCCCTCGCCAACCAGAAAGAGGAGAACTTCAGGGAGCGGTACGGCGACCTCGTCGACGTGACGATCCGGGTCGGTGGCAGCCGCGTCACCGACTCCGGCGCGCGGTTCGACCCCTCCGCCGACGTGGTCGTCGGAACCTACGAGGGTATCGACCACGCGCTCCGGACGGGCAAGGATCTCGGCGATATCGGGACGGTCGTCATCGACGAGATTCACACGCTGAAAGAGGGGGAGCGCGGCCACCGCCTCGACGGCATGATCTCGCGGCTGAAACACTACTGCGAGCGCCGCGAGGGGTCGAACGGCTACACGGGCGCTCAGTGGATCTACCTCTCCGCGACGGTGGGCAACCCCGAGTGGCTGGCGACGAATCTGGGGGCGAAACTCATCGAGTTCGAGGAGCGGCCGGTGCCCATCGAACGCCACCTCACCTTCGCGGACGCCCGGGAGAAGACCCGGATCGAGAACCGCCTCGTCCGCCGGGAGTTCGACAGCAAGTCCTCGAAGGGGTATCGCGGCCAGACCATCATCTTCACCAACTCCCGGCGACGCTGTCACGAAATCTCCCGCAAACTGGAGTACGACTCCGCACCCTACCACGCCGGCCTCGACTACGGCCGGCGCAAGCGGGTCGAACGCCAGTTCGGGAATCAGGACCTCGCCGCGGTGGTGACGACGGCGGCCCTCGCCGCCGGCGTCGACTTCCCCGCCTCGCAGGTCATCTTCGACACGCTGGCGATGGGTATCGAGTGGCTGTCGGTCCAGGAGTTCGAGCAGATGCTCGGCCGGGCCGGCCGCCCCGACTACCACGATCAGGGCACCGTCTACCTGCTGGTCGAACCGGATTGCACCTACCACAACAGCATGGAGATGACGGAAGACGAGGTGGCGTTCAAGCTGTTGAAAGGGGAGATGGAGGACGTGCGCACGGTGTACGACCTCTCGGCCGCCGCGGAGGAGACGCTGGCGAACATCACCGTCGCGGGCAAAGCGGCCAAACGCCTCAACGACCGGATGCTCGGCGACGTGCCGACGACGCAGGCGGTCGGCAAACTGCTGGAGTGGGAGTTCATCGACGGCCTCGAACCGACGCCGCTGGGACGGGCCGTCACCCGCCACTTCCTCTCGCCCGACGACGCCTTCGCCATCCTCGACTGCATCCGCAAGGGGATGGACCCCTACGATCTGGTGGCGGAACTCGAACTGCGCGAGGACGACGGTTAGGACCGAAGCGACTCCATCTTCTCGACCCACGCCTCGGGGAGCGGCCGCGACCCGCCCTCCTCGGGGTCGACGTAGACCTGCGTCGTCTCGGCGGTGGCGGCCACTCGTTCCCCGGCCCGTACCTCGTAGGCGACGGTGACGCTCGACCGGCCGATATCGCGGACGCCCATCGCGATGGTCACCGTCTCGTCGTCGAGTTTCACTTCGTGGCGGTAGTCGATCTGGAGGTTCACGAGGACGGTGTCGATGTCGTCGAGGCCGACGCCGAGTACCTCGTCGTAGTAGTCGACGCGCGCCTGTTCGAGGTAGGTGGCGTAGACGGCGTTGTTGACGTGTCCCATCGCGTCTAAGTCGCGGAAGCGGACCTGCAACTCGGTTTCGTACTCGAAGTCGATCATACCGGTGGGTGAACGACCGGACAGTTGTGCCTACCGGAGGGGGCAACCCTCGGTGGACGGCCCCGCGGTGTGGCCGTCGGTCACCGGTCGCCCAGATAGAGGGGTGAGTCCTCGGTCGTACACTCGGGGCGGCCACAGACGCCCGCCTCCCGTCCGGCGCGTTCGACGCCGGCGTCGAGACGGTGGAGTTCCCACGTCGCTTCGTGACCGGTTTCGTCGCGGTGTGTCTCGATGAACGAGCGCGCCGTCGCGAGTTTGTCGAACGTCTCGCGCCGGTCGCAGTCCGGGCAGGTCACCGTGGCTCGCTTCTCGGCCATCGGCTGAATCGACGCCCGGAGCGCACTTAATCTCGCGGTTCCCGTACCTGCTCTCCGGAGCGGAGATTTATGCGCCCCACCGCCGACTGTGTGGCCATGTCTTCGACCACGCCATCGGCCGTCGCCGTCGTCGGCGCCGGCACGATGGGCCACGGCCTCGCGCTCCAGTTCGCCCGCCACGGCGCGGGCGTGACGCTCGTCGACCACCGCGAGTCGAACCTCGACGACGCCCGCGCCGGCATCGACGACGCCCTCGATTTTCTCGAATCGGAGGGGTGGCTCGACGCCGACCCCGACGCCGTCCGCGACCGGGTCGACTACACGCTCGACACTGCGGCCGCCGTCGCCGACGTGGACCTCGTCATCGAGACGGTGTCCGAGGAGCTGGCAGTGAAAGAAGACGTGTTTCGGACGCTGGCGGCGGCCGCGCCCGACGACGCCGTCCTCGCGACCAACACCTCGGGGATTCCGATCACCGACATCGCGGCGGCCGTGCCGGCGGCGGCCGACCGTGTCGTCGGCTGCCACTGGTGGAATCCGCCCTACCTTCTGCCGACCGTCGAGGTGGTGCGCGGCGCACGGACGAGCGACGAGACGGTCGCCCGGACGGCGGCGTTCGTCGAGGCGGTCGACCGGCAGCCCATCCGGGTCGAGCGCGACGTGCCGGGCTTCGTCTGGAACCGCATCCAGTTCGCCGTCCTTCGGGAGTGTACGCATCTGGTGGCGGAGGGCGTCGCGTCACTGGCGGACGTTGAGCGGGCGGTCAGGGACGGCTACGCCCTGCGGACGGCAGCCATCGGGCCGTTCGAGACGGCGGACCTCGCGGGTCTCGACCTCTTTCGCTCCATCGCGGCGAACCTCTATCCGCATCTGAGCGACGCGGCCGAACCGGGGCCGGTGTTCGAGGAGCGACTGGCGGCCGGGCGGGGCGGCGTCGACGACGGCGCGGGCTTTCACGAGTACGACGAGGCGCCGGCGGACGTGATCCGGCGGCGCAACGAGCGGGTGGCGGCGATTCTACGGGCGCTGGACTAGCGCATCTCGTCGAGGTGGTGGAAGGCGTCCGCGTCGGCGGTCAGCCAGTGGGTGAGGCGCTCGGTTTCCGTCGCCTCGGGCGGGTAGAGCGTCTGCCGGTCGGGCGTCCCCTCGTACGTGACGACGACGGACCGGAGGCGTTCGTCGTCGGCGTCGTTCGCGTCGGGGACGGCCGGGGCGTCGTCGGGCGTTGAGGTGTTCGACATGACCCATCGGCCACTCGCTCGTCGAGACGTTTAGTGCCTGCTATGTTGGGTACGGCGCCGTCGGTAGCTCGTGGGCCGCTCACTATGTCAACTGCCCCCAATGTAATTCACCCTACCATTTCGACTGGAGATTACTCCTTCTTCGCGAGGACCGTGCGGTCGAACTCGCAGACGAGTCGGTCATCGACGAACGCCTCGACGTGCATGGAGACGACGCCGCGCTCGCCGTCGCTCGTCTCGCGTTTGTCCGTCACCGTGGTCCGCGCGCGGAGGGTGTCGCCGTGGTAGACGGGCGCGGGGTGTTCCACGTCGTCGTAGCCGAGGTTGGCGACGATGGTTCCGTCCGTCGTGTCGGGGATGGACAGCCCCACCGCGAGGCTCATCGTGTAGAGGCCGTTGACGATGCGCTCGCCGAACTCCGTCTCGGCCGCGAACTCGGCGTCTAAGTGGAGCGGCTGCTGATTCATCGTCATGTCACAGAAGCGTTGGTTGTCGCTCTCGGTGATCGTCCGGCGCTTGTCGTGGTCGTAGGTCGCCCCCACCTCGAACTCCTCGTAGTAGAGACCGGTCATGGCCGTAGAACGCGGGCCGCGGGCAAAGGGATTCGGTCCCATCACGTCAGCGTTCGACTCGCGACGCCGACGAATCCCACGACGACGGTGGCGAAGACGGCGCGAACGCCGAACGCGCCCGCGACGGGTGCGAGGAAACTCCAATTCGATAACAAGAAACACGTACTCGGGGACTATCATCCCGCCCTGTGCAACTTTCCAGACGGCACTTCGCGACCGTAATGACCGCTGGGGTTGGTAGCATCTCTGGCTGTTCGATGGGCAACGTACACGATATCACCGTGCGAAACGAAACGGAGCGCGAAATCGTCGGGGAGATTACCGTTACCCGGGTCGACGACGGCGAGCAACTTCTCGAAGACACGTTTACTCTCGCACCCGTTGAGGGCGTTGTTCGAGGAGTGGAGAAGCACTATTCCGATGTCGTTGGCGAGGAAACGGCACGGGTACACGTCGCAATTCAAGATGGCCCGGAAGGGTCACACGAATTCACAGACAGCGCGGACTCGCGAGGGCTGGATGTTGAAATCCATCCCGACGAAATTCAGTTCAGTCTCGAAGCCGCTTGACGTAGCGAACTCTCCAGCCGATTCAAGGCTCAGGGTTCCGGAGGCGATAAGCGCCCAGAGGGCGCGGACGGGCGTCCGCTACCCCCCGTGCTGGCCGACGACTCTCGCGTGACCATCGGGTCGTCGGGTGTTCGACGCGCTCTCAAAGACGGTTTCCGAGTTACAGAATCGTCCCGTGTTTCTTGTCGGGCACCGCTTTCTCCATCGTCTCGTAGAAGTCGAACCGGGAGACGAGTTCCTCGCGGAGCGTGCTAGGGGGGACGATTTCGTCGATCACCACCTCGCTCGCCATGCGATGCACGTCGATGTCGCGGCGGTACTCCTCGCGGAGGCGCTCTTCCTCCCGTGCCCGCTCCTCTGGGTCGTCGATGGCGGCGAGTTTGCGGGCGTAGACGGCGTTGATCGCCGCCTCCGGTCCCATGATCGCGATTTCGCCGCCGGGGAGCGCGATGGTCGAGTCCGGATCGTACGCCGGCCCCGACATGGCGTAGATGCCCGCGCCGTAGGCCTTGCGCACGACGACACACTGCTTGGGGACCGTCGCCGACGCCGCCGCGTAGATCATCTTCCGTCCCTTGTCCAGAATCCCCTCCTTCTCTACCGCCGACCCGGCCATGAACCCCGGCGTGTCACACAGGTAGAGGAGCGGAATCCCGTAGGCGTCGCAGGTCCAGACGAACTCCGCGGCCTTCTCCGCGGAGTCGGGGAAGATGGCGCCGGCGCGCGTCGCCGGTTGGTTGGCGACGATGCCGACCGGCCGGCCGTCGAGACGGGCGAACGCCGTGACGATTTCCGCGCCGTACTCCGGTTTCAGCTCCAGCATCGACCCCGCGTCGACGACGCGCTCGATCAGGTCGCGCACGTTGTACCCCTTCCGCGGCGACTCGGGGACGACGGCGTCGATGCCGTCGGGCGACTTCGCGGGGTCCCGTCCCTCGGTCCGCGGCGGGTCGGCGTCGGCGTTGTCGGGCAGGTACGAGAGCAAGCGTGCGACGAGTTCGCGGGCGTGTTCCTCGTCGCGCGCGACGAGGTCGGCGCTCCCCGATTCGGCGGCGTGGACCGCTGGTCCACCCAGTTCGTCGAGCGTGATGTCCTCGCCGGTCACCATCTCGACCATCCGGGGCGAGGCGATGGCCATCGCCGACCCCTCGACCATGACGGTGAAGTCGGCGAAGATGGGCGTGTAGGCCGCGCCGGCGATGCAGGGGCCGTAGAGGACACAGATCTGCGGGACGCGCCCCGAGAGCATCGAGTGGTTGTAGTACACCTTGCCGATCCCCTCGCGGTTGGCGAAGAAGCCGGTCTGCTGGTCGATGCGGCCGCCCGAGGAGTCCATCAGGTAGAGCGCCGGCTTGCCGTTTTTCAGCGCCCGCTGTTGCATCCGGAGCAGTTTCTCCACCCCCCGCCGGGCCATCGACCCCGCCTTGACCGTGTAGTCGTTGGCCATGACGTGGACGGCTCGCCCCTCGAACGTCGCGGCGCCGGTGACGAGGCCGTCGGCGGGGAGGCGGTCCGACTCGTCGGCGTCGGGCGCGTTCGGGTGCCACGCGTCGAAGTTGGCGAACGTGCCGTCCTCGAAGGTGAGGCCGTCGAACCACAGGTCGAGACGGTCGCGGACGAACAGTTTTCCCGCCTCCGCCTGTCGCTCGCGGTACTTCTCCGGGCCGCCCTGCAGGATGTCCTCGATCTCGTCCCAGAGGCGTTCCTCGCGGTCGGTGGGGCCAGCGTCGGTGTCGGTGCCAGCGGCCGCGTCGGCGCTCGGCCGCCCGCTCACCCCGCCGTCAGGTGGGTCACCCGCCGCGATGGGTTCGTCGTCGCCGTCGGCGTCCGCGTCGAACACCCGGACCCGCTCTCCGAATCGGGCGGCGAGGGCGCGGGCGATGGCTTCCGCCTCCTCCGCCGTCGGGTCGGGGACGCGTACGTCCCGCGTCATCAGTAGGACCTCGGGAACCCCATGGACTGGGCGATGTGGTTGTACGCCATCTGCTGGGTGACGGGCGCGAGGCGGGTGAGGTTGATCTCACGCCACCACCGCTCCACGTCGTACTCCTTGGCGTACCCCCACCCGCCGAAGGCCTGCATGGCGTGGTAGACGGCGTCGATGCCCGCCTCCACCGCCGCGGCCTTGGCGACGTTCGTCTCGTAGCCACACTCGCGTCCCTCGTCGAACAGCCACGCCGCCTTCTGGCGCATCAGGCGCGCCGTCTCGACGTTCGTGTACGCCTGCGTGATGGGGAAGGAGACGGCCTGATGGGTGCCGATGGGGGCGTCGAACACCTCGCGGTCGTTGGTGTAGGCGACGGCTTTCGACACCGCGAGTTCCGCGATGCCCGTCGCCGCCGCGGCGAAGCCGACGCGTTCGGGGTTGAGCGTCTCGACGAGGTGCCACCAGCCCTCGCCCTCCTCGCCCAGCAGCGCCGTCTCGGGGACGCGCACGTCCTCGACGAACACCTCACAGGACTTGGAGTAGTTCATGGCGTGTTTGGGGATGGGCGACACCTCGATGCCGGGGTCGTCCATGTCGACGACGAAGAGACTCAGGCCCTGCGTGGGCTTCTCCACCGCCTCTTTCGGCGTCGTGCGCGTGACGAGGATCATGTCGTCGGCGCGGTCCGCGAACGTGATCCACGCCTTCTTGCCGTTCAGGACGTACTCGTCGCCCTGCCGTTCGGCGCGGGTGCCGACGTTCAGCGTGTTCGTGCCCGCCTCGGGTTCGGTGATGGCGAACGAGAAGACCCGGTCGCCCGTGGCGATGTCGGGGAGATACGTCGCCTTCTGCTCCTCGCTTCCGGATTCGCGGAGGGCGATGGCGGCCATGCCCGCGGTGACGACGAGGTACCACGTCCCGGCCATGCCACACCCCTCGGCACACAGCGTCTCCATGGCGAGGCCCATCTCCTGTAAGCCCATGCCAGCGCCCTCGTACTCCTCCGGGATCAGCAGGCCGTGAAAGCCCGCTTCGCCGAGTTCGTCCCAGAAGTCGGCCGCGAACTCGCCCTCGTTTTCCCGTTCGCGCCAGTACTCGGGACCGTACGCGGACGCGATGTCCTCGGCCGTCGACCGGATCAGCGCGTGTTCGGGTGGCGCGTCGAACTCCATGCGTCCCCCTCGGTGGCGCGGGCACGTATATGTGCGGTCGGTTCACACATCCGGCGACCGGGGCTTTTTGCGCCGGCCGCTCCCAGTGGCGGCATGGCCGACGGTGACGCTCCCGACGACGACCGGCCGAGCGACCGGTTACGGGCTCGCGCCGCCGAGAGCCGGACGAAGCTCTGGCTCTATCTGGAGGCCGACCGCCGCCTCGTCGTCGCCGGCCTCGTCGCGATGGTGTTTCTGGTCGTACTCGCAATCGGGCTCGTGCTCCCCGCGGCTGCGCCGAAACTCCGGAGCGGCGACGCCATCGGCACCCTCTTTCAAGGGTTTCTCACCGCCACCATCACCGGCGTGACGCTGGTGTTGACGCTCAACCAGCTCGTCCTCTCGCAGGAACTCGGCGCCGTCGGCGACCAGCGCGAGCGGATGCGCGGTGCCCTCCAGTTCCGTGACGACGCCGCCGACCTGCTCGACGTGCCCGTCAGTCCCGCGCGCCCCTCGCAGTTCCTCCGGGCGCTCGTCCAAGTCGCCGGCCGACACGCGCAGGACTTGCGCCACGCCGTCGGAGAGGGGCACGAGGAAGTGGCGGAGCTGACCGAGAGCCTGATCGGCAACGCCGACCGGGTCGCCGGTGACCTCGACGGCGCGCAGTTCGGCGAGTTCGACGTGCTCTCGGCGGCGCTGAACTTCAACTACTCGTGGAAGATTTTCGAGGCGAAGCGCATCCGCGAGACCGACGCGCTCGACGAGGACGCCGAGGCGGCGCTCGACCGACTCGTCGACACGCTCGAACTGTTCGGCCCCGCGCGCGAACACTTCAAGACGCTCTACTTCCAGTGGGAACTCATCAACCTCTCGCGGGGCATCCTCGCGGCGGCGTTGCCGGCCCTCCTCGTCGCCGTCTGCATGATCGCCTACTTCGACCCTGCGGGGCCGATCAGTCGGACGTTCGGCATCGTCCCCGTTGTCGCGCTCACGTCCACGGTGTCGGTGCTCCCCTTCCTCGTCCTGTTGGCCTACGTCCTTCGGATCGCGACGGTGACGAAACACACCCTCTCCATCGGCCCCTTCATCCTGCGCGAGACGGAGCAGGTGGAGGAAGTGACGTGGGCGGACGGCGAGTCCCGTTAGCCTTTAGCCATCGGCCGTGTAAGCCCGCGCAATGACTGCGCAGGCGCTCCAGCAACGTGATCTCGCGGTCGTCATCGGGCTGGAGGTTCACGTCCAGCTCGAGACCGACACGAAGATCTTCTGTGGCTGTTCGACCGAGGCGGCCGACGACGAGGAGCCGAACACCCGGACCTGCCCCGTCTGTCTGGGCCTGCCCGGTGCGCTCCCCGTCCTCAACGAGGCCGCCGTCGAAGCCGCGGTGAAGGTGGGGAAGGCCCTCGACGCCGACATCGCGGAGGACACCCGCTTCCACCGGAAGAACTACTACTACCCCGACCTGCCGAAGAACTTCCAGATCACGCAGTACGACGCCCCGATCTGTGCCGACGGCTCGCTGGAAGTGACCGTCGAGGACGAACGCCGAGAGATCGGTATCGGCCGCGCGCATCTGGAGGAAGACCCCGGGAGTCTCCAGCACGAGGGCGGCAACATCGAGACGGCGGACTACTCGCTCGTCGACTACAACCGCGCGGGCACGCCGCTGATGGAGATCGTCACCGACCCCGACTTCCGCGGGCCGGGCGAGGTGCGCGCCTTCCTCGCCAAACTGGAGGAAGTGCTGGAGTATCTCGGCGTCTTCGACGCCTCGCGCGACGGAAGCCTCCGAATCGACGCCAACATCTCGCTCGTCCCCGCCGACGAGGTGGACGAGGACGGCACGATTCGCGAGGACGCCCTCGCCGAGGCCAACCGCACCGAGGTGAAAAACATCTCCAGCCACAAGGGCGCGGAGAAGGCGCTGGCCTACGAAGTGACCCGCCAGAAGAACGCGGTGAAGCGCGGTCGGGAGGTCGAACAGGAGACGCGCCACTGGGACGAGAGCCGGGGTATCACCGTCTCCATGCGGTCGAAGGAGGAGGAGAAAGACTACCGCTACTTCCGCGAGGCGGACCTCCCGCCCCTGCAGGTGGCCGACTGGAAGGAGCGCATTCCGATTCCGGAGCTCCCCGACGCTCGCCGCGAGCGCTTCCGCGAGGCGTACGGCCTCGACGCCGAGGCGGCCTCGAAGCTCACCTCGACCAAGGAAGTCGCGGACTTCTTCGAGGACGTGGCCGACCGGTTCGACGCCGGCCTCGCCGCGACGTGGGTGGCCGACGACCTGCTCGGCGAACTCAACTACCGCGACATGACGATCACCGACGTGGCGGATCGCCTCGACCAGTTCGCGCGCCTGATCGAACTCGTCGACGGCGACGAGATTACGGAGAAAAACGCGCGCGAAGTCGTTCTGCGCACGATGCTCGACGAGGGGCTGACCCCCGACGAGGTGGTCGAGCGCGAAGGCCTCGGGAAGGCCGGCGACGACGCCGTCGCCGCCGCCGTCGAGGAAGCCATCGAGGAGAACCCCGAAGCGGTCGAGGATTACCACGCCGGCGAGGGCGGTGCCCTCAACTTCCTCGTCGGGCAGGTGATGAGCAAGACCGGCGGCAGCGCCGATCCGGGCACCGTCAACGGGTTGCTTCGGGAACGACTCGACGAGTAGCGCGGGCCGTCAGCGACCCAGCACGGGCGCTTTGAGCGCGGCCACCTCGCCCATAATCGTCTCGACGTGTTCCTCCGGCACGCCGTTTTCTTCCAGTGCTTCCTGCAGGTAGCGACCGACGAGGTCGAAATCTGCCTCCTCGATGCCCAGATGTTCGTGCGCCTCGCGCATGTCGTCGCCAGCGTACTCGACGGGGCCGCCGGCGACGGCGCTGATGAACTGTACTTGGTGGGCGCGCAGGTCCTCCATGTCCGTCTCCTCGAAGTACGGCGTCAGTTGGTCGTCGTTTAGCACGCGCTCGTAGAAGTCGTCGACGACTGCTTCGACTGCGTCTCGGCCACCGATATCCTGATAGATGGTCTGCGACATTGCGGCACGGGACGGTCGGATCGGCGTGAGGATACGGCCTCCGACTAGGATGCTCGGGCTTTTTTAAGCTATCACCGGCGCTCAGCTCGAGATGATCTGGTCGAACAGCTTCGTCTGCGCCACCGACAGGTGTTCGACGAACGTGGAGACGGAGACGCCGAGTTCGTCGGCGACGGCTCCCGATTTCGCGCTCTTGGGCGAGTCGAAGTAACCCATCTCGTGGGCCGTCTTGAGCACCTCGTACTGGCGGTCGGTGAACGCGTTTCGGTCGGCGACGAGCAAGGCGGGTTCGTCCTCGGCCGCCCCCGTGCGAACGAGTCGCCGGACCGTCACGTCGGCACAGCAGGATTCGAGGTCGGCCGCGATGGTGCGGAGGGTGTCGAGGTCGGACGCGATGAACGTGAGACGGAGGCAGCCGTCGTCGGCCTGAAGGCCGCGGACCGGACAGCCGTGACTCGGCACTCGCGAACACGGGCAGTCGCGCTCGTGGGTGTACCGGTACACCGACTGCGATCCGTCCTCGAACACGGCCTCGGCGCCGTCGACATTCACGGTCTCTCCCTCGTCTTCCACGGTCACCTCGCCGACGACGGGTGACGCAGCGCCGCCCTGATCGACGGTCACCGACTCGACGGTGACCTCCTCGCTCAGTGACGACGCGGGACACCCGGTCACGCCACGGAGTTCGAGCTGGACGTGGATTCCGGACGCCATACCTGCGCCAGCCCCTCTCGAAATATAAGCGGCGTCGTTCCCGCCAGTTGTGCCGCCCAATCGTGTTGTTCTACTAAACAGTTAAGCCACCGCGTCGCGTCTCGGCTTGCGGAGCTTCTCATGGCAGATCCCGTCAACGAAATCGTCAAGGAGATACCGTTCGCCGAACTCGTCCGCAAGGCCGCGCTGGCGGTGGCCGACGGGCAGACGGCACTCGACCTCAACTCCGTCCAGACGGCGCAGACGCTCGCGGACATGGAACTCGACGCCGGCGCGGTCATCCTCGGTATCGTCGAGGAGACGGACGCCGACGGCAACGTCACGAACGTCTCGACGCTGACGAACGACCAGCCGCTCTCCCTGCTGGCCTACGGCGTCACGCCCACGTTCTACGAGTTCAGTGAGACGGAGATCGACCTCAAGTTCTGGGTGCGCTGGCACACCCGGAGTACGCACGTCGAGAGCGACTCGACGTTCTCGCGGGATCTGCGTACGTCTTACGAGCAGTCACGGAAGAAGTACGGTGGCGGCGGGGGCGTCGGCCTCAACCTCGGCTTCTTCTCTATCGGCGGCCGCGGCGGCTACCAGAAAGAGGAGGTCAAGGGCGAACGCGAGGTGGAACTCGACGTGCGGTCACACAGCGAGTACGACAGCAAGGTGTACGGACTGGACGCGAGCGCGGCTTGCCGGCTGAAGACGACGCTGGTGCCCAAGCCCGCGCCGGACCGCTCGGTGCCCGAAGTCGTCACGCGCCCGGCCGAGGGTGGGTCGCCGTGAGCCAGTCGCTCGAATCGTGGACCGCGCGGCCGCTGGGCGAACTCGTCACCGGCGTCGCCCGCGCCGTCGCGGAGGGGCAGACGGAGCTCGACCGCGCGTCGCTCTCGACGCGGCGGGACATCCAGCGGGCGGTCGAAGCCGGGGAGCTGGAGGCCCCAATCGAGACGCCGTGGTTTCGGTTCGCGGGCGTCGAGGCGGACCTGAACGTGTCGCTGTCGATGCGCGGCCGGCCGGAACGCGACGCCGACGGCGAGATTCGCGCGTATCGACCGACGCTCGTCGCCGCGCCCACCGATCCCGAGTTCACGACCCGCACCGACTACGACGTGGCGGCGTCGAGTCGCGTCCGTCTCGACATCGTGCCCGTCCCCGGCTCCGAGTGAGATGCCGGGCGACGACTTCCGATTCACGACGGAACTCTCCCACCTCGACGCGTCGAAACTCGACCGGGCCGAGGCCCGAGAGGTGGAGGGGCTCTATCGAGCCAAGGAGTACCTCGCCACCGAGTTTCGGCAGCGGCTGATCGCCGTGGAGAGCGAGCGCGACCTGTTGCAGACGAAGGTGGACCGCCTGCAGGCGGAGCGCGACGCGCTCCGTGACCGGCTGGACGGCCTCGAAGCCGAGCGCGGCACCGTCGCTCCCGACCGACTGGTCGCGTCGCTGGGCGACGCGCTCGCGAGCGCCCGCGACGACCTCTCGGCGGCCGACTACGCCATCGGTCGGATCGAGGTCGACCTGAAGGCGAACGTCGTGGGCGGCGCGGACGGTCCGCAGTTCCAGCTTCCCGACCTCGCGGAGTCGGTGGACCGCGCGGCGCTGAGCACGCTCCGGTTCGACCTCCGGCCGGCCGCGCGGACCGACGAGACGGCCGCCTACGACCCGATTCCGGACGTGCGCGACCGGTCGCTCGACGAGGCGCGCGAGGCGATCCGACGGGCGGGCTTCGCCGTCGGCGAGGTGACGACCGAACCCGGCGACGCCGACGACGTGGTCCTCGACCAGTTCCCGTCGCCCCGGTCCGTCGCGGAACCGGGGACGGCAATCGATCTGACCGTCTCCGAGCGTCGCGATGTGGACGTGCCGGCGGTGATCGGACACGATCTGTCGGACGCGACGGCGGCGCTCTCGGCAGCCGGTCTCGGGGTCGGCGAGATCGACGCCGAGACGCGCGACGACCCGCCGGACGTGGTGGTCGGCCAGACGCTGGCGGCGGGCGAGGCGGTGCCCGTCGGGACGGCAGTCGATCTGACCGTGTCGGCCGGGCCAGCCGAGGAGGCGAGCGAATCCGAGGAGATGAACGAACGCGCGACCGAGACGGCCGCCAGCCCCGACCTCGAGGCCGTCAGTGGGATCGGCCCGACATACGCCGACCGCCTGCGCGCGGCGGATATCGACGACCTGCCGACGCTCCTCGACCGCGACCCCGCCGAGGTGGCCGAGATCACCCGCGCCTCGACGAGTCGGGTCGAGGATTGGTTCGAGCACGCGAAACGGTTGCTGGAGGCTGAATGACCGACACGCACCTGATCGCCTTCGCTCCGTCGAGCGACGAGGCGGCGATCCAGCGGGTGCTCGGCCGCGTCGTCGCCAGCGGTGGCGAACTGGTCCTCGTCGCCGGCGGTGGCGTGATCGTCCGCGCACCCGAGGCGGTCGCGGAGGCGGTTGGCGACGACCCGGCCGTGTCTCACGTCGGCGGGGTGGCGCTCCCCGACAGGGACCCGGTTCGCATCCGTCGGCCGGCCTCGGAGTGACCGGTCGCGGCGCCGTCGGGCGGCGTGTGAGCCCCGTTCACACCCGCCACGTCTGCCGATTACGGCCGCGAAAGCTTTAGGCGGGTGGTCGGCGTACGAAGCGTCGATGAAACGCGGCCCCGAACTGATCATTACGGAGAAGGACAACGCCGCCCGCCGGATCGCGGACATTCTGAGCGGCGGGAGCGCGGAGTCGGACCGCGTCAACGGCGTCAACGTCTACAAGTGGGGCGGCAAGCGGTGTATCGGGCTCTCGGGCCACGTCGTCGGTGTCGATTTCCCGCCGGAGTACAGCGACTGGCGCGACGTAGAGCCGGTCGAACTCATCTCCGCCGACATCGAGAAGCGGCCGACCCAGGAGAACATCGTCGCTGCCCTGCGCCGCTTAGCGCGCAACGCCTCGCGCATCCACATCGCCACCGACTACGACCGCGAGGGCGAACTCATCGGCAAGGAGGCGTACGAACTCGTCCGCGACGTGAACGAGGAGGCGCCGGTCGACCGCGTGCGCTTCTCCTCCATCACCGACCGCGAGGTGACGGAGGCGTTCGCGGACCCCGACGAACTCGATTTCGACCTCGCCGCGGCCGGCGAGGCGCGACAGATCGTCGACCTGATGTGGGGCGCGTCGCTCACCCGATTCCTCTCGCTCTCTGCCCGCCAGCTCGGCGACGACTTCATCTCCGTCGGGCGGGTGCAGGGGCCGACGCTGAAGCTCATCGTCGACCGCGAGCGCGAAATCGACGCGTTCGATCCCGAGGACTACTGGGAACTGTTCGCCGACCTCGCGAAGGACGCCGAGGAGTTCGAGGCGCAGTACTTCTACCTCGACGAGGACGACACTGAGGCGGACCGCGTCTGGGACGAGGAGACGGCCGAAGCGGTCTACGACGTACTCGCCGAGGCGTCGACGGCGACGGTCGGGGAGGTGCGTCGGCGCACCCGGACGGACGACCCGCCGGCGCCGTTCAACACGACGCAGTTCATCCGTGCCGCCAGCGGCATCGGCTACTCCGCCCAGCGCGCCATGAGCATCGCCGAGGACCTCTACACCGCGGGTTACATCACGTACCCCCGGACGGACAACACGGTCTACCCCGAGGATCTGGAGCCACGCGATCTGCTCGACGCGCTCTCCGCAGGTCGGCGATTCGGCGACGACGCCGCCTCGCTGCTCGACGCCGACGACATCACTCCCACCGCCGGCGACGAGGAGACGACCGACCACCCGCCGATCCACCCGACGGACGAACTCCCCTCGCCTTCGGACCTCTCGGAGGACGAGTGGGAGGTGTACGAACTCGTCGTGCGTCGGTTCCTCGCCACCGTCGCCGACGCGGCGACGTGGGAGCACCTGCGCGTGGTGGCGACGGTGTACGGCGACGAGATGGATCCGTCGCTGAAGGCGAACGGCAAGCGGCTTGTCGACCCCGGCTACCACGCCGTCTACCCCTACCGCTCGACGAGCGAGAACTTCGTTCCCGACGTGGAAGAGGGCGAGGAGTTGGCCCTCAGCGACGCCCGGCTGGAGGCCAAGCAGACCCAGCCGCCCCGCCGGTACGGCCAGTCCCGCCTCATCGAGACGATGGAGGACATGGGCATCGGGACGAAGGCGACCCGGCACGACGTGATCCAGAAGCTGTACGACCGGGGGTACATCGAGGGCGACCCGCCCCGTCCCACTCGACTCGCCCGCGGCGTCGTCGAGGCGTCAGAGGAGTTCGCCGACCTGATCGTCAGCGAGGAGATGACGGCGCAGTTGGAGGCGGACATGCAGGCCATCGCGCGCGGCGAGGCGACACTGGCGGACGTGACCGACGAATCCCGCGAGATGCTCGAACGCGTCTTCGACCGTCTGACCGAGTCGCGGGAGGAACTCGGCGACCACCTCCGCGACTCGCTGAAGGCCGACAAGACCGTCGGTCCGTGTCCCGAGTGTGGCGAGGACCTCGTCATCCGTCGGAGTCGACGCGGCTCCTACTTCGTCGGTTGTGACGGCTACCCCGACTGCGAGTACACCCTGCCGCTCCCGTCGACGGGCAAACCGATCCTGCTGGACGAGACGTGTCCGGATCACGGCCTTCACGACGTGAAGATGCTCGCCGGCCGCAAGACGTTCGTCCACGGCTGTCCGCTGTGTGCGGCGGAGGCGGCCGACGAGGAGCCCGACCTGATCGTCGGGCCGTGTCCCGAGTGCGGCGAGGAAGAGGGTGGCGAACTCGCCATCAAGCGCCTCCGCTCGGGCGGCCGACTGGTCGGCTGCACGCGCTACCCCGACTGCGACTACTCCCTGCCGATGCCCCGTCGGGGCGAGGCCGAACTCACGGACGAGACGTGCGAGGAACACGGCCTGCCGGGCATCCGCATTACCTACGAGGACGAGGATCGGGAACCGTGGGATCTGGGCTGTCCCATCTGCAACTACCGGGAGTATCAGGCCCGACAGGAAGGGACGGAACTGGAGACCATCGACGGCATCGGCGAGAAGACGGCGGAGAAACTGAAAGACGTGGGCGTGGAGGACGTGGCCGGCCTGAAGGCCGCGGAACCCGACGTGCTCGCGGACGAAATCGACGGCGTCGGGCCGGATACGGTGCGGAACTGGCAGGCCGACGCGGACTGATCGCGCCTGTCGTGCCCCGCAGCGGCGAGTCGGACCCTTTTTAATAGCTCCGCGGAGTACACGTGTCCAATGACTGCGCCGTGGGACGACTGGGATCACGTCCTCAAGGTAGATCCGGACAAGGAACTCGTGGACGGCGAGACGTTCGAGGACGTCTGCGCCACCGGGACCGACGCCATCGAGATCGGTGGCACGACCGGCATGACCAGAGAGAAGATGGAGACGGTGGTCGACGCCTGTGCGAAGTACGGCGTCCCGCTGTATCAGGAGCCGTCGAACCCGGCGGTCGTCATCGAGGACGACGCGCTGGACGGCTACCTGATTCCGACGGTGTTCAACGCCGGCGACAGTTTCTGGGTCACCGGCGCGCACAAGGAGTGGGTGCGTATCGAGAACGGCCTCGACTGGAGTCGCACGCACACGGAGGCGTACGTCGTCCTCAACCCCGACTCGTCGGTCGCGGAGTACACCGACGCAGACTGTGACCAGTCGCCGGACGACGTGGCCGCCTACGCCGCCGTCGCGGAGAAGCTGTTCGGACAGGAAATCGTCTACATCGAGTACTCGGGCATGCTCGGCGACCCGGAGACGGTGCAGGCGGCGGCCGACGCCCTCGAAGAGACCACGCTGTTCTACGGCGGCGGCATCGGCGACTACGACACCGCGTACGAGATGGGCCAGCACGCCGACGTGGTCGTCGTCGGTGACCTCCTCCACGACGAGGGCTGTGACGCCGTCCGCGAGACGGTCGAGGGTGTCAAGGACGCCCACGCCGAGTGACCGGTTCGGCGTCGCTGGGTGGCCGTAACGGCCGACGCGCACATCTCAGGCGGGGTCGGTGTCGACGCTTCCCCGGCTTCGTTTCGATTCCGTCGTCGACTCCTTCGTGACCTCGTTCGCGGGCCGTCGAACGCTCCACGCACGGAGCGCGACGGTGCCGCCGTAGAACCGCACGGCACCGACGAGAAGCGCCCCGACCCCCGGCGTCGTGGCGGCGACAGCACTACTCAGGAACGCGACGATGCCGGCTGCCATCGTGATCAGCGACCCGAGTAGCCACGCCCGCAGGGTCGCTTTCGACCACGCCCGGTTCCGGATTCGGTCGGGGTCGAACGCGGCGGTCATCTCGTCGGTGGTCGCGTACGCCGTCAGGGCGACCGTCGCGAGGTAGCCAGAGACCGGGAGCGCCACCGCGCTGGCGACGGCGATTAGACTGGTGAGCGCCGCGGACGGACCGAGCGCCGCGAGGCCCGTCGGCCGAAGCGGGGCGGGCGGTGTGCCGTGGACGAGTGCAGTGACCGAGGCGCCGAGGCCGACGACGGCGAGCAACGCCACGGGCAGGTGGTAGGCGACGACGATAGTGGCTGCGCGGGCACCGGTCGCGGCGAGTGCCCGGAGGTCGCTGAAGTCGGGCAGTGAGTCGTCGGGGCCGGCTCGAAGTACGCGGACGGCGTAGCCCGCGAGGAGGACGCCCGGGACGACGAGTGGGAGCGTCGCGACCAGCAGCGCGCCCACGAGGGCGGTGTGTGGCCACCCGTCGGCGTCGGTCGGCCAGCGAACGAGCGAGTCGAGGTCGGTCTCGTCTCCGTGTGTCATCGCGAGGCGAGGTGGCCGCGGCATCACGGATAAACCCTCACATCGCCACCGGGTTTTTACTCGCCGCCGGTCGAAGCGGTGGCGATGGAGATTACCGACGTACGAACGGTACGGATCGAGGTGCCGCTTGATCGACCGCTGGGCGTCTCGCGGGACCGCTCGATGAGCGCCCGCGGGGCGGCCTTCGTCGTCGTCGAGACGGACGAAGGCATCACGGGCATCGGCGAGGGCGTGGGGCCGGAGCCGTACATCGTCGAGCGCATCGTCGAGGAGAAGTACGCCCCGAAACTGATCGGGGAGGATCCGCTCGACATCGAGCGCCACTGGCAGACGATGGTGACCGAGACGGTGTATCAGGACCGGAAGGGACAGGGGCTGTCGGCGGCCAGCGGCGTCGACATCGCGCTCTGGGATATCGCGGGCAAACACCACGGCGTCCCCGTCTACCGCCTGCTCGGCGGGCCGGTCGAGGGATCGCTCAAGCCGTACGCGAGCGACCTGTTCTGGCAGGACCCCGAGACGATGGCGGAGCGCGCAGCGTCGTACGTCGACCGCGGGTTCGAGGGCGTGAAGACCCACCTCGGCCGGGGTCTCGACGCCGACGAGGCACGCGTCGCCGCCATGCGCGACGCCGTCGGTCCGGACACGGCGCTGATGGTCGACATGAACTGCGGGTACGACCGCCCCGACGCCCGGCGCGTCGGTCGGATGCTGGAGGAGTACGACGTGTACTGGTACGAGGAGCCGATGACGCCGTACGACGTGGACGGTCTCGCCGCGCTCCGGCGCGAACTCGACGTGCCCATCGCATCGGGGGAAAACGAGTACACGAAGTGGGGCTTTCACGACCTGTTCGAGGCGGACGCGGTGGACTACGCCATGCCCGACGTGATGCGCTGTGGCGGCATCACGGAGGCGAAGAAGATCTGCGCGCTCGCGGAGACGTACAACACGGTCTGTTCGCCCCACTGTTTCACCACCGGCGTCGGTCTCGCGGCGACGATGCACGTCATGGCCGCCTCGCCCGCCTGCGAGTGGCTAGAGTTCGACCCGACCGACTTCGCGGTGTACGAGCCGCTGTTTGAGACGCCGCCCGAGATCGAGGACGGCCGGATCGCGCTCCCCGAGGAACCCGGACTCGGCGTCCACCTCGACGAGGACGTGATCGGGGAGTTCCGCGTCTAAGCCGAAACGGTCGCGTTTAAGGCGCGGGATACACACGAACGGGTATGGAAAACCGAACCTTCACGGCCGACGCCGTCGCCGGCGAGACGGCCACGGTCGCCGGCTGGGTCCACGAGATTCGGGACCTCGGCGGCATCGCCTTCCTGATCCTTCGGGACAAGACGGGTAAGCTCCAGATCAAGTTCGAGAAAGACGAGATGGACGAGGACCTCGTCGAGACGGGGCTGGGCGTCCACCGCGAGAGCGTCGTCGCCGTCACCGGCGCCGTCGAGGAGGAACCGCGCGCGCCGACGGGGCTGGAGATGGTGCCCGACTCCGTCGACGTGCTGGCCGAGGCCGATCCCGAACTCCCGCTCGACCCGTCGGGGAAGGTCGACGCCGAACTCCCCACGCGACTGAACAACCGCACCCTCGACCTCCGCAAGCCCGAGGTGAAGGCCATCTTCGAGATTCGCGCCGAGATCCTGCGCGCCGTGCGCGAGTACTTCCGCTCGGTCGGCTCGACGGAGATCAACACGCCGAAGATCGTCGCCACGGGGACGGAAGGCGGCACCGAACTCTTCCCGATCACCTACTTCGGGCAGGAGGCGTTCATGAACCAGTCGCCACAGCTCTTCAAACAGCTCATGGTCGGCTCCGGGCTGGAGCGGGTCTTCGAAATCGGCCCCATCTTCCGCGCGGAGGAGCACAACACGCCCCGCCACCTCAACGAGGCGACGATGATCGACTTCGAGTCGGCGTTCGTCGACCACCACGAGGCGATGGACGTGTGCGAGGGGACGCTCAAGGCGGCCTACGAGGGCGTCGTCGAGAACTGTCGGGAGCAGCTGGAACTCCTCGGCTACGACGACTTCGAGGCGCCGAGCGAGGAGTTCCCGCGTCTCACCTACGAGGAGGCCATCGAGCGGATCAACGCGACGGGCGAACTCGACACGCAACTGGTGTGGGGCGACGACCTATCGACGGAGGCCGAGAAGGCGCTCGGACGGGACGTGGGCGGCCACTACTTCATCACCGACTGGCCCTCCGAGATCAAGCCGTTCTACATTCAGGACTACGACGACGACCCGCAGTTGTCGAAGGGCTTCGACCTGATGCACCCGCGGATGGAACTCGTCTCGGGTGGCCAGCGCGAACACCGGTACGACGAACTCGTCGCCGGCTTCGAACAGCAGGGACTCGACCCCGAGCAGTTCGACTACTACACGAAGATGTTCAAGTACGGGATGCCGCCCCACGCCGGGTGGGCCTACGGCGTCGAACGTCTCGTGATGACGATGCTGGATCTGGACAACATCCGCGAGGCCGTCCTCTTCCCGCGGGACCGCCAGCGGCTGAGTCCGTGATCCCCTCGGGAACGGCCCCGGCACAACGATGACAGATCCGTCGACCGCGTTCGTCCCCGGCCACGTCACCGGCTTCTTCAGCCCCTGCCCCGCGGACGACCCGGCGCGGGCGGGGTCGCGCGGTGCCGGCCTCACCCTCACCGACGGCGTCCGGGTGACGGTCCGGGCGGCCGACGACGGCGACGACCCCCGGGTGACGCTCGACGGGGACCCCCTCTCGATGCCGCCGGTCGAGACGGTGCTGGAGGGGCTGGACGTGGCCGACCGGGCACGCGTCGTCGCCGAGAGCGACCTGCCGCTCGGCACGGGGTTCGGCGTCTCGGGTGCGATGGCGCTCGGGACGGCGCTGGCCGCCAACGACCGGTTCGGCTGCGAGCGCTCCGTGAACGACCTCGTGACGCTCGCCCACTGCGCGGAGGTGGAGGCGGGGACCGGCCTCGGCGACGTGGTGGCGCAGGCTCGCGGCGGCGTGCCGATCCGACTCTCTCCCGGCGCACCGGCCCACGGCCGCCTCGACGGCGTGCCCGCGACCCGGCGCGTCGAGTATCTCACCTTCGGCGACCGCTCGACGGCGGAGGTGCTGGCGGGCGACACGGACCCGCTCACCTCGGCCGGGAGCGAAGCGCTCGACCGACTGGTCGACTGCCCGACGCTCCCGACGTTGGTCGCGGCGTCGCGGCAGTTCGCCCGCGACGCCGGCCTGCTCACCGACCGGGTTCGCGAGGTGGTCGACACCGTCACGGCGGCGGGCGGCGAGGCGTCGATGGTCATGCTCGGCGAGACGGTGTTCGCGCTCGATTCGGGGCTCTCGGACGCGGGGTTCGACGCCGAATCGTGCCGGACGTGTGACGCTGGGGCACACCTCGTCGGCGACGAGTGAGGGGCATCGGGGCGTTTTTTAGCTCCCACCGCTACCGATCCGGCATGGTCGAGGGCGACATCCCGGCGGATCACCCCCGCCACGACTCGCTGGTGACGCGCCACCGTATCGAGGACGGCGTCGAGGCCGGCCTCACCAGCAAGCAGGGCCTCATCGCGGAGGGACGGGGGGAGGCGTTCGACTACCTGCTCGGCGAGCGGACGCTCCCGTCGGCGGACGAGGCGGCGCGAGCGGCGGCCGCACACCTGCTGCTCGCTCGCCACCCCGTCATCTCGGTCAACGGGAACGCGGCGGCGCTGGTCCCCGACGAGCTCGTCGCCCTCGCGGACGCCGTCGGCGCGGATCTGGAGGTGAACCTGTTCAATCGGACCGAGGAGCGGATGCAGGCCATCGCCGACCATCTCCGCGACCACGGCGCGCGCGAGGTGAAGGGACTCGACGCCGACGCGCGGATTCCGGGGCTCGACCACGAGCGCGCGAAAGTCGACGCCGACGGCATCGCCGACGCCGACGTGGTGCTCGTCCCGTTGGAGGACGGCGACCGGGCCGCGGCGCTGTCGGACCTCGGGAAGGTCGAAATCGTGATCGACCTCAACCCCCTCTCGCGGTCGGCGCAGGTGGCTGCCGTGCCCATCGTCGACAACATCCTGCGAGCGATTCCGAACGTTACTGCTCACGCCCGCGAGCTTGCGGACGCCGACCGCGCGACGCTCGTTCGGATCGTACAGGCGTTCGACCCCGCGGCGGCGCTGGACGAGGCCGAACGCGCCATCCGCTCGGGCGACCTCTAGGGATTATCGTAGCCGACCGACGTTTCGACCGATCCTGTCCCTGCGGCGTGGTTCGACCCGTCGGGAAGAATCTACGAATGTCTACAGAAAAAACAAGGCGAGTGCCTCGGGGCTTGACCCCGAGGGTGAAGCCGACACTTAGACGTGTTCTGTCCGCTCGATGTACCTCTCAATCGTTTCTGTTGAGACGATTCCTGCCGTTCCGATGTAGTACGATTGTTCCCAGAATCCACCACCCCATAGATACTCCTCCAAGAACGGCTCGTGCTGTTCCCACATCTCCCGTGCCGTGATGCTCTTGACAGTTCGTACAATCTTGCTCGGGGGGTGCTTCGGATGGGCTGACAAGAACAGGTGTACGTGGTCGGGTGAGATGTGGAGCGACAGTATCTCGTAATCGTACTCGTCGCACACGTTGCGAAAACTTGCTTCCAACGAATCCTCGATGGGTTCGAGAATCGAGTGGCGGTATTTCGGACACCACACGAAGTGGTAGTTGACGTTGTACATCGTGTGATTCGACCGCTTCTCGCCCATATCGAACCCACTCCACCAACACAGTTAAGTATATCCGAAATATATACATAGGTATGGTGAATCGCTTTGAAATCGACGGCGAGGAAGTTCTCGACGGTGAGGTCAAACCGTTCGGGAACAGTGCCCACGTCACCGTTCCTAAACGCTGGCGTGGGGCCGACGTGAAAGTCGTCCGAACCTCAGAACCCGCCGAACAAGACGGAGAATGACAGGCTCACAGGCTCTCGTCAAGACTCTGGACTTCCAACTCAACTTCCAGAGTGACAACGAGAGCCTGTTGTATGACGCCACGCTCGAAGCCCGCTCGGTGTACAACGAAACCATCCGTCTCGCCAAAGAAGGTGTGGACTGGAATACGATTCCCGACCGCGTGGCAGACGACGCCAACCTTGTGAAGAACACGACTCAGCGCGTTGTCGCCAAGGCTCTCGGGGCGATGGAGACCTACTACGAGTACGACGATCTCGGTCAGCCGAGCCACACCAAGGATGGTGCGTACCCGCTTCGTGCGAACTACGAGGAGGGGTACAATCTGTCTCTCACCGACGATGGCAACGTGGCGTTCCGCATCAGCGCGAAGCCGTACAACAACGTCAAGGGCGTCCTCGAAGGGAGTGACGCTCACCTCGATATTCTCAAGACCGCACTCGAAAGCGACGAGTGGAAGATTGGGACGGCAGAAGCCCTGTTCCACAACGACAACCCCGAGTTGCACGTCAATGTCACCAACACCGAACAGACCGTTCGAGACAAATACGACTCACGGACGGTCATCGGCGTGGACGTGAACGAAGACAACGTGGCTCTCACCGCACTCTCTGAGAACGGTGTCGAGGACACGTTGGTTATCGACTTTCCCGAAATAAAGTTCGAGCGCCACCGCTACTTCACGATGCGGAAGCGCGTCCAGAACGCGGGGAAAGACAGCATCCACGACACGCTGGAAGGGCGCGAAGAACGGTGTGTCCGTGACAGACTCCACAAGGTATCTCGGCACATCGTGGAGTGGAGCCAGCAGTTCGAGAAGCCGTGCATCGTCTTTGAAGACCTCAAAGAGATGCGCGACAGTATCGACTACGGTACGCGGATGAACCGACGCTTGCACCATCTCCCTTTCCGTGCCCTACAGTTCTATACGTCGTACAAGGCGTCGTTCGGGGGAATCCCGACCGCGTGGATTGATCCTGCATACACGAGCCAGCGGTGTCCGATGTGTGGACATACGGAGCGTGCGAACCGTCACAAAAAGCGGTTCAAGTGCAAAGACTGTGGGCATCAAGACCACAGCGACCGTGGTGCAAGCGTTAACATCGCCGTGAAAGGCGTGAAGAAACTCGATTGGAATGTGCCTGCTCTCAACAGCCTTCCCGTTGTTCGGAAGGTGCGACGGCAGGCATCGGGGGCTGTGGACGCCCCGACCGTGACCCGCCCGACCGTTCGAGGCTATCAGGCCGATGGTCGGATGGGAGTGTCCGACTAAACCACGGGAAGCCTCGGGGCTTGACCCCGAGGCAGTTCACGATCATCCCTATCACAGACCGCTGAGGAAGATGGCGACCCACCGGGTCGGATCGGGTCGTCGTCCCACCTCGACCGCCTCGACCCACTTCACCCACTGGAAGCCGCGGCGACCCGGTGCGACGAGTCGCGTCGGGTAGCCGTGGCCGTGAGTCAGTCGCTCGCCCGAGAGACGTGTCGCCAGCATCGCCTCCCGCGCCGCCGGGAGCGGGAAACTCCAGCGATAGCCCGTCACGGAGCGAACGGTCACCCACGCGGCGTCCTCGTGGACGCCCGCCGCGTCGAGGAGGTCGCCCAGTCGCACCCCCCGCCAGTCGCGCTCGGCGTACCACCCGCTCGTGCAGTCCAGCAGGGCACGGCGTTCCTCGGTCGGATCGACGTCGTCGACGCCGAGTTCGAGCGGTTGCTCGACCAGTCCGTCGACCGAGAGCGTCCACGCCGCCGGATCGACCGGGTCGGGGTCGTCGGCCACCCAACTGGTGACCGGCAGGTCGTCGTCGCCGTCGAGCGCCCGCGACCCGGTGAACCGTCGGCTCGCGGCCGGCGTCCGGAGCAGCGTCGCGAGCCACCGCAGGAACGCCGAGGTGACGCCCGCGGCGGTGACGAGGCCGGCGTACTGGAGGGCGACCCGCCGGTCGCGCACGTCGGCCGCGCGGAGCGGGCGGTACCGGGCGCGCAGGTGGACGAGCAGCAAGGGGAGAACCAGCAGGCCGAACAGGATGTGGACGTTGAGGAGGGTCCAGAACTGGAGCGGCACCGTCGCACCGAGCGCCCACGCGACGCCCGTCGCCGCGGCGGTCAGGGCGACGGCCGCGAGCACGACGGAGAGTGGCGTCGCGCGGTCCCACGCGTCGTGATTGCGTACTCGGCCCGCGACCCGGCGGAACTTGACGATCAGGAGCGGCGGCACCGAGAGGCCGGCGACGGCGTGGGTCCAGAAGAGTGCCGCGTCGGAGGGGTGACCGACCCAGAAGCTCGTGACGCCGGTGGCCGTGGCGAGGGAAACGAGCGCGAACAGCGACCAGTCGACCAGCCGTGCCGGTGGGTCGAGGCGGGCGAGCGGCGCCCGGAGGTCGGGCATGTGGTGTGGTAGCGTCTGCCGAGAAATGAACCCGTCGGCGCGTTTATCGCGCGTCGTCGAGCGCGCGTTCGATGCGGTCGAAGCCGGCCTCCAGTCGATTCAGCCCGTTGGCGAAGCTCAGGCGGAGCCAGCCCGCGCCGGCCTCCCCGAACCCGTCGCCGGGAGCGAGGACGACGCCGTACTCCCGAAGGAGCCGTTCGGCCATCTCGACGCTCGATCCGGGCAGGTCGGGGTCGAGGAAGGCGTAGAACGCGCCCTCCGGTCGGGGGCAGGTCAGGCCGTCGATGTCGGCGACGCGTTCCACCACGTAGTCGCGGCGCTCGCGGAAGGCGTCGTACATCTCCGCGGCGGCGTCGTCGGCGCCGGTCAGGGCCGCGAGCGCGGCGTGCTGGCTCACGCTCGGCGCACACGAGGTGGTCGACTCGCGGACTTTCGTCGCCTGATCCACGATGTTCGGGGTGCCGGCGAGCCACCCGACGCGCCACCCCGTCATCGCGTAGCGTTTCGAACAGGAGTTGACGGTGAGGACGTTCTCGGGGTGGCCGGTCAGGGCGGCGATGCCCTCGGGGTCCCGGTCGTAGGCGAGGCCGAGGTACACCTCGTCGGCGACGACGTAGGCGTCGTGGTCGGCGGCGGCGTCGACGACGGCGCGGATGGCGTCGGGATCGAACGTCCGCCCGGTCGGGTTGTTGGGAGAGCAGAGGATCACCAGCGCGGTGTCGGGGCCGATGGCGTCGACGAGGCGGTCGGCGTCGAGGGCGAAGCCGTCTTCGGCGGGCATGGGGACGGGCGTGGGCACGCCCTCGGCCATCCGCGCCTGCACCCAGTAGTTGGGGAAGGCGGGAGTGGGGAAGACGACTTCGTCGCCGGGGTCGACGGTACAGAGGGCGGCGAGGTGGAGCGCCTCCATCCCGCCGGTGGTGACCAGAATCTCGTCGGCGCCGACGCGGACGCCGTACTCCCTCCTCATGTGATCGCTGATCGCGTCGCGGAGCGCCGGAATCCCGGCGTTCGAGGTGTAGCTGGTGTGGCCGGACCGCGCGGCGTCGCAGGCCGCCTCCGTGACGCCCGCGGGCGTGTCGAAGTCGGGTTCGCCCACCTCCAGCCGGACGAGGTCACCCCCGACCTCCTCCGCGAGGTCGAACATGTAGCGGATGCTGGAGCGCTCGACGGCACGGACGCGGTCGGTCGGACCGAGGGTCATATCCGGGCGTCGCCCGGCGGGACGAAAAGGGGTTCGGTCCCGTCAGCTACATGATCCGCGCCGACGACGGTACGGGCGTGACGCGCACGTGGCCCACGTACTGCTTCGGTGTCTATCACTGGCGCGAGCGGTTGCGACGGGTCGCCGTCTCGGGGCTGGTGCTCGCGGCGTCCGTCGTTGGGTTCCGCCGCAGTCGTGGCCGCCGCTGGCTCCAACTCGTCGCCCTCGCCGTCGCGGGCGGTGCGCTCTACCGGGCTGGCGACGCGGTCCGTCGCCTCGTCTCGCCGGCGCCGTGGGCGCTCGACCGGGGGAAGTACGACGCGCTGGCGTCGATCCTCCCGCTCGCCGACGTGGACCGCGCCCTCGACGTGGGCTGTGGCTCCGGGCGGTCGCTGGTAGGGCTGGCGCCGCACCTGCCCGACGACTGTTCGGTCGTCGGCCTCGACGTGTTCGACGACCGCGTCATCCTCGGCAACGGGCCGCAGTTGGCGCGGCGGAACGGCGCCCGCGCGGGCATCGACGTGTCGCCGGTGGCGGGTGACGCCTCGCGACTCCCGTTCGCGGACGGCAGTTTCGACGTCGTGACGGCCTGCCGGGTCGCCCACGACGTTCCCGAGGATCGGCGCGCGGCGGCCTTCGACGAACTCCGGCGGGTGTGTGCCGACGACGGGACCGTGGGGTTGCTGGAACTCCCGATCACGCCCGACGGCGTCGACGATTACGAGGCGTACTGGCGACGGTGTCTGGAGGACGCCGGGCTGGTCGTGGAGCGAGTGACGACCGTCGAGCGGACGCGGCGGCCGGGGGAGCCGTACGTCGCCATCGCGGCGACGCCGCGGTGAGCGGGGCGTTCTCTGGCGGCGTCGGCTACCCGCGGAGCCAGTCGCTCCGATACAGATAGCCGGTGAGGACGGCCGTGCAGGCGAGCGCGAGCCCGGCCGCGGCCAGTCCCGTGGGGTCGGGGACGAGGACGACGCCGAGGACGCTGCCCGCGACCGAGCCGACCAGCAGGCAGGCGACGAGGCGGATGGAGGGCGCGACCACAGTCGTGGCTCCGGACGCTCGAAGATAAGCTCGTTGCATGCGACGAATCGGCGGGCTTTAGGGTCGCATCCTCCAGTGAACACGTATGAGCCACGAGGAGTTCCCCACGGAGCGGCCAGCGGTGGTGACCTGTGGGTTGCCCTACGCCAACGGCGACCTGCACATCGGTCACCTGCGAACGTACGTCGGCGGCGACGTGTACGCCCGCGCCCTGCGCAAACTCGGGCAGGAGACGGCCTTCGTCTCCGGGTCGGACATGCACGGGACGCCCGTCGCAGTCAACGCCGAGCAGGAGGGCGTCTCGCCCGAGGAGTTCGCCCTCGAGTGGCACGAAATCTACGAGTCGACGTTCCCGAAGTTCGACGTCGACTTCGACAACTACGGCCACACGCACGACGCGACGAACGTCGAGATGACGACCGAAATCGTGCAGGCACTGGAGGACAACGGCCACGTCTACGAGAAGGAGATCATGGTGGCCTACGACCCCGCGGAGGAGCAGTCGCTTCCGGACCGGTACGTCGAGGGGACCTGTCCCTACTGTGGTGCCAAGGCCCGTGGCGACGAGTGTGACGAGGGGTGTGGCCGCCACCTCGAACCCGGCGAAATCGAGGATCCCGTCAGTACGATCACGGGCAATCCGGCCGAGTACCGCGAGCAGACACACAAGTTCTTCCGCGTCTCGGCGTTTCAGGACTACCTCTCGGCGTTCATCGACCGGCTGGAGGGCACGCCCAACGCCCGCAACCAGCCCCGGGAGTGGATCGAGGGGGAACTCCGCGACTGGTGTATCACGCGCGACATGGACTGGGGCATCGACTACCCCGAGGGCGAGGGCGCGGACGACCTCGTCCTCTACGTCTGGGTGGACGCCCCCATCGAGTACATCTCCTCGACGAAACAGTACAGCGAGCGCGTCGGCGCCGACACGTACGACTGGGAGGAGACGTGGAAGGACGACGGTGAAATCGTCCACGTCATCGGCCGCGACATCATCCAGCACCACACGGTGTTCTGGCCCGCGATGCTGCGCGGATCGGGCTTCAGCGAACCCCGCGCCGTGATGGCGAGCGGGTTCATCACCCTGAACGGCAAGGGCTTCTCCACCTCCCGCAACCGGGCGGTGTGGGCCGACGAGTATCTGGACGAAGGGTTCGATCCCGACCTCCTGCGCTACTACCTCGCCACCAACGGCGGCTTCCAGCAGGACGTGGACTTCTCGTGGGACCGCTTCCGCGAACGCGTCAACAACGAACTCGTGGGGACCGTCGGCAACTTCGCGTACCGCGCGCTCCTCTTTGCCCACCGCGAGTTCGGCGGGGCGCCGGACGCACCCCTCTCCGACGAGGTGCGCGAGCGCATCGAGACGGCGATAGCGGACTTCACGGCCGCGGTCAACGACTACTCGATTCGGGACGCGGGCGACGCCGCCGTCGCCCTCGCCGGCTTCGGCAACGAGTACATCCAGCGCAACGAGCCGTGGAACCTCGTCGACGACGACCCGGAACGGGCCGCGCAGGTGATCCGCGACTGCGTCCAGATCGCGAAGGCAGTGGCCGTCCTCTTCGCCCCCGTCGCGCCCGGCACCTGCGAGCGCCTGTGGTCGCAGGCCGGCGGCGAGGGTTCGGTCCACGACGTGACCGTCGACGCGGCGCTCGAACCGCCCGCCGCGGATCTCGACGAACCGGACGAACTCTACGAGAAGATTCCGGAGGAGCGCGTCGAGGAACTGAACGCGAAACTGGCGGAACGCGTGGCGGAAGCGGAATCGGAAGCCGAGGCGGACGAAGCGGACGACACCGACGACGAGAGTGATTCAACGATGACTACCGAGTTCGAACCTATCGAATCCGACCGTATCGACTTCGACACGTTCCAGCGCCTCGACATCCGCGTCGGGGAGATTCTGGAGGCCGAAGGCATCGAGGGCGCGGACAAACTCGCCCGCCTCGTCGTCGACATCGGCGTCGAGGAGCGACAGATCGTCGCGGGCATCAAACAGCTTCACGACCTCGACGAACTGCCGGGGACGCGTGTCATCGTCCTCGCCAATCTGGAGAAAGCCGAACTGTTCGGCGTGGAGTCGAACGGGATGGTGCTCGCGGCGGGCGAACAGGCCGACCTGCTGACGACGGTCGACGACGCGGTGCCCGGCGAGCGGGTTCGATAGCCCGGCGACACGGCCGTTCTGTCATCATCGTTTCTCGCCGCCGCCCGCTTTTTTGTCGGCGCCCGTCGAAGAGCCGGCATGCGCCGAGCCAAGATCGTCTGTACGTTGGGCCCCGCCTCCGACGACCGGCAAACGATCCGCGAACTCGCGGACGCCGGTATGGCCGTGGCCCGACTCAACGCGAGTCACGGCACCCACGAGGATCGCGCCGAGTTGATCGAGCGCATTCAGGAGGTGGACGCGGCCATCGACGACCCGCTCTCCGCGATGCTCGACCTGCAGGGGCCCGAAGTCCGCACGGCCCCGCTCGACGACCCCATCGACCTGCCGACCGACTCGACGGTCCGGTTCGTCGAGGGCGAGACGGCGACGCCGGAAGAGATCGGTCTCTCCTACGCTATCTCTGCGGTCGCCCCCGGCGACACCGTCCTCCTCGACGACGGGCGGATCGAGACCACCGTCGAGTCCGTGGAGGGCGAGGTGGTGACCGCTCGCGTCGTCTCGGGCGGCGAGCTGGGGAGCCGCAAGGGGGTGAACATCCCCGGTGTCGACCTCGACCTCGACGTGGTGACGGACCGCGACCGCCGCGACATCGAGGTGGCGGTCGAGGGGGAGGCTGACTTCGTCGCGGCGAGTTTCGTCCGCGACGCCGACGACGTGTACGAGGTCACCGACGCCGTCGAGAACGCGGGCGGCGACATCCCCATCATCTCGAAGATAGAGCGCGCGGGCGCGGTCGACAACATCGACGAAATCGTCGAGGCGTCCTACGGCGTGATGGTCGCGCGCGGCGACCTCGGGGTGGAGTGCCCGCTCGAACACGTCCCGATGGTACAGAAGCAGATCATCCACAGCGCGCAGGACGCGGGCGTGCCCGTCATCACGGCGACGGAGATGCTCGATTCGATGGTCCACTCCCGGCGGCCGACGCGCGCGGAGGCGTCGGACGTGGCAAACGCCGTCCTCGACGGGACGGACGCGGTGATGCTCTCGGGCGAGACGGCAATCGGCGACCACCCGGTACGCGTCGTCGAGACGATGGACCGAATCGTCCGCGAGGTGGAGGCGAGCGACGAGTACGCCGAGACGCGGGAGGGGCGGGTGCCGCCGGCCGCCGAGGGCTCCCAGACCGAGGCGCTGGCGCGGGCGGCCCGCTATCTCGCGCGTGACCTCGGCGCCGCGGCCATCGTCGCCGTCTCCGAGTCGGGCTACACGGCGCGGGCGACGGCGAAGTTCCGGCCGGGCGTTCCCGTCGTAGCGACGACGCCCCGTGATCGGGTGCGTCGACAACTCGCGCTCTCGTGGGGCGTCGACGCCCAGTACGCCGCCTACCGCGAGGACATCGAGGGGATGATCGATGCGGCCGTCGACGCCGCCATCGACGCCGGCGCTGCGGAGAGCGGCGACACCGTCGTCGTCCTCTCGGGGATGATGACCGAGTTGGAGGGAACCAACTCCACCAACATGCTGAAAGTCCACGTCGCGTCGGAGACGGTGGCGACGGGACGCAGCGTCGCGCGCGGCCGGGTCACCGGTCCGGTGTTCCGGTGTCCGGACGGCGACCTCTCCGATGCCCCCGAGGGCGCCATCGTCGTCATCCCGGCGACGTTCGACGGACAGTTCGCCGGCGATACGGGGAAGATCGCGGGCATCGTCGACGCCCGGCCGGGGATGACGAGTTACGCGGCGCTGGTCGCGCGGGAGCGTGGCGTGCCGATGATCAGCGGCGCGCCCCTGCCTGACGAGGTGGCCGACGGCGCGACGGTGACGCTGCACGCCGACCGTGGCGTCGTCTACGAGGGTGACGTGACGCCGCGCGAGCATCAGCGATAACAGCCGGTACCCCTTTCCGTCCCCACTCGCTACTCCACCCCATGAGTGCGCTGTCAGAGGACGAACGCGACGACGACGAGTCGCCGTGGCGGTTCGCCGTCGACGAAGTCGGCGAGGACGCTCCCGACCCCGAGACCATCGAACCCGAGTCGCCCGAACTCGAGAACGCCCTGTTCGTCCTGCTCGGTGTCGCCCTCTCCGGGTTCGTCTTCTACGCGGCTATCGGCAGTCTGTAGCGACGGTCAGTAGTCGTTCGATTCTGCCGTCGCAGCCGACAGTATAAACGCCCGCGGCCCAAACGTCGGGGTATGGTCGTACCGACGGGCGTCCTCCAGTTGGGCTTCGAACTCGGGCCGGAGACGCTTCCGCTCCTGCTCATCGTCGCCGGCCTCGGGCTCTCCATCGCGGAGGCGATGGCGCCGGGCGCCCACTTCGCGGTCCTCGGCGTGGCGTTGCTGGCGGCCGGTATCGTCGGCCTGCTTCTCGGCCCGCTGGCTGGGCCGCTCGTCCTCGCGGTACTCGTCCTCGTTTTCGGTGGACTCGCCCTCGCCGGCTACCGCCGGTTCGACCTCTACGGTGACGCTGGCGTCGGGCAGACGACCGACTCCGACTCGCTCCGGGGGCGAACCGGGCGCGTGACCGAGCGCGTCACGCCCCAGTCGGGCGAGGTGAAACTCGACCGCGGCGGGTTCAACCCCAACTACGCGGCCCGCGCCCTCGACGGCGAGATTCCGGTTGGCACGGAGGTGCTGGTGGTCGACCCCGGCGGCGGCAACGTGCTCACGGTCACCTCCATGGAGGAGTTGGAGGACGACATCGACGCGGAACTGGCGCGGGGGCGGGCGAGGTTGGAGGCGGAAGCCGAGGAGGCGGCCGACTCCGACGCCGCGACCGAGGACGAACCGGAGCGGGCCTAACCGACGGTGCAGTCGGACCGCGCCACCGTGGCGTTTAAATCGCCACCGCTCCGAACGAACCACAATGGCTTTTGAGGAGCTGCTGAGCGATCCGGTGATCCAGAAGTACCTCCACGAGCTCGTCGGACCGACGGGGATGCCGGTCGCAGCCGCGCCGCCGGACGGGGAGGTGACGGACGAGGAACTCGCCGAGGAACTCGGGCTCGAACTCAACGACGTACGCCGGGCCCTCTTCATCCTCTACGAGAACGACCTCGCCAGCTACCGCCGCGTCCGCGACGAGGACTCCGGGTGGCTCACGTACCTCTGGACGTTCGAGTACGAGAACATTCCGGAGAATCTGGAAGAGGAGATGTACCGCCTGCTCGACGCTCTCGAAGAGCGACTGGAGTACGAGCGGACCCACGAGTTCTACCTCTCCGAACCCGCGGGCATCCGCTTCGAGTTCAGCGAGGCGATGGAGTTCGACTTCCAGTGTCCGGAGACGGGCGCCCCGCTCGAACCGATGGAGAACGACGACCTCGTCCGGGCGACCGAGCGCCGGATCGAGGAGCTCCGGAACGAACTCAACGTGGACGTCACCCGCTGATGGTCGTTCTCGCAACCAAGTGTTACGTCGAGGGGGCGGCTCGGGAGCGTGCGCTCGACGGCATGGGCGCGCTCGTCGACAACGCCATCGGTGACCTCGACGTGGACTGGGAGGTCGGCGTCCGCCACGACGACTTCGTCTCGGTGACGATCACCGGCGATGACGAGGTGGTGGCCCGCAACGTCCTGCGTGAGGAGTGGGGCGAAATCGGCACGGGATTCGAGGACGGCGAAACGTACGTCGGCACGCTCGAATCGTGGGACGAGGACGGGTTCGTCCTCGACGCGGGCGAGCGGGTGCGGATCCCGGCCGACCAGTTGGGACTGGGTCCCGGGTCGCCGTCGCAGATTCGGGACCGGTTCGGCCTCGTCCAGCATGTCCCCCTCCGTTTCGTCGCCGGCGACCCGCCGCGACTGGCGGACGCGGAGCGCGACCGCCTCTTCGAGTGGACGCGCAGCGACAACGGTCGGCTGAACGTCAACAGCGCGACGCGGGGAGAGGTGCGGGCGACGATCAACCGCGCGGGCCACGCCCGCGACATCGTCACCGTCGAACGCCTCGGGTTGCTCGAACAGAGCGTCGTCTGTGCGGAGGGAACCGACCCACCGGGCTTGCTCGCCAGCGTCGGGGAGTACTTGCCCGCGGAGCTCAAATGCGTCATCCCGTAGATGAATCGCCGGTATCTCCTTCCGCTCGCCCTCCTCGTGCTCGTCGTCACGTCCGGCTGTATGGGCTTTTTCGGCTCTCAGCCCATCTCGGACGAGCGCCTCGACGAGGCGCCGCCGTCGCCGTACGTCTGGGACAGCGACGTGAACGCCCACATCACGATCACGGAGAACGCCCGCTTCCAAGCGGTCTATCGGCTCAACCAGTCGTCCATCGAACTGTTCCGTCGTGACGGCTTCGGCGGGCGCAACTCCATCCCCGTCTCGGCCGTCCGCTACCGCTACCCCAACGGGACGGTCATCACGGGGACGGAACTCCGGGCGCGCGGCGGCGCCATCGACCGCTCGCGCTCGCGCGTGTCGATCACGCTCCCGTCGGGCGCGGAAGGCGGCAAACTCGCGTTCACGTCTTCCAGCACGCCGAAGCGGTTCAGCCTCCCGACGTTCGTCAACGGGTCGTACGCAGTCGTGTTGCCGCCGAACCGCCGCGTCTCGGTGTTCCCGTTCGGGAAGGTCCACCCCGGCGGCTACGAGGTGATCCCGCAGGGTGACCAGCGGGTCATCCGCTGGGACAGCGTCGAGACCGACGCCGTCTCGGTGCAGTTCTACCTCCAGCGCGACCTCCTGATCTTCGGCGGCGCGGCGGCGGTGCTGGCTGTCGTTGGCGTCGGCGGCGTCTTCTACTACAAGCGCCGGATCGACGAGCTCCGCGAGCAACGCGAGGAACTCGGCCTCGACGTGGACACGGAAGACGACGAGTTCCGCGACGACCCGCCGCCGGGGATGGGGTAGCACCGTCGCGGAGGATGCGGTTCTCGGCCCCGTCGACCCCGTCGCGGGGGGCCGATGTGACTCGCGTCTCGATCAAGCCGTCACTTCGATCCACGGAAAGCACTTGACAGTCGGCTGTTACTAGCCCGTATGCGCCGCCGTCGGTTCCTCGCCGTCGCCTCCAGTTCGCTTGCGATGGGGGGTTGTCTCGACTCTCCCGCCCGGCCCGACCGTCAGGAATCGCCCGCTCCCGGGAGCGATACGCCCCGGGAGAGAAACGGGACCGCCACGGACCGCGAAGCCGACACCCCCACGGAGCGGAGCGGGCCGGTTCGATGGCGGGCCGGGATCGGCGGGCGAATTCCGGTCCCAGCCGTCGACGACGGATCGGTTTACGCCGTCTCCACGTCGGGTATCCACGCGTTCGCGACGGCCGACGGGCGGCGCCGGTGGTCCCACTCGACGCCGCAGTCCGCGTGGCTCGGTCCCGCTGTCGGGGACGGCGTCGTGTACGCCGCCGGGGGCGGAACGCTCGCCGCGTTCGACGCCGCCAGTGGGGAGAAGCGCTGGCGGCGTACGTGGCCCGACGACGCAAGCGTGGAGACGATGCCGGTCGTGGGGGAGCGTGCCGTTTTCGTCGGCGTCAGCAGTCCATCGACGGAGCGAGCGGACTCGACGGTCCCCGAGGACCTGTGGGCCGTCGGCAAAGGCGACGGGAGCCGCCGCTGGAAGCGCGACCTCGGTGAGCGAGACCGGACGGGTGGGGTGCTCTCGGGGGCACCCGTACTCCACGGCGGGACGCTGTACGTCCAAACGCGCCGAGGAACCGTGATGGCGCTCGATCCGTCGGACGGGAGTGACCGGTGGCGTCGTCGGTTCGACGGCACCAGCGGGATGGGCGGGCCGACGCTCGTCGCCGAGGAGGGGCTACTCGTCGTGTCGGCCGAACTCCGAGCGAGCGACCGCGGCAGACAGTGGGCACTCGTCGCCCTCGGGACGGCCGACGGGAGCGAGCGCTGGCGCGTCACCGGCATCCAGACGGCGCCGGTGAGCGACGGGACGACGGTGTACGGTGGTCACATCGCCGACATCGGCGGGGAGTCGACGGTGTTCGCGCTGTCGGCCGCCGACGGTAGCGAGCAGTGGCAGTTCACGAAGCCGGGACGGCTGAAGATGTGGTCGTCGCTGTCGACGGCCGGCGGGACGCTGTACGCGAGTTTTACCGAACGAACCGGTCGCGGTGACGTGAACGACGACGACAGCACGCTCTACGCCGTCGGCACGGACGGGACCGAGCAATGGCGGTTCGAGCGGCGTTGCGAGGGGTTCTCGCGAGTCGTCGGCTCGGCGGACACGGTCTACGTTGCGGGCCGGTACGGAGACGGTGCGCTGTATGCGCTCGCGCCCGAGCGGTAAGTCCCGACGTCTTTCGACGGAGCGGGTCACGACCCTTTTCACGTCCCCCCGCCTACCCCGTCACATGCGAATCGCGGTCGTCACCGTCGGCGACGAACTGCTGTCCGGGGATACGGTCGACACGAACGCGACGTGGCTGTGTGACCGCCTCGACGAGCGTGGTGTGTCGGTCGAACGGATCACGACCGTCCCCGACCGAATCGCCGACATCGCCCGCGTGGTCAACGAGTACCGCGCGGAGTACGACGCGGTGATCGTCACCGGGGGCGTGGGCCCGACCCACGACGACGTGACGATGGACGGCGTCGCGGCCGCGTTCGGACGCGAGGTGGTGCCCAACGCGGACGCGGAAGCGTGGATCGCCGACCACGGCGACTACTCGGCCGCCGACCTCACGACGGGGACGACCCACCTCCCGGCGGGGGCGCGGATGCTCCAGAACCCGGAGGGCGTCGCGCCGGGCGCCGTCGTCGACGGCGTCTACGTCCTCCCCGGCGTGCCGGCGGAGATGAAGGCGATGTTCGAGACGGTGATCGAGGAGTTCGAGGGCGATCCGACCCACGTCGAGGAGGTGCAGACGAGCGAACCCGAGAGCGCGCTGATCGACCGGATCGAGGCCGTCCGCGAGGAGTTCGACGTGACCGTCGGGAGCTACCCCGGCGAGGGCGTTCGACTGAAAGTGATCGCGGCGGACGCGGAGACGGCGGCCGCGGCGGCCGCGTGGCTCCGAGAGCGGGTCGACTAGCGGCCGAGATACAGGAGCCAGAGGCCGGTGACGAGGAGGCTGACGAGCAACACGGCCGCGCCGGTCGCCGCGATGGGGAGCGGTTCGCCGGTCTGAAGCGGGAGCATGGACGTGGCTATCGCCGGCAGTCGCTTAAGTGTTCGTTCCGACGAGCCGCGGCGCTTTTGACCCCGCCCCCGTAGGGTCGACCATGCGACTCGGGTTCGTGGTCAACCCCATCGCGGGCATGGGCGGACGCGTCGGCCTGAAAGGCACCGACGGCAAGGTCGCGGAGGCACGCGCCCGGGGCGCCACGCCGCGCTCACCCGACCGCGCCCGCCGCGCCCTCGACGCCATCGCCGAACGAGTACCCGACGTGACGCTTCTGACGTGGGGTGCACCCATGGGCGCCGACCTCGCCCGTGAAGCGGGGTTCGATCCCGAGGTACTCGGCGCCCCCGCCGGCGAGGAGACGGCGGCCGACGACACCCGCGAAGCGGTGGCGGCGTTTCTCGACGCCGGCGTCGACCTGATCTGTTTCGTCGGCGGCGACGGCACGGCCGCGGACGTGGCCGACATGCTGGAGGGGACCGACACGCCGATGCTGGGGATTCCGGGCGGCGTGAAGGTGTACTCCTCGGTCTTCGCCGTCTCGCCGGAGGACGCCGCGGACGTCCTCGCCTCGTTCGAACGGACCGAACTGCGCGAGGTGATGGACATCGACGAGGACGAGTACCGCGAAGGGTCGGTGAATCCGGAGCTCCGAGCCGTCGCGCGAGTCCCCGTCGGCGAGGACTTGCAGTCGTCGAAGCAGACGGGGAGCGGGAACGTCGAGGCGGTGGCCGAGGGGTTCGCCGACGATGTCGATCCGGGCGTGACGTACGTCCTCGGGCCGGGGAGTACGGTCGGGGCGATCAAGGAGGCGCTCGGCTTCGAGGGGTCGCCGCTCGGCGTCGACGTGTGGCGCGACGGCGAGGTGCTCGCCCGGGACGCGAGCGAGTCGGAGATTCTCGACGCGCTGGGCGACCGGAACGTGATCGTCGTCTCGCCCATCGGCGGGCAGGGGTTCGTCTTCGGCCGGGGGAACCCCCAGCTCTCGCCGGCCGTGATTCGGCAGTGCGATGTCGAGGTGGTCGCCTCGCGGGCGAAACTCGACGACTTCGGCACGCTTCGGGTCGACACCGACGACCCGGAACTCGACGCCGACCTGCGGGGGTGGACGCGCGTGCGCGTCGGCCGCTTCGAGTCCCGGCTGCTGGAGGTTCGGTAAAACCACCCCACCTCAACATCTTTCATGAGGTATAATGGTGAGTAGTGAAGATTAAGGTCTCTGGAACAGATAGGTGTGGTATGGAAACACGTAAAGTGCAACGGTTGGGCCCTTCGACGCTGGCGATGACGCTTCCGGCCGAGTGGGCCAAGGAGCACAACGTCGAGAAGGGGGACGAGGTGTCGCTTCGGATGGGTGGCAAGGGGACGCTCACCGTGCTTCCGGAGTCGGCGAGTACGGAGGGATCGACGGCGACCATCCACGCCGACAACCTCGACTCCCGGGCGCTCGAACGCGCCATCGTCGCCCAGTACGTCCTCGGGCGGCGCGTGATTCACATCCAGAAGTCGGAAGGCGCCCTCGACAGCGAGCACATCAACGCCGTCTACCGGGCGGAGACGCAGTTGATGGGGTTGGGTGTGATCGAGGAGACGCCCGAACGGATCGCCATCCGGTGTTCGGTCGACCCCGAGGACTTCACGCTCGACAACCTCCTCGAACGGCTCGAAAACACGGGGAGTACGATGCGTGGCGAGTCGATCAAGGCCATCGCGCACGGCAATCCCGACTTAGCCGAACGGGCGCTGAACCGCGAGCGACAGGCGAACAAGATATTCGTCCTCCTGCTCCGGCTGATCTTCATGGCGTACCAGAACCCGAACCTCGCGCGGGCGGTCGGCCTCGAATCCGGCTTCCCACTCATCGGCTACCGCTCGGTCGCGAAGAACCTCGAACTGACCGCCGACAACGCCGAGGACATCGGGAACATCGCGCTGGACGCCACGGACAACACCCTCGACGTCGACGGCTCGACGATGCGGCGCATCCGCGAGTTCACCGATCAGGTCGACGAAATCACCGCCACCGCTGTCGAGGCCGTCGTCGAACGCGACTACGACAAGGCCATCGCCGTCGGGCGGATGTACGAGGAGATCACCGACCGCGAGATGGAACTGATCCGGAGTCTTCCGGACATGCCGAAAGTCGAACTCCTCCGCACGCGCGAGGTGCTGGTCAGCCTCCAACAGACCGCGCAGTACGCCATGCGCAACGCCGAAATCGCGGCGAACCTCGCGCTCAACGAGGAGTCAGAGCACGTCACTATCGAATAAGCGCCGGCGTCTCGCGTTTCCTGCTATCGCAGCGGCTCGACTGGGACCGTCCCGCTCCCCATCCCGACCGAGAGCAGGCCGCCGTCGTCGGTGGGCGTGGGGGTCGGCGTCGCCGTTCCATCGTCGTCCGGCGCGGGCGTAGGCGTCGCCGTCTCGTCGTCGGTCGGTGTCGCCGTCGCGGTGCCGTCGCCGCCGTCGAGGAGGCCGTCGTCGGTCGGTGTCGGCGTGGGCGTTGGCGTCGACTCGTCGTCGCTGGGTGTTTCCGTCGGCGTCGGCGTCGCCGTTTCGTCGCCGCCGTCGAGGAGGCCGCCGTCGCTCGGGGTGGGTGTCGGCGTCGTCGTCTCCGCCGGCGTCGCGGTCCCGCGCTCGCCTCCCGCACCGCTCGATCCGTCGCCCGCCTTGTTGTCGAAGATGTCCGTCTCGATGGTCCGGGTGTAGGTCAGCGCGTCGAGCGGAATCTCGACTGTCCCCGTCGGGAGTTCGACCCGTGCGGCGAAGTCGATCCGGAGGTCCGTCACTTGGTCGTTCTGTAGGTGGCTCACCCACCACTCGTCGATGTGCTGGTTGTTCAGCGTCGTGGTCGCCTCGATGGTCCGGGTGCCGCCCGGCGGGATCACGCCCTGATCCTCCGTGGTGCCGTTCCCCATCTCGATATCGTTCATCGTCGCCCGGTAGCTGAGTTCCGAGACCGGCACTGCGTAGGAGTTGGGGTTGTGGATGACGAAGCGCATGTCGATGTTCGTCTCGGTGGCGCTCACCTCTCCCCACTGCGCGCTGGTCTCGCGGATGACGAGGACCGGGCCACCCGTCGGCGACGAGCCGACGGGACGGCTCTCGGTGGAGTTGAACGCGGAGATGATGTCCGTCTCGATTTCCCGACTCACTTTCGGCGCGCCGAAGGAGGCGCCGAGGGTCGAGGAGTGCACGTCGGCGTTGACGGCGAGTGTCGTCCGCTCGTCGTTGCGGATGTGGCTCACCCACCACGTCGGGATGCGCTCGTTGGCGAGGGTGGTCGTCATCGGTATCGACGACCGGCCTTGCGGGATGGCGACGCCTTTCTTGGTGCCCGTGGCCATTCGGATGCCGTTCAGATCGATGGCGTAGTCGACGGTAAGCCCGCCGAGGTTGGCACCGATGGGGTTCGGGTTCCGCACCTGCAGATCGCTCTCGATCACGGTCGTCGTCTCGTTGACGTCGCCGAACCGGTTGTCGACGCCGGCGACGGTGGGTTGACTGAAAAAGAAGAAGGCGATACCAGCCAGCACGACCACGGCGACGACGGCCAGTGTGACGAGCCGTTGGGTCGTCGACAGTAAACGACGAAGTCGAGACAGCATGTGGAGGCGACTGTCGGCCTGGGACATACGGCTTGTGGCTTTCCGACGGCGATTCCCGCCAGAATCGCCCACGAGACTTTTTAACCCCTCGGTCGTAACCCGCAATCGCTCCGAATGTCTCGACACGCAGCTAGACCTCCCGGTGACCGGGCCGACCTCGAATGGTGTCACGAGGCGGTGCAGGGCGTCTCCCGAACGTTTGCGTTGACCGTCGACGTGCTCGACGAACCGATGGCGTCGTACATCTGTATCGGCTACCTCCTCTGTCGTGTTCCCGATACCGTCGAGGACGCGGACCACATCCCGCCGGCTGAACAGGCCCGCCTCCTCCGCGAGTACGACAGCGTCCTCGACCCCGACGACGGCACCGACGCCGAGGACTTCCGGACGGCGGTCGACGAGTGGCTTCCCGCCCCCGAGGACCGGACCGAGGACTGGAAGGTCGTCGCCAGCACCCCGCGGATCGTCCGCACGTTCCGGGCGCTCCCCGAAGACGTGCGCGAGGCGGTCACGCCGCCAGCCCGCGAACTCGTGCAGGGGATGGCGATGTTCGTCGAGCGCTACGCCGACGAGGGTGGCCTCCGCATCCAGTCACGCGAGGAACTGGAGGAGTACTGTTACTACGCCGCCGGCACCGTCGGCAACCTCGTCACCAATCTGCTGGCGCGTGGCGACCTGAGTGAGGGTCGACGCGCCCGTCTCTACGACACCGCCGAGGAGTTCGGCCTCCTGCTCCAGCTCGTCAACGTCGCCAAGGACGTCTACGACGACTACACCGAGGAGGACAACGTCTACCTGCCGGCGGAGTGGCTGGCCGCCGAGGGCGTCCCGCAGGACGAGGTGGTCGCCCCCGAACACGAGTCGGGGGCGGCGAACGTCGTCCGGCGCACCGCCCGCCACGCCCGGTCCTTTCTCGACGACGCCCAGACGTATCTGGAGACGGTGCCGACGACCGACGGCAACACCGTCGCGGCGTGGGCCATCCCCTTTCTGCTCGCGGTTGGAACGCTCCGCGAACTGCTCGCGCGTCCCGAGGACGCCCTCTCGGACACCGGCGTCAAAATCTCCCGACAGGAGGTGTTCGCGGTCGTCACGGAGATGACGGGCACCCCGTCGGACTCGCTCGCCGACCTCCGGCAGGACATCGCCGGACAGCCCTTCCATCGGGCGAGCGGGTCCGCGGACTGAGACGCGTATCCCGGCAATCGCCCCTGCTAGGTCACTACCGCGTACGTCATCAGAAATCCGAAGTAGAGGATCACGAGCGCCGCGAGCGCCAGCAGTCTGAACCGGCGGAGGTCGGCCACTTCCTCCTCGTGGGCCGCTTCGAACGCCTCGCGCTCCTCGGCGGTGAGGTCGTCCGCGTGGTCGAGTCCGCGGTGGAGCGCGAGGTGTGTCTCGTAGACGAACGGTCGACCACACCGATCACAGACGTGGGCAGTCGCGTCCGGCGGGACGTGCGTGTCGACGTTCGGGTCGGGCGTGGGGGTGGGGTCTGTCATGACGCGATGAACGGCGGTGTGACGTACGGTTCCGCGACGATCCAGAGACTGAGCATGGTGTAGCCCACCATGACGGCGGTGACGCCGTACTGGCTCCGCACGGCCTGTAGCCGGGAGGGAAACAGGTCGTAGGCGGTGGCGTGGGCCACCCAGACGGCGAGCAGGTGTCCGAGGAGGACGAAGGCGAGTTCGAGGCCGCCGAACCACGACGGCAGGCCGGCGAGTTGGGGCGGCGACGCCGGCGGCGACAGCGGCGCGGCACCGACGGCCGCCAGCGTGGGCGCGAGGACGAACACCGAGCCGAGGTTGTGCGCGAGGTGGTAGCCGGCGGCGATGGGGAGGAGCGCGGGTGCGAACCGACGGGCGAGGTAGTCGGTCGAGAGGTACGTCTCCGCCCGCCGGCGGCCGACGCGTGACGCCACGCGGTAGGCCAGATAGAACAGCCCGGCGCCGCCGAGGTAGGCGCCGAAGTAGACGGCGAGCGGCGGGACGCCGGCGCCGGCGACGGCGCGGACGACACTCGCCCACAGCCCGGTCGCGACGAACCCGTCGTACGTCGTGACGAACAGGAGCGTGACGACGAAGGCCACGTCGTCGCGTCCGCGGAGGGCGGTGTCGGGGAGCGCGCCCCCCGGCAGGCGCAGGTGGAGACGGCCGTCGTCGCCGCCGACGGGGGCGAGGCGACCGTACAGTCGGAACGCGTGGGCGAGGGGGTCGACGTTGTCGAACCAGTCGTCGACGCCGACCACCACGGTGCCCGCGAGTGTGACGGTGGTGTAGATCACGAGCACGGTGGCGAGTAGTCGCGGATCGTCGGCGAGCGGCGTCACGACTTCGACCCACACGAGCAGGAGGAGGCCGGCGACGCTCGGCCACGCGCCGAGGCGGTCGGGATACGGACGGTCGAGCGACGGGAGGGACTCGGCGACGGCGCGGAAGGGGCTGAGCGCCGGCCACGTGTTCCCGAACAGGTACGTCGAGGCGACGTAGCCGCCCCACCAAGCCACCCAGACGACGAGGACGGCGAGGTTGCGGACGCCCGTCGCCGGGCCGAGGTAGCCGACGGCGACGGTGAGAGCGAGGAGGCCGACGGCGACGACGCGAGCGAGGATGCGGAGCGCGCGGCCGGGGGACGGGAGGCGACGCCCCCAGTCGTGGACGGCGGCGACGAGACGGCGGTCGGTGACGAAACTGGCGAGGAGAAAGGAGACGCCGACGACGCCGCCACCGGTGAGCAAGAAGAGCCACGTGGGGACGGCGAGAGGGTCCCGCGTCGCGCCGCTGAGGCCGCCCGTGTGGGCGGCGGCGACGCCGGTCCACGCCGCGAGGGCGAGCGAGAGCGCGAGGACGGTCCGGCCCACGTGCCGGGGGTGCAGCGATACCGAGCCCATCGTGTACGTGCCCGCGTTGGGGAGTCCCCGTAGAGTAGCTTCCGGAACCGATTCGCCGCGACGGTTGGGAGGATTTTTGGTAGTTGAATCGCAACGGGGGGGTATGAGTACGGACCACGGTGACGATCACGGACATCACCTTCCGGCCGTCGAAG
>Ga0207757_100085_pt1 | contig 77103 bp, 76 predicted proteins | sample A23P3SouthBayCA_2_FD_187752 | JGI IMG/M metagenome (GOLD analysis project Ga0207757, IMG submission 187752) | Aerobic enrichment media microbial communities from Eden Landing Ponds, California, USA - A23 P3 (2) (SPAdes) | ecosystem: Environmental > Aquatic > Marine > Unclassified | place... | reverse complement strand
GGAGACCCGAACCGCAAAAAAGCTCCTTAGAAGAACTTGAACAGGTCGTCCCGCTTCGCCTCGTGGAGGTGATGGCGGACGGCCTGGTTCAGCGGCTCGATGCGGCCCTGTTTCGCGACGATGGGCGCGATGACCTCCTCCTCCCACTGCTGCCACGGCGGGTAGAGCCCGAACCGGTCGGCGATCTCGTCGAGGCGCTCGTCGCGGTCGTCGACCTTGTCCATCTTGTTGACCGCCAGCACCGCGGGGATGTCGAGCTCCTGCAGGAAGGAGAACAGCTCGACCGTGTGGGGGATCTCCTCGGGGCCGGAGTGGCGGTCGATGATGTCGACCGCGGCCTTCCCGTCGAGGACGACGACGCCGGCGAGGATCTGCTCGGCGTACTGCTCCAGATAGCGGACGATGTCGGTCTTGATGTTCTCGCGGCGCCCCTCGTCGACGCCCGCCATGAACCCGAAGCCCGGGAGGTCCGTCACGACGAAGTCCTCCGAGGCCCAGTCGTAGTGGTTGGGTTCGCGCGTGACCCCCGGCTTCCCGCCGGTGTCGAACTTGTGCCCCGTGATCTCGCGCATCAGCGTGGACTTGCCCACGTTCGACCGCCCGAGGAGGGCCACCTCGGCGTCGCGGTCCGGGCGTGTCTCGAACATACCGGTGGAGAATCGGTTGGCGGGGATAAGCCGTGCGGGTCTAGCGGAGCCGGAAGTAGCTGGTCGGCCGGGCGGTTCCGGGAACAGGAAGCGAGGGCTTCGGAAACGGCGACCTCGTCACCGAAGGCACGCAGGACCCCCGACGCCTACTCCAGCGGCCGGCGGGGAACGATCTCCGGCCCGTCCAGCCCTCCCCGAACCGTCGCGTCCACCCCGAACACGTCCGCCAGTAGCCCCTCGGTCACCACGTCGGCCGGCGGCCCCCAGTCGTACAGTTCGCCGTCCTGCATCGCGATGAGGTTGTCCGCGTAACGGGCGGCCTGCGCGATGTCGTGGAGCACCACCCCGACGGTGACGCCGCGGTCGGCGTTGAGCGTCCGGACCGTCTCCAGCACGTTCAGCTGGTGGCGCAGGTCGAGGAAGGTCGTCGGCTCGTCCAGCAGGAGCACGTCCGTCTCCTGGGCGAGACTCATGGCGACCCACGCGAGCTGTTTCTGCCCGCCCGAGAGATCCGTGAGCGGGCGGTCGCGGAGGTCGCTGACCCCCGCCAGCTCGATGGCGCGGTCGACGGCCCGCTGGTCGGCATCGTTCACGCCGTCGAGGAACCCCCGGTACGGGTAGCGCCCGTGCTGGACGAGCTTCTCGACGGTCAGCGAGCCCGGCTCCTGGCGCTCCTGGGAGAGCAGTCCGACCCGGCGGGCGCGCTCCTTCTCGGCCATCGCGTAGACTGACTCGTCGTCGAGGGCGACGGCGCCGCCCCAGGGTTCGAGCTGTCCGGCGAGGGCCTTCAGGAGCGTCGACTTCCCGCTCCCGTTCGGGCCGACCAGCGCCGTCACCTCGCCCGCCGGGATGACGACGCGCTCGCATTCGACGATGGGCTCGTCCGTACCGGGATACCCGATCTCGAGGTCGCGGCCGACGAGTTCGCTGGCGGCCGCGTCGCCGTCGTCGGTGGCCATCGCCGCGTCCGTGGTGGCCCCGTCGTCCGCGCGGTCGCCGTCCGGTGCTGCCGTCTCGGGGGGGGTGCGTGTGCCGTTCATCAGAGATCACCCAGCTCGTTGCGCCGTCGCATCAGGTAGAGGAAGTACGGCCCCCCGACCAGTCCCGTGACGATGCCGACCGGGAGCTGGATGGGTGCGCCGGTGGTGAACTGGAACGCCAGGCGTGCACCCAGGTCCGCCACCACCAGCAGCGCCGGGCCGACGAACGCACAGCCGACCATCAGCCGGCGGTAGTCGCTCCCGACGACGGTGCGGACCATGTGGGGGACGATGAGGCCGACGAAGCCGACGATGCCCGCGACCGCCACGGATGCGGCGGCGGCGAGGATGGCCACCGCCGACAGGAGAAAGCGGGCCCGCTCGACGCGCATCCCGAGTGCGCTCGCGGTCGACTCACCCAGCAGGAGGACGTTCAGGTAGCGCGCACCCAGCACGGCCGCGGGCAGGACCAGCAGTGTCGGCGGGAGGATCATCCGCACCTGCTCCCAGTCGACCCCGGTGAGCGAGCCCGTGGTCCAGGCGATGGCCGCCTGGACGGTCCCGAGGTCCGACGCGAAGAAGAACAGCGCCGTCTGCATCGAGTTGAGGACGGTGCCGACGATGACCCCAGCCAGCACCAGCCGCACGGGCGAGGTGCCGCCCTGCCACGCGATGGCGTAGACGACGAGGAAGGCGACGGTGCCACCGAGCGCGGCCGTCAGTGGCAGCAGTGCGGCGAAGTTGGCGAAGACGACCAGCGTCAGCAGGACGGCGAAGCCCGCGCCCGAGGAGACGCCGAGGATGAACGGGCTCGCGAGCTCGTTGCGCGTGACCGCCTGGAACACCGCCCCCGAGAGCGCGAGGTTCATGCCGACGAGCGCGCCGACGAGGACGCGGGGCAGCCGGACGTTCCAGACGATGAGCGTCTCCGTCGGGAGGTCGAACGACGTATCGAAGCCCAGCGTGCTCGCCAGGCCGTCACCGAGAACGAACGACGCCAGCACGTTCGGCCGGAGCCACACCAGCGGGTCGAAGACCGCGCCAACCACCTGCCAGAACGTCATGTCGTACGCCCCGAAGCGGACCTGCACCAGCCCCGCGAGCACCGTGACGGCCAGCGCGACGGCGCAGGTCAGGGCGAGCGAGCGGTCCAGCCAGCCGACCTCCCGACCGAACACCTCGCGCGTCTCAGTTGCCATGCGAGTCCTCCGTACACATCTCGTTGTGGTTTAGGGTGGCCTAAGCATTCATGAGGGTTCCGGTTCGTCACCCGTGCGGGCGCGACGGAACAGTGGAGGGCGAACGCGGCGCTGGAACCGAAACCTTTTGTGTTTTTAGGCTGGCCGAAAATCATGGCGAGTGCGGGAGTCATCGACGCGGCCACCGCCCCGGGGCATGCCGGCGATGTCGCGGGAGGAGCGACCACCATCGAGACGGGTGCGAGCGGATGAGCGGACGTGGCGAGTACGTGCTGGCGCTGTACATCGCCGATCATCAGGGGGAGCCGCCGGTCTCGCCGGGGCAGGTGGCCGAGCGGCTGGGGCGGTCGCCGGCGACCGCCTCGGAGATGTTCCGGAAGCTCGGCGACGACGGGCTGGTCGACTACGAGCCGTACGAGGGCGTCGCGCTCACCGAGGCGGGCCGTGCACGCGCCACGGAGCTCCACGAGACGTACGTCCTGCTCTCGTGGTTCTTCCGGGCCGTGCTCGACCTCGACGACCACGAGGGGAAGGCGATGGAGATGGCCGCGGTGATGGACCACGAGGTCGCGGCCCAGCTCGTCGAGACGCTCCCCTACGACGCCGAGGTGCCGCCGGAGCTGGAGGTACCCGACCGGGACGACGACGCGGAAGCGTAGCGGTCGCCGGCCCCGGAACGATGGCGGGTCGTCCTCCCCCGGTATCGACGGTCGCCCGGGAGGGGCATCCGGGCCCGTTCACCCCCGGCTGGTGAGATGGTGACGGACCGCTCGCTGGCAGTCCGCACAGACGGCCGCGAACTCGGCGAGGACCGCGAGGACCGGGTGGTCCGAGCCGGGGCTGTCGGTCTCGCCGTAGAGGTACTCGAAGAAGGGTTCGTGGGTCACGCGGCAGCCGTCCCGGCCGGTCGTCCCACGCAGGAACGACTGGCGCTCGCGGGCGAGGGCGTCACAGCGCTCCCGATGGCGGGCGAGCCGCTCGTGGCGCTCCCGGAGCGCGTCGAAGCCCAGCGCGGAGAGCGGCGTCTCGTCGGCCGCGCGGAGCCACTCGACGGCCGTCGTGACGGTCTCGCGTGCTCCGGCCAGCTGCTCGCGTTCGCGGTCCAGCACGACCGCCGTCGCGTCCAGTTCTCGCCGCCGCTCGGCGACCGACTCCCGGATGGCCGTCCGGAGCGGCGGCGTCAGCGGCCCCTCGCCCGCGAGCGCACCGGCCACCTCCGGGCCGAGTTCGTCCCGCAGCACCGTCGCGGGGGAGCCGTCCTCGACGTGGTCCGGGACCACCGGCACGACGAGGTCGACGAACGCCTCGCGGACCGCCGTGCGTTCGTCCGGGCCACCGGACCCGGCTGTATCGAGACAGGACTCTGCACCCGTCATCCCGGTCCGAACGCCCCCGTCAGCCACCGGTCGGTTGCCGCCGGCCGTCACCAGGTCCTCGACACGCTCGGAGAACGCGTCCAGCGCGTCCTCCTCTGCGACCACCGCGCGGCGCTCCTCGCGGACCCGCTCGGTCGCCGCGTCCAGCCGTGTCGTGAGTTCGAGGACCACGGTGCTACCTCCGAACGCGTACCGGGTCGTCGGCGGCGATGAACACGCCGTCGCTCTCCTCGGCACCGAGCGCCATCCCGCCGCCGGACTCCCGGTAGACGGTCCACTCCGGGAGCGGCGGGATGCCGTAATCGGCGGGCTCGTTGAAGCTGGCGGCGATGGTCCAGGCCCGGGCGCGCATCCGTCCCGCGTCGGCGTCCTCGCCTCCCAGGCCGGCGCCCTCGCCTCCCGGGTGGGTGTCCTCGTCTCCCGGGTGGGTGTCCACGTCCCCCGAATCGGCCGCCGCGGTCGGCTCGGCGGCATCGTGCGCGTCGTCCATGCTCAGAACGCCCCGTTCACGATGTCCGCGACCCGGTCCCGGTCGAACAGTTGCTCGTCGCCGGTCACGTCGCCGAACTCCTCCGGATAGAGCTGCTTGGCGGCCCGCTCGGTGAGGAACAGGTTGTGGATGGGGCCCTGGTAGAGGTAGCCACCGCGGTAGACCCGACCGTTCCGGACCGCCTGCAGTTCGCTTCCGACCGGGTGGTCCTCCATGTACGCGAGGACGGTGTCGCGGAACTCCGCGGCGGACTTGCGCTCGTGCCCGCGGACGAGGATGACCTCCGGGTCGATCTCGGCGAGGTTCTCGTAGTCCAGCTCGCCGCGGTTGGTGGTGCTGAGGTTCTCGATGTCCGTCCCCGCGAGCGCGTCGCTCACTCCGAGGTCGCGCCACTGCTTCTTGCTCGTACCCCGGTCGTTCAGCCGGTACGGCGAGAACGTCTCCGGGGAGTCGGTGCCCTCGAACGTGAGGAAGACGTTCGGCCGCTCGTCGGCCGGCGGCAGCCGCGCCTGGATCCCGGCGACGAACTCGTCGTGGAGCGTCGCGAACGCCTCGAACCGCTCGCGCTCGTCGAATGCCGCCGCCACCCTCTCGAACGCCTCGTACAGCGTGTAGTACCGGTAGTCGTGCCACTCGTCCGACCGCCGGAAGATGAGGTTCCCCAGGAACGGGGCGACGTTCTCCCGGACCTCCTCGACGTCGGCCCGGTCCCAGTCGAACCAGTTGCGGAGCATCCCCGGGTCGTACAGGTGGAGGTCGCTGTCGAGCTCGTAGAACTCCTCCTTCGTCCGGACCTCCGGGTGCGCCTCGATGGTCCCGCGGTCGACGGAGACGCCCGGAAGCTCGTCGTAGACGTAGGTGTAGTAGCGGTCGGCGCCGCCGACGCCGGTGAGCCCGTCGGCCTGCCCGAGCGCGACGGCCATGTCGGCGTAACCGCCGTCGTAGGCGGCCCAGCGCTCCGGGACGGCGTCGAACTCGACCGTCCCCATCGGCTGCATCGTCACCGTGTAGGCGTCGCCGTCGGTCGGCGAGGCCGGCGCCCCGTCGCTCGCCGGCAGCGAGTCCGTGCAACCGGCGAACAGGCCCGCGCCGGCCGCCACACCTGCACCCAGTACGTCGCGCCGCGTCGGTCCTCTCGACATACGATTTAGGCTAGCCTAAAACAATAAAAACGCACCGATTTTTAGCCTAGCCTAAATCATCGGGGCGCGCCATCCGCCGAACCATCCGCCGAACCATCCGCCGCACCGTCCGCCACACTGCCCCCCGCGGCACCTGCCGCACCGTCCGCGGTGTACGCCTCCACGGCGTCGTCCGGGAGCGCGTCGAGCACGGTCTCCGGGTCGGCGCGCTCGACGGCCGTCTCCACCAGCACGTCCGTGTCGAGGTGGGCGGCCAGCGCCCGGTGGCCCTGCCCCCGTCGCCGGGCGACCTCGTCGGCCTCGATCTGCCACTCCTGTCGTGTCTCGGCGACCTCGCGGGCCCGCTGCCGGGCCTCGTCGTCGTCCAGGTCGTCGGGCACGTCCTCGAGATGGTACTCCGTGATGTTCTCCAGCCACTCCTCGCCCACCCAGCGGCCCTGTTCGACGACCCAGTCCCTGTGGTCGCCGGGGCCCTCCCACAGCCCCTCGACCTCGTACCGGTGGTCGGTGACGAGGCCGAGGCCGACGCGGGCGCCGTGGCCGACCGCGACCGCGACCTGGCTCTCGACGCCCGCCAGCGGGCCCGCGACGTACAGGCCGTCGACCGCGGTCCGGCCGTACTCGTCGGGGTGGTCCCGGTCGAACCGTGGCTCGTCCTCGCCCTCGTACTGCCGGGGGAAGTCGTCGTGGCAGTCCAGCAGGTACGCGTCGTCGTACGTCGTCGCGGCGACCACGTACCGGGCGCGGACCGTGCGGCCGTCCTGGGTCTCGACCCGGAACGCGCCCCCGTCGGCCGGGGGCTCGACCGTCGTCACGAGGTCGGCCACGAGGTCGGCACCGACCCGCTCGATGTGGTCGTGGAACAGGTCGTAGGTGGTGTCGATGTCGACACCCGCGGGGAACCCGGGGTAGTTCTCCAGGTACGCACACTGTCGGAGCGACGACGTTCCGCGGTCGAAGACGACCGTGTCGAACCCGTAGCGCGCGGTGAAGACGGCCGCGGCCGTGCCCGCCGGGCCACCACCCACCACGACGACATCGCGGTCCGTGGCGGGCGTGTCGTCGGCGCCGGCCGCGTCGGTCATCGCTCCCCCCGCATCGTCCGGAGCTGGCGTTCGACCACCTCGTCGTCCAGCAACGCGTCCGGCCCGACGAGGTCGACGACCGGCGCGTTCTCGACCCGGAGCCACTCGTCACGGCCGTCGCCGGCGAGCGTCACCGTCCGGCGGGTCCGCGGCAGGCCGTTGGCCCGGCGGCCGTCCGTCGTCTCGCGGACGCTGACGAACCCGACGGCCGAATCCGTCTCCTCGCAGACGGCGAGGTCGTACGACTCGCAGTCGGGGTCGAGGTCACACAGCGCCGTCCGGTAGGCAACCGCGGCGTCCCGGGCACGCTCGGCGTCGGCGAACGAGCCGAAGCGCAGCCGCGAGACCGGCGCCGGCCGGACACCCGTCTCGGCGCAGGCGACCGCGAACGCCCCGTCCGCGTCGGCCAGCGCCTCGACCCGCTCGCGGGCACGGCGCAGGCGGTCCCCCGGGTTCGACCCGGCTCCCGTGTCGGCCGACATCTCAGACCGCCCCGTCGACGATGTCCGCGACGCGCTGCCGGTCGAACAGCTGTTCGCCGCCGAACTCGTCGGGGTACACACCCTGTGCGGCGCGCTCTAGCTGGAACAGATGGATGATGGGACCCTGGTAGGTGTGGCCGCCGTAGACGACGCGGTCGTTCCGCACCGCCGACAGCTCGCTCGCCACGTCGTGGGCCTCCAGATGCGAGACGATGCGCTCCTCGAACGCCTCGTCCGTCACCTCGCCCTGGAGCCGGACCGCCAGCACGTCCGGGTCGATGTCCAGCAGCGTCTCGAAGTCGATCCGCCCGCCGCCGGCCTGGGCGTCCGTCACGCCAGCCGTCCCGAGCGCGTCGCCGACACCGAGGTCGCGCCACTGTTTCGACTGGGTCCCCTCGCCGATGAGGTACGGGTAGAACGACTCCGGTGGCGCGTCCGCGGGGAAGAGGACGGCCACGTCCGGACGCTCCTCGGGGAGCCGCGACTCGACAGCCGCGACGACCTCGTCGTGGTAGCCCGCGAACGCCTCGTAGCGGGCCTCCTGCTGGAACGCCCCGGCCAGCTTCCCGAACGCCTCGTACAGGTCGTAGTGGCGGTAGCCGTCGTGCCAGTCGTAGACGGTCGAGAAGCTGGTGTTCCCGAAGAACGGTGCGACGTTCTCGCGGAGTTCCGTGACATCGCTCTCGCTCAGCCCGAGCCGGTTCACCATGAAGTTCGGGTCGATGACGTGGAGGTCGGCGCCGATGTCGTAGAACCGCTCCTTGTCGATGCCCTCGTTGTAGAGCTCGCCGATGGCTCCGGTGTCGACGGAGACGCCCGGTAGCTCGTCGTAGTAGTGCGAGGCGTAGCGGGCCTTGATACCGACCGCTTCGAGCCCCTCGGCCTGCCCGAGCGCGACGCCCATGTCCGCCCAGTCACCGGTGAACGACACCCAGGTCTCGGGCACGGCATCGAACTCGACCTCGCCGACGGGCTCCATCGAGACGGTGTACGAGGTGTCGGTCGCGGTCGGGTTCCCGCCGCCGTCGCTGCTGCCACCATCACCGGACAGCGAGTCCGTACAGCCAGCCAGCAGGCCCGCACCCGCCGCCGCGCTACCCAGCTTCACGACATCGCGTCGGGTCGGTGCTTCGGTCGTCGTGGTGGCATCGTCCGTCATCGTCAGAACTCCCCGTTGATGATGTCGGCCACCCGGCCGTGGTCGAACAGCTGCTCGTCGGCGCCGAACGCCGGATACGTGTCGCCGTTCTCGTAGCCGGGCCACGTACCGAACCGCTCGGGATAGAGCTGCTTGGCCGTCATCTCCGTCTGGAACAGGTTCATCAACGGCCCCTGCCACCGCGTCCCCTGCGCGTACACCCGGCCGTTCCGGACGGCGGTCACCTCGCTCGCGACCGGGTCGTCCCGCAGGTTCCGTTCCAGCTGCTCGAAGTCGACGGACTCCGTGACCGTCCACAGTGCGAGTATCGCGTCGGGATCGACATCCAGCAACGTCTCCATGTCGATCTGCTTGAACGCGCCCTCCCACTGCTCGTCGCCGAAGGCGTCGACGGCTCCGAGCGGTCGCGTGTGGGTGTTCCAGTAGCCGGCAGCGTTCAGCCGGAGCACGTAGATGGCGGACAGGTCCGTCGAGATGGAGAGGTACGCGACGGTCGGCCGGTCCGACTCCGGTGGGAGGTCCGCCTCGATAGTTCCGTGGAGGTCGTCGTGGACGGATGCGAGCGCTTCGTACCGCGACCGTTCCCCGTAGAGGCTGGCGACGCCGTCGAACAGGTCCCACAGCGTGTGGTACTCGTACCCGTCGGCCCACGCGTCGGGGGGGCTGGCGTGATAGCTGCTGTAGTAGTTCCCGAACCACGGGCCGACGTTGTTCGCGATCTCGTCGACGTCGTCCCTGCTCCAGTTGTCCTGTGTCGTCACCCACGCGGGGTCCACGAGGTGGAGGTCGCTTTCGAGTTCGTACAGCTGTTCCTTCGTGAAGCCGTACTCCCCCGCCGCATCCGCCCACGCGATTTCGACGCCATCCATGCCGGCGGTGAAGTACTCGAGGGCCGCCGCGGTGCCGTCCCACCAGAGGGAGTTGACGCTCTCGCCGTGACCGAGCGCGGTGGCCATGTCCGGGAACCACGGGAAGTGGGTGAACACGTCCGTCGGCGGCTCCTCGAGGGTCACCTCGCCGACCGGCGACAGGGTCGCCGTGTACGAGTCCTCCGTGTCGGTCGGGCGCTCGCCGCCGCTCGACCCGTCGTCGCTCGGAAGCGAGTCCGTACAGCCCGCCAGCAGGCCCGCTCCGGTCGCTGCTCCCGCACCCAGTACGTCGCGCCGCGTGGGTCGTCGTGGCATGTATTTTAGGCCCGCCTAACAATACATGAACCCGTCGATTTTTCGGCCAGCCTAAACGAATCGGTCAGGCAGGGTCGCCCGGCCCGCCGAGACCGCCCGGATGCCCCAGCGGGAGTGCGGGGTCCACCGGGTCGTCCGGCGTCGCCACCGCCGCGGCCGCGGCGTCGTGCCCCTCGGCGACGGCCGGCAGGTCGCGTCCCTCCGTGTCGCCGGTCGCAACCGCGACGCGCTCGTCGCGGAACGCGAGCGCCTCGTCGTCCGCATCCCCGTCCACATCGTCCTCGGCGACGGCCACCGCATCCATGTCGACCGCGACCCCGGCGTCTCCCAGCGCCTCCGCCGCGCGGCCGGCGACGTACGGTTCCTCGTCCCCGAGGCACGCTTCGAGCGCATCGGTGACCACCGCAACGCGGGCCGGTTCCACCCGCGCTATCACCGCCAGCGCCGTCGCCAGGTGGTACCGGACCACCGCGGAGTCGTCGTCCAGTGCCTCGGCGATGTCGGGGACGAGAGTGCGGAGCGCCGACGGGTCCGCGAGCGCGCAGTCGGCAAGCGCACCCGCGTATCGCTCGCGGGACTCCTCACGTTCGAGTTCCAGCCCGTTCAGCAGGCGGGCCAGCAGCGACGGGTCGACCTCCCCGCTGGCGCGGGCGACCCGCCCGAGCGCCTGGACGGCCCGCGCCCGGACGTAGTAGAACTCGTCGTCGAGGGCGTCCTCCAGCGGCCCCGTCGGCACCGCCTCGGGGTCGGCCTCGGCGACCGCGAGGTAGGTCTTCGCGGCCAGCAGCCGGGTCGAGTCCCGGTCGTCGTCGAGCAGTGGCGCGAGGCCGGCGAGCGCGTTGGCGACGGCGGCAGGGTCGCTCTCGGCGCGGTCGCGTAGCGCGGTGGCGAGTTCGTGCCGGGCGTCGCCGTCGTCCGAGAGCGCGTCGGCGAACGCCTCGGGCCCGTCGCGGGCGGCGTCGAGGAGGAGGTCCGAGTCCATGTGGGGTGGTCGTCGGGGAGTGTGGTGAATCCGGCGGCATGGAGCGTTTGTCGCCTGGTTGCGCCTCCCGTTCCGTACTGCAGATTTTATCGCATCGCTCGCATAGTAGGAACCGAAATACGCCAGTATCTCAGTTATCCCCGGTGATGATGCTCGCCACCTCGTCACGGTCGAACAGCTCCCCCGAGTAGACATCCGGGAAGTACGCCGTCGCGAACCGCTCGGTGAGGAACAGGTTCTGGATGGGGCCCTCGTAGATGGGGCCGCCGCGGAACACCCGCCCCTCCTGGACCGCCGTGAGCTGCGAGGCCGTGTCGTGGTCCTGCATGAACGACAGCACGGTGTTCCGGAACTCCTGCTCGGTCTTCGTCTCGTGGCCCCGGATGAGGATGGAGTCCGGGTCGACCTCCAGCATCGCCTCGTAGTCGATCTGTCCGCGGTCGTTCGTCGAGAGCCCCTCGACGCCGCTGCCAGCGAGGGCGTCGGAGATGCCGAGGTCGTGGAACTGCTTCTTGCTGGTCCCCTTGTCACTCAGGCGGGCCGGGTAGAACAGCTCGGGCTCGTCGCCGGCGGCGAAGCAGAGCAGCCCGTTCGGGCGCTCCCGCGCCGGCGGCAGGTCGGCCTGGACCGACGCGAGCAGGTCGTCGTGGAGCGACTGGAACGACTGGAACCGCTCCGTCTCCTGGTAGACCTCGGCGACCTTCTCGAACGCCTCGTACAGCGTGTAGTACCGGTAGTCGTGCCACGAGTCCGTCCGCCGGAAGATGGTGTTCCCGAAGAATGGGGCCACGTTCTCGGCGAGCTCGTCGATGTCGGCCTGCTCGACGCCGCCGAAGTTGTTGCGCAGCCAGTTCGGGTCGATGAGGTGGAGGTCCCCGGCCAGCTCGTAGAACACCTCCGTGTCGATGCCACTCTGGTACAGCTCCGTGAGCGAGTCCTTGTCGATGCTCACGCCGTCCAGTTCCTCGTAGACACCGGTGTAGTAGCGGGACCTGACGCCGACGCTGTTGATGGAGTCGCCGTGGCCCAGCGCGACCGCCATGTCGGCGTAGCCGGGGAAGTAGTTCGTCACGGATTCGGGGACCCCGTCGAGGGTGACATCCCCGGTCGGGACCATCGAGACGGTGTAGGAGTCACCGTCTCCACCGTCACCATCGCCGTCGCCGGCCGCGAAGCCGCCGGTGCAGCCCGCCAGCGCCGCCGCGACGCCGACCCCGGCACCCGCCGTCAGTACGTCCCTGCGCGTGCGACCCGAACCGCTGTCGTCGACCATACCTTTAGGCTCCCCTAAGGACTGAAAAGAGCATCGAAGTTTAGGTTCACCTAAGCGAGTCGGGATGAGCCGGGCGCGTCCGGGGCACTGCAAGAGGACGGCAAGGGGAGCGGCAGAGAGCGGCAGAGAGCGGCGGGGGACAACTGGGGGTACGCCCGCAGGTTTAACCCGGAGAGCGACCCATCCCCGGGCAATGGCTGCCACCGTCTCCACCCCGGACCCCGACGAGCTCCCGGTGCCGGAGCTCGCCGAGGACGCCGCCCGCTGTGCCGAGCGGCTCGCCCGCGCCGACCGCGTGCTGCTGGCCTCGCATATCGACGCCGACGGGCTGACCAGCGCGGCCGTCGCCTCGACGGCGCTGGAGCGGGCGGGCATCCCCTACGAGGTCGTCTTCGAGAAGCAGCTCGACGCAGAATCCATCGCCGGCATCGCGAATCGGGACTACGACACCGTCCTCTTCACGGACTTCGGCAGCGGCCAGCTCGATATCATCGCGGCCCACGAGCGTGAGGGTCACTTCGAACCGGTCATCGCGGACCACCACCAGCCCGCGAAGGGGGAGGCCGCGGACGGCGGCGACTGCGAGACGGCGTTCCACCTGAACCCACTGCTCCGGGGATTGAACGGCGCCTCGGAGCTGTCTGGCGCGGGCGCGGCGTACGTGCTGGCGCGGGCACTCGAACCCGTGGGCGGCGAGCGCGAGCACGGGCACGACGCCGACAACCGCGACCTCGCGGCGCTGGCCGTGGTCGGCGCCGTCGGGGACATGCAGGCCTCCGGTGGCGAACTGCACGGCGCGAACGCCGGCATCGTCGCCGAGGGCGTCGCGGCGGGCGTCCTGAAGGAGGCCCAGGACCTCGCGGTGTACGGCAAGCAGACCCGCCCGCTCCCGAAGCTGCTGGAGTACGCCACCGACACGTTCGTCCCGGGCATCTCCAACGACGAGGCCGGCGCCATCGAGTTCCTGCAGTCGCTCGACCTGGATCTGCAGGACACCGACGGGGAGTGGCGGACCTGGGTGGACCTCCCCCGCGAGGAGCAGAAGGCCATCACGTCGGGACTGGTCGAACGGGCGGTCCGTTCGGGCGTCCCGGCGCGCAAGGCCGAGAACCTCGTCGGGACGACGTACACGCTGCTCGACGAACCCGTCGGCACCGAGCTCCGGGACGCGAGCGAGTTCTCGACGCTGCTGAACGCGACCGCGCGCTACGAGCGTGCCGACGTGGGGCTCGCGGTCTGTCGCGGCGACCGCGACGAGGGGCTCGTCCGGGCCCGCCGGCTCCTGCGCGAGCACCGGCGGAACCTCTCGGAGGGGCTGGAGTGGGTCAAGCGCACGGGCGTCACCCGCGAGGACAACCTCCAGTGGTTCGACGCCGGCGAGGAGATCCGCGAGACCATCGTCGGCATCATCGCGGGGATGGCGGTCGGCACCAGCGGCGTCGACCGGAACACGCCCATCGTCGCGTTCGCCCGCAAGAACGACGAGGAGACGAAGGTCTCCTCGCGCGGAACACCCGCCCTCGTGGGGCAGGGCCTCGACCTCTCGGTCGTGATGGGCGAGGCCTCCGAGGCTGTCGGCGGCGGCGGTGGCGGGCACGACGTGGCGGCGGGCGCCACCATCCCCTCGGGCGAGGAGCGCGCGTTCATCGAGGCGGCGGACCGCATCGTCGGCGACCAGCTGGGCTGAGTGGCCCACCCGCACACCCATGGTGCGTGCCGCCCAAGAGCCGGGTATGCAACAGCACGACGAGTCGACCGACGCCGACCCGTCGGCCGACGAGGGCGGCGAGACGGCGGCCGTGCAGCCGGCCGACCCGGAGCCATCCCGTCCCGAGGAGCTCCACGACCTGCTGGCCGCGATGGAGTCGCTCACCGTCGTCTGCCACGACAACCCTGACCCGGACTGCCTGGCGAGTGCGATGGCGCTCGCGGCGCTCGCCAGCGACGCTGGCGTCGATGACGTGGTCATCTGCTACGACGGCAACATCTCCCACCAGCAGAACCGGGCGTTCGTCAACCTGCTCGAACTCGACCTCGAACCGTTCGACCCGGCACTGCTGGACGGCCGGTCGGTCGCGTTCGTCGACCACTCCGTCCCGGGGCAGAACAACGCCGTCCCCGAGGGAACGCCGATCGACGTGGTCATCGACCACCACCCGGCGGAGGGCGCCGAGGCGCGGTTCGTCGACCGGCGGGAGACCGCGGGCGCGACGGCCACCATCCTCACCGAGTACGTCCACGCGCTGGGAATCGACCTGGAGGGACGGCTCGCGACCGGGCTGCTGTTCGCGGTCCGCCGGGAGACGCTCGGCTTCCTCCGGGGCGTGACCGCCGCCGAACACGAGGCCGCCGCCATCCTCCACCCGCACGCCGACGAGAAGACGCTCCGGCAGCTGGCGAGCCCACCGGTCACGGGGTCGACGGCCGACGCCCTCGGCACGGCCATCGACAACCGCGAGGTCCGGGGCTCCACGCTCATCTCGCACGTCGGCCGGACTGGCGAGCGGGACGCACTCCCGCAGTCGGCGGACTACCTCGTCGAGCTGGAGGGCGTCGGGAGCGCGGTCGTCTTCGGCATCGTGGACGACTGCATCGAGTTGAGCGGCCGCACCAACGACTCCCGGGTCCACATCGGCGAGGCGCTGGACGAGGCGTTCTCCGATGTCGGGAGCGCCGGCGGACACCGGGAGATGGCCGGCGGCAAGATCCCGCTCGGGCTGTTCGCCGACGCGGCGGCGGACGAGCGACTGGTCGAGTTCGTCGAGGGGATCGTCACCGACCGGCTCGTGAGTGCGATGAACCTGCCGGAGGACGAAACCGAGGAGGAGTAGCTGGGGCGCAGCGAGCACCGCGAGCGAGCCCCAGTACCCGAGCGGGGAGCGAAGCGACCCGCGAGGGGAGAGCGGCACCGGGCCTGACGTGGGCTCCGGGAGCGCGTCAGAGCGCCGCGACGACCTCCTCCCAGAACGGCTCGGACGGGTCGAACTCCAGCTGGACGCGGTCGGCGACGCCGCCGTACGTCTCGCGGATCTCGTCGCCCAGTTCTGCGGGCGGCGCCTCGATGGCGAACGCCTCGACCATCTCGTCCGTGACGAGGCCGTGCATCTCCCCCCACTTGTCCTCCTTCGAGAGCTCGTGGAGTTCCATCCCGACGTCCTCCCAGCCGTGGAGTTCGAGGACATCGTGGTACGTGCGGGTGGAGCCGTAGAACGCGATGCGGGCCCGGACCTCCTCGCGGCGGGCCTCCCGGCGGCTCTCGTCGCCGGTGATGACGAACGGGCTGGCCGACAGGGTGACCTCCTCGAACGGCCGGTCCATCTGCTCGGCGCCCGCCCGCACGGTGGGCTCGATGACCTCCTCGGTGTACTCTGGGGTGTTGAAGGCGTGCATGCAGAGGCCGTCGGCGGTCCCGCCGGCCATCTTGAGGTTGTACTCGTTGACGCCGGCGACCCAGATCTCCGGCGGACCCGAGTCGAGCGGCCCCGGGTTGAACGCCTCCGGAAGCAACGAGAACTGGTAGAACTCGCCGTCGTAGTCGAGTTCGTCCGCCTCGCCGTCGAACACGTCCCAGATGTGCTTGATGGACTCGACCATCTCGCGCAGGCGGGGGCCGGGACGCTCCCACTCGAAGTCGACGGAGAACCGGCGCTCGTTGTGCCCCTTCACCTGGGTGCCGAGGCCGAGGACGAACCGGCCGTCGGAGTAGCGCTGGAGGTCCCAGCCCTGCAGCGCCAGGACCATCGGACTCCGGGCGAACGCGGTGGCGATGCGGGTCCCGAGTTCGATGTCGCTGGTGTGTTCGGCGACGACCGGGAGCGGGAGGAACGCGTCGAAATCGAGTTCCGGCGCCCAGATGCCGTCGAAGCCCGCGGCCTCGGCTGCCTCGGCGAGGTCGGCAGTCTGCTCGTCCAGTCCGGGAACGCTCGCGTCGATGCGGAGGTCCGTCATGCGAACACGTGCCGGAGGGAGGGGAGTTAGGTGTTGGTGCGGCCACGAGTACAGATGGGCATCGCGAGGGGGCCATCGGCCCAGGTTCTCCCTGCCGACCCGCCCGACGACCGTCGATTGCCGGGGCAGTTATCAAGAGCCTCATATCATCGGAGGTACTTCCTTTGGCACCGATTCACAAGGACAGCTGTCATGAGTCGATACGCCGACGCCAGCCGGTCGCTCCGGCTCGACCCGGACAGCCAGTCGGGTGGCTACTTCCGCCACGCCGTCTACAACCACTGGGACCCCTACGAGGACATCGCCGACGACCTGCTCGCGCAGGACCGGCGGGCCCTCATGGAGGCCGACTTCGAGGAGGACGACTCCGACGCGCTCGCGCAGGGGCTCGCGCTGTTCGGCGCGGGCGAGGAGGCCGTGACCGAGGACCTCGCGCCGCTGGCCATCGCGCTCGACGACATCGACGACCAGCTGTTCCTCACCTCGCAGCTCTACGAGGAGGCCAAACACACCGCCTTCTTCGACCGCTACTGGCGCGAGGTGCTCCTGCCGGTCGCCGAGGAACGGGGTTGGGAACCGGTGAAACCGACCGACGACCGCTACTTCATGGACGCCTACGTCGACCTGTTCGACGACGTGGAGGCGTCGATGCACCGCCTGCTCGAGGCGGACACACCCGAGAACCGGGTGGACGCGTACTGCCACTACCATCTCGTCGTCGAGTCCGTCCTCGCACAGACCGGCTACTTCGGGCTGACCAGCGCGTTCCAGGAGGACACCTCGGAGGAACTCATCCTCGACCACGCGCCGGAGGTCCCCCACCTACCGGGGCTCGTCGAGGGGCTGAGCTACATCCGGAGCGACGAGGGGCGCCACGTCGGCTTCGGGATGCACAAGGTCCAGCAGCATATCGCGGAGGACGGCGTCGACCCGCAGGGGGTGCAGGACGTGCTGCAGGCCCAGATGACGAACGTGGCCGAGATCGTCACCTACGACGAGGAGTTCATCAACCCGGTGCCGCTCGTGGAGTACGCCCGCGACAAGCTCACCCGCCGTATCGAGATCATCACCGACGCCGACGCCGAGATTCCCGACGTGGACGAGCTGGTGGCGCTGGACACGGCCGACGACCTCGCCGCGGACTGACGCCGACGACCCGAGGGGCAGGCCATATCTCGAGAGGGATTATTTTATAGGACTTACGACAGATATATCTTAGTATACCACCACACAACTCACCTCCCAAACCCACACGACAGCTACTCGTCAGGTTCGAGGAAGCCGTGGTACGGGCAGACGTACTCGTCACGGATGATCTGCTCGTCGACGATATCGAGTCCGAGCTCGTCGAGTTCCCCGGCGATGCGGTTGAGGTCGTCGTGGCTCTGCCCGATGGCGTTCACGTAGACGTTCCGCTTGCCGGTCATGATCTCGCGAACGGCCGTGACGCCGTGTATCTCCCGGGCCCGGTTGGCGAGTTCGTCCCGCTCTGTGACCGGGGCCGTACAGATGATCTTCGTGTAGAGGGGGTAGCCCGCCAGGTCGTAGTCGATGTCGACGTGGTACCCACGGATGATGCCGCTCTCCTCGAGTCGGTTGAGCCGGGTCCGGACGGTACTCGACGAGAGGTCGAGCTCGTCGGCGATATCGCTCGACGAGGTCCGTCTCGCGTCCTGCTGGAGGTAGTAGAGGATGCGGCGGTCCGTCGCATCCAGTTCGCCGTCCTTCATGGTTCTCCTGCGGGCCCGCGTCCCGTATCAGTGTTTCCGCCGGACGTCCGCGACGACCGACGGCCACTTGAAGACAGTACAGGGAATAAAGTCGTTTAGAATGACAATCCGTCATCTGAATCGGCTAGTTTATGCACTTCCGTCACCAAGGGTAGGATATCCCCCCGCGTGCAACGTCTCGCGGGACACCCATAACATGAGTCTCAGCCGACCCACCGGCGGTGGCCGGACCGAGGAGGCGGAATCGAGCGGGTACTGCGTACTGGGCGGCACCATCGGTGCCGCCGTCGCCGACCGGCTCCGGGCGGACGGACACAGCGTCGAGCTGGTCGACGCGACGGCGGGCACGGACGGTGCGGGCGACGACCCTCTTTCGGCGCTCGACGATGGCGCGCTGGCCGCGGCGTCGACGGTCGTGGTAGCGACCCGCTCGGACAGCCGCAACCTGCTGCTCGCCCAGCAGGTCAGCACCCGGTTCGAGGCCGACCAGATACTCGTGCTCGTCCACGACCCGGTCCGGCTGGCGCCGTTCGCGGCGGCCGGACACGACCCGGTCTGTGTGACCTCGGCACTCACCAGGACGGTGATCGAGGAGCTATGAAGGAGCTGGAACGGGACCTCGGGCTGCCCTCGGTGCTGGCCATCAGCATCGGCGCGATGATCGGCAGCGGTATCTTCATCCTGCCGGCGCTCGCGCTGGGCCTCGCCGGACCGCTCGTCATCGCCGCGTACGCGCTGGCGGGCCTGCTCGTGGTGCCGGCGGCGCTCTCGAAGTCGGAGATGGCCACGGCGATGCCCGAGGCCGGCGGGACCTACATCTACATCGAGCGCGGGATGGGCCCGCTGCTCGGCACCATCGCCGGTGCTGGAACGTGGTTCTCGCTGTCGTTCAAGGGCGCGCTCGCGCTCGTCGGGGGCGTCCCGTACCTGCTCTTGCTGGTCGACCTGCCGCTGCAGCCGGTCGCACTGGGGCTGGCGGCGCTCCTCATCCTCGTGAACGTCTTCGGGGCGAAACAGACCGGGCGGCTCCAGCTCGGCATCGTCGTCGTGATGCTGGCGGCGCTGGGCTGGTTCGCGGCCGGGAGCGCCCCCGCGGTCCAGTCGGCCAACTACGCCGGCTTCTTCGACGCCGGCATCGGCGGGCTGCTCGCCGCGACCGGCCTCGTCTTCGTCTCCTACGCCGGCGTCACCAAGGTCGCCAGCGTCGCCGAGGAGGTCGAGGACCCAGGACGGAACATCCCGCTGGGCATCCTCGGCTCGCTCGCGTTCACGACGGTCCTGTACGTGGTCATCGTGGCGGTCCTCGTGGGCGTGACCGACCCCGGTAGCGTCGCCGGGTCGCTGACCCCGGTCGCGGTCGCCGCCGAGGCCACTCTCGGGCAGGCGGGCGTGGTGGCGGTCATCCTCGCGGCCGTCCTCGCGCTGGTCTCGACGGCCAACGCCGGCATCCTCTCCTCGTCGCGCTACCCGCTGGCGATGAGCCGGGACAAGCTGGCCCCGCCGTCGCTGTCGGCCGTCAGCGAGCGCTTCGGCACCCCCGTCAACGCCATCACCCTCACGGGCGCGGTGCTGCTGGTGCTCATCGCGTTCGTCCCCATCATGGAGATCGCCAAGCTGGCCAGCGCCTTCCAGATCCTCGTGTTCGCGATGGTCAACCTCGCGGTGATCGCGTTCCGCGAGGGGAGCACGGCCTACGAGCCGGAGTTCACCTCGCCGCTCTACCCCTGGATGCAGGTGTTCGGCGTCGTCACGGGGCTGGGCCTGCTCACCCAGATGGGGACCGTCGCGCTCGCGGGAGCCGTGGTCATCACCCTCGGGAGCGTCGTCTGGTACCTCGTCTACGTCCGCCCGCGGGTCAGCAGGGAGGGCGCCGCGACCGACGCGATCCGCCGGCAGGTCGGCCGCGAGTCGCTCACGGCGGTCGAGTCCACCATGGACGAGGGGCGCCGCGAGGTGCTGGTCGCGCTGACGAAGGCGGGCGACCCCGACCGCGAGCGCGCGCTCGTCCGGCTGGCCGCCGACCTGGTCAAGCCCGACGACGGCCGTGTCGTCGCCGTCCGGTTCCAGGAGGTTCCCGACCAGCTACCGCTGACCGAGGAGGCGGCCGTCCAGTCGGCGGCCGACCGGTCGTTCGAGGCCCGGATGGCGTCGCTGGCCGACGACCTCGGCGTCGATATCGAGGCCGACGAGGTCGTCAGCCACGACACCAAACACGCGGTCGTCAACGTCGCCGACAGCCGCGGCGTCGACACGGTCGTCGCCGAGCACGAGCCGCTCCGACTCCGTTCGCGGCTGCTCGGCGACCCCATCGACTGGGTCGTCCGGCACGCCCCCTGTGACGTGCTGCTGGTCGACAACCTCGGCTACGACGGGGCCGAGGCGGTCGTCCTCTCCGGGACGCCCCCGTATCCGGCACTGGCGGTGAACGTGGCCGGGGGCGTCGCGGCCGCCGGCGAGGGGTCGGTCTCGCTCTGGTACCCCGACGACGAGCCGACCGACGAGCGCCGTCGGACGGTCGAGGACTACCGGACGGAGCTCTCGGAACTGCTCCGCGTCCCGGTCCACGACACGACCACCCGCACGGACGGCGGTCGAGCGACGACCCCCGACCTGCTGGTGCGCGGCGGCGCCGGCGGCGGACTCCGGGACGCCCTGTTCGACGACCGGCCGGTGGCCCCCAGCCCGGGCTGCACCACGGTCACCGTCTACCCACACGAGTCGCGCCGCCCGCCGTTCCTGCGGCGGCTCCTCGAACGGGCGACCTTCTGACGGCGGCGGTACGCCGTCGGCCCGTTGGTCGTCACCGGCTCGTCCGGCGCCCGTCGCCACGTTCCCGGCTCACGACCCAGACACCCGCCCCGATGAGAGCGCCACCGGCGAGGAATCCGGGGGCGACCTGCTCACCGAGCAGGGCCGCGCCCAGCGCGATGCCGACGACCGGCTGGACGAAGAAGAAGACCGCGACGGTCCCCGACGGGACGAACTCCAGGCCCTTGTACCAGAGATACCACGCCGCCGCGGTCGCTGCCAGCCCCAGGTACGCCACCGCGAGCACGGCCTCGGACCCGAGTGCGACGGCGCCGACCCCCCGACCGAGGTACCACAGTTCGACGGCGGCCAGCAGCCCCAGCATGGGGACGGCGGCGAGGGTGGAGTACGTCGCGGCGGTCAGCGCGGAGTAGCGTCGGACGACGGCCACGCCCCGGACGGTGTAGCCGGCCCACGCGAGGCTCGCGAGGACGAGCAGACCGACGCCGACGGCGTTGCCGCTCGTGATGGCCGCGAGGTCGTACTGACCGGCGAGGACGACCACGGTGCCGGCTGCCGCCAGTCCGATACCGGCGGCTTTCAGCCGGGTGACGCGCTCGCCGAGCAGCGCCGCGCCGAGGACGACCACGAACACCGGTGTCAGCACGGTCAGCAGCGACCCCTGGCTCGCGTTCGTCAGGTCCGTCCCGAGGAACTGGGTGGCGATGGTGAGCGCCACCCAGCCGCCGAGCTCGACGAACGCCGGCCAGTCGGCCCGGTCGACCCCCGAGTGGCTACCGGGACGCAGCAGAGTGACGGCCCGGAGCCCGAGCCACAGCGCGGCGCCGCCGAGTGCGACCCGGCAGAAGCCGAGCGTGACCGGCGGGACGAGCGCGAAGCTCCACTTGCTGACGACGTACATCCCGCCCCAGAGCGCGGCGGCGGCGAGCGGACCGAGCGCGAAGGCGTAGCGTCGGAGCCCCGTCACCGTCGGCTCAGGCGCCGCCGAGGTAGAGTCGCCCGACCTCGTCGTTGTCGAGCAGCGTGTCCGCGTCGTCCTCGAACCTCACGGTCCCCTGGTCGAGGACGTAGCCGCGGTCGGAGATGGCCAGCCCCTCCTTCGCGTTCTGCTCGACCATCAGGATGGCCGTGTCGAGGTCGTTGACGGCCTCGACGTGGCCGAACACCTCCTGTGCGGTGTTGGGTGCCAGCCCCGCCGAAGGCTCGTCGATGAGGAGCACGTCGGGCTCCATCACCAGCGCGCGGGCGAACGCGAGCACCTGGCGCTGGCCGCCCGAGAGCGTGCGGGCCTTCGCCTCCCGCTTCTCGTCGAGGAGCGGGAACCGGTCGTACAGCCGGCCGATGACCTCGTCCAGCCCCCCCTTCCGGGCGACCCCGCCCATCCGGAGGTTCTCGTCGATGGTGAGCGAGCCGAACACGTTGTCGGTCTGGGGGACGTAGCCGATACCGATCCGGACGATGTCCTCGGGCGACATCCCGCCGATATCGTCGCCGTGGTAGGTGACCGTCCCGGCCCACGGCGTCAGCATCCCGAACACCGTCTTGAGAACGGTCGACTTCCCGGCCCCGTTCGGGCCGATGAGGCAGACGATCTCCCCGGGACCCAGGTGGAGCGAGCAGTCGTCCAGCACCTGTACCTCGCCGTAGCCGCTGTCGACGCCCGACACCTCGACGACGGGCTCCGTGTCACCGGTCCCGGCGCTCGTGCCGGCCCCGTCGCTGGTCGTGGACGCCGCCTCGGCGCCCGTGGCGGTTCCGTCCGCGTCCGCGTTCGTGGGTGGATTCTCGCTCATGGTCAGCCTCCGAGATACGCGTCGATGACTCTGTCGTCGGTCTGGACCTCGTCGGGCGTGCCCTCCATCAGGACGCTCCCGCGGTCCAGCACGATGACCGGGTCCGCGAGGCTCATCACGAACTCCATGTCGTGCTCGATGAGGAGGAACGTCGTCCCCTGGTCGTGGAGCCGGCGGATCTGCTCGGCGAGCTTCTTCCGCAGGGTGGGGTTGACCCCGGCGGCCGGCTCGTCCAGCAGCAGGATGTCCGGCTCGGCCAGCATCGCGCGGGCCAGCTCGACCAGCTTCATCTGCCCGCCGGATATCTTCGTCGCCGGCTGGGTGGCGAGGTGGTCGATCTCGAACTCGCCGAGGATGCGCTCGACGTCCGCGAGGTTCCGCGCCTCGTGTTCGCGGACCTCGTCGGGGGCGGTGAACAGCTTCACGAACGACTCGCCGGGCTGTCGCTGCGGGCCGACCAGCATCGCCTCGCGGACGGTCATCCCCTCCAGCTTGCGCGGGGTCTGGAACGTCCGGATGAGACCGTGGTCGGCGATCTCGTACGGTTCGAGGTCGGTCACGTCGGTCCCGTTCACCTCGACGTGGCCCGAATCGGGCTCGTAGAAGCCCGAGACGAGGTTGAACAGCGTGGACTTGCCGGCCCCGTTCGGGCCGATGAGCCCGGTGATGGTCCCGCGCTCGACCTGGAAGCTGGCGTGGTCGGTCGCGACCAGCGCGCCGAACGCCTTCACGAGGTCGTGGGCCTCGAGGACCACGTCCTCCTTCGAGCGGTCAGCGCCCGACCGGGGCGATGCGGGCGATGCGGTCTGGGTCGCCGCCCCCGCCGTAGCCGCCGATGTCGGGTCACCCGCCGACTCCGATTCGGAGTCGGGCTGTGGCTCAGTCATCGCTCTCACCCGCCTTGCTCCCGCGGACGCCGCGTTCGGGCTGGGACGGGGCGTCGTCGACGACGCCACGCCAGATGAGCTCTCGCTGTGGCGGCAGCACGCCCTGGGGCCGGAACCGCATCAGCAGGACGATGATGACGCCGATGAGGAGCAGCCGCAGCGGCGCCACGTCGACCGGAATCCAGCCGAACTCGTTGAGGAACCGCGTCCCCTGCTGGATGGCGACGATGACGAAGCCACCGAACAGCGCCCCGCGGTTCGAGCCGCTGCCGCCCAGGATGACGGCCACCCAGACGTAGAACGTCGTGATGGGGTTGAGGTCGCCGGGGCCGACGTAGAGGTTCAGGTGTGCGTAGAACACGCCCGCCAGCGCCATGATGAGGCTGCCGAGGACGAACGCCTGCATCTTGTACGAGTAGGTGTTCTTCCCCAGCGCGCGGGCGGCGTCCTCGTCCGAGCGGATGGTCCGCAGGACGCGTCCCCAGGGGGAGCGGTGGACCCGCCGCAGAACGAGATAGCAGATGCCCACGAGCGTGAGCACGAGGGCCACGTTCAGCAGCGCCTGCCAGAAGTTCGTCCCCAGCACGATGGTCGGGCCGGGCAGCGCGGTGATGATGACGCCCGGCATCGTCTCCGGGAACGTCTCCAGGACCGGCCAGCCCTCGAAGAAGCCCGGGATGCCCCGGACCCCGGCGCTCCCGTTGGTCAGCCAGCCCTCGTTCAGGATGATGATGCGGACGACCTCCGCCAGGCCGATGGAGGCGATGGCGAGGTAGTCCGCGCGGAGCCGTAGCGTGGGGATGCCGATGAGCAGCGCCAGGACGCCGGCCAGCACGAGTGCGACGAACAGGCCGACGACCGGCGGGATACCGCCTGCCAGCGGCGACGAGCTCGCGCTCGCCAGCGCCGTGCCGTACGCGCCGATACCGAAGAAGGCGGCGACGCTGAAGTTGATGAGCCCGGAGTAGCCCCACTGCACGTTCAGTCCGAACGAGAGCAGGGAGTACATCCCGGCCAGGCCGACGAGGAACAGGAAGTACGACGGCCCGATGCCACCGGTGAGCAGTCCCAGGAGCAACAGCAGCGCGAACCCGAGGACGAACGCCAGCACGCCCTGCTCGGGCCGGGTGAGGTCCGCCCAGTACCCCTTCGGGTCGGAGACGAGCGACATCTCAGGTCCCCTCCCCGTCCCCGGCGATACCGTTCGGTCGGAACAGGAGCACGACCACCATGATGAGGAACGCGAGGGCGTTCGCGTACTCGAGGCCGATTCCCCAGCCGTCGGGCACGATCGGCAGCAGCGCGCCGACCCCCGAGAGGAGCGGCGTCAGCTGGTTGATCATCCCGATGAGGACCCCGCCCAGCATCGCGCCGTACACCGACCCGATGCCGCCGAGGATGACGGCCGCGAAGATGACCAGGAGCAGGTCGAACCCCATCCGCGGGGCCAGCCGGCCGTAGAGGCCGAGGAAGACGCCGCCGGCGCCGGCCAGTCCGGCGCCGATGACCCAGGTCCACAGCTTCACGCGGTCGGTCCGGATGCCGCTCACCCGGGCGAGGTCGGGATTGTCAGCCATCGCGCGCATCTTCCGCCCGAGGTCGGTGTACTGCAACAGGACGTGGAGCCCCGTCACCAGCACGACCGCCGAGACGAAGATGGCCACGTCGTGCTCCGTGACCCGGATACCGTACGGCAGGAGCGCCTCGATTGGCCGGAGCGCCTGGATGTCGTAGCGGGTGAAGTCGGAGCTGAACCCCATCTGGATGACCGCCCGGTAGACGAAGGCGATGCCGATGGAGGTGATGAGCAGGCCGATGGACCCGACGTCCAGGCCCTCGTAGACGACCTTCTCCGTGACGACGGCCACGACGGCGGCCATCGCGATGCCGACGGCCAGCGCGACGAAGAAGCCGAACGGGAGGCCGAGTATCGCGCCACCGAGGCCGCCGACCGCGCCGAACGTGACCAGCGCCGAGTAGGCGCCGACGGTCATCGTGTCGCCGTGGGCGAAGTTGGCGAAGCCGGCGATGCTGTACACCAGCGAGAGCCCGATGCTCCCCAGCACGATGATGCTGCTGTAGATCAGCCCGTTGGCGAGTAGGTCGAGCACCATCTCCATTCAGCCTTCGATGAAGCCGATGCCCTCGTAGGAGTGGTTCTGGACCTCCGTGATCTGGAGGAAGCCGACCGGGTCGCCGTTCTCGTCGAGGTCGATGGGGCCGCTGACCCCCTGGTAGTCGACGTCGCTCGCACTCCCGCCGTCGACGAGAATCTCGGCGCCCGCCTCGAAGGAGGTGACCTGCTCGCCCTCCGGGCGGGTCACGTCGCGGACGACCTCGGAGAGGGCCGCGCCGGTGAACTCGTCGGCGGCCAGGATGGAGAGCGCCGCCGTGACGACGCAGTCGTAGGCGTACGCCGACCACGCCGTGGGAGCCTCGTCGTACTCGCTCTCGAACTGGGAGGCGAAGTCCTGGTAGTTCTGCTCCTCGACGGGCGCGGAGGGGACGACGATCTTCATCCCGTCCATGCTCCCCTCGGGCGTGTTCTCCAGCACGTTGTCCCCCGAGACGGAGTCGGCGCCGTACAGTTGTGGCTCGTACCCGTTCGAGAACATCTCGTTGACCATCGTGGCGTACTCCGCCTGGTAGGTGATGAACAGCCAGGCGTCGGCGCCCGAACCGTTCATCTCGGAGACGAGCCCGGAGTAGGACTGCTGGTCCTGGTCGTGCGGGTTGTCGTACGCGAGGTCGCCGTCCCACGCGTTCTTGAACGCGTCGGCGAGGCTCGACCCGTAGTTGTTGTTGACGTAGGTGAGTGCCACCTCGTCGTAGCCGTCGTCCGCGATGATGTTCGCAAGCGCGGTCGCCTGCGTGCGCCCGGTCGGGGACATCCGGAGGAGGCCGGGGAAGTCCGTCAGCCCGAGCCCGGTGGAGTTCTGACTCAGCTGGACCACGTCGGTGCCGCTGATGACGCTCTCGTAGATGGCGAGCGAGACGCCCGAGCCGACCGCCCCGATGACGAACGGGACCCGGTCCTGGTTGACGAGCTTCTGGGCCGCGGAGACGCCGCCCTGGTTCTCCGACTCGGAGTCCTCGACGGTGATGGCCAGCTCGCGCCCGTCGAGGCCGACCTCGTTGACCGCCGCCAGCGCGAGGTCCTTCCCGCGCTGGTTGCGCTCGCCGAACGCCGACAGCGAGCCGGTCAGCGAGTCGATCATCCCGATGGTGTACGGGCTGCTCCCGCCATCGCCACCGTCGCCACCGTCACTACCGCCGCCGTCGCCACCGTCGCCGCCGTCGCCACCGTCGCTGTCCGTGGTGGAACAGCCGGCGATGCCGGCGATACCGGCTGTGCCGGCGAGTGTCAGCAGCGTCCGTCTATCGAGTTCCCGGATGGTATCTCGTGACATACTGTCTACTGGTACAGGGCGTCAGACGGGCCTCAACTAGCGCCCGACCATGGTCGGGAGCGACGACGTTCACCCGTCCAGTGACGGTCCGGCCGTCTTGTGTCCGGCAATAACGTGTCAGGAAGATTTGGTCGGGTCGTGTTATACGAGGGGCCGGCACGTTCGACCCGTATGATCCCCCCCATCGCCAGCAACTTCGTGGCGGGCGAGACGGCGGCCGACGCGATGGACCACGCCGACGACCTGAACGAGCGCGAGGTCGGCGCCATCCTGAACCTGCTCGGCGAGCACTACGAGGACCGCGCCGACGCCGATGCCGACGCCGACGCGTACGTCGACCTCGTCGAGGCGCTGGCCGAACGGGACACGGACGCCTGTATCTCCGTGAAGCCGAGCCAGATCGGACTGGAGGTCGGCGACCACGCGTTCGAGGAGAACCTCGCGCGCATCGTCGACGCGGCCGACTGCTTCGTCTGGATCGATATGGAGGACCACGAGACGACCGACGTGACGCTGGACGCCTTCGAGCGCCACGCCCGCGAGACGGACGGGAACGTCGGCGTCTGCGTCCAGGCGAACCTCAAGCGCACGCGCGAGGACCTCGAACGCCTCGCCGAACTCCCGGGGAAGGTCCGGCTCGTGAAGGGCGCCTACGAGGAGCCCAGAGACATCTCCTACCGGAAGAAAGCACGCGTCGATGAGGTGTACCGGGAGTACCTGACATACATGTTCGAGGCGTTCGAGGACGGCGTCGCCGTCGGGAGCCACGACCCGGCGATGATCGACCTGGCGAAGCAGCTCCACGCCGAGCACGGCACGCCCTTCGAGATCCAGATGCTGACCGGCGTCCGCGAGGAGGCCCAGTTCGAACTCGCCGAGGCGTACCCCGTCTACCAGTACGTGCCGTACGGGAGCAAGTGGTTCTCCTACTTCTACCGTCGTATCCGCGAGCGCAAGGGGAACGCCCTGTTCGCGCTGCGGGCGGTCATCGGGCGGTGAGTCAGGGGTCGAGCAGTTTCGCCTCCGCCTTCCGCAGGTGCTCGAGGAGGGTCGTCTTCGAGACGTCGAACTCGGCGGCCAGTTCGCGGGTCGAGGCCGCGCGCGGCCACTCGTAGTAGCCCATCTCGCGGGCGCGCTCGAACACCTGCCGCTGCTGGACGGTGAGCGTGTCGAGTCGCTGGTCGCGGGGGGTGAGCCCGCCGCTCTCGCCCGTCGTGATGGAGTCGATCGCCACCTCGGCCCCCGCCTGCTCGCGGACGCCGTCGAGGGCGGTCTCGATCTCCGAGCGGTCGTCCACGAAGCAGACCTGCCACTCCTCGCGCCCGTCCTCGATGCGGACCGGCGCGCTGTGGACGAACCCGTACTCCAGCAGCGTCGGGCAGACCATGTCGTCGGGGTCGTACTCCAGGAAGAACTCCCGGACGACGTTGCCCGGGACACTCCGTTCGCGGCCGAACCGCTCCTGGAGCTGCGAGAGCTCGCCCGCGTGCTCGGACGCCTCGATGGCGTCGAGGAGCTGCTCGACCTCGTGCTCGGTGTCACCGAACGCGGTGAACAGCCCCTGGACCGTCGTGGGGTTGTCCCCGTCGGCCCGAGGTGAGTTGTAGATCGCGTGTGCCAGTACCCCGCCGCCGGTCTGTCCGGTTGCCTCGATGGCCCAGCAGTTCGGGTGCCAGAGGTCGAGGGTCAACCGCGTCGTGCTCCGTTCGACAGCAGCCATGTGTTGGTATCGCTCCCAGAGGGTATCCATGTGTCGGGCTCACGAACCCCGACCCGACCATGGTCGGGTTCGCGCTCGTCCGTCCGGAAACCGTCGGATAGTGGGACGCTCCTGACGGACCGCCCATGGTCGGACGGGTGCTTTCGGCCGGTGGGTCGGTACAGGGACCAATGGCAGCGCCATCCCAGCACTACATCGACGGCGAGTGGACCGACGGCCACGGGGCCGAGACGTTCGAGAGCGAGAACCCCGCGACGGGGGAGACGCTCGGCGAGTTCCAGCGCGGCACGCCCGCCGACATCGAGGGGGCCATCGCGGCCGCGGCCGACGCGTACGAGGAGTGGCGCGAACTGTCGCGCATCGACCGCGCGGAGTACCTCTGGGACGTCTACCACGAGCTGCGTGACCGGACGGACGAACTCGGCGAGGTCGTCACGAAGGAGTGCGGCAAGGAGATAAGCGAGGGCCGCGCGGACGTGGTCGAGGCCGCGCACATGGTCGAGTGGGCAGCCGGCGACGCGCGCCATCCCAGCGGCGACATCATCCCCTCGGAGATCGCCGCGAAGGACGCCTACATGCGGCGCAAGCCCCGCGGCGTCACCGGCTGCATCACGCCGTGGAACTTCCCTATCGCCATCCCGTACTGGCACATGGCCGTCGCGCTGGTCGAGGGGAACACCGTCGTCTGGAAGCCCGCCGAGCAGACGCCGTGGTGCGCCCAGATCGTCGGGGAGATGTTCGAGGACGCCGGCCTCCCGCCGGGCGTGTTCAACATGGTCCAGGGCTTCGGCGACGCCGGCAACGCCATCGTCCAGTCCGACGACGTTCCCACCGTCCTGTTCACGGGGAGCGCGGAGGTCGGCCACAGCATCGCCGACGCCGTCGGTTCGGATTCGGGCAAGCGCGCGGCCTGCGAGATGGGCGGGAAGAACGCCGTCGTCATCACCGAGCACGCGGACCTGGACATCGCCGTCCACTCCGCGGTGATGTCCTCGTTCAAGACGACGGGCCAGCGCTGTGTCTCCGCCGAGCGCCTCATCGTCCACACCGACGTGTACGAGGAGTTCAAGCGCCGGTTCGTCGATATCGCCAGCGACGTGGCTGTCGGCGACCCGCTGGAGGAGGACACGTTCATGGGGCCGCTCATCGAGGCTGAACACCACGAGAAGGTCACGCAGTACAACGAACTCGCCGCCGAGGAGGGCGTGAACGTGCTGGTCGACCGGACGGAACTCGGCACCGACGAGATTCCCGACGGCCACGAGGACGGCCACTGGGTCGGCCCGTTCGTCTACGAGGCCGACCCCGACGCCGACCTGCGCTGCACGCAGGAGGAGGTGTTCGGCCCCCACGTCGCGCTGCTGGAGTACGACGGCGACATCGAGCGTGCCGTCGAGGTCCAGAACGACACGGACTACGGCCTCGCCGGGGCCATCGTCTCCGAGGACTACCGGCAGATCAACTACTACCGCGACCACGCGGAACTCGGGCTGGCGTACGGCAACCTGCCGTGCATCGGGGCCGAGGTGCAACTGCCGTTCGGCGGCGTCAAGAAGTCCGGCAACGGCTACCCCTCCGCCCGCGAGATCATCGAGGCCGTCACCGACCGCACCGCGTGGACGCTGAACAACTCGACGGAGATCCGGATGGCACAGGGACTCTCCGCGGACATCATCACCGAGGACGACTAGTCGGGGCTGCGGGGTCCCGGTTCCACGCTGTTCCTCGGCCCACACCGGAGTTAACACCCCCGCCGTCGTCTCCCGTCGCGTGAGCGACGAACACGACCTCGACGACGATGGCCCCGTCCACTACGAGCGTGACGGGCCGGTCGCCGTCATCACCATCGACCGGCCGGAGCGGCGCAACGCCATCGACTACGAGACCAGTCAGCAGCTCCTGGACGCGTTCACCCGCGTCGAGGAGACCGACGCGACGGTGGCGGTCCTCACGGGCTCCGAGGGCACCTTCTCGGCGGGGGCGGACCTGAAGGCGATGGACCTGCAGGACTCCCCGGAGGGGTGGCTCGGATTCACCCGCACGCGCTGCGAGGTGCCCGTCATCGCCGCCGTCGAGGGGCACTGCGTCGCGGGCGGCATCGAGATGGCGTGCTGGTGCGACATCCGGGTGGCCGCGAAGGGAGCGACGTTCGGCTGCTTCGAGCGCCGCTTCGGCGTGCCGCTGGTCGACGGTGGCACCCAGCGCCTGCCCCGCATCGTCGGGCTGGGCCGCGCGCTGGACATGATTCTCACGGGCCGCGCGGTCGACGCCGAGACCGCCGAGCGGTGGGGCCTCGCCACCCGGCTGGCCGACGAGGGCGAGGCGCTGGAGACGGCCGTCGAGCTGGGCAAGCGACTCGGGGAGTTCCCACAGGACACGATGCTCTCGGACCGGGATGCGGTGTACGACGGCATCGGGACGCCGCTCCAGCAGGGCCTCGGCCTGGAGGGCTGGCACGGCTCGCGCGTGCTGCGGACGGCCGAGGCCGGCGCCGACCGGTTCGCGGGCGGCGAGGGGCGCAGTGGCGAGGGAATCGAGGACCCCGACGAGGGATGACGCTCCGCGTGTTGGGGGCCGCGATGCGGCGTCGCGGCCCAGGCCGGAGCCGGAGCGGCCCGACGCGGCCGGGAGAGCCCAGCAGTCGGGCTGACGGACCAACTGGCGAGCAGGCGGCGCGACCGCTCCTCCTCCGGACCGTGCGCCGCGCTGGTCGAACCGGGCGGGACGGTGGGTCCCGCGTCGGGTCGGCGGCCCGGGGATGACTCGTCAGGGCACACGGGGGCTGGTCCCGGCATCCGATTTCAAGCTACGGGCGCCAGCCGCGGTCCGCCCCGGTATCCGGGCCGTTGCGCGTGCCACAAGCACCAAACCACACCCCCGCGTAGCGGCGGGCGATGGAACAGGGGGCCGATGCGGAGACGGACGGCGACGCCGGACACGAAGTCGCCGAACCGGGCACACCAGCGCCGGACCCGGACGCCGCACCACACGACGAGGCCGAGCGCCCGGACGGGCACGCCGAACTCGCGTCGCTCCTCTCGAACGAGGACCTCCTCCTGAGCCAACAGCCCCACGCGCCGGACCGCGACGAGGTCTTCGTCACCGACGACGGCCGGGCGCCCGACGCCGTCTTCCCCCAGTCGGTCGCCTCGGGCGGACCGACACGGGAGGGCGTCATCCTCTGGACCCGCATCGACCCGGAATCGTTCGACCCTGACGAGCCGCTCGGCATCGAGATCGCCCACAGCGGCGACTTCGGCGAGGTCGTCTATCGTGGCGTCGTCGACGACACCGGCCGCATCCGGGCCCACGACCACGTCGTGAAGGTGGACATCGACGGGGCACTGGAACCGAACCGGGAGTACCGCTACCGGTTCGTCTACGACGGCGTCGCCTCGCGGGTCGGGACCTGCCACACGCTCCCGGAACCGGACGCCTCGCCCGACTCCCTGCGATTCGGCGTGCTCGCCTGTCAGAACTACCTCAACGGCTACTACCCGGCGCTGGGCAACGTCGCCGAGGAGGACCTGGACTTCCTCATCCACGTCGGGGACTTCATCTACGAATCCGGCGCCGGCGAGTTCAAGGGGCTCGACAGCCGCGACTACCCCGACCGGAACATCGACCTGCCCAGCGGCGAGGACCGGGTGCAGGACCTGGCCGACTACCGCTACATCTACCGCACGTACCGCTCGGACCGGTTCCTCCAGCGGGCCCTGGAGGAGCACACCCTCATCGCCGCGTGGGACGACCACGAGATCGCCAACGACATCTACTGGGACCCGGAGACGGACGCCCCGAAGGCCGACCACCCGCGAGGCGAGGACCCGGAGTTCATGACGAAGCTGACCGCGGACGCCATCCACGCCTGGTGGGAGTTCATGCCCGCGCGGCTGGGCTACGACCCCGAGGCCGAGTCCCTGCAGGACCGCTTCCAGCTGTGGCGCTCGTTCGAGTTCGGGGACCTGCTGAAGCTCGTGATGACCGACGAACGCCTGTACCGTGACCCGCCGCGCGACGTGTTGCCGACGGCGACGAACTGCCGGCCGGAGAACGAGCCACCGGGCCGCACGATGCTCGGTGAGGACCAGCTCGCGTGGTTCCTCGCGCAGATCCGCGACTCCGAGGCCCGCTGGACCGTCTGGTCCGACGAGGTACTCACCATCCCCTTCCGGCTGGGCATCGGCCGGGCCTCCATCTTCCCCGTTCAGGGCGGCTGGGACGGCTACACCCGCGAGCGACAGTACATCAAGGACAAACTCCGGGAGTTCTCACCCCGCAACTTCGTCACGCTCACGGGCGACATGCACTGCTACATCGCGGGCTACAAGAAGACCGAGTACGGCGGGCCCGTCACCGAGCGGCTGTTCGACCCGGGGGAGCGCGTCGGTGTCGAGTTCATGACGCCCGCCGTGTCCAGCCTCAACGTCGCGGAGGCGCTGGGCATGACCGAGGGGTTGGTCGGCCGCATCACGGAGCCGCTCCTCCGCAGGTTCGTCACCGCGCAGAACCCGCATCTGGAGTTCTTCGACTCGCACCACTGGGGCTACTCCGTCGTCGAGTTCACCCGCGATGACTGCACCTACGTCGCCTACGGTGTCGACAAACACGAGAACTCGATGGATGCCGAGCGTGAGGTCATCGCCGCGTATCGGGTCCCCGACGAGGAGGTAGAGCTTATCGATGTGACGGACGACTACGCAGTTTAGATGGGAACGTCACGACCTCCGACGCAGTTCGGTCCCCAGATGCAGACCTCACCCGGAGACGGGCATCACGGCTCTGTCTCGGATGCATCCTCCCGATCGACGTTCGACCCCTCCTGCTGGGCCGAGAAGACCAGATACGCGGCCGCCACCGCGGCACCGAGGATGGCCGTGACGCCGGCACCGAAGATGAGGAGGCCGACGTTCGGCACGCCCATGATGATGGCGCCGACGGCGACGAACTCGAGGCCGACGAGGAAGGTCACGCCGACGATGATCCAGACAGCGATGGGACCCAGCAGCTCGCCGACGCCGTCCTCGACGGCCAGCCGGGTCGTCGTGTAGAGCCCGCGGTCCATGTTCCCCGGGAGGTCGCCGCCGAAGATTCCACCCGTCAGGAGTTTGCCGACGGTCGCACCGAGCGAGGGGCCGGAGTCGTCGTCGCTCATACCCGCGGCTTCCGGGCACGAGCTATGAACCTGACGTGTCACGATTGCGTCCCGCCGGGATGCTGGCTCGGTTGGAGCCCCTTCACACGGGCTCGGAGCGGATACCGCGGCTTCTTCCGTTGGTCCAGGGATGGCGGCTCAGTTGGAGTCCATCGTCACACGGGGCTCGGTGGGGGTAACCGTCATCATCGCCGCCACCACTGCTACTGCACCGAAGGTGAAAAATCGCACCCACTCCGGCCGTCCGACGGGTCCGCTTACCGGAGTCGTCCGAGCAGTTCGTAGTCCTCGTCCGGCGTGTACTTCCGTCGGCGTCGCGCTGCTCCGCCGACGGCGTTCACGCCGTCTCGGACTATCGCCACCGGTTCAGGAGCCGATAGTCCTCGTCCGGCGTGTACTCCCGGAACAGGAGGCTGTTCGCCAGGACCGAGACCGACGAGAACGCCATCGCGCCGGCGGCGAGGACGGGCTGGAGCAGGCCGAGCGACGCCAGCGGGATCATCGCCGTGTTGTAGCCCAGCGCCCAGAACAGGTTCTGCTCGATCTTCGCGAGCGTCCCCTCGCTGATGCGGATGGCCTTCACCACGTCGAGCGGGTCGTCGCGCATCAGCGTCACGTCCGCGGCCTCGATAGCCACGTCCGTCCCGCTGCCGATGGCACAGCCGACGTGCGCCACGGCCAGCGCCGGGGCGTCGTTGACGCCGTCGCCGACCATCATCGCCTTGCGGTCCTCGGCCTGGATGGCCTCGACCGCATCGGCCTTGTCCTCGGGGAGAACCCCGGCGCGGACGTTCTCGGGGTCGATGCCGACCTGCTCGGCGACCGCGCGGGCGGTCCGCTCGTTGTCGCCGGTGATCATCATCACGTCGGTGCCGCGGTCCTGCAGCTGGGCGACGGCGTCCGTCGCGCTCTCCTTGACCGTGTCGGCGTCGGCGACGACCCCGAGCAGTTCACCCGCGTCGCTGCCGGCTGGTCGTCGGGCGACGAGCATCGCGGTCTTGCCCTCGCTCTCGAGGCGCTCCATCACCTCGTCCGCGGGCGAGGAGTCGATGCCGGCGTCCTGCAGGAGCGTGCGGTTCCCGACGAGCACCTCGTCGCCGTCGACCGTCGCGCGGACACCCTGGCCGGGGACGTTCTCGAACGCCTCGGCATCACCGAGTTCGAGGCCGCGCTCCTCGGCCCCCTCGACGATGGCGCGGGCGAGGGGGTGCTCGCTGTCGCGCTCGGCGCTGGCCGCGAGCCGGAGCACCTCGTCCTCGTCGACGCGGTCGCGGGCGACCGTCTGCCCACCGTCGGCAGCGGGCTCGCCGCCGTCGGCGGCCGCCCGGTCCTCGGGCCCGACCGCGACCACGTCCGTGAGGCGCATCTCCCCCTTCGTCAGCGTGCCCGTCTTGTCGAAGACGACGGTGTCGACGTCCTTCGCGCGCTCGAGGATGTCGCCGCCCTTGAACAGGACGCCGTGCTGCGCGCCGATGGTGGTCCCGACCATGGTGGCGGCAGGCGTCGCCAGCCCCAGCGCGCAGGGGCAGGCGATGAGGACGGCGCTCGCGAAGACGACGACCGCGAACTCGAAGACCGACAGCGCCGCCGGGCCGCCGCCGACCAGCCCCCACAGTGGGAGCGCGCGGACGAAGCCCGCGAGCGCCTCGGGGAACAGGAACCAGACGGCCGCCCACAGCACGGCGTTGAGGATGACCGCCGGGACGAAGTACGCCGAGATGCGGTCGGCGAGGTTCTGTATCTCGGGCTGGCGGGACTGGGCCTCCTTGACCGTCTGGACGATCTGCTGGAGCGCCGTGTCCTTCCCGACCTTCGTCGCCTCGACGACGAGGACGCCGTTCTCGTTGATGGTGGAGCCGACGACCTCGTCGCCATCGGCCTTCTCGACCGGGACGGACTCGCCGGTGACCATCGACTCGTCGACGGCGCTCTGCCCATCGACGACGACGCCGTCGGTGGGGATCTGCTCGCCGGGGCGGACCTTCATCCGGTCGCCGACAGCCACCTCCTCGACGGGGACCTCGCGCTCGGAGCCGTCCGCATCGACCAGCGTCGCGGTGTCGGCCTCCATCTCCAGCAGCGACCGGAGCGCCGCGCCCGCCTGCCCCTTCGAGCGGGCCTCGAGGTAGTTCCCGAGCGTGATGAACACGAGGATGAGCGCGGCCGTGTCGAAGTAGAGCCCCTCGCTCGCCAGGAAGTCCAGCAGGACCACGACCGAGTAGAGGTACGCCGTGGACGACCCCAGCGCGATGAGGACGTCCATGTTCGCCGTCCGGTTCTTCACGAGCGCGTTGTACGAGTTCCGGTAGAACGGCCAGCCGAGCACGAGCTGGACGGGCGTCGCGAGCAGGAACTCGACCCAGCCGAACTCGATGCCGAAGACCCGGTCTGGGAGGATTCCGCCGCCGAGCAGGAGCTTCTCGACGAGGAAGAACAGCATCGGGGCCGCCAGCGCCGCGCCGAACAGGGTCAGCCGGCGCTGCTTGCGTATCTCCGCGTTCCGGGCGGCGTCGCGACGGTCCTCGCTGGATTCCTCGCCGCCGTCGCCGTCTGCACCATCCTCACGGACGGGCGAGTAGCCGGCGTCCTCGATGGCGGCGTAGCAGTCCGCGAGGCTCGCCTCCGCCGGGTTGTACGTGACCTGTGCCTCGTCGGTCGCGAAGTTCACGTCGGCGCTGACGACGCCCGGCGTCCGCTCGAGGGACTCCTGGACCGTCTCCGAGCAGTTCGCACACGACATGTCCGTGATGGCGATGCTCACGGACTCGGTGACCGGCGTGTACCCGGAATCCTCGATGGCCGCGAAGATACGACCCAGCGAGACCGTCTCCGGGTCGTACGCGACGCTCCCCTCGTCGGTGGCGTAGTTGATGTTCGCCTCGGACACCCCGTCGAGCCCCTCGACGGCATCGGCGATGCTCTGCGAGCAGTTCGCACAGCTCATCCCCTGGATGTCTATCTGGCTTCGGTGCTGGCTCATTGTGTAGTGATACGGGCCCCTCGTTCAATCGGTTTCCCCTTTCGATTGTTCTGCTACGAAGGCGTTCAACCTTCGATGCCAAATTGAGTCTGAGTTTCTGATTCGGTTCATCGGAACCACCGCCGCGCTCTCCGGGTACTGTCTCGGGCGGCCGAGGCCTACATCCGGGTCGATTCCTTCGCCTCCTCGGCGTGCTCCAGCGCCAGCTCCAGCTGTCGCCGGTGGAGTGCCTCCAGCTCCTCCGGGTCGGCGTCGTTCAGCTGCGTGGTGACCTCCACGCCCGGGAGACTGGTCTTGAGCTTGTTGCCGCCCTCGCCCGCGATGTCGTCCAGGTCGATGTCCATACCGGGACTCCGGCCGGCGGTGACTTAGGGATTGACCCGCCAGCACGACCGACGCCGGGCGGTTCTTGTGCCCGGCGGGTGTCCGCCGCGTATGGCCGGGCCATCCCTCGTCGTCCTCGGGGTCGCGAGTATCGTCGTGCTCCTCGCGTTGAGCGCGTTCTTCTCCAGCAGCGAGATCGCCGTCTTCTCGCTGTCGCCGGAGTGGATCGACGAGCGCGCCGGGGCGGGCGACGGCGATGCTCGCGCGCTGGCACGCCTGCGCGAGAACCCCCATCGCCTGCTCGTGACGCTTCTCGTCGGCAACAACCTCGTCAACGTCGCGCTGTCGAGCATCGTGACCGTCCTGCTGGCCCAGTACGTCTCCGGCGGGGTTGCGGTAGCCGCCACGACGCTGGTGGCGGGGTCGGTGGTGCTCGTCTTCGGCGAGATCGTCCCGAAGTCGTTCGGGCTGGGTAACGCCGAGCGGTACGCGCCGGTCGTGGCGCGACCCATCCGGCTGGTCGAGCTGGCGCTCCTGCCGCTGGTCGTCCCGTTCGACCTGCTGACGCGCTCGATGGGCACCGCGCTCGGGGGCGACGCGGATATCGAGGAGCCGTACACGGGCGACGAGGAGGGCGCGCCACCGGCGGGTGACTGACTACGCCGAGGGCCGCGGCCAGTCCGCGCACTCCGCGGCCCGCTCGGCCACCGTCGGGACGCTGTCCGCGGTGAGAAGCCCCTCCTCGGTGCAGTAGGCGTCGACCAGCGTGGGCGGCGTCACGTCGAACGTCGGGTGCTCGACATCGAGAGCACCGGGCGCGCTGGACGCGTCGGCCCCGTCCAGCAACTCGGCCGGGTCGCGGGGTTCGAGGGCGGCCTCGTGGCCGGGCGGCGCCACCTTGTCCGTGTGTGCCGCGACGTAGACGGGCACGTCCTGCGCGGCAGCGGCGCTCGCCAGCGTGCGCGTGCCGACCTTGTTGACGACCGACCCGTCCGCGAGCACCGTGTCCGCGCCGACCAGCACCGCGTCCACGTCGCGTGCGTCGAGGGCATGCGCCACACCCGCGTCGGCGCACAGCGTGACGGGCGCGACGAGCGCGTCCGCGAGGGCAAGCGCGACCGCGCGGCCCTCCCCGCCCGGACGCGACTCCGCGACGACGACCCTGGCGGCCACCCGACCCAGCAGTTCGCGGACGGTCCCCGACCGGGAGAGCGTCGCCACGACGCCGTCGCCCCAGTTGGCCCGCCGGCCCTCACCGACGAGGCGGCGCCCGGCGGGGTCGAGGTTCGCGAGGACGTGCTCGGCCGCCTCCTGCACGGCCCCGGCCGACCGGACCGGGCCGCCGCTCGACGCCTCGCCGGCATCGTGCTCGCCGGCGGCCAGCCACATCGTCCGGTTCACCCGGTTCGCGACGACGGCCATGCTCTCGCGGGCCGCCAACAACTCGTCGGCCAGCACCGCGAGCCGCGACCAGCCGCCCCCGTCGTCGGGCAGGGTGGCCGGCGCGTCGACGCCCGCGCCGAGCGCCGCCGCCGCGTCGCGCACCACCTCCACCGCACGCCGGGAGACGTACTCCGAGCCGTGGTCGCGGTCCTCGCGCACGTCGGCGACCGTGGGCGCGACCCGGCGGTAGGACTCCCACAGGCGGGGGACCGTCTCGCGGTCCAGAACCGCGGGCGCCCCGACCCACTCGTACTCCGTGGTCTCCTCGTTGGTCGTCACGTCCCGGGTCGGGCAGTCGAACAGGAACGGGGTGACGCGCCAGGTCCCGTGGTCGGGGTCCTCGACGGGGAACGAGGGGCCGCGCCGGACGAACGCCAGCGCGTCCGGGTCGAGGCCCGTCTCCTCGCGTATCTCCTCGCGCGCCAGCCGTTCGGGGTCGCCCTCGGCGTGCCCCGCGACCGCGCCCCACTGCCCGCTGTAGGAGCCCACCGCGTCGCTCCGGCACAAGAGGAGCACGTCCGAACCGTTCCGCAGGAAGACGGTGACGACGCCCGTCTCGTCCTCGTCGGTCATGCGCGGTGGGTCGGTGCCCGTGGTGATAACGGTTCGACCGGAAACGGGGGGTCGAGTCGTACGCACCGTGCTGGCTCGGTCGCGTGCTCGCACCGAAGTGCTGCCCGGACGGGACTGAACGGGGCCGGCCGTTCGGCGGTCCCCCGGCAACACAAGCAACTGGACTGCATGCCCGGAACGGTGCCCGGAGCAACGCGAGGGCACCGCATGCCCGGAACAGGAAGCGCGCAGCGAGCCGTGGGACCCCGAGTGGAACCAGGCACCGAGCGCGGCGCCGAGCCAGCACGGTGTGGACGATTCCCTGGGGGACGCACTTTTGCCCCGCGCGAGAGAGCACCCGACCATGTCCACCCGCGTCGCCATCATCAGCGACACCCACATCCCGTCCCGCGCGAGCGAGATTCCCGACTGGGTCCTCGACGAGCTGGATGCGGCCGACCTGGCCATCCACGCCGGCGACTTCGACACGTACGACTCGTACGACCGCGTCCAGGAGGTGACGCCCGACCTCACCGCGGTGCTGGGCAACATCGATCCGCAGGACCTCGACGTACCCGAGGTCGCCACGCTGGACGTCGAGGGGGTGCGGTTCGTCGTCACCCACGGAACCGGCGACATCGCCGGCTACGAGGAGCGGGTCGGCGGCATCGTCGCCGAGCACGCGGCCGAGGACCGGCTCACCGTCGGCGTCTCCGGCCACACCCACCAGCAGGCCGAGTGGGAACACGAGGGCTACACCTGCTACAACCCCGGGACCTGCACCGCGGCGGACCCCGCGACCATCGCGGCCATGATGGTCGCCACCGTCGACGGCGAGACGCTCGATATCGAGAAGCGGCAGGAATCGGTCTGAAAGGACAGAACCCGACTATTGCGGAGCTACCCCCACCGTTCCCCGAGAGGATGGTGTGCTTTCCACTGGTTCGGCAGTTGCTACTCCCCGTCCGTCTCGAACAGCCCGGCCACGTCGTTCTCGCGCTGTTCGCGGCGCTGGACGTGGTCGCGCAGGCGGCCGAGCGGCGGGGCGTCGGGGCGGTCCGGGTCGAGAACCTCCAGCGTGAGCGCCACGAACGGGCTGCCCGTCTTCCCGTCGGCGAGGTCCGCGTGGCCGAACGCGGCCGCCCGACGCAACAGGTCCGCGGCCTCGTCGTTCCCACGGGCCGCGGCGAGTTCGGGCCCGGCGATGGCGGCCGCGGGGAACTCGAGGTCGCCGGGGGCGAGCGCGACGCCGTCGACCCGGATCCGTGGCGGGTCACGCTCCCCGGCCGCGACGGGGTCGGCCGCTATCGCGTCCAGCCACTCGCGGACGGGAGCGAGCGCGACGCCACGGTGGCCGTCGAGGCCGCCCAGATAGTCGCGGGCGCTGGCCGCGAGCGTCGTCGCGCCCTCGATGTTGCCCGTGCGGGCGTGGTGCGTCCCGGCGGCGACCTGGATGAGCCCGTGGAGCAGTCGCTCGTCCGGCCCCCCGTCGAGCCCGAGCCACGCGGCCTCCCAGGGGTCGTGGGCGGCGAGGTACGCACCGGCGTTGAACACGGCGGCGCCGGCGCGGAGGTGTGCCTCGACATCGGGCGCATCCGCCGGGTCGCCGCCGGTGTCGTCGGTCACGCGCGGGGGTTCGGCGCGGACGGGGAAAACGGTCGTGGGAGCCGGATCGCAACCGGACATAAATACCCGTGGACGACCCGACCCGGCGAGCGCCACGGCCGGCGCTCGCCGGGTCGCGTTCCGAGAAGTCTACGTCCGGTCAGCGATTTGAACGCTGGTCCCTGGCTCCGCAAGCCAAGAGGATAGTCCACTACCCTAACCGGACTCACTCTCGGGTAGCGCGGACGTTCGTATAGGGGTTTCGAAACGGCCGGTCGAGCGGCGAGCGGCACGGCCGCCGTTGCAACGCCCGTAGCAGTTCGCCTGTCTGAACGCTCAGCGGAGCGAGAACCGGCGGAACCCGGGCCCTTATGCGGGGTCGATAAGCACCGTGCTTATACCGGCGGGCACGGTATCGGTCATGTGATGTCGGCGGGGGAATCGGCCGGTGCGGGGGAGTCGAGCAGCGACGACCCCGAGCTCGCCGACGCGGCGAACGTGCTGGTCCTCTCCGGGCGGCTGGACAGCGACGCCCGGGTCTCGTATCTCGACGAACTCGTCGCCCCCAACCTGTCGAGCCTGCTGGTCGTCTCCTACGCCGACGACCCCGCACGCTGGCTGGACGGCTGGGAGATGAACGGCGGGCCCCCGGAGACGACCGTGCTGGTCGAGGAGACCGAGCGGGACGGAGCAGGGGACTACCCCGATGTCGAGCGCATCGTCGAGGAGCCGGCGGACCTGACGGGGCTGGGAATCACCGTCAGCGAGCGCCTCACCGACTGGGGCACCGGGTCGCTCCTCATCTTCGAGTCCCTAACGGTTCTGCTGGAACACGTCGAGCTGAAGCGTGCGTTCCGCTTCCTCCACGTCCTCGTCAACCGCGTGAAGGCGACCGGCGCGACCGCACACTACCATCTCGACCCGGACCAGCACGACGACCGGACCATCGCCACCCTCACCTCGCTGTTCGACACCATCGTCGCCTACGAGGACGGCAGCTGGCAGGAGTCGAGCTGGCCGTAGGTTGGGGCGGTGACTGGCGGCCACGGACGGTCGCCGGCGCGCCGGACCGAACTTCATACCGGAAGCCGCAGCAGCAGCCGTATGGAACCGAACACGGCCGAGGAGCGCCCCGACGCCGAGAGCGAGGGGCCACCGGACGCGGACCGGACGGCAACGCTTAACGGAAACGCCACCCCGGATGAGACAAGGATGGGCGCCATCGAGGACATCTACGCGGATATCGACGCGGACATCGAGGAGGAGGCATTCCGGGAGGCCGTCGAGGCCAAGGTCGAGGAGATGGGCGGGCTCGTCGACGAGGAGGTCGCCGCCATGCTCATCGCCGAGGACCTCGGCGAGAGCGAGGTCGAGGGCATCGCGGATATCGAGCCGGGGATGGAGGAGGTGCAGTTCCTCGGGAAGGTCGTCTCCGTCGGCGACCTGCGGACCTTCGAGCGCGACGAGGAGGACGCCGAGGGCCGTGTCGTCAACGTCGAGGTCGCCGACGAGACCGGGCACGTCCGCCTCGCCATGTGGGACGAGGACGCCGCCGCCGCGACCGAGGAACTGGAGCCGGGACAGGTCCTGCGCATCAAGGGCCGCCCGAAGGACGGCTACAGCGGGCTCGAGGTGAGCGCCGACCGCGTCGAGGTCGACGAGGAGGCCGAACTGGACGTCGACCTCGAGGGCGGCGTCAGCATCGACGCGCTCGCCATGGGCCAGTCCGACGTGACCGTCGACGGCGTGGTGCTGGACACGGAGGCCGTCCGGACGTTCGACCGCGACGACGGCAGCGAGGGGCGCGTCGGCAATCTCGTCATCGGCGACGAGACCGGCCGCCTCCGGGTGACGCTCTGGGACGAGCAGACCGAACTCATCGAGGAGTTCGAGCCGGGCGACACCGTCGAAATCGTCGACGGCTACGTCCGCGAGCGCGACGGCAACCTCGAACTCCACGTCAACGACCGGAGCGCGGTCGAGGCCGTCGACGCCGACGTGGAGTTCGTCCCCGAGACGACGGATATCGACGCGGTCGAGATCGGCCAGACGGTCGACATCGCGGGCGTCGTCCGCTCGGCCGACCCGAAACGGACCTTCGACCGCGACGACGGCAGCGAGGGGCAGGTCCGGAACGTCCGCCTGCAGGACGGGAGCGGCGACATCCGCGTCGCGCTCTGGGGCGACAAGGCCGACCTCGACATCGGCCCCGGCGACGAGGTGCTGGCCGCCGAGGTCGAGATCCAGGACGGCTGGCAGGACGACCTCGAGGCGTCGGCGGGCTGGCAGTCGACGGTCACCCATCTGGAGGGCGGGCTGTCGGCGACCGGGGGCGACGCGGACGCCGGGGGCGAGTCGAACGACGACACGGGCGCCGACGCGGAGGCCGGGCTGGGTGCCTTCGCCGACGACGACGGCGACGATGCGGCGAACGTGGCCGACAGCGGGACCGGAGCCGACGCCGACACCGGGAGCGCCGAGTCGGGCACGGTCGAGTTCACGGGCACGGTCGTCCAGACGGGCGACCCAATCAAGATCGACGACGGAGAGGAGACGGTGAAGCTGCGTGGCGACGCGGACGTGACGCTGGGGCAGAACGTGACCGTCCGGGGCGCACGCGACGGGGCGTTCATCGATATCGACGAGATATTCTGAGGCAGGTGCCACGTCGCCCTCCGCCGTCGCTCACTCCGCCGAGAGCGTCGAGACCGAGCCCACCCGCGGGATACGCCGGAGGCTCGGCACCGCGAAGACGTACAGCGCGAACAGCGCCGTCGCGACCGCGTTCCCGTAGAGGACGAGCCCGGGCGAGGTCGCGTCCGCGACGGCACCGCCGACGAGCGCGCCGACGGGCGTCATCACGGTCGCGCCGCTCATGATGACCGACATCGCGCGGCCGAGCAGCCGGTCGGGGACGACGGCCTGTACCAGCGAGAAGACGAGGACGTTCATCGTCCCCGCGGGCACGAGCGCGAGCGCGAGCAACACCGGCGTCGCGGGCATCGTGTCGACGGTGATGGCGGCGGTCCACAGCACCGCGCCCAGCCCCATCCCGCCGCTGACGACGTAGCCGAACGGCCACTCCTCGACGAGGTTGCCGACGAGCGAGCCGGTCAGCATGCCGACGCCGACGGCGGCCGCGAGCAGCCCGTACGCACCCGCGCCGCCGAAGCTGTCGCCGTACGAGGGAAGGACGGCCATCACGCCACCGAACGCGAAGTTGACGATGACGACGCCCAGCGTGAGCTTGGCGACGACGGTCCCGCGGAGGAAGCCGATGCCCTCGCGCAGGTCCGCGAGGTAGCCATCCCAGCCACCGGGGGCGGCCTCGTCGTGGTCGGAAACGTCGTCGGCGTCCGCCTCGGCTTCCTCGCCGCCGTCCGGGACGGCCGCCGGGTCGCTGGCCTCGGGCGCCGCGTCCTCGTCGCCGGCGTCACCGGGCGCGCCCTCACCCTCCTCACTCCCCTCATCCTCCACGTCGCCCGCGCCGGCCGCGGGGATGTCCAGCCCGAGGAACAGCAGCGTCGCGACGGCGAACGTGACCGAGTCGACGAGGAACAGCGTGACGGCGCCGAACGCCGCGACGACGATGCCGCCGAGGGCGTTGAAGCCGGCGTCGACGCCCTGGTAGGCGATGGTCAGGACGGAGTTCGCGCCGACGAGCTCCTCGCGGTCGACGATGCGCGGGAGGGCGGCGCTCTGGGCCGGATACACGGGCTGGTTGAGCAGCGACAGCAACGGCATCACGACCAGCACGACCCACACGGACAGCATGTCGAAGAAGTGGGCGATGGGGACGACGAGCACGAGCAGGCCCTGCACGACCTGTGTGCCGACCAGCAGCGGACCAAGCGGGGTGCGGTCGACGAGCGGGCCGAACAGGAACTGGAGCGCCGCGGGCGCCATCGTCAGGAACCCCGCGATGCCGGTGTACAGTTCGGAGCCGGTCAGGTCGTAGACGAGCCACATCGCCGCGATGTAGTAGAGGCTGTCGCCGGCGTTGGTGACGAGCCGGCCACCGACGAGGAGCGCGAAGTCGCGGTTGCGGAGGAGGCCGACGAGTTCGCGGGGGCGCATTGGACGTGTACTGGACAGCCACCCCCATAAGCGGCCGCTGAAGGGGATTTCTGTTCGGGATGTGAGATGTCGTGGAGGGCGGCTCCCGTGGGCGAGCGGTCGCCCACGACAGTTTAAAACGCAGGACGACCCACCCACCGACAATGAACGTCTCCGAGGTCGCGGGCGTGCCGGAGTGGCTCCCCGAGCACCTCCGCGCGGACGGTATCGAGGAGCTGTACCCGCCCCAGGCCGAGGCGGTCGAGGCCGGCGTCACGCAGGGGGACTCGCTCGTCGCCTCGGTCCCCACCGCCTCCGGCAAGACCCTCGTCGCCGAACTCGCGATGCTCTCTGCCGTGCAGCGCGGCGGAAAAGCCCTCTACATCGTCCCGCTGCGGGCGCTCGCGTCGGAGAAACGCGACGAGTTCGAGGAGTTCTCCCGCTACGGCGTCGAGATCGGCGTCTCGACGGGCAACTACGAGTCCGAGGAACGCTGGCTCGGCGAGAAGGACATCATCGTCGCCACCTCCGAGAAGGTCGACTCGCTGGTCCGGAACGACGCGCCGTGGCTGAGTCGGCTGGACTGCGTGGTCGCCGACGAGGTCCACCTCGTGGACGACGCCCAGCGTGGGCCCACGCTGGAGGTGACGCTCGCGAAGCTCCGGCGCATCAACCCCGGGCTCCAGGTAGTGGCACTCTCGGCCACAATCGGCAACGCCGACGCACTGGCCGACTGGCTCGACGCCGCGCTCGTCGATTCCGACTGGCGGCCCATCGAGTTGCGGAAGGGCGTCCACTTCGGCGAGGCGCTCCACTTCGACGACGGCAGTCAGGAGCACCTCCCCAGCCAGGGGAGCGAGAAGGCCACCGAGGCCATCGTCCGGGACACGCTGACGCCGGATGAGGGGGATGGGGCGGACGAGGACGCCGGCGCCGAGGCTGACGACGCAGACGACGGCCGGGGCTCCTCGCTCGTGTTCGTCAACAGCCGGCGCAACGCCGAGGGCGCCGCCAAACGCCTCGCCAACGTCACGAACGACCACCTCGACGGCGACGAGGTGGCGCGGCTCCGCGAGATCGCCGCGGAGATCCGCGACGACAACGACACCGAGACCAGCGAGGACCTGGCCGACGCCGTCGAGAAGGGGGCCGCGTTCCACCACGCCGGCCTGTCGAGCACGATGCGCTCGCTCGTCGAGGACGCCTTCCGGGACCGGCTCGTGAAGTGCATCGCCGCGACGCCGACGCTCGCGGCGGGCGTCAACACCCCCTCCCGGCGTGTCGTCGTGCGGGACTGGCGACGCTACTCCGGCGAGGCCGGCGGGATGCAACCCCTCTCGGTCCTCGAAGTGCACCAGATGATGGGCCGTGCAGGCCGGCCGGGGATGGACCCGTACGGCGAGGCACTGTTGCTGGCCAAGAGCCACGACGAACTCGACGAACTGTTCGAGCGGTACGTCTGGGCCGACCCGGAGCCGGTGCAGTCGAAACTCGCCGCCGAGCCGGCGATGCGGACCCACCTGCTCGCCACCATCGCATCAGGGTTCGCGGACTCGCGGGAAGGACTGCTGGAGTTCCTCGAGGAGACGCTGTACGCCAGCCAGACCGACGAGGACGCCTTCCTCGAGCAGGTGATGGACGACATGCTGGCGTACCTGGAGCGTAACGGGTTCATCGACGCCGACGGCGACGACCTCAGCGCCACCGGCATGGGCCACACCGTCTCCCGCCTGTATCTCGACCCGATGAGCGCCGCCGAGATAATCGACGGACTCCGTGCCACGGAGGGCCGCCCGACGGCACTCGGCCTCTATCACCTCGTCTCGCGCACGCCGGACATGTACCAGCTCTACCTCCGCTCGGGCGAGCAGGAGGAGTTCACGGAACTGGCCTACGAGCGCGAGTCCGAGTTCTGTGGCCGACTCCCCAGCGAGTTCGACGACGCGTTCGACGACTGGCTCTCGGCGCTCAAGACGGCGAAGCTGCTCGAGGACTGGGCCGACGAGGTCGAGGAGGACCGCATCACCGAGCGCTACGGCGTCGGCCCCGGCGACATCCGCGGGAAGGTCGACACCGCCGAGTGGCTGCTGGGCGCGGCCGAGCAGCTCGCTGCCGAACTCGACCTCGGCATCGCACCCGCGGTTCGAGAGGCCCGCATCCGGGTCCAGCACGGCGTCCGCGAGGAACTGGTCGACCTCGCGGGCGTGCGCGGGGTCGGTCGCAAGCGCGCCCGCCGGCTGTTCGAGGCCGGCATCGAGGACCGCGAGGCGCTGCGGAACGCGAACAAGGCCGTCGTGCTGGGCGCGCTCCGCGGCCGCGAGAGGACCGCCGAGAGCGTGCTTGAGGCGGCCGGACACACCGACCCCGACATGGACGGCGTGGAGCCGGACCCCGACGCCGCGCCCGTACTGGACGAGACGGACGACGAGGACCAGACCAGCCTGGGTGAGTTCTGATGCGGCTCGTCGAGGGCATCGTCCACGTCACGGGCGAGGCGGAGTCGGGCACACCCGAAGCAGTCCCCGTCTTCGACGGCGTGGACGCGCTGGTCGCCGAGCTGGACGCCGTCGCCACCGAGCACGGCGTCACCGTGCAGGCATTCGACACAGACCTCGTCGTGGACCGGCGGCACCTCGAACGAGCCGTCGAGCTCGCCGACCGCGAACGCGCCCGGGGCGAGGGCATCGCCCGGGACCGCGCGGTCGAGGTCCTGCTGTACGCGGCCGGGCGCCGGCAGATCGACCGCGCGCTCGAGATGGGTGTCGGTCCGGGAGCGACGAGAGCGGTCGTTCTGGTGGCGGCCGACGACGAGGGCGGCGACGAGGCGGCCGCCGCCGAGGCGGTCCGGTCGCTCCTCGAACCGGCCGAGACGCTGGGCGACTACGACGCCGAGCGAGTGCGGGCGTTCTTCGGCATCGACGACGCGGAACTGGCGGCGACGGACGCCGACCTGCCGGCGCTCGTCCGCGAGCGGGTGGCGCTGCTGGTGGTGAACCGGTAGCGACCCGCGCGCCGGGAGGGTAATCATCTGAGACCCGACACAATCTTCGGAGGTCGAGTATATGATACCAGTACCGGACGTAATCAGATAATCCAGATTGTTCACGTGTTGATTCCCGAACACCCATCGAATCGAGCGTCGTAACGAGGCGAAACCGGGTTACCCACGGGGCCCCAACCTCACCCAGTGAGCGAATCGACGAGCGCGGGCGAGGTCCGCCACACGACGGTCGAGACCGGCGACGGGCGCGGCAACCCCCGGGAGACGGAGCTGCGCTACCGCGTCGCCGGCCCCGAGGACGCCCCACCGGTCGTCCTCCTGCACGGCATCGGCCTCGACGCAGCCGATGTCTCCTTCCGCCACCTCCTGCCGGCACTGGCCGAGGACCGGCGGGTGTACGCCCCCGACCTGCCCGGTCACGGGGGGAGCGAGAAGCCCCGGCTGTCGTACACGACACGGTTCTTCCGGCGGGCGACCCGAGAGTTCGTCACGGACCGCGGGCTGGACCAGCCGTCCCTGGTCGGCGTGTCGATGGGTGGCGGCGTGGCGCTGGGCCACGCGCTCGCGCACGGCGCCGACCGGCTCGTCCTCGTCAACAGCTACGGGCTGGGCGCCGACGCACCGTGGCGACCGGCGGCGGCAGCGATGCTCCGGACGCCGTTCGCCCACCGTGGCTGGTGGGCGGGGATCGGGAGCAGCCGGACGGCCGTGCGCGAGCATCTGCGGACGATGACCGGCGGCGCGCCGCCGGACGACCTCGTGGCCGACGTGTACGAGGCCGTCGGGTCGGCGGCCGTCGGGCGGACGGTGTCGTCGTGGCAGCGCGACGAGTTCCGGACCGACGGCCTCCGGACGGACTTCTCCGACCGGCTGGACGAGCTCGACACCGAGACGCTGTTCGTCCACGGGAAACGGGACCCGCTGCTCCCGGCGTCGTGGTCGGTGACGGCGGCCGAGGAGACGGGCGCGTCGCTGGAGGTGTTCGGTGACTGTGGTCACTGGACACCGCGCGAGGCGCCCGAACGGTTCGCCCGGAGCGTCCGACGGTTCCTGGCCGGGGACTGAGATCGAGAACGGCGGCGTCAGTCGTGGTCCGGGACGTCCTCGATGAGGACGACGGCCTCGCCGTCGATGACGGTCCGGCCCTCGGACTCGACGGTCGTCCGGAGGCGGAAGCGGTCCTTGCCGAGGTCCTCGACGACCTCGACGTCGGCGGTGACGGAGTCGCCGATGCGGACGGGGGCGCGGAACTCGAGGTCCTGCGAGAGGTAGATGACCCCACCCGGCAGCCGTGCGAGCGCGGCACTGATGGTGCCCGCGACGAGCGTGCCGTGTGCGATCCGGCCCTCGAAGCGCGTCTCCTGAGCCCACTCCTCGTCGAGATGGAGGGGGTTGGTGTCGCCGGAGGCGGCGGCGAAGCGCTCGACATCCGCCTCGGAGAGGCGCTTCGAGAAGCGGACACGGTCACCGACCGACAGGGTACGGCTGGTGCCGGCCGTCTCGATATCGGTCTCCCACTCCGGGAGGTCGCCGCCCGCGGTGATGCGCTCCTCCGCCCGGCGGCCACGCTCGGCCTCCGAATCGGCGTCGGAACGGGAATCTGCCGACATGGTGAACGCCGTGGCCGCCGCGCGGTTCGCCTCGATCATGCCCTCGACCATCGCCGTGGAGGTCCGCGACCAGTAGTCGAAGACCGATGGGTACCCGGAACCAGAACTCATTCGTTGGTCCACTAGGCGTTCGAATTCATAAAACGCTGCTGATTGACAACGCCATCCGGTAGTTGAGGGTATCTATTGCCATTCAGTGGCAAATCGCACAACGTTTAACTATCCACCCTCGCTAGCGGTGTCAACCATGGCAGACGACGACAACGACGGGCTGTTCACGCCGACCGTGCTGAAGAACCTCCAGGAGGCCGCCGAGGGCGCCACCCGCCAGCAGCAGCGGATGCTCCAGCAGGTGCTGAGCGGGGGCGGAATGGCCGGCGCGGCAGGGGCCGGCGGGGAGGGGGCTGCGGGCGGCCTCGCCCCGCAGCTGAGCGCGATGAGTCAGATGGCGACGTTCAAGACACGGGTGCAGTCCGGCGGCCGCATCAGTATCCCGGACGCCGAGCGAGAGGCGCTGGACATCGAGGAGGGCGACATCGTCCAGACCGTCGTCATCCCGGTCAAGCGCAAGCGCGACGAGGACGACTGACCCGGACGCGGCCCGGCGTCATCGGAATCGACCCCGGGAATCGGGGTTCGTCGGAGCGTTCTGGTATCGCGTGCCACCAGTCGCCACACGACGGCACTCACCACACCCACACTTATTGCGCTGGCCCTTCAATAAACGGGTAGTAACACCATGAGTGATTCATACGATTTCGGACAGCAGTGGGCCGAGATGGCCGAGCAGATGAACGAGGCCATGGAGCAGAGCATGGAGTCCCAGTCGGCGTTCATGCAGTCGTGGGCCGAGGCGATGGAGTCATCCATGCCGGCCGAGGACGAGCTCGCGGAGGGGATGGAGGGGTACAGCCGGGCGTACGAGGTGTGGATGGACGCCGCCGAGCAGCTGCTGGAGCGGACCGAGGACGCCGCCGCCGGCGAGGACGTCTCGTTCACGGAGCTGCGCGATATCTGGCTCCAGAGCGCCAACGAGGCGTTCAAGGAGGTCATGGACACCAGCGCGTTCGCGGCGGCCAACGGGCAGCTCGTCCAGTCGATGATGGAGATGCAGGAAGAGATGAACGAGATGAGCGAGGAGACCCTCGAGGGGATGGGGTTCCCGACGGGCTCGCACATCGACGAGGTGGGCGAGCGGCTGGTCGAGCTGGAGCGGCGCCAGCACGCCGTCGAGCAGAAACTCGACCGCGTCCTGGAGCACCTCGAGGACGGGGGTGAGTGAGATGGCCAGCGAGGGCCGGGGGGAGTTCGACCCGTTCCGGCTAGCGCTCAACTCCCAGCAGGAGGCCATGCAGGCGATGCAGGACGCGATGGAGTCGAGCCAGGCGCTGCCCGACCAGCTGGACCGCCTCTCGGCGGTCGAGGTCGGGGAGACCCCCAGCGAGGTCGTCTACTCGGAGAACAAGCTGGAACTGCTCCACTACGAGTCACAGACCGAGGAGCAACACGGCGTCCCCATCCTCATCGTCTACGCGCTCATCAACAAGCCGTTCATCCTGGACCTCCAGCCCGACCGCTCGGTGGTCCGGCGGCTGCTGGAGGCGGGCCACGATGTCTACCTCATCGACTGGAACGAGCCCTCGCGGCTCGACCAGCACCTCACCATCAACGACTACGTCGAGCGCTACATCGACAACTGCGTCGACGTGGTCCGGGAGCGCTCCGGCCAGGACTCCATCAACATCCTGGGCTACTGCATGGGCGGCACCTTCACGGCGATGTACGCCGCACTCTTCCCGGAGAAGGTCCGCACGCTCGGGCTGATGGCCGCGGGGCTGTGCTTCGACGACACCGGCGGCGTCCTCGAACTGTGGGGCGACGACGAGTACTACGACCCCCGCGACGTGCCGGGCGCCTTCGGCAACATGCCCGCGGAGATGCTGGACGTGGGCTTTGCCCTGATGGACCCCGTCGCGAACTACGTCTCGAAGTACGTCCGCTTCTTCGACAACGTCGAGAACGACGACTTCGTGGAGAACTTCGCGCGGATGGAGCGCTGGCTCGACGAGGGCATCGACGTGGCCGGCGACACGTACGTCCAGTTCCTGGAGGACATCTACCAGGACAACAAGCTCTACAACAACGAGCTGTACCTCGACGGCAAGCACATCGACCTGTCGAACATCGACATGCCCGTCCTCCAGATCATGGGGGAGTACGACCACCTCATCCCCGCCGAGTCCTCGAAGCCGTTCAACGAGGTCATCGGGAGCGACGACACGGAGATCATCGAGTACCCGACCGGCCACATCGGCCTGGCGGTGTCGGGCTCGTCGCACCGTGACGTGTGGCCCCGCGTCGCGGAGTGGTATCTGGAGAGATCCGCCACCGACCCCGAGCACCTGGCCGAGGTGGAGGAAGCCGTGGAGGCGGCCGGCGACATCGATATCGACATCGACCACGAGGCCGCCGTCGCGGAGGGCGTCACGCCCGAGGAGGCCATCGCGGGGGAGGCCGAGGCCATCGAGGAGGCCGTCGAGGCCGAGGCCGCCGCCGAGGTCCATGCCGAGGATGTCGACCCTGCCGGTGCCGAGGGGAGCGACCTCGAGGAGGTCAGCGGCATCGGGCCGACGTACGCCGAGCGGCTCCGCGAGGGCGGGATCGTCACCATCGCGGAACTCGCGGCCGCGGACGCCGACCACGTCGCGGACCTCGCCGGCGTCGGCACGGACCGCGCGACCGACTGGATCATCCAGGCCCAGGACTGAGCGCGGCGCGGGCCAGCAGCGCCCCGGGCGGCGAGAACCCGGACGACCTCCCACTTCTCGGGCACCGACGACACGTATTTGATGCCCGGTGCGCACCATCCATCCATGCTAGAAGGACAGACCTGCCTGGTGACCGGCGCCTCTCGGGGCATCGGTCGGGGGGTCGCGGAGGAACTCGGCGCACACGGCGCGAACGTCGTGATCAACTACCGCTCCTCGGAGGACCTCGCACACGAGGTGTGCGACCACATCGAGGACGACTGCGACGGCGAGGCGGTCCCGGCGCAGGCCGACGTGGCCGACTACGACGAGGTGCAGGCGATGGTCGAGGGGGTCCGTGAGGAGTTCGGGGGCGTCGACGTGCTGGTGAACAACGCCGGCATCACCGTCGACAAGAAGTTCGAGAACATGACCCGCGAGGACTGGGACCGGGTCGTCGACGTGAACCTGGGCGGTGTGTTCAACGCCACGAAGGCCTGTTTCGAGGACCTCTGCGAGGCCGATGACGGCCGCCTCATCAACATCTCCTCGGTCGTCGGCCAGCAGGGCAACTACGGACAGGCCAACTACGCGACCACCAAATCCGGGCTGTTCGGGTTCACCCGGACCATCGCCCTGGAGATGGCCAGCAGCGGGTCGACCGCCAACTGCGTCGCGCCGGGCTTCGTCGCCACCGACATGCTGGAGACGGTCCCCGAGCGGGTCCAGGAGAAGATCCTCGACCGCATCCCGCTCAACCGCTTCGCCACCGTCGACGACGTCGCCGGCATCGTCCGCTTCGTCGCCAGCGAGGACGCCGGCTACATGACCGGGCAGATCCTCGCCGTCAACGGCGGGATGGAGTGGTAAGGGCCACCGGAGAGCGGTCGGGGCTCGGACCGGCCGGGGAACGGTGCTCTCGCAAGGGACACGCTGATTACGGGCCGCACACTCCTGAACCATAACGGAATGTCGTCCTGGAAACGAGACACTGCCCGGGGGCTCATCGTCGTCCTCCCCATCCTGGTCACCGCGTACATCATCGCGTGGCTGTACAACCAGCTCGCGAAGGTGCCCTCCCCGCTGCCGCCGGAGGTGTACGGCAGCCCGTTCCTCGCGGAGCTGGTCGGTGTGTTCGTCCTCATCGTCGTGTTCGGCCTGCTGGTGCTGTCGGCGGGCTATCTGATGCGGACCGCGCTGGGGGACCTCGTCGAGGAAGGGATCGACGACGTGGCCAACCAGCTGCCGGGACTGCGCGTGGTGTACAACGCGTCGAAGATGGCGGTCGAGACGGCGGTGTCGGGGACCGAGGAACTGCAGGCGCCGGTCAAACTGGAGACGTGGAACGGACTCCGGATGACCGCGTTCAAGACCGGCAAGACGACCGAAGACGGCCGCGACGTGCTCTTCCTGCCGACCGCCCCCAACATCACCACCGGCTTCGTCATCGAGGTCGATCCGGAGGAGTACACCGAGACCAACGAGCGCGTCGAGGACGCCCTGACGCGCATCCTCAGCGCCGGCTTCGGGGAGACCCGCGACCAGCCACTCCCCGTCGACGTGGGTGAGAGCGACGGGGACGACGACGGAAGCAGCCCGGCGGACGACTGACGGCGACTGGGCCCCCACCGCACCCCCGCGCGCCGCACTCAGTCGAGTCGGCGGACGACCACGCCCTCGTTCTCGACGTACGCCTGCACGCGCTCCGCGAGTGTCCCCTCGCCCGGCCACGAGCCGGGAGCGTCCAGCGCATCGGGGTCGCCGACGTACGTCTCGACGGTTCCCACGGAAGCGTCGCCGACCGGGCCCCTGAACGGAACCGTGACGCGGGCGTATAGCCCGCGGTCGACGCCCTCGTACGCGTCGAGCCGGTGGAGGTCGGGCTTCTGGACCCGGAGCAGCCGGCCCGCGCACGTCCCGCCCGGAACGAGCGTCGGGTAGTCGCCGTCGACGCGGTGGCATCCCTCGAGGACCGCGTCGGCGACGAACTCGGGCGCACCGTCGAGGACCTCGCGAGCGCGGGCGCGGTCGGTCAGCGTCCCGTAGACGAACACCAGCACGGCCGGACCGACGAGCGTCGACGGCCTGTGACTGTCGGTGTCGCGGGAGCGGTCGGTCAGAACAGTGCGAGGAGTGCGCTCGCGACGCCGGCGACGGCGGCCAGCCGGAGCGTGGTTCCGATGAAGGCGGCGGCCGCGAACGACGGCTTCCGGACATCGACGACGCTGAAGGCGTAGAGGATGGCGGTGTCGGGGGCGAACGGGACCGAGAGCGCGCCCGCGAGTCCGAGGTACCCGTAGCGGTCGGCCAGCCCCGCGAGCCGTCCGGCGAGCCCGCCGCCGGTGCCGCCACCCGGACGGGGCAGCACGTCGAGGAGGTACGCGACGGGGCCGGAAGCGGCGGCCCCCCGCGCGACCGCGAGCGTGACGAGCGCGCCGACCGCCTTCGCGGTGCTAGCGATAGCGATGACGGCGGCGAGTTCCCCGGCGGCCGACCAGCCCAGGTCCAGCGGGACCGCGAGCACCAGCTCCCCGGGGAGCGGGAGGACGACCGCACAGAGGAAGGAGTACAGGAAGACGAGAACGAGCCCCTCGGGGCCGGTCGCGCCGTGGAGCACCTCCTCGACGGCGGCCTCGACGGTCGCCAGCGGCGCACCCACGAACGCGGTCAGACGTGCGAGGACGGTGCCCGGGGCGCCGCCCGAGAGGGACTCGACGGCGACCGGGGCCGACGAGAGCGCCGTAGCCAGCGAAGCGAGTAGCGACTGGGAGAGCAGAACGGGGGAGGCCGCCGAAGCCGGGACCAGGGGCACGGTAGGCCGAGGCTCGGCCGTGGCGGTGCTAAGTTTTCCGGCCGAGTGGCGCCGCGAACTCACGGGCCCGTGTGGGAGAACGAAATCGGATGAATCGCGACGGGACGGTTACCGCCGGTCGAGCGGGACGAAGTCGCTGTTCTCCGGGCCGACGTAGCGGCCACGCGGCCGGATGAGGCGGTTGTCCTCCTGGTACTCGAGGACGTGGCCGATCCAGCCGCCGGCGCGCGACAGCGCGAAGATGGGCGTGAACATGTCGACCGGGATGCCGAGCTGGTGGTAGACGGTGCCGGAGAAGAAGTCGACGTTGGGCGCGATACCGCGCTCGTCGAGGCCCTTCTCCTCGGTGAAGAACGTCTCGATGGCCTTCGCGTAGTCGTAGTAGGTGGTGTCGCCGGAGGCCTCGCTCAGCTCCTTCGCGCGCTTCTCGAGGATCTTCGCACGGGGGTCCTTGACCTTGTAGACGCGGTGGCCGTAGCCGGGGACCCGCCAGTCGTCCTCACGCTCCTGCTTCGTCGTGACGTAGTCGACCGGGTCGGCGCCCTCCGCCTCGATCTCGAAGAACAGCTCCATCACGTCCTGGTTGGCGCCGCCGTGGAGCGGGCCCGACAGCGCGCCGACACCCGCCGTGACGGAGGAGTACATGTCCGCGAACGTGCTGGCGACGACCATCGAGGTGAACGTCGAGGCGTTCAGCCCGTGGTCGGCGTGGAGGACGAGCGCCTGGTCCATCGCCTCGGCCGACGCGTCGTCGGGTACCTCACCGGTCAGCATGTAGAGGAAGTTGGCGGCCAGCGAGAGGTCACCGCGGGGCTCGACCGGGTCCTCGCCGCGGCGGAGTCGGTCGTAGGCCGCCAGCAGCGTCGGAATCTTCGCGACGATACGCCGGCCCGTCTCCAGGGCGGCGTCGGAGTCACGCGGGTCGGAATCGCCGTCGTCTGCCGCCGACAGCATCGAGACACCCGACCGCAGTGCGGCCATCGGCCGCTCGTCGGCCTCGGCGAGTCCCGCGAGCGCGTCGAGCACGACATCGTCGACGGCGGCTTCCTCGGTGATGGCGTCGGTGAACGCGTCGAGTTCCTCGCTGTCCGGCAGGTGGCCGTTCCAGAGCAGGTGGAGCACCTCCTCGTAGCTGGCGTCCTCGGCCAGGTCCTCGATAGCGTAGCCGCGGTAGACGAGCTTGCCGACGCTCCCGTCGATGTAGCTGAGCGCCGACTCGGCGACCAGCACACCCTCCAGTCCCTTGTGCAGTTCCTCGCTCTCGCTCATACGACTCCGATTCCCCTGCGGCCGGCAAAAGGGTTGCCGTTGCCACATTACGGCTGCACACGCGGGCAGTCTGCCGGTACCGCCGGCTGCGCGACGCCTGTGCAGCCGACCCGCCGGCGCTCCCGAGCGCCACGCTCAAACCGACGCGCCGGCAACCAGCACGCATGCAGGTCACCGCGGACATCGTGGGCGAGGGCGAACGCGACCTGCGGCTCGACGCCGACGCGACCTACGCCGACCTCCTGCGCGCGTGCTCGTTCTCCCCGCACGAGGCGACGGCCCTCGTCGAGGGGGCACCGGTCCCCGAGGACGCGCCGGTCACCGCCGAGCGCGTCGAGGTGCTGCGGCTGGTGAAGGGCGGCTGAACGGCTCGGAAACGCATAAACGAGCCGTTCCGGTTCGGCACGAGCCGGACACGGCCGCCCGGCCGTTCAAGCCGTTCCAGCGATTGTTCCGGGATATGAGCCACACCGAGGACACGCACGAACTGGTCGGCGAGCCGGCACCCGCGCTCGCGGCGCCGAACGTCGGGGGCGGCCCGGACCGCTTCGACTTCGATGCCCTCGACGAGGGGACGGACGCGGTCGTGCTCGTCCTGATGCGGGACTACTACTGCACGAAGTGCAAGGCCCAGGCCGACCGCCTGGCCGACCGCTACGAGGCGTTCCGCGAGCGCGGTGCCGAGGTCGTCGCCGTGCTGCCCGAACCGACCGACCGCGCCCGCGACTGGGCCGACGTGCCGTACCCCCTGCTGGCGGACCCGGAGAAGGCGTTCGCCGAGGAGTACGACCAGCCCACGAAGTACGGCGCGCTCGGCAGGCTGAGCGACTTCGCCGGCCGGATGCCCGAGGCCGTCGTTGTCGACACCAGCGGTGACCCGGAGATCGCCTACGTCCACCAGGGCGACGGCTTCGGCGACCGCCCCAGCGAGGCGGAACTCCTGGACGTCGTCGCGGAGGTGGCCTCGTAGGGCGGTGGCGATGCGCGACGGTGGCGACGGTGATGAGGCGAGCGATGCGGACGAGCAGCGCCCACGCCGCGGGGCCGAACACGACCACGCGCCACCCGACGTGACGGTCGGCCTCGCCCGCGAGGGCGAGCGCGCGACCGCGCTCAGCATCATCGACATGGCCGGGCTGGAGGTGGACCGCGAGGCGGTGATGGCTGGCGACAGCGAGGTGCTCGTGGCCGTCACCGACGGGCGCGTGCTGGGCGCGCTGGTGCTGGACGGCGAACGTATCGAGGCGGTCGCGGTGCGTCCCGGCCGGCAGGGGCAGGGCATCGGGAGCGGCCTGGTCGCGGCCGCGGGTGCGCGTCGTGAGCGGTTAGTCGCGGAGTTCGACGCGAGACTGGTGGATTTCTACGGAGAGCTCGGGTTCGATATCGAACAGGTCGAAGAGTCGAGATATCGTGGCGTGCTGGAGTAGGGTGACAGCCGAGCATATCGCCGCCGCCTACACCAGCGGCTCGACCAGTTCCCGTCCCGCGGTCAGCAGCGCGGCCACCCGCGCGGGGTCGCCGGCCTCGGCGTAGACGCGCATCTTCGGCTCCGTTCCGGAGGGGCGCATCAGGAGCCAGGTCCCGTCCGCCAGCAGTACCTTGAACCCGTCCACGTCGTTCACCTGGTCGACCTCAACACCGGCGACCTGGTCCGGGAGCGTCTCGCCGAGTTCCGCGACGACCGCCGCCTTCCGGTCATCCGGGCAGTCGACGCTCACCCGGTCCTGGTGGATGTCACCGTGTTCCTCGCGGAGCCAGCCGAGGCGGTGGTCGAGGCGCTCCTCGTGTTCGGCCTTCGCGGCCAGCAGCGCCAGCAGCACGCCGTCCTTGTTGCGGAGGTGGCCCCGGACCCCGAAGCCGCCGGACTCCTCGCCGCCGAGCAGGGCGTCCGTCTCGGCCATCGCCTCGGCGACCCACTTGAACCCGACCGCGGTCTCCGTGACGGACTCGCCGTGGGCCTCGGCGACCCGGTCGACGAGGAACGTCGTCGAGACGGTCCGGACCGCGCCGCCCGAGCGCGAGTCGAGCAGGTGGTCGTACAGGACCGTGAACAGCATGTTCGGGTCGACGTACCCCTCCTCGGGCGCGACGACGCCGATGCGGTCGGCGTCGCCGTCGTTGGCCACTCCGAGGGCGGCGTCGCCGTCGGTGACCCGGGAGACGAGCGCGTCGAGTCGGTCCTCGGAGGGTTCGGGCGGCGTCCCGCCGAAGGTGGGGTCGTCGTCCGTGCGGAGGCGGATGACCTCGGCGCCCGCGCGTTCGAGCGCGCGGTCGGTCACGCCGCGCCCGCTCCCGTGCATCGCGTCGTAGGCGACGGTGAGCCCGGCGAGGCTGTCGTCACCCAGCCCGAGGAAGCCCAGGAGGTGGTCGACGTACGGCCCGACGAGGTCGGCTTCGTCGACCGCGCCCCACCCGGGCTCGGGGAGCGGGTCGGGCGCCCGGAGGTTGTCCTCGAGGCAGTCCGTCACGGCGGGCAGGGCGGGCGCGCCGTCGTCGGGAACGAACTTGACGCCGTTGTACTCGGGCGGGTTGTGGCTCGCCGTTATCATCAGCGCCCCCGCGAGGTCGCGGTCCGTGACGGTCCACGCGACCGCTGGCGTCGGGCAGTCCCGCTCGGAGAGGAGGATGTCGTGGCCGTTCGCACAGAGCACCCGCGCCAGCTCCTCGGCGAACCCCCGCGACGTGTCCCTGGCATCGTAACCGACCGCGACGGGGCGGTCGTCGCCCTCGGCCTCGAGGTAGTCCGCGACCGCCTGCCCGACCATCCGGACGCGGGGCGCGGTGAACTCGTCCAGCATCGCGCGCCAGCCGTCCGTCCCGAAGGTGATGGCGGAGGCGTCGTACTCCGTGCCGCCGTCCGCGAGGAGGTCCGCGGCGAACTCGTCGTCCATACCCGACGGGCGCGGCGGGAGGTGAAAAAACCGGGAGTTGACGGCGGCACCCCGGTCGGATACCATTATGTCCGCCGCCGCTCGTGAACCCGTATGAGCCTGTACGATGCGGTCGCTGACCTCCCGCTCGTCGTCGAGGGACACAACCGAGAGCGACGCGAGCGCGACACCTCCAGCGGCTTCACCCGCGTCTCGACGACGTTCGCGCTCCACGGCGCGGGCGAGACGGGGCGCGGCGAGGACGTGACCTACGACACGCCGGACCACGACGCGCTGGCCGACGCCGACCCCGATTTCACCGCGTTCGAGGGCGAGTGGACGCTCGACGAGTTCTCGGCGGCGTTAGACGACGTGGCCCTGTTCCCCGAGCCGCCCGAGCGCGAGACCGCCCACCACTACCGGCGCTGGGCCGTCGAGTCCGCGGCGCTGGACCTGGCGTGCAAGCAGGCCGGACGCCGGCTCGGCGACCTGCTCGACCGGTCGTACGACCCCATCCGGTTCGTCGTGAGCACCCGCCTCGGGGACGAGGGGTTCGACCGGGTGGCCGGCCTGCTCGAGGACTACCCCGGCACCGAGTTCAAGCTCGACCCGACGGACGACTGGGACGACACCCTCGTCCAGCGGCTCGCCGACACCGACGCGGTGCGGCTGCTCGACCTGAAAGGGCTGTACGAGGGGACCGAGGTGGACCTCACGCCGAATCCCGAGCTGTATCGCCGCGTCGTGGAGGGGTTCCCCGATGCCGTCATCGAGGACCCGCGCCTGACCGACGACACCCGGCCCGTCTTCGACGGCCACGAGAACCGGGTGTCGTGGGACTACCCCATCACGGGCGTCGAGAGCGTCGAGGACCTGCCGTTCGAGCCCTCCTGGCTCAACATCAAGCCCTCCCGGTTCGGGACCGTCCGGTCGCTGTTCGACACGCTGGACTACGCCGCCGAGCGTGACATCTCGCTGTACGGCGGCGGCCAGTTCGAACTCGGCATCGGCCGCGACCAGATCCAGGCACTCGCCGCGCTCTGCTACCCCGACGGTCCGAACGACGTGGCGCCGGGCGGCTACAACGACCCCGAACCGGCGGCCGACCTGCCGACGAGCCCCCTGGACCCACCCGTCGGGTTCGGGCCGCGGTGAGGTGACGCGTTACTCCCCGGCGTCCAGGTACTCCTGTTGCACCGCCACGACCTCGCTCGAATCAGCGCAGTCGGCGTACCGACGCAGCGGCTCCTCGTTCAACTCGAGGAACGTGTGCCCCCAGGAGAAATGCGACAGCAGGTCCTCCGCCCGCTCGCGGTGGCCGAGGATGCACAGCGCGCCGGCGAACGCCTCGGCCGTGTTCAGCTGGAACGGCGTCCCGTAGTTGACGGGGTTGGCCGCGACGAGGAACGGGAGGCCCCGATGGGGGCCATCGAGCCGGAAGGCTTCGGCCTCGGCCGTCTCCCAGGAGCAGTCGAGCGCGACGAGGACGGATTCCTCACCGTCTGCCGGAGAGAGCGCCTGCTCGGCGTGCGGGTCGAGCACGATACCTCGCGGCGTCGCTCGTGCCGACTCGTGCAGGGTCACCTCGTCGAACTGCGCGAGGCGACGAGCCGTGCACTTCTCGGGGTCGTCGTCGCCCTCGTACCGGACGTGCAGGTCCACGCCCCCTGTTTCGTGTCGAGCGATAAAAGCCGTGCGTCAGCACCTGTCGAGCGCCGTTCGTTCAGGTTAGCTTTGCATACGCGCGCCGGAGGCGCGCGTTTCACCGCTCGGAGCGAGCGAAGCGAGCGGAGAGCGGCATTTTTTCTGAACGTTTTTTGCGGTGAGCGGTACCCGCAGCGGGCCGGCTCCGCCGGCCCGCAAGCGGTACCCGAACCGCAAAAAAGCTCGAATAAAAGCTCTCAGTCGTCGACGACGACCTCGACGGGGTCGTCGGACTCCTCGACGGCCTCGTCGTCGCCCTGTGATTCGAGGTAGAACAGGGCGCCAGCGACCGCAAGCACGACCCACGCGCGCCAGTTGGCGACGTTCAGCGTGTAGCCGACGCCGAACGGCTTCTCGACGAGCATCCCCTCGCCGGGCTGCCAGTACGAGGAGAGCATCCGCCCGAGCGAGGGCCGCTCGAAGTTGTACGGGATACCGAACAGTTCGCCGGACTTGGGCATGTCAGCCATACCGCGGGGTACGACGGGCCGCCTAAAGGGGTTTCTGGTGGTAGCGATGCCGGCCCAGGGCCGGCATCCGCCGTCGGCCGCCGCGTGGCCGCACTACCGCGCCACGCCCGCCGACAGGAGGACGAACAGCAGGGCGACGAGCAGCAACGCGAGCCAGCTGACCACCTCTGCGGTCCAGTACGGCGCCGCCGGGAGCCAGCGTTGGCGGTCGATTGGGTGCATGGCACGTCGACTTGGGGCTGCAGCCACCAGTGTGTTACGGTTTGTCACAGTATCAGGTCGTCACTGGTACCGGCCGCGTCCCTCGATAGCCCCCAGTTGCCCGCTGACAGCCCCGACGTCGAGGTCGGACCCGTCTGCGGTCGCCCGGTAGGCGTCGAGCGCGGCCTCGCGGAGCGCGCCGGCGTCGTCGGCCGTCCCGTCCAGCGCCTGCCCGAGGACGTGCAGGTCCATCGCGAAATCCTCCGGGTCGTCGGTGTAGTAGCCCAGGCCGAAGTCGACGAGGTACGTGCGGCCGTCGGCATCGCCCGTATCGTTCCCGCCCTCCGCGACGCGGACGTTCCGGGTCGTCGGGTCGCCGTGGACGAGGCCGGCGGCGTGACAGCGTGCGAGGTGGCCGGCCACGTCGCGGACGCGGGGCTCGGTCACGTCGGCCCGGAGGTCGCGGGTACCGACGTACTCGAAGGTGAGCGTGGCCTCGGCGGGGTCGACATCGAGCACGAGCGGCGTCGGAACGCCCGCGCGTCGGGCGTCGTGGGTGAGCCGGGCCTCGCTCCGGGTGCGGGTCGCGCGCAGGCGCTCGTCGAGGTCGGGATGGCGGTACGCCTTCGGGAGCCGGCGCTTGACGACACGTCCCGCCTCGGGCTGGAGGGTGACGACCGCCTCGGCGCCCTGCACCTCGTGCTCGCCGGTGATGTCGACGGCGCGGGCCACGGACGGCTCACCGTCCCGCCAGGTCACCTCGACCTGATCCGGCCGGAAGTCCGGGTCCACGGCCGAGTCCGCGATGTCGAGCGTGTCGCCGGCGGCGGCCATCTTCGCGCCCAGCACCGCAATCATCCCGGCGTTGTCCCGGAGGAATCGCGGTTCGGGCGCGAAGAACTCGGCCCCGCGGGCCTCGCACATCGACGCGAGCATCTCGCGCAGGCGGTCGTTCTGCCCGACGCCGCCGCCGAGGACGAGTTCGTCGCGCCCGGTCAGCGAGAGCGCGCGCTCGGCGACCTCGGTGAGCATGGCGAAGACGTGCTCCTGCAGGGCGAAGCAGACGTTCTCGACAGGTTCGCCGTCGTCGACGGCCTCCTTCGCGGCGCTCATGATGCCCGAGAACGAGAAGTCCATCCCCTTCACGACGTACGGGAGGTCGGTGTACGCGCCGTCGCGGGCGCGTTTCTCGACCTTCGGGCCGCCGGGATGGGACCAGCCCAGATGGCGCGTGAACTTGTCGATGGCGTTGCCGACGCCCGTATCCAGGGTCTCGCCGAGCACGCGGTAGCGCCCGTTGCGGTAGCCCAGCACGTGTGCGTTCGCGCCGCTGGCGTTCAGACAGACGGGAGCCTCGAAGCCGGACGCGTGGCGGCCGATCTCCAGGTGCGCGACCATGTGGTTGACGCCGACGAGCGGCACGTCCAGCGTGCCCGCGAGTGCCCGCGCCGCGGAGCCGACGATGCGGAGACACGGACCGAGTCCGGGCCCCCGCGAGAACGCGACGGCGTCGATGGGCGGTTCGTCGGCGGGCCCGTCGTGGGTGGCGCGGGCCTCGTCCAGAACGGTGGCGACCACCTCCGGGATGGCCGCGCGCATGTGCTCGGCGGCCTCGCGGGGGTGGATGCCGCCGCTCTCGGGAACGTACGCGTCCGTCTCGATGACGGTCTCGTCGGTCGCGGTGTCGTGGAGCGCCGCGCTGGCGGCCCACGCGGTCCCCTCGATGCCGAGCACGCGCATTGCTTGGTCGGGAAGAGTCGGGCGGGGCGCTTAGGGGCGTCGGGTCGGGCGCGTCACGGCCGGGGGCCACGGAACGCCAGGACGATGAAGACGACACCGAGGAACATCAGGACTACGCCCCAGAACCGCGTCCAGGTGACGTTCCAGCTCGTGGGCTCGACCTCGTCCCACGACCGCGTACTTCCGATAGCGTCGATGCGCTCGCCGAGCGTCGCCGTGGTTCGGTGGAGAGCGGCGCCCACAAGGCCGGCGAGAAAGATGAACAGCCCGCCGGCGAAGACGAGCGGCTCGACCATGCCGACGGCTGTGTGTCGGTTGGAATAAAGCTTCGCAGGAAGCGCGCTACCGCGAGCGCCTCACTTCCACTCGGTGTACGAGCAGCGACCGCAGTGCTGGCGGTCGTCGTGGTCGGCGAGGAAGGCGTCCCCGCAGCGGGGACACTGCTCTTTCGCGTGCGTGCCGTCGTCGTTGTAGTATTCCGAGCGCATCTATCTCAGGCCTCCTCGGCTTCGGCGTCCGCCTCGGCGTCCTCCGCTTCGGCGCCGATCTTGTTCCGGTCGAGCATGTAGTCCTGCTCGATCTCGGCGGCGTTCTCGGGGCTGTCGTAGACCTTCGCGTAGCCGACGGTCTTGCGCATCCCGAACTTCGTGTCGAGCTTGTGGACCACGACCTCGTCGGAATCCTTGTTGAGCTTGGCCGCGAGCGAGTCGCGCACGGAGAGCCGCGACGGACTGGCCTCGTCGTGAACGATCTTGAATCGCACGTCCGTCCGATGCAACATCGGGTTCGCCTCCTCGGAGATGATGTCGATATCCATGGTTCGTTGTGCGTGAATCGTTCCGAAGCGCGTAAAAGGATTTCGAGAACCGTTCCCGCCGTTTTCGGGAGTTGCGGTAGTGGGACAGCCGTGGTGAGCGACACGACACCGGTTCTGTTGAATCCCTTAGCCGGTGAGGGGTTTCAGCGCTCGTGACCGACCTAGGGCGCATATTCAGCAGGTCGCGTAAAACCGAGGCGCAAGTACCAATCCTCGAAAATGTGTGTCCGCTCACCGCATCCGCATCACTCCACCAGGGTCGAGATCAAACGCCATATACGGCTCCTCCTTCCCTCGAACCGGGTAGTAGTGGACGTGGTCCTCCTGCGTTGTTCTGCCGTCTGAAGATGTGGATACTGTGAAGCGGATCTCGTACTGCCGGTTGGGAACAAAATCCTCACGCTCGACTTCTCCTTGCGCTTCTATCGAGAGCGTCTTATCGTAGACCTTCGCTTCGTATCTCGCCTCTCTATCACTTCGAAACAGACGAAGCCGGACCTCGTGAGGTTCATCGAGGTGGCTGAAGATAGCCAGATCAACCGACGCTCGGTCCGAGAGGAGTGCTGAACACCCCGTTAACGTACTTGCACCCGCGAGGGCGGCCAGAAACCGACGACGGGAGGGCAAATTCATAGTTCCAGATTTCTCCACCCGGATAAATGTCTTCGAGCCTACCCTCCGTCATCGAGCCGGTCTAACAATTCATCTCCAGATGTTCATGGGCTCACTCACAGGTTGGCATTGACCTTGCTGAACTCACTGAGCCGGCCACCACAGTTCTGACAGACTCTCGAGTGTTTCAGCAGAGCTACGACACCTTCCCGTTCTACGGCGACGGAACCGCATCCGAAGCCCTCGCGCTCTCGACTCGGAGGCCTCGCTGCGCGCCTCGGCCTCACTTCGTTCGGCCTGCGGTGCTTACGTCGGCCGCCTTCGTCGAGGAGCGCTCGCCCTTCGATTCCACCAGGAATGTAGAAGATGTCACGAAGCGGCGACCCTGCCCTTCCCCAGGTCGTGCGGGCTCGCTAGCGCGAGCCACGCGCTCCCGGCCCGTGGATGGTTGAGAGTCGCGTTCAGTCTTTGGAGAGGGCCACCAGTACGAAATATAGGAATCCATAGTCAAATCCCCATATTTCGGACGAATATTCGAATATGTAACACTATATTGGAAGTAACAGACTTGTGACTACAGCTCCCGTTCGTGCTTCAGCTTGTCGCGGTCGATATCCTCGATACTGGAACAGCCGGCCAGCCCCATCGTGAGGTCCAGCTCGGCGAGGAAGTTCTCCAGAACGTGGCGAACCCCGCGCTGCCCGGCCATCGCGAGACCGTAGGCGTACGGCCGGCCGAGCAGCACCGAGTCCGCACCCAGCGCGAGCGCCTTGAACGCGTCCGAGGCCCGGCGCACGCCCGAGTCGAACAGCACGGGCACCTCACCGTCGACCTCCTCGACCACGTCCGGGAGCGCCTCGATCGCCGTGATGGAGCCGTCGACCTGCCGGCCGCCGTGGGTCGACACGTCGACGGCGGCGGCGCCGTGCTCGATGGCCAGCCGCGCGTCCTCCGGGTGGAGGACGCCCTTGATGACGACGGGCAGGTCCGTGTTCTCGAAGACGAACGAGAGGTCGTCCCAGGTGAGCGACGAATCGCCGAAGATATCGAGGAAGTGGTCGACGGCGGCATCGGGGTCCTCCTCGGGTGGCTTCTCGAGCGAATCGCGGAACGCCGGGTCCGAGAAGTAGTTCGCGACGCCCTCGCCTGCCATGAACGGGTAGTAGCCGCGGTCGATGAGGCGCTCGCGCCAGCCCAGCGTCGGCGCGTCGACGGTGAGGACGATGGCATCGTAGCCGGCGTCCTCCGCCCGGTTGAGGAACGAGCGGGCCACGTCGCGGTCCGAGGACCAGTAGAACTGGAACCACTTGGGCGTGTTCGGCATCGCCTCGGCGACCTCCTCCATCGGGGTCGAGGAGAGCGAGGAGAGGATGAGCGGCACGTTCAGCTCCTCGGCGGCGGCGGCCGTCGCGTGCTCGGCGTCCTCGTGGAGCAGGGTCTGGACCCCGAGCGGCGTGATCATCAGCGGCCAGTCCATCTCCTCACCCAGCAGCTCGACCGAGAGGTCGCGCTCGGCGACGCCGCGGAGCATCCGCGGGACGATGCGGTACTTCGAGAAGTCCTTGCCCCGCTCGAACGTCTCGTCGCTCCCCGCGCCGCCGTGGACGTAGGCACGCCCCTCCTCGCTCATGTTCTCCCACGCGGCCGCCCGGATGTCCTCGAACGACGTGGGGAGGTCCGGCGGGTTGTCGTGGAGCATCCCCTGCCGGTACACCGCTTTCAGTTTCGCGTTGCCGATGTTCTCTCGCTTCGGCGCGTCTGCCATACCGGCCGTTCAACGCCGGGGCGCTTATGGGTGGTCCTTGCGGCGTGTCCCGCCGCCGCCCGGACGGGCCTTCAACCCCGCCGGAAGAATCGATGCCCGTGTATACCCGAGTATTTTTCAATCAGTTCCCGGCTGAACGGTCCGTATGGGTTGAAGTCGGTCGGGCACAGAACCTCCAACGATGTCGGACCAGTGTGCCACCTGTGGAGCGGCCGACGTCATCCTGTTCACCTGCGGGTACTGTGGTCGCGAGTTCTGTGCCGACCACGACCTCCCGCACCACTCCTGCGAGGGGTTCGCCCACCCGGGCGAGGGTGTCGACGAGGTGACGTTCGAGTGGGGGGCAGGCGGGCGCACGGACCCGGACGACGCCTTCACCGAGAGCGGGTTCCGGCCGGCCACCGACGGAACGGGGACAGCGACCCGGACCCCGGTGCCCCGCTCGGCCCCGGAGGTAGCGACACCGGCGGTCGAACCGGCCCCGCGGTCGACGGAGGCCGACGCCACGCCGGCCGTCACCACCCGCCCACGACGCACCGAGCGACCGACCACGCCGGCCGTCACCACCCGCCCACGACGCACCGAGCGACCGACCACGCCGGCCGTCACCCCGGCACCGCGGCCGGTCGAACCGGCGACAACAGCGGTCGAGCGGCGTCCCCGGACGGCCACCCGGCCCACGACCCCGGCCATCCGGCCCGTGCCGCGCCAGCCCCACCGGGCCACAGCGCGGGCGGTCCGACCGGCTCCCAGCCCCGAACCGGAGCCCGAACCGGCCGCAACGACCACAACCGCCGGACCGGGACCGACCGCGGCGGCAGCGGCGGTGCCGACCCCCGACGAGCCGTCCGCGACCGAGCACATCCGGGCGATGGACGCGAAGCGGTCACCTGGAACCATCGAGCGGCGCGACCCGCGGACGCTGACGGAGTGGCTCGACCAGCAGACGTACGTCTCGCTGTCGGTCAAGACGGCCGCACTCGCGACAGTCATCAACGGGGCACTCTACCTCGGGATGATGCTCACCCTCCACGGGCTGCTCCCGGTCTGAGCCCGCCCTGACAGATCAGACAGTGGTTCCCGTGACGACCTCGGAAAAGTAGCGTTCGTTCTCGTCGCACCGCGGGGGCCCGTTGTCGGGCCTCAGGCCGATTCCGCCTCCGTGACGGTGTCGACCGTCTCGTCGTCGGCCAGTGCCCGGTCATGTGCGCCCCGGATCTCGGCCTCGACCGCCTCGCGACCCCGCCGGAACTCGCCCATCGCCTGCCCGGACGAGCGGGCCAGCTTCGGCAGCCGGTCGGCCCCGAACAGGAGGACGACCAGCAGGAGGACGACCAGCATTTCGGGACCGCCCGGCAGGCCGAAGAACAGTGGTGTGATGCTCTCGAACATACCCACCCTATGGACGGCCAAGGATATGAACACGCACTCGTGACCAGGCGTTAGAGATGCCTTAACGGGGCATTAACGACAATCCCCGGTGGGGTCGCCGGCCCTCCCGGATCAGTCCAGCGGCCGGAGCGTCTCCGACAGGTCCGTGGGGTCGCCGCCGCCGAGGCGCTCCGAGCGCTGGACGTACGTGTGGGCCACACCGACGACGAACCACCCGGCCGCGATGACCGCGGCGTAGGCGATGTCCGGGAGGAGGGTGAACGGGTAGACACCCAGTGCCACCGCCGCCACGAGCGCCGCGGAGAAGCTGCTCAGCGCGAGGGAGAGTTCGCTCCACGACAGCTCCCGCTCCGGGACGATCTCCAGGTAGATGTCGAACGCCTCGATGGCGGCGGTCAGCTCCAGGGTCCCGCGGTCGCGGTCGTAGTCGATGACGCCCACCTCTGCCATCTTCGGCAGATGGGTCTGGTGGAGTGCCGTGTAGACGCGCTTGCGCTCCTTCGGCGTCACCGCGGCGACCTCGATGCCGTTCTCCCAGGCCGCGACCTGTTCGGAGAGCTCCCGGACCGAGACCCGCTCACGTGTCGCCTTCAGGTGGTGGAGGACGTACCGCCGGCGCTCGTTGCTCAACACCTCGAAGACCGTCTCGGGTGCGATAACCGACTCAGCTGCGGACGCGTCGGCGTCCGGGCCACTACCCCGAGCCGAGACCGTCCCGGTGGCCGTGCTGCTGTCGGCAGCGATCGAGCCGCCGGCTGACGGCTGCTCCCCCTCGGTCCCCGTGGTATCGGAATCCATCGCGTACTGAACGGGCATACAGACGCATCCGTTGCGTAAAAGCCTATTTCGTCCCAATCGACAGTTTCACCCGACCATACGCCCGGATATTGTCACTACTTGGTGACGCCCGTGGATACTACTCAGCGCCCCCGGAACGAACGGCGGGCCCGCCGACGCTCGGCCCAGAGCTGGTAGACGCCGGAGACGGCGAACGCGACGAGCGCCACCGTCGCGGGCACCAGCGGGTCGACCACCGACAGCACCGGGACACCGGCCAGCGATGCCACCACCAGGAACAGCCCGATGACACCGAGTGTGCGGTAGTAGCCCGCCCAGGTGATGCCCAGCCCCGTCAGGACGCCGGTGTGGCTGGTCACCTGGCGCGCGGCGGGCAGCACCCGGACACGCTTGTGCTCGATGTCGTAGTCGACGAGGCCGAGCGCGGCCAGCTTCGGCAGGTGCGTCCCGACCAGCGAGTTGTAGACACTGAGCCGAACGTCCCGTGGTGCCGGGCGGACACCCGTCTCGGCGGTCGCGACTGCCTCGGAGAGGGCCTGTACGCTGACCTCGCCCTCGCGCTGGAGGTACGACAGCGCGGCCGACCGCCGCGTGCTGCTCAGGACCTCGTGGACCTCGTGGGCCGGAAGCCGGCGGCGGAAGCGTCCTGCGAGCCCGCGCACCTCGGTCGTGTCGGTCACGGCCGCTCGCCTCCCGGAAGTGCTCCCGTCGGTTCCCGTGTCCCGATCGATCCGCCGGTCCCTGTCTGGTGTCTCGTGTTCATCTTCTGGTCCACCTACCCGCGGCCGATGACCACGGGGTACTGCAATCGTCCGATGATGGTCCCGTGGGGGTATAGACATGGTTCGCCTATCCAAGAATACGGTCTCATTACCGCCGGAATCCACCGATATGAACGGTTCAGGGGCTGCTGGTATACACGGCCTACCGCGTGCGGTCACCAGTTGACCAGTCATTCAACGGGCCGTGGGAGGGTGCTCGGGCAGCCGATGCGGGTGCGGTACCGACTCCATGTCTAACCCCACCCCTATCCCAGAGGGAAGCAACCGGAAGCGACCCGCCGACACGGCCGCCGTGGCCGGGCCGCGACGCCAGCCGGGGAGAAACACCAATGAGCAACAACGACGACATCGGAAACGACTCGCAGCTGTACAACCTCTCGCGCCGGAAGGTCCTCGCGGGCATGGGCGCGGTCGGTCTCGCCTCCGTCGGCGCCGGGCTGGGCACCTCCGCCCTGTTCAGCGACACCGAGAGCTTCGAGGGCAACTCGATCACCGCGGGTACGCTCGACATGCTGGTCACCGCCGAGGCTGTCGCGGCCAGCCCGTACTGGGAGGGACAGGTCAGCCTCCCGCAGAGCATCACCTCTGAGGATGCAGAAGCGGCCGAGTTCTCCCTCGAGATCAACGACGTGAAGCCCGGTGACTGGGGCATCATCTGCTTCGATATCGAGAACGAGACCAACCCCGGCTACGTTCAGGTATCGGTTCCCGGAGGGGTCATCAACGACGGCGGCACGAACCCCGAGCCCGAGCAGGAGGCCGAGGGCGGCAACGGCAACAGCGCCGACCTGGGCGACGCGATGCTGGCCTCCATCTGGCAGGCCTACACGGATAACGACAACGGCCGTGACGACCTCTCCGTGCTCGACCCCTGGACCAACGACGAGTCCAGCTCGCCGGTCAACAAGCCGTACGCGGCGGTCAGCCAGGACGACTTCGAGGCGTCCGACTACGGCCAGACCGTCGAGTCCGACATGGACTACCCGACGCTCAACGAGCTCGGGAGCTTCCTGAGCGGCGGCCAGCTGATCCGGAACGACGACGGCACCCCGTTCCAGGTCGGCTACGACGACGGGACGGGCGATCCGGCGGTCGGCGACGGCAAGGCGAGCTTCTGCCTCCTACTGGAGATTCCGGCCGCGGTCGGCAACGAGATCCAGGGCGACTCCGTCACCTTCGACCTGGTCTTCGAGACCGAACAGGTCCGCAACAACCCGTCCCCGTTCGACGGTGACCCGAACAACGGCACCCCGACACCGAGCGCGTAATTGGGCAACGGCGACTCCGGTCGCCCTTACCGACCACCGCGCCCGCGTGACGCGAGGCGCGTGAACCTGCGCGCCGGGCCGCTCGCCCGGCACCGTCCCCCGGTGGGAGTACGGACGGAGGCCACTCCGCCCGGCTCACACCACCCGGGGACACCACAACACATCAATGACCCAAGACAACCAACTGATCAACCTCACCCGACGGCAGATGCTCATCGGAGCCGGCGCCATCGGCCTCGCGTCCGCGGGCGCCGGACTCGGCACGTCCGCCCTGTTCCGCGACACCGAGAGCTTCACCGGCAACTCCATCGTGGCCGGCGAACTCGACCTGCTGGTCGACTGGCAGCAGCACTACGAGTACTCGTACGCGGGCGACAGGGTGACGACCTTCGTCAACGCTCACCCCGACCACGACGGCGACGGCGAGCAGTCCATCGCGGCGGACAACGACGCCCAGCAGATCAAGTACAGCGACTTCCCGGACCCGGAGGACGACGACAGCAACGGCGCGAACATCCCGACGCTGGACTGCTCGAACATCCCGCCGCTCTCGGAGGCCGACTTCGGCGTCGACCCCATCACGGGCGAGGCGAACGAGACGCTCGTCCAGCTCCGCGACGTGAAGCCCGGCGACATGGGCGAGATCACCTTCTCGCTCCACCTCTGTGACAACCCGGGCTACATCTGGATGCAGGCCGGCAACGTCGACCAGGACGGCGGCACCGCCGCCGAGCCGGAACTCATCGTCGACCCTGACAACCTCGGGACCCTCGGCGACGAGATCGAGGCCTGTCTCTGGTACGACGAGGACTGTGACAACGTCTACGACCCCGCCCAGCCGGCGGACATCATGCTGACGCTGGACTTCTCCGGCTCCATGCTGTACAACCAGTACGGTGGCGTCGTCAGCAACGACGACATCACCGTCTTCGGGAGCACCTACGACGAGACGACGAAGATCGACCTCGTCGAGCTGGGCACCCGCCAGTTCATCCAGTACCTACAGTCCCAGGGCGCTGACGTGAAGGTCGGCGTCGCCTACTTCGACGGCGAGGGCAGTGACGACACCGAGCCCCGGACGGGCATCCTCCAGTCGATGACGACGGACCTCAACGTGGTCGACGGCGCGCTCGACGGGCTCCGGCAGAAGCTCGCGAACGTCGTGAGTGGCGGGGCGGGCTCCACCCCATCCGACGGCGACGGTGACCCGGATCCGTACTCCAACGCGAGCGGCATCGCCACCGGCACCTACATCGGCGAGGGTGTCGACGACGCGCAGGACGAGCTCGCGTCCAACGGACGCACCGGCGTCGGTGCGGCGAACATCGTCCTCTCGGACGGTGAGTCGTTCAACGGCACCGGGAGCACGACGTTCAGCTCCCCGACGGGCGCGGCCGACGACGCGCGTGCGGCCTCCCCGGCCCCCGCGACGGACGTCTACACCATCTCCGTCGGCAGCGCGAACGACAGCATCCTCCAGTCGATGGCCGGGCCTGCAGGAGGGTCCGGCGGCGCCGCTGCGTACTTCGAGGACGTCGACGACCCGCTCAACATCCCGACGGTGTTCGGGAACCTCGCAGCGGAGTTCGTTGGCGAGAAGAAGATCATGCAGGACTCGCTGGCGAACGTCCTCACGGCACTGGCCGACGGGAACGGCATCCCGCTCGACGGCAACCGTGGGACGATCTACAACGAGCTGAGCGACCCGGCGAACGACCCCGACCGCGACGCGTTCCGGGGCGATGGCGTGATGCACTGTGTCGCGCTCAAGTGGGAGCTCCCGGTCGACATCGGCAACGAGGTCCAGGGCGATACGATCGGCTTCGACCTGGGCTTCTACACCGAGCAGGAGCGCAACAACGACGGGAGCGGGCCGGTGGTCCCGGCCTGAACGCCGACCTGAGCGAACGAACACCCACGGACACACGCGGCGGCGACCTGGGCGGCCCGGGTCGCCCAGCCCGCGTCCAACCCCCCACAGAAGTAGACATCCTGGGGACGCGGGGCCACGCCCGGCGGACGGTTCCAGAACGGCGGTTCGACTCCGCCGGCCGGGCATCACCTCGACACCGACGGTGGAGGGGGGAGATACCATGACCAGCGACAGACAACTCATCGACCTGACCCGACGGCAGGTGCTCGTCGGCGCCGGCGCCATCGGCCTCGCCTCCGCGGGCGCCGGCCTCGGCACCTCCGCCCTGTTCAGCGACCGCGAATCCTTCGACGGGAACGCCGTCGTCGCCGGGACGCTCGACCTGCTCGTCCACTACGAGTCGGTCTACAACGGCGCGCCCGCGGAGAACCTCGCGCCGAGTCCCTCGGGGACGGCCGACGGCGCCGCGGCGCTGTTCTACACCCTCGAAGACGTGAAACCCGGCGACAGCGGGAGTGTCGAGTTCTGCTTCGAGCTGAACACGAACCCTGCGTACCTCTGGTTCTGCACCGAGGGGACCGCCGACGCCGAGAACGGCCAGAACGAGCCCGAACTGGAGGCCGAGGGCGCGGACGCGGACGGACTCGGCGAGCTCGACGACGAAATCCTCGTCGATGCGTTCTACTGCGACGAGGACGGCGACCCCGTCGACGGCGGCGAGATCGCCTCGGGCATGACGCTCGCGGAGTTCCTCGCGACGTACACGGCCGGGGCGCCGCTGAACGCCGACGCCGTTGCGGTCGCGCCCGGCGCCCAGACGCCCTACCCCCCGAGCGCGGAGCCAGGAGTGACCACCGGTCCCTGCCTCTGCATCGAGTGGGAGCTTCCCGCCGAGACGGGCAACGAGGTACAGTCGGACTCGGTGGCGTTCGACATCGACTTCCACGCCGTCCAGGCCCGCAACACGGACGGCACCGAGAACCCGTGCTGCGAGCCGTCGACGACCTCGCTGTCGACCGGCGTGGCCGACTGGCAGGTCCTCGCCAGCCCCGACGGGACGACGGGTGCCGCGCAGGCCATCTCGGCCCACCCCGCGTGGTACCCGAACGTCAACCCGAACGACCCGGACGTGCCCGCCGAGTGCGACGCAGAGTGGGTGAACCCGTACGGCGGCGACGGGCAGACCGACCAGCCCGCGGGGTCCTACGTCTACGAACTGACGTTCGTGGCCCCGGCGACCACCTCGGCCGCGAACCCCTGCACGCTGTCGGGCGCGCTCGCGACGGACAACACCGGGCGTCTGCTGCTCGACGGCGTTCAGATCGCCGGCCTCGGGAACGCCAACCCGGCGGACTTCCAGGACCCGACGAGCTACTCGGCCGCCGTCACCACCCCGGGCACGCACACGCTGCGCGCCGAGGTGGAGAACAACCCGAGCCCGAGCGGCGAGCCGGCCAACCCGACCGGGCTGTTCGTCTGCGCGCGGCTGGACTGCCCCTGCTCGGTGCGTGACGTCTGAGCGGTCGTCCACACCGGCTGACGATTCCGGCCCCCGCTCGGCGCTCCGCGCCGACGACGGCCCCGGCGGTTCGTCCTCCCCACGGCCCGAACGGCCGTTCATGGGCTGGATGAACGGTACTGAGCCATCCATAGAACCGCGGTAACGACACCGTACCACCGGTAATCCGGCTGTACGCGACCCATACCTATGCCCCCCTCAAGCGAAGAGGGGAGCGTCAACCGGGCACTGCCCGGCCCCTCGCGACCGACGCGGGGACATCACACAGCATGACACACTTAACCCGACGCCAACTGCTCGCCGCAGCCGGTGTCGCCGGCGTGGGCACCGGGCTCGCCGGCGCGGGACTGGCCCGCGCGACGGCCCGTGACCCGCCCTACGCGCGGTACACCTATGCTGCGCCCGGCGACACCGACGAGCGGCGCCTCCGCGTCGCGTGGTACGAGACCTACACGACCGACGGCACCCGGACGTTCGTCGAGAGCACGAACAGCTCCGGCGAGACCGACCGGACCACGGTCTTCGACCCCGCGAGCGAGCCGACCTACGTGAACGACCCCGGCCCGGTCATCAGCCTGCCGAACGTCCTCCCGGGCGACTCCGGCGTGGTGGTAGTCGGACTCGAGGCCCAACCCCTCGACATCGACGACGAGGGCGTCGACGTCTGGCTCCAGATCGGACTGACCGGGAACGCCGAGAACGGCGTCAACGAGCCCGAATCCCTCGACCCGGGCGAGGACGACCCGCTCGGCCCCGGAAGCGGCGACGCCGACTCCGGCGAGCTGGCCGACGAGGTCGAGATCCGCGTCTGGAAGGACGGCGGCTTCATGACCGGCTGTGACGGGGACTACGATTCCCTGTCCGAGACCAGCCTCGCGAACGATTCCCTGGCGGCCGTGAGCTCGACCGACCCCCTCGCCGACGGCGAACTGGTCGTCGAGTGTCTCCCACAGGGGAGCGCACGCTGCGTGGGCTTCCGCTGGGAGCTCCCCGGGGAGACAGGGAACCACATCCAGGGCGACAGCGCGGGCTTCGACCTGCGGTTCCACGGGCAGTCCTGTGGCGCCGAGAACCCGTTCGTCGGAGGGTCCCAATGAACCAGGACCCGCGTGCGGGCCTCTCGGATGAGCGCGCGGTCGCCGGCCTGAGCCGGCGACAGCTACTCGCGGCCATGACGGCCGTCGGCGCGACCGGCGGCTTCGTCGGCGTCTCGACCGGCGCCAGCCTGTTCGACCGCGAGCGCCTCGACGGGCGGTTCGTGGCCGGCATCGTCGACCTCGGCATCGCCCACTCCGTGAACGGTGGCAACGAGCAGTTCACCGACGGCAGCACGGTCTCGCTCGATCTGGGCGAGCTGGAGCCCGGCAGCGAGAACGGCGGCCACGCCGACCTGCGGCTCGTTCTCCCGGACACGGGGAACGACGCGGCGCCCAACAACCCGGCGTACCCCTGGTTCCGTCCCTCGTGTATCGACACGTCGGGCGGCCTCGTCGACGACCTCCAGGTGACGCTGAGGTACGTCGACTGCGCAACCGGAGACGTGGGTGCGGTCGTGTTCTCCTGGGGCTCGCTCCGCGAGTTCGTCGAGACGTTCCGCGAGGGCTTCGCCCTCGACGGCCGTTCGCGACCGAACCGCACGCCCGGGAACCAGGCCTGCCTGGACGACACGGTCTGCCTCCGGCTCGACTACCACCTCGCGAGCGACTTCGAGGGGGAGGGGACCGCGCAGGTCGACATCGACTTCGTCGCGACCCAGTGTCGCAACCACACGGGCGAGGAGAACCCGTTCGCCGGGAGTCCCGGACGACTCTGTGACGAACCGCCCGAGGAGGAGCCCGACTACAAGGGCATCAGCTACATCGAGGTCTGGACCGAGGTCGAGGGGGTCTGCAAGCCGCTCGGCAAGCTCGAGCTCGACAGCCGGCTGGTCGACCAGTGCGCCCCCCTCGTGGCGCCTGGCGACGGCGATCCGGCCAACGACCCGGACATCGGTGACAGCTTCGTCCGCCCGGGACGCTACAGCCTCCCCGATGACCTGCCGGCGTCCGGTCCGTGTACCGATACCGGCTACGACATCCGTATCACGGCGACCGCGACGAAGGACGGCGGCACGGAGACGACAGCCGTGGCGTTCGAACTCCTGAACGACGACGGTACCGCGGGACCGGACCTCTGCACGGTCGTGATCAAGGGTGGCTCCGGAACGACGGTGTACGACGGGGACGACCTCGACGGCAACGCCACGGCAGGGCTGCTGTACGCCCCGGAGGGCGGACGATGACCGCCGAAGGAGAACGCGCGGTCCGCCGCGCGAACCGCGCACTCGTGAGCGCGCTGGTGCTCGTCGTCGTGCTGGCGGTGGTGGCCCCGTTCGCCGCCTTCGGTGTCCCGCAGCTGGTCGGCGCCGACCGGAGCTACGTCGTTCTCTCGGGGTCGATGGAGCCGTACATGTCCGCCGGCGACGCGGTCATCGTCGCCGCTGGCCCGGCCGCGAGCATCCGCAAGGGCGACGTCATCACGTACCAGCGCGGTGGGGGTATCCCGACGACCCACCGGGTGGTCGAGCGCGTGACCGACGAGCAGGGGGTCGCCTTCCGGACGATGGGCGACGCCAACGAGGACCCCGACCCCGCGCTCGTCCGGCCGGACAGCGTGGTCGGGGAGGTCGTGGTGGTCCTCCCGTACGTCGGGTACGTGGTCCAGTTCGCCAACACCCCCATCGGCATCCTGTCGCTGGTGGTCGTCCCCATCGGCCTGCTGGTCCTCTCGGAGGGCTGGCGCTACACGGCGGCCCGACGCCGTCGGAAGGCGCCGACCACCACCCGGCCCGCCATCCGGCGCGTGGTCGAGGAGACGGACGACGCCAGGGCGCCGACATCGCGGGCGCTCGCGACACCGCAGACGACGACCGGCACCCCGCCGGAACCCCGCCGGACGACATCGACGACCGACACCGGGCCCGCCAGCGGTGGCGAGTCCCAGCCCGTCTACGGCGTGAAGACGCTGGACCTCGGGCTCACGTTCCTGGTCCTCGTCGTGCTGGCGTCCTACAGCGGCTGGATGCTGTACAACGAGATCCGCGTCGAGTCCGCGATGATACTGGCGGGAGCCGTGATGGCCCTGCTGCTGCTCGCCGTGACCTGGCTGCTGGCGGCGCGTGCCGCCCGTGCCCCCGGCGAGGACAGTCCTCGCGAGCCCGAACGACAGACCGACCGCCCCGGCGGTGCGAGCGCGCCCCCGTCGCGCCCGGGACCCGAGCGGGGACAGGAGTCCACAGATGACTGAGACACGAACGCGGAGAACAGTGCTGGCGCTGCTGGTGACAACGTTCCTCATCGCTGCCGGAATCGGCGGCGTCGCGACCGTCGCGACCCTCGGCGACACCGAGACGGTGAGCATCACGGCGAGTGCAGACGTGAGACCGACAGGGACGGAGACACCGGCCGAGACATCGACGCCAACACCGACACCGGCTGAGACAT
>Ga0207757_100084_pt1 | contig 77497 bp, 85 predicted proteins | sample A23P3SouthBayCA_2_FD_187752 | JGI IMG/M metagenome (GOLD analysis project Ga0207757, IMG submission 187752) | Aerobic enrichment media microbial communities from Eden Landing Ponds, California, USA - A23 P3 (2) (SPAdes) | ecosystem: Environmental > Aquatic > Marine > Unclassified | place... | reverse complement strand
CCACGTCCTGCAGGCGAAGGGTCGCTCCCGCAGCATCGAACAGCAGCTCGCGGACGACTTCATCCAGCGCCGCAAGGACTACGAACTGCAGGTCAGCGACGGATTCGTCGTCGGTCGCGTCAACGGGCTCGCCGTCATGGGCGAGGACTCCGGTATCGTCCTCCCCGTGATGGCCGAGGTGGCGCCCTCGCAGGGTCCGGGCGAAGTCATCGCCACCGGGCAGCTGAAGGAGATGGCACAGGAGGCGGTCTCGAACGTCTCGGCCATCATCAAGAAGTTCTCCAACGAGGACATCACCCAGAAGGACATCCACATCCAGTTCGTGCAGGCTGGCGAGGGCGGCGTCGACGGCGACTCCGCCTCCATCACCGTCGCCACGGCGGTCATCAGCGCGCTGGAGGGCGTCGGCGTCGACCAGGCGCTCGCGATGACCGGCTCGCTGTCGGTCCGGGGCGACGTGCTCCCGGTCGGCGGCGTCACGCACAAAATCGAGGCCGCCGCCAAGACCGGCTGTGATCGGGTCATCATCCCCGAATCCAACATGCAGGACGTGATGATCGAGGACGAGTACGAGGAGATGATCGAGATCATCCCCGTCAGCCACATCAGCGAAGTGCTGGACGTGGCCCTCGAAGGCGAACCCGAGAAGGACTCGCTGGTCGACCGCCTCAAGACGATCACGGGCTCGGCGCTCGATCAGCAGAGCGTCAACAAGAGTCCGAGCAGTCCCAGCCCGCAGTAGGTAGCGATGCCCGACTGGGGGGCGTTCGCCGGATTCGTCGGCGTCGTCCTCGCCGGCTTACTCCTTCTCGCGCGTGCGTCCGCGGACGCGCTCACACTCGACGAGTCACCGCCGGGCGCGGCGGAGTTCCCCGCCGCGCCCGGCGACCGCGTCGTGGGCACGGACGGCAACGTCCGGCCGCCGCGAACGCCGTCGACGGCGGCACTCCTCGCCAACGTCGCCGTCTCGCAGGGACTGTTCGCCTCGCTACTGGTCGTCGGACTGTGGGTCGCGTCGATTCCGATTTCGGCCCTCGGTCTCGCCGCCGACGCGTTCGATCCCGTCCCGCTCGGTCTCGGTCTCGGTCTCGGTCTCGCGCTCCACGCGATCAACACGCTCGGGTCCCGGCTGAGCGACCGGATCGGTCTCGGCGACGCCACGGCGCTCCGGGAGACGCTCGCGCCCGAATCGGTCGCGGGCTGGGCGGCCCTCCTGCTGGTCGTCCTTCCGCTCGTCGCCGGCTTCGAGGAACTCCTCTTCAGGGGCGTCCTGATCGGCGCGTTCGCGACGGGCTTCGGCGTCTCTCCGTGGCTCCTGGCCGCGTTCTCCTCCGTGGCGTTCGCCCTCGGTCACGGTGCGCAGGGACCAGCGGGCATCGTCGTCACCGGCGCGCTGGGCTTCGTCCTCGCCGTGGCGTTCGTCCTGACGGGGAGTCTGACGACCGTGATCGTGGCCCACTACCTCGTGAACGCGCTGGAGTTCGCGGTGCACGAACGCTCGTAGCGAGCGCCCCGATTCGCGTGTCGGCCGTGACTGCGCGACGACGGGCGCTCGGGACGAGTCGTAGCGAGCGCCCCGATTCGCGTGTCGGCCGCGACTGCGCGACGACGGGCGCTCTCACTCGCTACGATTCGAGGTCGCGCAGGCGCTCGGCCACGGCCGCCGGCGTCGCTCCGGGTCCCGAGATTCGGTGATCCGGGATGAAGAGGGGGACGGGGTTGGCCCGGAGCGCCGTCCGGACCGTCTCCAGGTCGTCTCCGTCCTCGTCGTCGAGACCGGCCAGTCGCGCCAGCCGAGTCACGTCCACCGTCTCGCCGTAGGGGACGTTCCGGACGGCTTCGAGCACTGTCCGTTGCTCGGTCGGCACGGTGAGCGCGACGGTCACGTCGTCGAAGTGGTCCTCGGCGCCGTCGAGGTAGTCGAAGACGCGATCCAGCAGAGGGTGATCGGCGTCGGCGTCGGTCGGCGGCGTCTCGGGAAACGACACGCTGATGACCCGCCCGCTGGCGACCCCGATCTGGACCGCGCGTCCGAGGGTCGACGACTCGCGCGCATAGAGTCCTTCCATACGTGGTGGATGGCCGGTCCGCTCATAGAGGTTGTCGTGAGTCACGGGCCGCCGAGAACCGCCCGACTCCGAAAGTGGGACGCAAGGCTTATGTGCAAATCAGTCCGTTAGTGTACAATGATGGACGCTAATGGTGGAGAACTGGCGCCCGCAGTGCGCTCGATCCTGACGGCGGCCCGCGAGCGAGCGGGCGGCGACGGGCGCGTCTCGGTCGACGCCCGGTCGTTTTCGGACGCGCTCGCGGCCGCCGAGTCGGACGGACGGGTGCCGGTGATCGCGGAGGTGAAGCCGACCAGCCCCACGACGGAGGGACGGCGCGACGACGACCCCGTCGACCTCGCACGAGCGATGGTCGCGGGCGGCGCGACGGCGATATCGGTGTTGACCGAACCCGAGCACTTCGGGGGATCGACCGACGCGCTGGAACGGGTCCGGGCGGCGGTCGACGTCCCCGTCCTGCGCAAGGACTTTATCGTACAGGAGTCCCAACTCGACCTCGTGGCGTCGGATCTGGTCCTGTTGATCGCGCGGTTCGTGGACGACCTCCCCGGTCTCGTCGCGGCGGCCGAGGCGCGGGGCTTCCAGCCGCTGGTCGAGGTGCACACCCGGCCGGAACTCGACCGGGCGCTCGCGGCGGGGGCGGAGCTGATCGGCGTCAACAACCGCGATCTGGCGCGACTGGAGGTCGATCTCGGCACCTTCGAGTCGCTCGCACCGGCCGTTCCGGACGACGTGACGCTGCTCGCGGAGAGCGGGATCGGCTCGACCGCGGACGTCAGGCGGATGCGGGAGGCGGGCGCCGACGCCCTGCTGATCGGCAGCGCGATCATGGATGGCGACGTGACCGACAACGTGCGACGATTTACCACAGCATGAGTTCTCACACAGGCAAGTTCGGCGAGTACGGCGGACAGTACGTTCCGGAGGCGTTGATGCCGGCAATCGAGGAGCTAGAGGACGCCTACGAGCGGTACGTACTGGCAAACGAGGACGGCTTCGTGGACGACTTCCGGGAGCGACTGGCGGATTTCGGCGGGCGGCCGACGCCCCTCCAGCACGCGGAGCGGCTCTCGGATCGGTACGACCGAGACGTCTACCTCAAACGGGAGGACCTCCTCCACGGCGGTGCGCACAAGCTCAACAACGCGCTCGGGCAGGTCCTGCTGGCGAAGTACATGGGAAAGGAGCGCATCATCGCGGAGACGGGCGCCGGCCAGCACGGCACCGCGACGGCGATGGCGTGTGCCCACCTCGGGATGCCCTGCGAGGTGTACATGGGTCGGCGGGACATCAACCGCCAGCGCCCCAACGTCTTCCGGATGCGCCTCAACGGCGCCGAGGTGAATCCGGTGACGGTCGGGCGCGGCACGCTGAAGGAGGCCATCAGCGAGACGATGCGCGACTGGGCGACGAACGTCGAGGACACCCACTACGTCATCGGATCGGTCGTCGGTCCCCACCCGTTCCCGGCGATGGTCCGTGACTTCCAGCGCGTCATCTCCGAGGAGGCCCGCGAGCAGATCCGGGAGCACGCGGGGCGGCTCCCCGACTCGGTGGTGACGTGTGCCGGCGGCGGGTCGAACACGATGGGCGTCTTCGCGGAGTTCGTCGACGACGAGGACGTCGACCTCTACGCGGTGGAGGCCGGCGGGAGCAGTCTGGAGGTAAATGAGGCGGAGGGCGTCGCCCCCAACTCCGCGACGCTGTCGACGGGGACCGAGGGCGTCCTCCACGGCTCGCGGACGCGCGTCCTCCAGGACCGCGACGGGCAGATCATGGAGTCCCACAGCGTCTCCGCGGGTCTCGACTACGCGGGCGTCGGTCCCGAACTCGCGGACCTCGTCGACCGCGGACGCGTGACGCCCGTCACCGTCGACGACGACGGCGCCCTCGAAGGGTTCCACCGCCTCTCGCAGCTGGAGGGCGTCATCCCCGCGCTCGAATCCGCCCACGCCGTCGCCTACGTCGAGGAGGAGTACGAGAACCTCGGCGACGTGATCCTGCTCAACGTCTCGGGTCGCGGCGACAAGGACCTCGAAACCGTACTGGAGGAGACCCACGGCCGCGACATCGAGGGTGCGCCGGATATCGACACTTTCGGGGAGACGGGGGGGTTCCAGTGAGCCGCATCTCGGAGGCCTTCGCCGACGGCCCGGCCTTCGTCCCCTACCTCGCCGCGGGCGATCCGAGCTACGAGGCGTCGCTGTCGTACGTCGAGGCGCTGGAGCGGGGCGGTGCGGACGTCATCGAACTCGGTCTCCCCTTCTCCGAACCCATCGCCGAGGGACCGACCATCCAGAGCGCCATCGTCCGCGCGCTGGAGGGGGGGATGACGCCGACGCGCTTTTTCGAGTTCGTCGAGGATCTCGACGTCGAGGTCCCGCTGGTCTGTATGACCTACTACAACCTGATCTACCAGTTCGGCGAGGGCGAGGACCGCGGACCGGAGGCGTTCGTCCGCCGGGCAGCGGAGGCGGGTATCGACGGCTTCGTCGTGCCCGACCTGCCGGCCGAGGAAGCGGCACCGCTACGGGAGGCGTGTGACGCCTACGACTGCGAACTCGTCTTCATCGTCGCGCCCACCACCAAGGGGGAGCGACTGGAGCGCATCATGTCGCAGGTGTCGGGCTACGTCTACGTACAGGCGCGTCTCGGCACGACCGGCGCGCGGACGGACCTCTCGGACCAGACCGACGAGAGCCTCGAACGGATCGCGGAGTGGGACGTGCCCAAGGCGGTCGGCTTCGGGATCTCGTCGGGCGAGCACGCTCAGCGAGTGATCGAAGCGGGCGCCGACGGCGTCATCGTCGGCTCCGCGCTGGTCGACATCGTCGAACAGGGGGTCGAACGCGGCGACCCGCCGGTGACGGTAGCCAGCCGGCTGGAGGCGAAGGCGCGCGAACTCAAGGAGGGGGCGCTCCGGGGTGCGAACGACCGGCCGCATCCGGAACGTACATAAGCGCCACTGGTACAGGGTAACACATGAATACGGGAACACGCGCACGTCTCCGGCGCATCTCCACAGACGACCGCTACCTGATCGTCCCAATGGACCACGGCGTCACGATGGGACCGGTGAAGGGGCTGGTCGACATCGAATCCACCATCGACGCGGTCACCGACGGCGGCGCCGACGCCGTGCTCACGCAGAAAGGCGTCGCGCCGCGCGTCCACGACAACAAGAACGGCGCGGGCTACATCGTCCACCTCAACGGGTCGACGAACATCGGTCCCGACGAGGACGACAAGCGCCAGACGGGGACGGTCGAGGCGGCGCTCCGGGCCGGCGCCGACGCCGTCTCCTTCCACATCAACGTCGGCTCGGAGTACGAACCGCAACAGATGACCCACCTCGCCGAGGTGACCCAGCGGGCGGAGGAACTCGGCGTCCCGACGCTGGCGATGGCCTACGCCCGCGGTCCCGACATCGACGAGGACGACCCCGAGGCTCTCGGCCACGCCGTCCGCCTCGCCGAGGAACTCGGCGCGGACGTGGTCAAGACGGGCTACAGCGGCGACGGCGACAGCTTCGCGCCCGTCTGTGCGGGGACGCGTCTGCCCGTCGTCATCGCGGGCGGCAGTCGCGGTACCGACCGCCAGACGGTTCGGATGGTCCGCGGCGCGATGGACGGCGGCGCCGCCGGCGTCTCCATGGGCCGCTCCATCTTCCAGCACGACGACCCCGGCGCCATCACCCGCGCCATCGCCGCCGTCGTCCACGACGACGTCGGCGTCGACGAGGCGCTTCGACGCGGCGGTCTCCTCGAAGCCTGATCCCTTTCCTTTATCCGCCACGTTGAAGCCGTGGCGCTCCGAGGTGCCGGTAATGACACGGAGCGTGTGGTTGAAAGCCGACGGGACGGTCGGCGACTGGGAGACGCGAAAAGAGCGCATCACGGCCGGTCTCGAAGCCGGCGTCGACTGGGTGCTGGTCGACGAGGCCGACGTGGCGCAGGTGCGCGAACTCGGCGACGTGAACGTGGCGGCGTTCCGGACGGACGCGGACCTCGTCGAGGACGCCGAACCCGAGGGCCCGGCGGCGGACGCGTACGTCGTCGGCAAAAACGGCGAGGGAGACGGCACGGTCGACCTGCCGCCGGACTTCTCCGGCTCCGCCGACCTCTCGACGCTCCGGCGCGACGAAGATCAGGTGCAGGGCGCCTACGTCCGCATCTTCAGCGAGGACTACGAGGCCTTCGCGGAGGCCGCCGCGAAAGAGGCCGACTACACCATCGTCGTCGGCGAGGACTGGACGATCATCCCCCTGGAGAACCTCATCGCCCGCATCGGCGAGGAGACGGACCTGATCGCGGGCGTCACGACGGCCGAGGAGGCTCAGACGGCCTTCGAGACGCTCGAAATCGGCACCGACGGCGTCCTGCTGGACTCGGGTGACCCCGACGAGATTCGCGCGACCTGCGAGAGCCGCGACGCCGCGGAGCGCGAGTCCCTCGACCTGCAGTACGCGGAGGTGACGAAGGTGGAACGGACCGGCATGGCCGACCGGGTCTGTGTCGACACCGGCTCCCTCATGGAGCACGACGAGGGGATGCTCGTCGGGTCGATGTCCCGGGGCCTCTTTTTGGTCCACGCGGAGACGGCGGAGTCACCGTACGTCGCCTCCCGCCCCTTCCGGGTGAACGCGGGCGCCGTCCACGCCTACATCCGCTCGCCGGGCGGCGGGACGAAGTACCTCGCCGAACTCCAGAGCGGCGACGAGGTGCAGGTCGTCGACACGGAGGGCGACACCCGCGAGACGGTCGTCGGCCGCGTCAAAATCGAGAAACGACCCATGTTCCGCGTGCAGGCGGAGGTCGAGACCGAGGAGGGCGTCGACCGCATCGAGACGCTCCTCCAGAACGCCGAGACGATCAAGGTCCACACCCGAGAGGGCCGTACGGCGGTGACCGACCTCGCCGCCGGCGACGAGATCCTCGTCTACTACGAGGACGTGGCCCGCCACTTCGGCGAGGCAGTCGAGGAGAGCATCATCGAGAAGTAGCGTGTCCGTCCAGCGTGTTTCGGTACCGACCGAGACGACCGCCGGCGGGGAGACGAACGCCTACCTCGTCGGCGATCCGGCCGGATCGATCCTCGTCGACCCCGCCGCTCGAACCGACGCCCTCGACGCCGCCGTCGCGGAGCGCACGGTCGATCACGTCGTCGTCACGCACGCCCACCCGGACCACGTCGGCGGCGTCGCCGCCTACGCCGCCGAGACGGGCGCGACCGTCCACGCACGCCGTGGACGCGAGGCGCGATTCGAGGCCGCGACCGGCCGTGCCCCGGATCGAACCTTCGTGGAGGGCGACCGGGTCGGCGGTCTGACCGTCCTCGACACGCCCGGTCACGCGCCGGATCACGTCGCCTTCGAGACCGACGACGGCGTCGTCTCGGGCGACCTCGCGTTCGCCTCGGGGAGCGTCGCCGTCGCCGCCCCGGAGGGCGATATGCGGGCCTATCTCGTCGCCCTCCGGCGCCTCCTCGCCCGCGATCCGCCGCGCCTGTATCCGGGGCACGGGCCGGTGATCGACGAGCCGCCGGCGACCCTGCACCGCCTCTACGACCACCGCCGCGCCCGGGAGCGGCGGGTCGAACGCGCCGTCCGCGACGGCGCCGAGTCGGTCGAGACCGTCCTCGCGGTCGCGTACGACCGTGATCTCGCCGGCGTCCGTGATCTCGCCGCGGCGACGGTGCGGGCCCACCTCGACAAACTCGCCGTCGAAGGACGGGTCCGGTTCGATCCCGAGACGGGAGCGGTGGCGCCGCGGTAGGACGCCGACGGCCTTTTCGGCCTCCGCCGCCCAGCGGGCCTATGGAGCCGCTCGAAGCCGAACTCGACCGAGCGCGGGCCCTCGACGTGAGCGACCTCGCCGACGCCGTCGAGTCCATCGGCTTCGAGTGTACGCGCTGTGGCGCCTGCTGTAAAGCGAACGAGGGACCTCGGGGAGACGGCGACGCCAGTGACGGCGACGCCACCGATCCCCACACGGCGACGGTGTTCCCCGACGAAGTACGCGAGTTGCAGGCGACGACGGGGTACGACTGGCGGGACGTGGCGCGGCCGATGCCCTACGGTCTCTCCGAGGGTCCCGACGGGCCGGCAGGCGAGACGTTCGAGTGGGCGCTTCGGACGGACGCCTGCGGCGACTGCACGTTCTACGAGGAAGAGGACGGCGAGGGGCGGTGTACCGTGCACGACGACCGCCCGCTGATCTGTGAGACGTACCCGTTCAGCGTCGCCCTCGGGGGGACGAGTCAGCCGATGGGTGAGGCGGTGGACGAGGCGGGGATGGTCCGCGCTCACGAGTGCGAGGGACTCGGGCGTGACATCTCGCGGGCGGATGCCGAGGAACTGGCGCGGGCGCTGAAAGAGCGGGCGATCCGGGAGTTGGAAGAAGCCATCGGCGTCCGCGACGCGTACACGCCGGTGGAGCGCGAGGCGAGCGAGGTGGTCGTCCACGACTCGGAAGGCCCGAAAACTCCCGACGGAGCGCCCCGCTGACGGCGATACACCTTTAACGATCCCGACACAGGTCGACATGGAGGTTTACACTGTGGAGATCTCAGATAACCTGTTGTGTCTGTTCAACGCGCGGGTGCGGTCGGAGGATGGATCGTACGTGATCGAGGTACCCCAACGCGAGATCGAGACGGGGTCGGTCGATCCCGACGAGACCTATCGAGTCGCCCTCATCTCTCGGGACCGCACGGAGCCGGAGGAGTCGTCCGAGTCCGAGACGCCGACGTCCGAGCCGCAGCCGCCGGTGGAGGTCGGTGAGATCCGGTACGTCGAGATCGAGGATATCGGCAAGCAAGGCGACGGCATCGCACGCGTCGAGCGTGGCTACGTCATCATCGTCCCCGGTGCAGAGATCGGCGAGCGCGTCAAGATCGAGATCACCGAGGTCAAGTCCAACTTCGCGGTCGGCGAGATCATCGACGAGGACTTCTAAACCCGTTCCACCGGCACCGCGGTTCGCTTCCCGGCGCTGCTACGCCCTCTTCTCGGCCGGTCTCGGCTACGGCCGGCTGTCTCGGCTTCGGACGGTGAGCGACGCCGACGTCCCGTAGACCAGTTAGTCGGCCGGACCGACGGCGCCGACGGCGGCGAACCGCGACAGGTCGGTCTCGACGTCCACCTCGCTCAACGAGGCGTACGGCCGATCCACGACGATGTCGCCCGCCGTCGACCGTCCCACGCCCGGGAGCGCGGTGAGTTCGTCCATCGACGCCGCGTTCAGGTCCAGCGGGTGCGGGACGCCCGTCACCGAGCGGTAGCCGTGGTCCACCACTGCCACGTCCGTCGTCGTCCCCAGTTCGCGCTCGCCGGGCACGGCGACGAGCAGGGGGTAGGTCCCTAGCTGCCGGCCGAACGTCTTGCCGCCCTCGTGGTACTCCATGTGGACGTCGGGGAGGACCGTCCCCGGCGGAACGACCCGACGGAGCATCGGCCGGTCGATCTCCTCGCGCACCTCGCGCTTGTAGCGTTTGAACTGCTTCTTGTGGTCGCGGGCGATGTCGGCGCCGGTGTCGCTCATCTCCGTCCCCGCGAAGGCCATCACCTGCCGGATGTTGATGCGCCGGAGCATCAGCCCCTCATCGTACACGTCCTGCAGGAAGCGCTTGTTGTGTTCGAACGTCTCCTCGCGCTCGCCCGCCAGCCCGTGGACGAGGTTGATGCCGGGGAGGAGCTTCGGGAGGCGATTCGCGGCGCCGTCGCCCGTCGTCGGGGCGTCCGCGGGGTCGTCGCCCGGACGCCACCCCGCCACCTCGTTGACGACACGCACCGCCTCCAGACACTCTTCGGCCGTGACGAGCAGGTTGTTCTCCTCCTGGACCACCGGATCGGCTGATTCGAGACCGAAGGCGGCGGTGTCGCCCGCGGTGTTGTGCTCGGCGATGATCCGGATGGCTTCCCGGGAGCGCTCCGGATAGTCGACGATGGTGACGGGGTTCATGTTGTCGAGGTGGAGCGTTTCGAGGTCCGGCGCCACCTCGCGGATGCCAGCGTACAGGCGCCGGAGGGCGTCGGGGTTCGGCGCCTCGCCGTCGCCGCCGAACGCGAGGATGTCGGCTTGGCGACCCAGGCGGAAGTGCCGGACGCCCCGGTCGTAGAGCGCCTCGACCTCGCGGACGACCGACTCGGCCGAGCGGAATCCGGGATCGCCGTACAGCGGTTCGGTACAGAAGGAACACCGGTACGCACAGCCCCGGGACGTTTCGAGCTCGGCGATCAGGTAGTCGGGGTGGTTCGGGTGGTCCTCGACGACGAAGGCCCCTTTCGTGGCCCAGCGGTCGAGGTCCGCGTTGTCACGCATCCGGTCGCCGAAGCCCTCCAGTCCGTTCGAGACGAGATCGTGGGCCGCCGCCTCCACGTCGCCCTTGGCGACGAAGTCGTAGTCGAGGTCCTTGCGCTCCATGTCCTGTGCGCCGGCGTTCTCCTCGCCGACGCCGAAGCGGACGGGACCGCCCATCAGCGTCACCCCGTCGGCGGCCCACGCGAGTTCCCGGACTTCGTCCGGCTCGGCGGGCGTGCCGCCCACGTACTTCCCCGGGACGGTCATCCCGCCGAGGTAGATCAGGAGGTCGGCGTCGGCCACGTCGCGCCACTTAGATCGGTCGTCGCGGAGTTCGTCGATGGTGTGGTAGGTGATCCCCGACGGCGACACGCCGGCGTCGACCAGCGCGCCCGCGGTGAAGCGGGGATACGTCGAGACGTACGGCGGGACCCCGAAGTGTGCGGGTTCGTCGACGTAGCCGTCGACGACGGTGACCGTGAGCGTGGCGGGGTCGGTCATAGGGTTCGGTTGGGGGTCGACGCGTAAAACCGTGTTCGTGTGGGTTCAGGCTCCGTCCTACGGAGGTGCGGGGTGGACTCGCCGTAGACGCCCCGAGCGGTCACCTCCCCCAAAGGCACAAGTCGACCAAATCCTACGTGCGGGTGTGCCAGAGCCACTCCCCACTCCGCCCGAGGCCGGACTCCTGAACGCCGTCAGGTTCGGCCGGGACACCGTCCGGTTCCTGGAGGGTGTACAGGCGCGGTATCCGGACGGCGTGGCCGTCCCTATCCCGGGACGCGCCCCGTTGGTCGTGCTGACGAACCCCGACCTCGTTCACGAGGCGCTCGCCCGTCCCGAGACGTTCCGGCGCGTCCCCGCACAGGAATCCGCCGCGCTCATCGCCGAACACGGTCTCGTCCAGAGCGAGGGCGACCTCTGGAGACAGCAGCGGTCGATTATGAATCCCGCGTTCGATAGCCGACAGGTGCGGGCCTACACGAACGACGTCGGGCGACGCGTCGAGCGCCTCGCCGAACGGTGGGCCGAACGTGGTGCCTTCGAGACGAACCTCCACCGCGAGATGACGCGACTGACCGTCCGCGTCGCCTCCACCGTCCTGCTGGGCGAGGACCTCGGTGCCGACCGCGCCGAGCAGTTCCACGAGTGGATGCAGACAGCCGGATCGGAGTTCGAATTCGGTCTCGGGAGCGTCACCCCGGACTGGCTCCCGACCCGCATCTCACCCGAGTTCCACGAGGCCGCCGCGGGCATCCGCGGCCTGAGCGAGGACATCATCGAGCGTCGCCGGCGACTGATCGCCGAGGGCGAGGAGGACCGGAACATGCTGACGATGCTCATCCGGGCCGAGGACGACCCGGACGTCGACTACCCGGCCGATCAGATCCGCGACGAGGTGTCGACGTTCCTCATCGCCGGTCACGAGACGACGGCGCTGAGTCTCACCTACACGACGGCGCTCCTGTCGTGGCATCCCGAGGTCCGCCGGCGCGTGCGCGAGGAGGCCGAAACCGTCCTCGGTTCGGGACCGCCGACCCACGACGCCGTTCGGGAGTTGACGTACACCCAGCGAGCGTACCGGGAGGCGTTGCGACTCTACCCGCCCGCGTGGGCGGTGTTCCGGCGGGCAGACCGGAAAGCACGCCTCGGCGAGTACCGCGTCGACGGGGGGGCCGCGATCATCATGCCCCAGTGGTCGATTCACCGCTCGGATCGCTACTTCGACGACCCCGAGACGTTCGACCCGGACCGCTGGGAGCGGCGCGACCCGAACGACGTGCCGGCGTACTTCCCGTTCTCGACCGGTCCGCACGCCTGTGTCGGTAGAGGGTTCGCCCTCTCGGGGGCGACGCTCACGCTCGCCCGGCTGGCGCGGGATTTCGACGTCGAAGTCCCCGAGGACGCCCTCGACGACCTGCGCGTCACGCCGACGCTCCGCCCCGCAGGGGGCGTCTCGGCGGCAGTCCGCCCGATTGACTGACTCCGAGCCGCCGGCTCCACGTCACTTATGCCGGTCGCGGCACTATCTCTCGGCATGCCCGCGACGAAGGAACTCAAGTGTACGAGTCCCGACTGCGAACTCGACATGTTCGAGAACCACTACACCGCACATCATTCGTGAGCACGGCGTACGTACGGTATTCGCGGCGATATTCGGCGGTTGGGGTATTCGGTTTCTAGCTTGCTAAGACAAAAATGGAGGAGATAGGATCTAGTTCGCTGCTTCGTCTACCGCTAAGACCATCATCACGCAGATGTTCTTCACTAGCTCCTCCTCATCAGCGATTATTTGTCCTTCAACTCTCTGAACTGGAATATCTTCAGCAACTACCCAGTCGTCGATAGCCTCCTGAACAGCATACACCAGTTCTCCCCCCACGTTAATCGAATTCGATACCTGTCTCTCAGTGGTCTCTGAATCTTCGGTCATAAATTGAGAAAGGGAGGGGTTACTCGTCGTCCCCGGCTTCCAGCACTTCTTCCCTGTACTCTTCGAGGTCCTCTTCCGAGAGTTCCATCCACTCCATCAGTGGAATAGTGTCACCCTCGAAGAGGTGCTTTGCGACGTGAGGGACCATCTCTGCGAAGAACTCATCTATGTCGTTGATTCCCTCACGGAGTTGTCCTCCTCGCGAGCAGAGCCGGTATGCAGCCCTCTGGCTTTCCTCTGAAGAGTCGAATTCCACATACGTTTTCGAGCCGTCACTACTGTCCTCGTTGCTTAGGTGCTTGCTAGCTCCCATAGTTGGAATTCTGCCTGCTTCGAGATTTTGAATTCTCGAAGCAGAAGCGCTCTCGCGCCGATTTATTGTAAATATCTTGCTAAATCATCAGAGACAAAAGCGACGAAGTGAAATTTTTTGCAAAAATAAAAAGCGCGTCAGAAAACAAAAAGAGCGCTCTTTACCGGTCCCTCCGGTGGGAGGACTGCTATCTTTTCAGATTCTGTGGTTCAAAATTTGTCAACCTAGCCCAGTCTCTCTCCCTTGAGATTCAATAAATTCTTGTGCTTCTTCATAACTTGTTAGTGAGAGCCGACCATGTGGATCTGTTCCTATTGGAATCCGCTCACTATTCGAATTTTTTTTGATTATCTCCTTCACTTGATTTTGTTGATGCGACGGGAACCAATTAGAAATAGTATCTAGTTGCTTTTTATTTTCACCTATAACTCTTTTCCTCGTCATCTTATACACTATCTTGGACGCTAATTTCCTAGATTCTTCATTCTCAAAGGGATTAGAGGCACTCATGGTGCCTAACTATAGCTGGTGAATTCAGATATAATTGTCTCTCAATGGTTCTCAAACGACATCACTGTTTTTTCTCAGACACACTCTCTATCAAGAACAGATTTAACTAAATCTCTATCAAAGGTCATTTCAAGAATTAGAATCGCCATGACATTTAACGAAGATATCGCTGATCTTGACTCTGAGAACCACAGTCTCGCTTATGCAGAAGGTACGCCTTTAACATGGGTTTTTGGAAATCATCCCAAGACAAAACTAATAGCCGCCTTACTCAGTGAAATTGATCGTGATATAAATCCCAGTGACATGGCGGATTTGGCAGGAGTGAGTCGAAGTGCTGTTTATGACCACTTAGATGATCTCATAGCCTGTGGTCTTGTGGAGGAAACAAGAACTGTTGGACCGAGTCAAATGTATCAACTCAATACTGACTCGCCGATAGCACAGGCGTTTATTGATCTTGAAGCCCATATTTTAGAGATGTATTTTGAAGAACAAACCGAATAGAACCCTATCTATCGCAGGTCTGTTTATTTTAGAGTCGTCTTGGGATGTGTAAATATATCAAAATACCGAAGACGATTATAAGAACAGTGTTCAGAGTTATTATCGCGAGCGTCGGTTTTGTTGAAGCTAACGTCGCAATTGATGCTATAGACACAAGCAGTGCTGAGAAAGTACTAATGATGATTTGAATAACCCTCATCCTCTGTATATTGTTATTCTGCTCCGTGCCCTGTGAGCGAGATCCCATCATGCCACCTGATGTGAGCTATATCTTGTGTAACAATAAGTGTATTTTTTATTATACTTTGAGCAACGGTTCATAGCTCTGCTCCAGACACTGTTGTAGTTTACTAGCGACACTGGAGTTTGTATAGAACGAAACTGTCTGATGTAATACCTACCTCAGGAATATACTGGCCTACTTTTGTTTGAGAAGACACGATGGCCAATTAGATTCATTAGAATAATCTGGTAATAAGAGTACTTTTTGAATTGATTCCTGGCTCTCCTGTCAATTCTTCAATTTAGATTGCTACTATTGGCAAAAATTTACGTATATTGGTTCCGAATGCATTATACACCGATCATGTCTAATATCACACACCGCTTAGGAGAGTCTATCCAAGTTGCAGTAAATGAAATGACCGGCGCAACGGCTAGTAGAACAGGCCCCTTCATCACTGGATACCTCTCTTTGGAAGGCCCTGAGTACCCAAACGAACTCTTCCGGCAGTACAATTCCATGCTGGCCCGTGTGGATTCAGACCTGACCGTCTCTAATGACGAGCACATCAGGAAGCAGGTGTGGTTCCTCAAAGAGGTCGGAGTGCTGGAAGAGGTAACTGCTGAAGTGCTGGCACTCGATCCCGATACGGAGCGTGACGAGTTCGATAAGCGATTCTACGATATCTCCCACGGGGTGGATATGGGTTGGCTAGAGGAAGATGTACAGAGCATCGCTCTCGCATTAGCGGGTAGGGAAGGCAGTAGTGGATTATTCAACACTATCGGCCAACCTGAGCCAGCCGATATTCCCGAAAGGATTCTGAATCCACAGCGAGTGTACTACCAAGAGAACAATCCTGATTCGGCTTACCTGGAGGGATAGCATGAGGTATTCTGAGTACAAGCAGAAGGCTGAACAGCGGTACGCTGAGGCAACGCTACAGGATAGGAAGTCTTGCCTGCGGCTATTCGATGTGTACTTAGCCGGTGCCCACACAGATGGGCTGACCGGGCAAGAGGCAGTGGAGCACTTTCGAGATCTGAAGAGAACCGCCCGTGGGAGTTACCAATTCTCGGAGTACGAACCCGAGTCGTTTGAGCAGGTAACGGAGTTCATTAGCCTCCTGTTCTCTCTCGATGATAGCCGTGAGATGATCCGGCACTACTTCGACTCGATTCAGTCCTACTGCGACGAGATGAACCTGCAGTGGTTCGATGGACGAGACTTTCGGAAGTTCCGAGATCGTCGATTCAAGAATGCCGGTAGCGAAAGGGTGTACGGACTGGCTGCTGACGAGAGGAACGTATACCGACTCGGTGAGGTAGAGACGATATTAGAGAACGCCGAATCTCCCTACAGAGAGTTCTTTGCTCTTCAGTATCTCCATTGCCGTCGCCCTGGTGAAGTACTGCTACTCGAGGCCTCCGACGTAAGATTAGAAGACGATCTCATGTGGTATCACATCTTGAAGCAGCAACGTGGGGAAGACAATCGGGAGTACGTGCAACTCCGAGACGATAGAGAGCGTGAGTTGTTGAAAGAGCTCACCCACGGTGGTGATGGCAAGTTGTTTGATATCACTCTTAACGAGATTCGTGAGGAACTCCGTGGAGTGCAGCAGGAGCAATCTCTTCTACAACTCAAACTCAAGGACTTCCGCCATACCCGAGTCTCCCACCTGAAAGCCGCTGGATGGTCTGATGTGCAGATTCGAGATGTCTACACGAAACATAAGCATCTGAGCACTCTGCAAGACAAGTACATGAGCTACGTACCCGAGGAGATCTCCGAACAGGACATCTGGAACGTACTTCCTCGGAGTTCAGTTGACGAATCTGAGCAAATACCCGACGCTGATGCTATAGAAAGAGTAGTCAACAGGTATGGCCTGTGAACTGCGACGTAGAGCTAGTATCTCCCCATATCGGCCAAACGGTAGTGATTGGAACAATCGGCTCTAAGCAGTAGCAGGCAGTGTGCCCTGTGAATTCGACGTAAATTCTCCAGAATTACGGGGGTGAATTGCTGTTATACTCCGGGAGCAACTGCTGCATATCCCGTTTCCGGCACGCAAACCGTGGGGAAGGACTCCTGAGAACACTAATTAACTATGCCATAGTGAACCAAACTAAACCGTGGAACAGAGTAATGAGAATATCCACGTTGGAGCCGACGCTGTCGCAGTTGAGTCTATAGTCCTTGGTCTTTTCTCGCTTGTAATCACTGTACTCCGTTTCGATTGGGAGTATTTCTGGATATTCTATCTCAGCCTTGTGATTGTTTTCTTACTGATGCTGCATCGTGTCGTAGCTGCAATTGCTGATGATCCTAATATTGGTGCACTAAGAACATCGCTTAAATTGAGCCCAATATTGTTACAAATCCCGCTTCTTGGAGTACTCCTCTCCCTTAGTCAATCTGCTAGCATGTACGCCAACAATTATTCTCCGATCCTCATATTCATCAGTTTAGCCGTCGCTCTTCCCGTGTCTTCCGCTTTAGTTGATGAGCTTCTTCTTGGAGAATACGTAGATACTTGGGTAGATATCATTTATCAGCAGACAACCGATGGCCCTGCTGGACAAGTAATCCGAAGCGCAGCTGATTTTGGTCAGCGACAGATTGATGCCTTCAAGAGTGGAGAAAAAGCGCCTTCTATTCAAGATGATCTGAAAGCGATATTCCTCGGAATTGTGTCACTCGCTCTTTTGTCCGTGGTTACTCTTCCTGTCTGGCTAGTCCTTTCCAATTTCATAGGGAATACGGGTGTAGCAATACTGTTGGTCATCTCTCTCCTTTTGCTCAGGGATATAACGCGATACGTGTATATCAACTACGGTGCAGCGCAGTCATTTGGAGATCTGAAGATTCCGCTGAGATGGGGATTTATACTGACCATTCTCAAAGGACTTCTCGTATTTGACGCACTGGGACTGGATCTGGCGACTATCCTTTGATCCGCTCTGTCGAGGTAGTACAGAGGGGTGAATTTTACTACGCTTGATGACAATATTCGATCATGCCTAAATATATCGTGATAGTTGAAGAAAAGAGGAGTGGAGACACTGTAGAATATACTGTGGAAGCGGATACCGAGCAGGAAGCAAAAAGAAAGGCAAAAGACATTTCCCGCGGACTTGGCGCTCCTTTCTCCGCTCAAGCAGAGGTTGAGGCAAGACTCCAGTGAATCAATTTTGCATTCTAAGTTCTCTCGACTGAGGGAGTGTAAAGTCACAATAGCAGTTATCGGCGTCGTTAGCGTTGCCTACGTAGTTGAGCTTGCACTAGTACAGAGCATCGCACCGACTGCCGGTCACGAATTTCTCAGCACGAAACTCATCAATCGCGAGTATCTTGCATGGATTCTATCTCCAGTTCTTCACTCCAGCCATTCACACATTCTCTGGAACATAGCTCTATTCACTCCTTTTGCGCTCCTCACCGAGCAACGGGGATATTCCAGTGTATTCCTCTTCTATCTCATCGTAGTTGCCTACACCGGGGTAGCAACTAACCAGGTTGCTTCTGGGGGCTGGGCTGTTGGTATCAGTTCGTTATCCTACTCTTTGCAGGCGCGGGAGATAGTATATAGAGGAGATCAGCTTCGTCAGAATTTGGGGATTGCGCATGCAGTAGTTCTCGTCATAGCCGTGCTCTTAGTCACAAAGGGAGTTCTCCAGGCATTCGGTTATCTTCCCTCCCAGCAAGGGACTGCACATACTGCTCACTTTATCGGTGTTTTACTTGGTGTCGTCTGGCAGTTATTTGGACTTGATGAGCTCGTCACTTCTTGAATTCACTTAGATAAGCTCCGAAGACTTCGTCGAATCTCTCCCCTTGCTCAATAAGCCACGTCAGGTACTCATCCCACTCCTCACGAGTTGTACTGATATCCCCCTCTCGCTGGAGAACTATAGCATCGTAGTCCTCATTCCGAGACCAACTGAGGGGCTCGCCAATCTCTGCTTCAATCACATTTCTATGCTCTCTCAGATGACCGAAGATCTCGTCTCGGTCATCTCTACTACTCCAGATGTGGAGCTTCACCTGCAAGTATCCTCGATTAGTATCTGAAGAGAAGGTGTAGTTGCTTCCGTCTGGGAGATTCCGTTTCTGAGAAAGAAAGTTTCCGTGGACCTCCTCTGAGTCAAAATACAGCGGAGTTTCCTCACGCTGAGATACTCGTTTCTCAAACTCCCTCCAGAAGTCTCGATACACTTTCGGAGTGTCTGAATCGCTCATACTGTTATTTGAAACACAAAAGGAATAGGCGTACTGGAGAAGAAGGCGATATCTGTTCGGTTTGCTCTGTTGAACACCCTCAGAAGGTGATAATTTGTTGAGATTGTGCTGAATATAGAGCGCGAGTCTTGTACGAGTGACTGGTCTGATTAATGCCTGGCATTTAAATTCCTAATTGAGTAACCTTTGTATCAAGCGCACGCAGAATAATTTGTTATGAGTGCTCCGAACCGATCTCTCCTATCCAGGGTGCGCGAGCGAGACACGCAACTAGCCTTCGTTCAGTTGCTTCAGACTTCACCAGCCTTCCGTGATTGGGTAATCGGCCAACTTGCCCCTGAGATACAGCAGGCTGAGTTTCTCAGTGTCAGCCATTCGGTTGTAGACTATTTTGGAGAGACCGATATTGAAATCCGATTGCGGGATGAGGCTGGAGGCGATCATTTCATTCTGGTTGAGTGCAAAATTGATGCGTCATTCTTGCCCGATCAGATCGAACGGTATCACAAGCGCGGAGACAAGTACTGCGAGAAAGGATTCTGTGAGGATTTTTCCGTCGGGCTTCTGGCCCCAGAGGAATACGTCAGTGACACTGATTCGTTTGATGGTGTGATTACATTTGAGCAGATCCTCCAGCAACTAGACGGCCTCTCTCATGACGGCAGTCCCTTTTTCAGCACTCTCTTTAAGAAGGCCAGCGCGAAGGAGGCCGGAACAGAGAAAGGATCGGTGATAGATCGTATCGACTCTCATCTTCAGGAACGGATCGATGAGTTCTCCCAACTTGGCGAGGGTGAACAGGTAGCAAATCTCATTGACATGGATAGCACTGAGAATAGAGTGCGGGTTTACTCGAATCATCCTGACCATCCCGACGACATTCGGTATGAGACGCGATTTTATCCAGATGAAGGGACGCTCGTCTGCGGCATCGGTGTGTTCAGCGCACCGGATGAGCTTCACGGGCGCGTCTACGATGTCTTAGCTGAGCATTTCGAACAGTTAGATCTAGAGGAGGCACAGACCGAACTCAGCAACCGCCGCCTCAAATCACAAGGGCTCGTGAAAAAGACAATCCCGGTTCCAGCTGATCCAGACGAAATCACAGAAATACAGGTGTCTGAGGCCGCAACAGCAGTGATTGAACTTATCAACCACTATCATCCGGAGATTGTCGAAGAGTTCCGCTGATGGGTTGTGACCTCATCCAGGTCATGTTTTCATTAACTGCATATGTAAAAGAACTGTTGAGTTATATCCGCTCCTTGTACCACGCTTTCTTTTCTCCTATGTACAGCCCCTCAGTTGGAATCTCGATAGAGACCTCCGTATCTTGGATAAGCGGTAGCAGTTCCCCGTAGTAGTCTTTCCCTGCATGGAGAACTAACGTAATGTCCTCGCTGAGCAGTCCTTCGTCTTCCAATTGTTCGGCTACCTTCTCAGCCCATTCTCTTTTCCTCGCCTTCCTTGCTCCACTCAGTGTCTCATCGTATGGCTCGATGGGATCTCCGTCAGGGTTGAGCAGTCCATGCTTCGCAGATAGAATCCACCAGTCGTCGTGATGCTGCTCGGTGTAAATCCTCATTTTCTGGAAGTAGTCAGAGGTGTAGAGCTCCTTCGGAGTGGCTGGCTCGTCTCTCTTGCTTTTGACGCAGCTTACGAGACCAATTTCTTTGCTCATACTTCGTCCTCTCCGGGAAAGCATTTAGTTTCAATCCTGAGTCACTATTCCTGTGAATTCTGAAAGAGTCGAACAGGTGGCCGAGGCTATCTCTTCTCTTGGCTACCAAGGCATAGTCAAGTTCGACGAGGAAGAGCCGGAGTACAAGACATTCTCTACGTTCAGCTCCGAACTTGGTGATGAGCCTCACCGCTCTCTACTGGGTATCTGTGCAGGTACAGCGGACTATCAGCTCGCGGGAGATGCCCAATTGTTCTGGAATGAATTAGAGCAAGTAGCGCTCTCCCACGGCCAACTCAACTCCACGAAGGATGTCAAGCAAATTCTGGGGGATTTCATGGAAGCGGATGTGAATGCTCGCCTCAATCAGCAGAAGCGAACCCGACTCGTCAAGCTATTCGATAACGGCTTTGGCTCCTGGTTTATCGAGAACTACGGAGAGGCTGAACCCTTGGCCGTGTGGGAGAGCTTAGCTGACGCTCTAGACAATCCGATGAAGCGCAAGACCATCGTCTTCGCAATGAAGGTATACGATATCATCCACCTCATAGAGAATGGAACCTATCTCGACTTTCCTCAAGATATTCCGATCCCCTGCGATCTACAGGTTGAGAGAGTCGCTCGCACTTCTGGAATTACCGGCTCGGAAGATGAAGACGAGGTCATGGCTGCTTGGGTAGAGGTAGCTCAGCAGGTAAGCGATAATCTGGGAAGGTCGATCTCCCTACTCCGTATCGACAGCATCGTCTGGCAAAGTGGGCAAATCATCGGAGAGCATGAGCCTGATCGAGAGGCAGCTCGAAACGCGCTCATAGGACATTTCGAGGAAGTTGGTATTGGACACGAGCAGGCTGAGATCTTAGCGAAATCATTCACGGCAGAAATGTAACCACCAGAGTCGACGGAGAACTATACCCTCTGTAGGTTTCCCCCACCAACCTCGGATTGACCGTTGATTGCTCTACTACTCCATATCTTCGCCAACAAATTCACCCACTCACGGCCTATAACGACGATTTAATCGACCTCGTTCATCTAATGCGCGGGATTTCGGCGTTTCCCCATTCACATTATCGGATTCCAGATGTCAGAGTACTATTATTGTGGTCCTCTTGCTAGCAGGTAGCATAAAGTACATCGGCGTTGACTGGGCCTCGAAAGGCTGGGTTGGGGTTATTCTCCGTGATGACGGGTCTTGGGACACTGACCATTTCCCTACTATATGGAGCCTCTGGAAGTGCCATACCGACGCCTCGCGCATCTTCATTGACATTCCAATCGGTCTTCCGACAGACAACAAGAGAGCCTGCGACGTAGAAGCAAAGCAGAAATTGGGGCAGCAGGGTAGGAGCGTCTTCTATACACCACTCCGAGAGGCAGTCTATGAACAGAATCTCGAAGACGCGAAGGAGACGAATGAGAAAGCAGGATACAGCATCCAGAACCAAGCTTGGAGTATCGTTCCCCGGATACGAGAAGTCGACGAGTTTCTGGATATGAATCCTGGTGCGAGGGACAGATTGTTTGAGACACATCCGGAAGTCTGTTTCTACTCGCTGAATGGGGGCGAGACCATGCCACCGAAAAAAACGGAGACGGGTATCCAGCGACGAAGGGCTTTGCTAGCAGATGAATACTCTGAAGCTATAGAGATCTACGAACAAGCCTGTGATCTGTACCTCACCCCAGAGTATGCCTCGTTCTTGAACGCGAAAGACGACATTCTGGATGCACTGGTAGCAGCAGTTACAGCCCGGCGCCAAATGAGTGAAATTGCTCGACTACCTGAGGGAGGAGACCTCCCACGAGATGGGCGTGGTCTTCCGATGCAGATGCTCTATCCAAATGATGTGAACCAGACTCGATTGTCCATACTCGAAAAGGCTCACTCCGAATGAGAACTCAGGCTTCTTTGAAACTCTCGGCAGCTGCTACAATCACCGTGCTGGACACAGATATTCGGCAGGTAGTAGCATCATATGTTGTATTATTGTTCTACTTCATGTTGATTGTCCAATTTATATTTGAGTAGGAGTCGTCAATGGATTCGAAGAACTCTTCGACATCGTTCTTGACTTTTGCGTGAGAAATAGGTTTTCTCACATAGGCTTCATGGATTCTATCTGTCTCTATCACAGGGCGAATCTCAATGTCGTGATCTTCGTCAGGGGTTTCATAATATCGAGCAATGATTGCACCATCTGGACCCTCAATAATCGCTTTCAGCGTTTCCATGAATCGTAGATATATCCACTCCCAATTAAATTCTAACACCGGAATATTCCAGATTGTAATCTCTTTCTGAGAAATTAAGCGCAAATTATGCGCTATATAAGAGTAAGAACTTGGAAGCTCTGAGATAATATGTCAGCGGGCAAAATTTTAGTTAAGAAAGCAAATAGTAGCCCGAAAGCCGTACTTACCGGAACTCTCAACTCTACTGAATCCTCTCTGTAGCTTCTGGGTTCGTCACTTCATCCCCTACTTCCGAGGCGGTTAGTGCCAAAGACATAGAAATTAAGATGGCGATCTAATCGTTCCCCCCCAAGATAGCAAGCCATACTGAATATACTCTTGGTCCCCTAGTCTTATTGGGATAGAATATATTGTTTGATCTATGCGACCTAATGTAGATATCCCGTGGTCAATTCACGGGCAGATCAAGCAGTACGCGCAAGCAAATGAGATCACGATTGAAGAAGGGTATATTGAAGCCCTGAAGACAGGCACCGATCAGTTAGCTATCCCTGACGAGTCTGCTAGAACTACTCTGAGCAGAGAGGATGACTGGCTGCCATTCGGACCTTGGAAAATCACTTCTCAGGGAGACGAATCTCCGGATATAAACGATGTTACTACCTGCCTCTCTCACTTCTATACCCCTGAACAGCCGGTCAAAATCAGTACTCGACGGAGAGATATCTCCGTAGGTGAATTGGAGTCGATGCTTGCGACATTACAAGCTCGCACTCGCATTTCTGACGATTGGTTCACTATCCATCAGTTGGGCGGAGCATGGGTGGGGCGCGGGTTGACTAACTTTGCACACGGTATTTCTACAGTTGAGGATCTATTTGCTCAGGCAGACTTCCCACTATACAAGCAGGGAAGCGCTGTCTATATTGCTAACCTTCCTCGTGAGAGCGAATACCTGTTCTTGCGAATGAACTTGTCTCGACGTGGGGGTCGAATATCGAACTTCCAACTGACGTTCCTCTTAGACGGCTACCCGGTGGGTGGTAGAGAGTACTACAAGATTGCACAACGCTTGGGATTCTCTGAGTTGTTCAATGCTAAAGAACACCACCTACCAACGCTACGCGCAGGTCTTGAAGGACCTCTCGAAGTTGAGGTAGTTGAAAGGATCACTAAAGGGAGCGATACCCAAGATGATCCGTCTGTCTCTGGACTTATTATAGAGAACCCATTCCAAAATGGAACCAACTGGGCGACTGAACTAAGTTGGGACGATATTCCAGATGGCTTCTATCAGAACGAGGCGGAGGCGCACACTGACGTACTCTCAAACTACGACCACCTTTACTGCGAACTGAATACCCACCATCGCTTGAATGACGACGCGAACTACCGAATGAGGGCTCTTTCAGCTACGTATCTCTCCGGGCTGTTAGAGCGCAACCACATATGGAACATCTCGGCGTCTGTTGATTGGTGATCTAAGCAAGACGGTGAACTGAATCACTACCTTTTAGAAGTCAAATTCTGGCACGTCTCGCCCCATGGGATCGGTGTTGGACTCACTACTATTCGATCTCGACCGCGTCGATGGCTCCGTGCTTTCGGCAGATTCGATGTTCCGGGCTGTCGGGGTATCCTTCTCCAAAATAGTCTCAAAGGATGTTTAGTAGACAGGCGCCAAGTGACACCTCTAATTCAAGCTTTCAATTTCTTTGCTAACTCTTCAATACGCTGTTCCTCGACCGTTCCCGTCTGAGAAAGAGCCTCAAGCAATTCTTGGCTGCTGCTGTGAATATGGGTATTACTGTTACTATTGATCAAATTCTCTAGGCGAGTGAATACCTGCTCTTCCTGCCCGTATAGGTTACCGAGCTTGGATATTTTCTCAATGAGGGTTGCAACTTGTCTATCGTTCAGATTGCTCCCTTTAAAATTATTTGAGAGCCTTTCAACTACTTTCTCGCCGTCCTCTTTGTCGACTGCGCCTTCCTCGGAAAGATCACCAAACACGTCAACTAACGGGAATAGCTGGTTGTGCTGGATATTTCCACCGAGCTCCGCGAGAATCTGTTCACGTATATTTCTTGCCAATATCGTCTTGCGCTCATCCTCGAATCTCTCCTCAAACTCGGTGTAAAGCTGTTTGAACGCCTGATGATGCTGACGATCCTCTGAAAGGAGAGAGCTAAGGCGCGTGATCATATCCTCTTTTTCGGCCCTCTCCAGCAAATCATAGACCGCAAATTCAGCCCGCAAATATGTCTTCTTCTGATTCACATTATTTGTCCGCTTAAGTTGCGTTCGACACCGCTCTAAGACAGTCTCTCGAACAGGCCCAAATCGACTAGGATACTCAGCCAAAATCTCAGCAGCTAACAAGTTCTTTTCACTGTCATTCTTTTCGGAGAGCGATTCCACCAACTCATGCAACCGCTGGTCATGCTCCTCAGGGATAACCGGGATTAGAGTACCCTTTATGAAGTCATTATTTCCGATTCTATCAGGAATTTGGCTACAAATACTGTCAACAGCATCTGCATCGCTAAAGATCGGAACATCGGATTCTTCGACTTGATTAACGATCTGCCGAATACTGCCCTCACTCCAACTACTGAAGAACCCCGCGACCCACTCCTTGCAATCCTCCTTCTTTTCAGCACTATAGGAGTCGTAGAACTGGAGGGCAACCTGTACCAATTTATGTAATTGCCCGTTCCTTGACGACACCCTATTTCGGAGAGTATCAAAGAGCTGATCACCAGTTTCTCTTGCAACCTGGCCTTCTAATCTACTCAGGTACTTGTGAATCTCGTCATCATACTGATTCAGTTGGTTGTCGTCAACTTGGCTCTGTAGTTCTAACAATCTCTTAACGAAGTGCTTCCTTCCTCTCGGCTTCGCTTGGCTATCCAAACGCATGTACGGCTCAGTTCTCTGGATCTCATTCGGGGTAGTTTGCCAGATAGTAATGTCGGCAGCCTCCTTCAGCAACTCCGAATTCGCCAAGGCCTTCGACTCTTCAGTCTCCGCCAACATCTCCACCGAACGATCAAAACCATCATCAAGACTCAAGAGAGTGGTGCAGAGACGATTACTTGCCGCACGAGGAACAATTGCAGCATGCTCAACAAATTCCTTCAAAACACTCTCTCTAAGACTATCGTCCTGGTTTACTTCTTCCGCATAACGAACAAACACCTCATGCCTGTTCTCGTCAGGTATTTTCAGTAGAACCGGGAAGAACTCCTCTGGGTCAAAGTCGGATAAGTATTTTTGAACTGAATCCAAGACCAGATACTCTCCTAAAACTTCAGCGACCCTACTCTGGTTTTCTTCCTCAAATTCGGGAAACACGGTGAGAAGCGTATTGATAGTGCTGAACAAAGGAGTGTACCGCGACTCAGAAATATAATCATCAAGCCGCCTATCGATAGCTCGAAGATACGGATATAAACTTCTGCCTTCCTCTCTAATCGACTCCAGGCGATTTCGGATATCCTCCTCTTGTCGAGTCCTCAAGTTTTGCAGGAAGGTATCAGCATCACTCAAGTCACGGCGGAAAGCCGGTTCACCAAGACGCAAGAACGGCTGAGGATTGTCCACCATACACGGAAGGGTCGCTCTCAAGAATGTCTCCAAACGGGACTCTCCGCCACTACTATTTCGCTCCTCTCTATCCAACAAGACTTCAATGCGCCTCTCAAGATCTTTGTCAGCCAAGTCACCCCGGAAGTATTGGTTCACGTCCTCAAGCAACCGGACATCGTCCTGCAACTCGGAATAGAAATCGGGGAAATCTTCTTGAAGAACCATCACCTTGGCTAAGAAATCTAGATTATCAGTCAACGTCCCACTCGCCAGATAATCTTCCTCTTCGTCTTCGATCTGTTCAGCAAGAATCCGCAACGTCGTCAACTGATTCAAAGATTGCTTAATCCGCCGAGGATTCTTCACATACGCCTTAGTCACAATATCAATAACATCGCTCTCAAAGGGCTCTGAAAGATCCTCATTCATTTTCTCCGCATATCTCTCAATATCCTCCGGAATGAACTGGGGAATACGAAGATGCGTCTGGAAGAATTTCCTCAAAAACTCGCGTCCATGCTTCTGAGACTCGAAATACTCCCCACGCTCATCAATCGACTCAATATGGCTTTGCAACGCCTCATCATCACACGGTATGATGTAGACGCATTCGTCCTGCTCCAAGAACGTCTTTAACGAGACGAGTACATCGTAAACTGTCTCACTCTCACATCGATCTAAGTTATCAATAGAAATGATAACCCGATCTGCCTCCGTCTCGTCGATAATGTCCTCAAATAGTTGTTCGTAGGCACCAGACCATTCCCTACGCGGATACACAAACTTTCTCCGAAGCGTATCAGTCGCATTCGACAACTGCTTCGCCATATAGAGCAGCAACGGCACTAAAACTACAGTCAAGAAGCCAGCACCTACCTGAGGAGAGATCAGGATGCTGGCCACGAGAGAAATCAGGCCGATCCCCACAATTGCTCCTGCAACGTATTTTTCCTCGTGTAAAAAGTGCTTCAGAACCTCCCATGCTGACCGATCATCTCTAACTCGTTCTGCTGCCTCCTCAACATCATATAACTCATCGGTGATCTGCTCCTCGCCCAAGACAGCAGGATTATTCTTTTTATCTGTCTGTCCCGTCTTCTCACCTATTGCTTGGTCAAGATTCAACAGTAGATCTGTTCTAATAGACTCTTCTGCGTGCTTCCAAGCGTCAAACTCTACACAGACATACTCTCTCTCAGCGTCCTGCAGGCGAGAGTAAAGCATCCGGATAATTGAGGTCTTCCCTGAACCCCACTCGCCGAAGACACCGATATTCCAAGCGGGATCGGCATTGTGAACCATTTCCTCTAACGTGTCCACATACTCCTTGTGACGAAACTCGTCCTCATCTACAGATTCTATCGGAGAATCAGAGAGAAACTTGCTTTTGTCGTCCTCCGCAGCCATATCAGCCATGCGTAACCCGAATGATAAATATCTGATGAAAACCCTCTCCTTTGACTTATCAGATAGACAGTCAATCAGTGTGCGGGATTTAAACAATGCGAGTAGCGCGCTCGCTGCAACCTGATCTGTTTGAGGGATTCCGACAAGACGTAAATACTGAGAAAAGGGCTAAGATTCTATCTTCCGCTTGTGGTAGTATAGTAGATTGTTAGTGAAGCGATTGCAGCTCCTAGGAATACTATCCATTGGAGATGACCACTCGGAGAACCAGGAATGCTACTTGTGACCCAGTTCCAGACAGAGATGATCAACACAAATACTAGTACAGCTAATCCTCCTTCTAGCGGTTTCACCATTTACTACCACTCGGTACGTAACCGATGCTGTCTTGATGCGAGCTTGTGGAGCGCATCAGACATTCTGTCGGAAGGTAGTTACTTAGACCGAGAATGAAAAGAGGGATTTGAGGAATGGAGAGCAGAGTTCAGCGAATAAGGAACCGGATTCTACGAATGAAGAATCAAGGACTGAGACCATGCAAACCTCTGATGTAGAGCTACCGGAGTGGATCAAGTCACGTATTGACACTCCAAACTCCAATAGGAGCATTACCCAATACCAAGTTGCCAAGGAGTTTGTTAAAGAGAATCGTCCCTACTATAACGTTTCCAGAATGCATGCCGCTCTTGGAGGAAACGTCAGCACAGACACCGTGCAGTCTCGAATGGACGAACTTGTCGAAAGAGATGTGCTCAAGAGTGAGAAGGTAAATAACGGTTTTATTTATTGGCTGAATCACAAGGATTCTGATTGGCCTATTCCCCCTGATGTGGAGGTTGAACCGGAGCGCACGGAACCAACTGTCGGTGAATGGAAGAACTATAGCTATGTTCAGTTAGCTGCTCTATCACTGTTGACTGTTATTATCGGAACCGCAGTCACGCTTCTCGGAACCTTCCAAACGGGAGGTTACTACACAACTCCTTGGGGGGCGAGTGATATTATCGCAGTCGGATTAAGTGCAGGAATTGTAAGCTACTTCGGTCTGTTTGCAGCCGGATTGCTTTGGATATTCGACATTGGTGAACTGCCGGATGTAAGAAACTCTTCGTAGCGATGTTCAGACATCCATTTAGTGTGGCAGCTAGGGGCTTGTATTCAGTACAAGAGGTCGTGACATCAATCAGACTCCCTATCTCACACTGCAAGCTCATCATCCTGCTGACTCACGTCCTTCAGTTCAGCCACGAACCGATGTGAGCCATAGCGAATCCCGTTCTTAGGACAGGTATACTTCACTTTGGCGTGCTTGGCTCCTACCTGTCCTTCAATACTGTCGACCTGATGGAACTCTCCGCAGTTGACGCATTCGACCTTGGTCATACTCTGGATGTCTGCGATCAGGGCTGCTGAATCACTTCACTCATACTCGGAGCAGATGAGTCAGTACTCCCAGATCCATGTACGATCCCGAGTTCACGCTCCAGCACATCCCTGACTTCTAATTCAAAGCCTCCCCCGGATGACTGATTCACTCTGATCGTGCCTCTCTCTGTGAGCACTACGTTCTCTGAATTCGGATACTTGTCTGCGACAGCGTTAGCTGACCGAATCTGATCCCTGGTAGGCGATTCAACCGTGATCTCTACCCCCTTGCTCGGAGGAATAGGGAAGTTGTCTTCATCATCGTCGGTTTGCTCATCAACTTCTTCGCTATCATCTTCCTCGACGTCGCCTCCGGAAGCACTCGCTTCGATAGCACTCTGATTTCGCTCGAACAGTCGACTCCGTCGACGCTCTAAGAGTTTGATCCGTCTCTCGATTGGATTCATCCGACCTGTCAGAACCTTCTGCAACGTAGTCTGGCGCACACTCATGCCGCTCTCGAAGAATCGAAGGATGCCCATTCTACAGCACCTCCGCGATCTTCTCGCCTTCCTGGGTAGCCGAGTACATCTTGTAATTGCGCTTGTCCTCAGTAAGGTCCTCGACGAGATCACGTCGCTCCAGCCATTTTACTTGCTCTCGCGCCCACTTCGTCGAGATGTCCAGCTGGTCAGCTAACTCTCCGTTCATCCGAGGCTTCTCGCTGAGTGCTCGGAGTACCTGAGTACGCCTGTTGCTCGCCTTTACACTGCTGACTAAGCTCCAGTCAATTCTTCCGATATCAGGCATCACAAACCCTCTATGTCGGACTCTGCGGTACGGACCCATATAGGTAGGGTTGCCCACCATAGGGTGTATGATGATATGATGGATAGCTCAGATACCGCTTGAAACGCTGGAGCGAATAATCGGATAATTACTGCATAGAATCCGATGCTGCCCCACGGGATGGCAGAAGACGGTTAGTGAACATGGACCGCTAAGATAGGACGACACATAGCAGAGGTCATTCATTCCCCGTCCGGGGGAACTCAGCCTCGCCGTCATAACGCCGCTTTTCAGTAGACAATTAAAATAAAGCTGCAGTATTTTCACAGCATATGGTCCGGATTGAGATAGATTCTATTATCCGCCAGCTTGGCCAGGGTGAAATGTCTGAGACGGAATTCCAGGAAGAACTCAGAACTTTCAAGAAGGCCAACGGTGGAAACTGGAAAAATATCAGTGCAGCAATCAGTGCTTCGCTTGCGGATGGAAATTACACGGATTCTTTCCAAGAGAAAGTGAGGAAGCTGGCTACAGATGTCTGTGACCGCTTTGGCTATCATCTTGAGGAATAGCCTTATCAGACGATTACGGTGCTATTCTTTTTCTGCAAACCAGACTTTCTCTGCAGTCGCAAACAGTCGGCTTGGAACACTCAGATTGTCTGTCTCATTAGTCGGAACCACTACATCGGGTATGCTAATATTGTATGACATCCGGAGACCGATATCGATTGGATAGACGGAAGAATAATTAAAGTGTAGTAACATCTTCCGAAGATGCTTGAAACGCTCGCTATCGGAGTTGCCGCGAGTGGCTTAGCATCTGGAGCAGAGCTGGGAGTTTCATATGCAGTAGGAGAGGCTAGAGATAGGATTGAGAATATCCTGAAACGCGATCAGTTTGCAGAGGAAGTGGGAAACTTAGCAAAGGAATTGAATATTTCACTTAGAGATGCTGTCATAGAAGCATGTAGCGAGTTCAACGAAGACCGAATTAACACGGAACACATAGAGAATGAGTGGTCAGAAATCGCCACCGAGATTGAAACTGAAAATATTTTTTTCGAAAGTGATGAAGAGGCAGTAGCTCATATAGCAAATGGCATCGTAGTTACATTGGGTATTGATCCCGACTCAGAACCTAATAAGAGAGAAGCTATTGAGATTGCAGTAGCAGAAGCGTATCATGAAGCTATTCGATCATTCGCAGACCGTGTCAGTAATACAGAACTAGAAACATTATTTCTCACAGAAGCTAACATACATTTGTCAAAGGCAGCGAGGAGGTTGGAAGATAATTTGTCGACTATCCAATATCAACTTAGCCGATATGAAGACAAAGCTCTTCTTGATGAGGGGTTTGTCAGATTAGACCCTCTCTATTTTGAGCGAATAGAGCCTATTGATCCAACAATTGCATGGCGTACCGGATTTGATTTTGCGGAGGTTGCTGCAGGCTTTCCACTTGATCGACAGCAACCGAGTACAAATAATACACCAGAGCGTAAGTCACTCTCAAGTAATATTCGTAATCATCTGTTGGACGAAGGTAATGTCGTAGTCTTAGGTGCCGGCGGATCCGGCAAAAGTACGGTGTGTAAATCTGTTGCATATCAGTGGTACGCATGTGACATAGGATCAGTATTCTACCGAGAAGGACAGGTGGGAAGCTTCGATAGCCCAGGCACCCTAATTGATGCACTCCATGCTACAGATGAGATACCGCTTGTTGTTGCTGAAGACGCGGTCACTGAAGCAACAAAACAGATCTACAAGGTGATGGAGGCAATTCCAGACTCAGATGCAGCATTCTTAATTGATGCTCGTCGAAGTGAATGGGAAGAATCTGGTAATTTACTTACCAATGCCAGACTTGAACACCAAAGACAATCAATGAATGTCGTCTCAATGCCAGCATTTGACAAAACTGAGTGTCGTCGGATGGTGAAACATTACGAGAGGGTCAACGGGACATCTAGTGATAAAACGGTTGAGGAATTATATCGAGAAGCTAGAGATGCTGAGATTGGAGCTCCATTATTAATCGCATATTATTTGTCGGGTATTACTGATGCTAAGTCGTCAATCTCTGCTCTCGAAATGGATGTGAGAAATGCGTATTCCGAGTATTTTTCATGGACTAATGAAGACTTCCTCCAGCAAACGGTTGCCGCGCTCATATCTATTTTAAACATAACTGAGATCCCAATTTCACCTCATTATATTTATGCTCTGGGTGAAGAAAAAGACGAGTATCGAAAGATTAGCCGGTCGTTGGACCGTTTAAACGGACTGATGTTCTTGAAAACAAATTCTGACGATTCTGAGTTCCGGATGTATCACGAAATATGGTATGCTCTGTTTCTTGAATACCTACTGGAGGACAGGAGTGGCAAACTGGCAACAGAGTTGTTCGAGTCCTGTATAAATTCCCTGTTTAGACTTGTTGATAATCCGGAAAGGCAGTCTAAAATCAGTGATTGGCTACGTACACAATCATTGAGAATATCGCCGATCAAAAATGAGCCTACAAAAGCGGCGAACCGCCTAGTCAAACAAGCTGCGCAAGTAGGCTTAAGATACCCAGTAACTGCGCCGTTATTTTCTACATATGATATGTCAAAAATTGAGCTTCCTAGTGTATGTTCCTCGGATACGGAATTGGATTGGATCAACCGTCGTGGTGAGATGTACTTCAAAAAGGGAAATCTTAAGCGAGCTTACTCTGAACTAACAAAGTTTGATAGAATTGAATCAGAAATCGATGCCTCAGGATCAACTGAGACGCAACATCATAGAGCAAAAAATAATCTACTAATAGGAAAAGTTGAGCACGACCGTGCAAACTACGAAAGGTCCTCTGTTGCTCTCCAACAAGCTAAAGACATTTTTCAGAATATTGGGAAAGCTACCCAGCAAGCCGAAGCAATGCTCTGGTCTGGGCATGTGGCACTAAGTCAGAGTAATATTGAAATCGCACGGGACAGATATCAACGATCACTCTCAATCTCGCCTGATGAGGCTACTAAGCTCAGAGCAGACTGTCACAATGGGTTGGGATTAGCGGCAAGTAATGTTGGAAAATTAACTGAAGCACGAAGGCACTATACTGTGAGCAGGAATCTCTACCAATCAGTTCAAAATAAAAGACGTGAGGCAGTTGTGCTGAATAATCTTGGATTTTTTCACCGACATGTGGATCCAGAAGACGCTGAAGCTCACTTACATACGGGGCTTCAGTTGATTACGCAAGTAGGAGGAGACTACATCAAATCTAAGATTATGAGTAATCTGGCCATTGTCAGTATAATTCAAGCAGACATTGAGACCGCCGAGGAATTCAATCATAAAACTCTCTCACTAAGACGCCAAATAGATGATAAAAAAGGGGTAGCAAGTAGTCTGATCACTAAGTCTGCCATTGCACGTGAAAGTGGCAATCCTGATGGAGGGCGTGAATACCTAAAGCAGTCATTATCCATACTAGATGAGATCGGAAATAAGAAGCGCAAATCGCGGGCACTCTACGAATTCGCACGAATTGAATTGTGTGTTAACAATCTAACTGAAGCAAAACAGCGTGCAAGAGAGGGATTAGTCGCAGCAAATAATATTAATGATAGAGCACGGCGAGGGCAACTGTATCGATTACTTGGAAGAATAGCCGCGCAGGATTCTCAGACAGGGGATTCAGTATTCTATTTATATAGATCGTTGGATATATTTGACGGGCTAGACGCTACCTGGGAATTCGATAGAACTGTTTCGCTTATTAAAGAATATTGTGAATTGAGTGATGAATCAGACGACTATACAAAGTTGAAGCAGCACTTCACGGTCACATAGTGAGTATTATAAATCGTATATGTCTCGAAAAGTCAATTATTTGTGAGATGAATCTGAATAGGGAAGCTCAGCGTGATACCGAACTGTACTCTATTGGTTAACCCCAGCTCTGTACCACGATGGGTGAGAAGTTATTCAAGAAGGTAACGTTCGGTTGATTTAGTATAATAAGTGGAAGTTTCCCTCTTACGAAGAATTTCTTAGATTCTAGTAGATTTCGGTCCATTGCACGAGCTGCCTGTCCTGAGCGCGACCTCGCAAAACGAGAATGGCTGCTTCCCCACGGCGATGTGTGGTGATCTGCCTCAACTTACAATAGATTTCACGCGTTAATTGTCTGCACCTTGTCTTCTCACATTCCACATTCCCACGTTTCTCATTCTAACCCATGTAGAATGTAAGAACACTGTAAGGGGCTTTGAGACGGCGTCTTTCAGTAGCAGACCTCATCCCGTCCCGTGGGGCAGGGCCTCAAGATTTGAGAGCATCTCTTCACCGAACTCGCTCTCTTGAAGACGCTCATAGCCAACTGAATCCTTGAAGTAATTCTGATAGTGAGATACCAGAGCATCTCGGGCTTTCTGATCTGCTTCAAGCGCTGACTGCGTCGATTCCCACTGAGCAACCAATCTCGTCTCTAATTTAGCCAAGATCGTCGAATAGAGTTCATCGATGTTACTGCTGATTGAGCTCCAGCTTTGCTCTATATCACTTTGTCGCGGTTCGTGAAGCAGTTCATCCGAGGAGGAAATCTCGTACAGTTCTCGGATGATGCAGGCTCGAATAGCGTCTCCCTTGCTCATCTCGGTTGAGCGGGAGATTTCATCCACTGGTTTGAGCTCGGCAGGATCAAGCTCTACTCTAGTTGTGGTCGTGAACCTCTGATCCGCTATCTTAGTGTTGAAGCTCTCCTTTGAGAACCCTATATCAATCTCGTCTACTCGGCAAAGTGCTTGGATGAGCCGTTTCAGGTCTGCAGCACCTCGTACTTCTTGTTCAAGATATCCTGCGTGGTTGGCTACAGCACGTTCGGAGAAGTGCTTTATCGAATTGTAAGCATCCAGATTCTCGCAGGCTTCGTTGATGTAATCCTTCGTTATTCGCTCAAGACGAACTGAATGAGAGGTAGATCTATTCATGCTTCAGAAATCAAGTGTTCCGCCAGTTCACGAGTAGGATTACGAGCCTCTGGGATCGCAGATGTCTCTTGGACTTCCAGAACTAACTGATCTGGTTTATTCTTGAAGCCTACTGTAGTTATGAACTGATCTGGATCTCCGGTCAGTGTTCTCAAGGCTTCGAGGATCTCGCTATCCAGTTCCTTTCCGACTAAAGCGAAGACTCGGACCTTGTCTGAATCAGAAGGAGAATGGTATACTACAGAGTCACCGCTTTCAGTCAATTGCACATCTGATTCACTAATCTGTGTGTCTTCGGCGTCGATTCTACTCTGTACTATCTCTGTGAGATCTTTCTCGCACATATTGTCCGCTGGATACAACGCCTCCAGCGAGGCAGATACCCGCAGGTAGAATCGAACTACCTGCTAGCACCAGCGCGGGCTACGCCATCTTACTGAACGCCAGACACCAAGCCGTGAATTACTCTGAGAACGTCTGAAGGAACTCTTCAATCGCTCCTTCATTCCCCTCGACTACCTCTTTCTCCACTGCCACGAGGAAGTCTCCGACTATCTTTTTCCGATTGATTGGAGAGTTCTTGAGCGATTTAGCAGCCTGGAAGTGCTCCTTGATTGTATCCTCGTCTGCATAGTCTGCTGTTGAATCCGGATGATCTGGATTCGACATCGTAATGTGAGTCTGCTTTTGCTGGCCTTCTCCATCATCTGTGTACTCGTCGAACTGAGTCATTCTGCAGCCTCCTCAATTCGCTCATCAATCCAGTTCTCGATGACCTGATTGATAGTCTGATTCTTGGACAGTGTGTCTTTGAATTTATTCCACTTTTTATCGCTTATTTCTAAACGATAGCTGGTCATTCTACCACGACATCAAACAATACAACACATAAGATGATAAAAACTTTCTCTGTGTACAGAGATGAATGATAACGGGAACGTCATCATCCGCCCACGATACAGGTACCCACTATTGAACGCAATCACAGCTGCAGTCGTCCCCACGGGATTGGATTTGGTTCCCACCGGATTCAGATCAAATCGCTATACGGGCCGCACAACAACCGTATAATGGATTGGTTCTGAGATGAGAAATATACAGTTGAACTAATTGATCTAGTTTCCAGAGTCTCGATATCTTACTCAATACCGACGTACTCCCGAATGTCACGTTCTAGTTCCTCCGTAATCTCGTAACCGATTGATTCTCGATAGAGGTTCTTCGACACTTTCAGCGTCGTTCCTCGGCCACAGAAGGGGTCTAACACCGTATCTCCGACATACGACCAGTGGAGGATACATCGCTTTGCTAGTTCCTCGGGGAACTGAGCCGTATTACCTTGGTCAGTATATTCTGGCTCCCAAGATGTCGGAGAAATCTTCCATAGGTTTTCGCGTAGATCTCGATCTTCCACATCGTTTTGCCAGACAATTCCGGACTGCCGCTTCCGCTCCTGTGACACGTCTCGTTCTCCTGGCTTCTTTAGGACTATAACTGCCTCAGCGAAGTTATTGAGTGAGTTTTCAGGTTCAATCAGCGGGTCCTCTCCAGAAATCCAGGTCTGATCACGTAGCCCTGCCTGGTGATAGCCCTTATACCACGTTACTTGAGTTTCGACTTCCCAAGCTGTCTCATCTTTTAACTGAGTGAATACTTCATCATCTGTTGGTGCCCATTGTCCAGTCAATACCTTCGTAATATCCGCAGCTAGCGGCGTACCTTCTGGTGTGTTAACTGTGCTATCTGCTACATCGTAGATGAGTGGCACTACAATACAGCAGTAGCCGCCGTCAACCGTGAGGTGATAGATCTCTCGGAATGTGTCAGCGATTAGTTCGCCAAGGTACTCCTCGTAGTAAGATCGGTTATCACTCTGGTTCTCACTATAATCCCAAGCAACGTTGTACGGTGGACTTGTTACAGTGAGATGCACCGAATTAGCAGGACACTCTGCTAAGTGCTCATTTGACCTCATCCGCAGACGTGGGTCAGGTCGTGAGCCCTCAACTACTCTATCAAGATACGACTGTTGTCTTAGATGACCTGAATCTGGTTCATCAGGGGTCGCTTTTGTATCTATATTCGCTTGGTCAATATATTTCTCTGTGGCTTCTTCGATGAATTCCTCTTCACTCATTCCCATCTCGGTTGCAACTGACGTGACCTCTGAGGCCGTGCTCCCAGCGAGTGTCGCACTAACCTGAGTGTCCCTGTCAGCTTGAGCCTCTTTTAGAGCAGGTAGCAGGGAGGTATCATCTTCATCGGCGATGGTCTTAGCTTGATCAAATTCGTCCGAAGTGACCTCGCCGTTAACCATCTTGAATAGAATCGGCTCAACCTCATCATCAAACTTGCATCGAGTTCGAATATCTATGAGTTTTCCAGTCCCCAGATTTTCAACCAACCTCTCTATATTGAGTCCACTAATAATATATTTGTCATTTCCGTAGGATTCACGGATTTGTCCGTTTTCGTATAGTTCTCGATCAAGCATCGTCCCCTTCCATGCCCCCTTTACTGGTTCGATCCAGTGGCGTGCTGTGGATTCTGGGATGTTCACTAACTCTGCGACTCCTGAGGGAGATGTCTCAAGGGTATTCCCGATTTTGTCCCATGCATCTTCAAGCAGCCACGCCCTCCGAAGCCAATCAAGTTGATTTTGATGTGCTGCTGTGTTAGCAAATAAGCGAGCGCGGAGCGCCTTTTCATCACTCCAATGTCCGTCTTCCGGCATCCAGATTGGAACTTTTTGATTGGCTCTACGAGCGTCAAGAACTCTCTCCCAGCCGTCGAATACGGCCCACTGCCCAGCTTCTTTCCGAGCTAGAACAGGGATGAGCACACCCAAATTCTCGATGCTCTGTTTCAGCCAAGTATTTTTGCTGCGCTGATCATCATCCAGAAGTTCGCTCTTTACCAGTTGAGCTGGGTCGACCTTTCGCTGCTCAATACCGTCTGGTGGCTGTACTTGTGAGTAGTCGTCGGCAGTCTGTTGGCTCATTTTAGTACCTCCGAGGTCGCTATGCCGTCCTAAGATCAGTTCTGCCTACACCGAAGATCTGGGACGGCTCTGCGCCCTCAATCTAGCAATCGAATTAGCGGTAGGTCGCTACCCAAAGAGAGGAGTGGCCAGTGAGACCATACAAGCTCCTCCTGAACTAGTTCTGTGGACAGAGATACTTCTCGTCGAAACTGATCTAGGAGTAAGTCGGAAGTTTCGGAGTCTCTCTAGAGCCTTTCACTGAAGAGGAGGAGGCTTCCTAGAGATACTCTAGTCGAATGATAAACTGTAGTCTTTGATATTCCACCTAGGCTGGCATATTTAGAGACCTATTCCCGAGAGTACGGGCTGAATCTGCATATTGAGGCTCTAATAGACGAGATCTAATAAAACTTTGGCTGACAACACTATTATACAAAATCAGTTATTTCCTATACAAAATCTGTTACTATGCCAGCTGGTGGAAGACAATATTCCAAGGATATTGAAACGGGCGAATCCACGGGCTAACAACGAATTCATTTATAAATGAATGGGTGATTCTAAGCCTGCTTTCGCGTAGTTCCCCACGAATAACGCACAACCCCCACAAATGAGGTGATTAGACTGAGTGCTATCCTATCTGTTATTGACGTTGCTGATTGGAGGTCGGATTAGGTTTCCATCATAGCCTCCTTCGCTACTTGTTCTGCCTCCTCAACGTGTTCTACTTCCATCCCGACTGCAATCTCCTCAACGCCGTCTTCTGGATCAACTAACACCACACGGTGGGCGTTGCTAAATCCTGGTTGAGAATATGTCTTGTACGGCGTTATTCTGACTTTCTCGCCCGTCTCATCGTTCTCGTACTCTGCTACCAGCTTGAAATGTCCAGTAAACCGCCTTTTGCAGACAGACCATCCGTCTGGAACGTCTTCCTCGGGCATTTCGTCTTTCATGATTTTGAGCCTATCTCAGCGACTGCCTCTTCAAGCGACTCCGAGAACCCCCACTCAGCGGCCTCAAACGCTTGCGTGGTATTTTCACTATCCCATCTGGGGAAGTGCTCTCGGGCCGCTATCTTCACCTGCCAATCGTCGTCAGCTGTACCGGGCAACTCAACGAGATACAGGAAGTCCTCGTTCCCACGAAGGCCGTGAGCAGGGTCTTCTATACCGTGTCCCAAGAGATAGCGAGGAGTTATCTCTACATCCTGCCAGCTATCGATAGCAAGTACCTCTGAAACCGTTTCAGGGAGGTTGCTGTAAATCTCGCTCTGACAGTGGAACATCTGCTCAAGATGCTGTAGCTTGCTGATGAACACGAACTGCGCTGCCGTGTAACTCGCATTTCGTTGAGCACCAGAGGCTCGTAGTAGCTTTTGCAGATGACCGAGATTCGGGATGATTGCCTCCGGATATCCGTCCGAGTTCCTGTACACCTGAGCTACGCGCTCATTCCCTCTATCGACGAAGCGCAACTGACACGACGTACTCATAGCCCTGCATACCTCGTCGGGTCGAGATCGGTATTCTGCTGAATCGACTGAACTCGTTCGAGCTGATACTCTCCGGTAGCTCGATCACTGTCACCCCACGAGCAGGCCGGACAGCCGTGTCCTCGCAGAATATCCTCTTTCTCGTCTTCGCCCAGTTCGTGGGTGATATAGTAGAAGCCCCACGGCTCCTGACACTGACCGCAGATGATCTCATTCATCAGAACCACCTCCAGTCGGAGCGTGAGTTGGATAGAGCACTGAGAGCCCCATACTCGCTGCTGTACTCTCCTGTTCGACCTCCTGCCACTGTTCGACGGTTTCGAGCAACGCTGCTGCCTTCTCGGGATTATTCTCTTGGATAGGCAGCCAGTGCGCTCTGGCGGATTCGATTAGAGCATCGAGATCTCGATCAAACACCGCTGCCCCACGTTCACAATATGCCGTTTCTCCATCCTCTCTGAAATCTTCGACGTGCTTGGCTGCATGACCAGGACTTGCGTAGCCGATACTGTCGTCGACGATAGCAGCGATGAGTTCCTCGTCGCTCATTTCCTCCGCCGTGTGCGTATTCAACTCCTTCGCGCAATCACGGCAGAGCCGCTCAAATTCATTTGGCATTCGATACCGCTCGTGGTACTCGACTCCAACAGCCGACCATGATCCACAGTGATCACAGCTACGGCTGGAGATACTCTCGTCTACTGGGTTTTCTGCCATAGCGAAATCTCCGTTCAGGAACCGGCTACGTTCGGCGTTTATGCCGGTCCAGAAGTCAGAGACCGACGATATGGCATAAGCACTATTCAGGATAGTATAGATATTCGGCCTCAACGATGATTCAAGAGGACTGGACTTGCTTCATCACTTCAACCGCAGCCAACTTCGCGTCCAGTACATCATCAACTTCTCTTCCCTCAGCGACTACTTTTTCACCGCCATCTGGTGTTTCCAGAATGACTCTGTGTGAGTGCGTGTAATCCGCTACTCTGTTAGTAGGGATCGGAACGATCCTAACCATCTTCTCCGGGTTGTCCAGCTGGTACACAGCACAGAGGGTGTTATGCTCGACGAGTTCAGCTATCGTCGGCTGCCATCCGTTCGGTAGTTCGTAGGCTTCGGGCTTTCGGGTCATCTTAGCGTTCTATTATCTTCTTGAATGCGTCTGCTCCACGATCTTCAACGCTATTCAGAGAGGGTGAGATAAATTGCAGATCGAATCTGGCCTCAACGTCTTGCCGAAGGCCAATGTTGATTAGTCGCCCTCGCTTACTGACGGCCATGCCCGCAACTAAAGAAATCAAATGCACGAGCGCAGACTGCGAACTCGATATGTTCGAGAATCACTATACGTATGATATCGCTGACGATCACACGGTCTCTGACCTTTCGTGTCCACTCTGCGGCGGCACTGAGTGCCTTGAGGAAATCGAACTGTAATTAATAAGGCGTCCAGTCCCTGTCTTCGGCGTCGGCTCGACTTTCTTCAGGCTGCAGATATTCGTATTCGTCGCTTTCGTGTATCTCTCTGTGACATGGTTGGCAGACGCTCATAGTTTCCTCCGGCTCGTATGAGATGTGATGTGTTTCCAGCTTCGGCTTCTGCTCGCCACACAATTCGCAGAGCTGTCGATTTCTGTCTTCTCCAGTATCGTAGTCTATGGTAGCAGCGTGAGTCGAGTACGCTTCATCAACCTGATCTTCTACGATCTCGGTGTACACTTGGGTTGTCTGAACGTCCTCGTGAGCGAGGATCTCTTTTAACTCTTCCAACGAGCCTTTGTTAGGGGGTTGTAGCCAGTGAACTGCGAAGGAGTGTCGCAGAGCATGGCTTGTTACCTTTCGACGCTCGTTGCCTGCCTTATCTTCATACAGTACCTCCTGAATGCCTGCGTTCTCGGCGGCTTCTCGAATGATACGGCTGATGTGATTCGGGGCCACCTTCTCTGCTTGCTGTGTAATGAACAGGTAAGAACTATCCTCAGCGGTGGTATACGCAGACCGGTACTCCTCTCTCCACCGCTTCAGTAGCGAGTCGAGATGCGGCTGCCAACGGACAGTTATCGTCTTCCCCGTTTTCTGACTGTTGACCCTCGCTTTTCGCTCCTCGAAGTCCATATTCGGCAGCTTGATTTCACTTACCTCGCTCCGCCGACAGGCGGTATAGTACATGAAGAGGATGAGGCACCGATTTCGAACTACTGGCTGTGGTGCTGCCTCAACCAGATCATTGAGTTCCTCGCGAGTCAGCCAGACCCGTTTTTTCAGAGCCTCTTCCTCTCGTTTGTTCTTTCGACTGGCGTACTTACTGATCTTGAACTGGTTGGCTGGATTCTCGGCATCTTCCTCTACGCCAAGATGGTCCAAAAACTGCCGGACGGTAAGGTAGCGATTTCTGATCGTGTGGTCGCTGTAGTTCTCCCGATCCATTCGGTGGAAGAACTCTTCCAAGACTTCACTGGAGATCTCATCTACGGCGATGTCTTGCTTTTTCAGGAATTGAGAGAAGTGACGTAGGTTGCTGCGAGCATTCCGAACTGTACTCTTAGCTCTCCCCCGGCGATAAGACCGAAGAAAGTTCTCTCCTTCTGCGATCATCGCCGTTCCTCCTGCTTGAAGAAGTGTTTGTTACCGTCGTCGTCCATGAATTCCATGATAGGTAGGAAGTTGGATTTCAGGTGATGAAGTGCCTCTTTGATCTCCTCTTTATCTGTGTTCAGATGTTGAGCTAACTCCGGCACAGTGCTTGGTGTATTGATTTCCTCCAGCATCAACTGGCCGTAGCGCTGCTCTAGGCAATGCATGGATTCCCCACTTGCCGCTGCCTCCCTTTTTGTAACAGCCGGAGCGACTGGGAGTGTATCATACACGTCTTGAGCAAGGATTTCGATATTCGTCTCGTCAGCCTCAAGCCGAGCCGTAATGCCGTCGATACTCGTTCTTAGCTCGTCCAGCTCACCGACGATCTTGTCCAGCGTTCGGGTAACGCGAGGTGGGATTTGGTGAGGCCGTTCTTCGTCCTCTCCCATCTCTTTCTCAGCGGCCAATCTAAAGAAGTGTGACATACTTGGATACTCGCTATTCTCCTCCACGTACTGCTCTACCTCTTCTTTCCGCTCGTCGTCTATTTTGAAATTGACACGTTTCATCGCGCTCTGGCTCTCGCTGTCGCGGGTTATAAATGCTACGCACACAATACGTACGACCACAATGAAAATCCACTACACGTACGACATCGCCGACGACCACTCGGTCGCGGATCTCTCCTGTCCGCTCTGTGGCGGCACCGACTGTCTCGAAACCATCGAACTATGACCGGGTTCAAGGAGTTCGGCAAGTCGGCGGCGACCGCGGTTCTGGAGCGGGTCGGCCGCGGCGTCGGGAAGGTTCAGGAGCGAAAGCCCCTCCCGTACGACGTGCTGGAGTCCGAGGACGCCTACCTCGTCGTGTTCGACGCGCCGGGCGTCACCCGGAGCGACGTGCAGGTGCGCTACGTCGAGGGCGAGGTGCAGGTCCGACTCGACCGCTTCCGCGACTTCCACGAGGGTTTCGAGATGCGGTTCCCGGGCCGCGGCCTCTCGCTCGACGGCCGTGCGCGTCTCCCGCCGGACGCCGACGTCGACGCTGGCGATGCCTCGGCCACGCTGAGCGACAACGGGACGCTCCGCGTCGAGGTGCCCAAGCGAGCGAACGGAACCGACGTCGAGGTGCGCGACGAAGCGGGCGAGGACGGGGACGCGGAGTAGTCAGACGGGGAACTCGGCGTCCGGATCGACCACGCGATCCACCTCCGGCGGCATCTCCCAGTCGGTCGTCAGTTCGAGCAGTTGGACGAGCATCCGCCCGGTCGCCCCCCAGACGGTGTAGCCGCCGACGCGGAAGAAGTGGAGCCTGATGTCGCCGTAGTAGGGATGGTCGCGACGTTCGGACTCGTAGTTGTCGAGGTCGGTCAGTTCCTCGACCGGAAGGACGGCGATCTCGGCTACCTCCCGTTCGTCGGGGACGTACTCACGGTCGGGGACGCGCGAGACGAACGGCCGGACGCTGTAGTCGCTGACCGTCGGGATGTCGTCGAGTCGGCCGAGGACGTCGATCTCGTCGGCTCGGAGACCGATCTCCTCGTTGGCCTCGCGGCGTGCCGTCGCTTCGAGGTCGTCGTCGCTCGGTTCGTGCCCGCCGCCCGGGAAGCTCATCTGGCCCGGATGCTGGCCGAGGTGGTCCGCGCGTTTCGTAAAGAGGAGGGCGTCGCCGTCACCACGGTCGACCACGGGCGCGACGACGGCTGCCCGGCGCTCGGCGTCGTCGATGCTCCGTGGCGTGTGGCGGGCGAGCGCGGACAGGTCCATGCGCATGGTGTGTTCGGTAGCTCCGTGTCGGTTTCGATCCCGCCTACGAGCCGGGGGGTGGTTTCAGTTGCGGTTCTCGAGAGCGGCGTCGAGCCGACTCCGAACGTCGCTCACGTCGACCGATCCCCACGTTTCGAGGTCGTAGCTCACGTCCAGCAGCCGCTCGATCCGGTCGTCGTCGTCCTCGTCGACGGCGCGTGCCGCGTCGGCACGCAGTCGACGCTCGACTGCCTCGACCATCGCGGAGCGGTCGACGTCGCGGTCGGGCACGTCGAGGATGTGCGGGAGATCCTCGGCTCCGTCGGGGAGGACGGGGAACGCGGCCGGCCCGGCCGAGAGGAGCGGCTCCGTGTCGCCGACGGCGACGAGATAGTAGTCGTCGATGGCGGCGTCGACGGCGGCGTCGACGGCATCGTCGTCGACGCCCGCTCCTCGCTTGAACGCGAGTTCGCCGAGCGCGTCTTCGAGTTCGTCGCGGGTCAGCGCACCGAAGAGGTCGACGACGCCCGCGAGTTCGTCGCCCGTGGCGGTGGGGAGCGTCATCGAACCGCCTCCAGATCGGCGGCAGCGGCCTCCGCGACCCGCTCCGGCGACAACGGCGCGTCGGTCCACGCGGGCAGGCGACGATCGGTCCCCGGCGGTTCGATGGCGTCGACGTACGTCTCGACCTGTTCGAGTTCGTCCGCGCGGTCGTAGGCCAGCCCGTTGAACGCGGCGTCGAGTTCGTAGCTTCGGACGAGCGAGCGCGCGGCCTCGCGATAGCGGTCGGGCAGGGTATCGTACTCTGGGTCGACGTCGCTCTCGCCGACGACCCGGAACAGCGCCGCACCGACGTGTCGGCTCATATCCGAGAGACCGGTCGGTCCGCTCACCGCGCGATGGTCGTGTTCGTACGTCCCGAGGTCGACCTGTGCGGTCCCTTCGAAGCCGGCGTAGTCGAAGGCGTCGCCGAGGGTGCCGACCTCCAGCCCCCAGGACCGCTGGGGGCGGAACCGCTCGACGAGGTCGGCCGTGGCCGCGAACTCGCCGGCGAGCGCGTAGCGAAACGACTCCAGATAGCGGAGGACGGGGGCGTCCCGTCCCTGGCTCAACGCGCGGACCAGCGGCGCGAAAAACAGCCGGAACAGCCGACCGTAGAGTCGGTCGTTCTCGACGCGCGCGTAGTAGCCCTTCGCGAAGTCGTGGCCGTGAGCGAGCGGGAAGAGCAGTCGCACCACGTCCGTCCGGGAGTAGCTCTTGGTGTCGGCGTCGTGGACGACGACGAACTCGCTGTCGAGCGCCTGTCCGAGACCGAGCCACACGTCGCGGCCCTTCCCGAACTCGCCGTCGAGACAGTGGTCGTCGAGCAGGCTCTCCAGCCGGGGACCGTTACACCAGAGTACGGAGAGCGACAGATCGAAATCGGCGAGCCAGTCGTGGAAGTCGACGACGCGGTCCGCGGGCGCCCGGAGCGGGACGACGACCCGTCCCGGATCGACCCGTTCGAGTTCCGTGAGGACGCGATCCGGCGCCAGCCCGGCGTACTCCCGTTCGGTCATGGGGACGACGACCGTCGCCCGGTCGGTCGGCGCCGTCGGCGTCTCGCCGGTCAGATCGTGGAGCGTCGTCACGCGTTCCTGGACGTACTCCATCACGCGTCCTTCGGGGCGGGGCGGACAAAAGCCCGCGGATGCCGGTGACGCCGGCCGGTCCGTTTTTTAAACAGGGGGACACAACGTGAGGGTATGAAATCGACCCGAAAGGGACTCCGTGACGGCGAACTCGTCAAGGACACCTACGAGCGGCTCACCTGTGCGGAGTGCGAGAAGGTTCTGAAAAAGCGAGACGATCCGGACGAGGTCTTCTCCATCCGGATCTGTCCCGAGTGTGGCCGCGAGTGGAAGGACCTCCGCTGAACCGGACCCACCGATAACGCCGCTCTCGTGACGATCACTCGAAGACGGCGTCGAACGCCCGTGCACCCAGCGGGTCGAACGTCCCCGCGGCCACGTTCTCCGCGACGTGGTCTGGGTCGCTCGCGCCCGCGAGCGCGCAGGTGACGCCCGGCGCGCTCCGCGCGAAGTTGATCGCGCGCTGTGCGGGCGTCTCGCCGGACAGTTCGGCGTCGACGGCCGACGGCAGTCCGCTCGCGAGGTCGCCCTGGGCGAGGCTAGCGCTGGTGAAGACGTCCAGATCGAGCGCGTGTGCGACCGCGAGCGCCGACCGACGCTCGCCCTCAAACTCGTGGGCCGGGACGGTGAACGCGTCGGCCATGTGGACGTTGAACGGGAGCTGAATCGCCTCGAATCCCGTCTCCGCGCGTCCGACCGTCTCGGCGGCCGTCCGCGCGCGTTCGACTACCGTCGGCAGCGACAGGTGGGCGTCGTCGCCCGGCGGGACGCGAAACGCGTCCCACGTCGCCACGCCGTACCGGCCGATATCGCCGGTCTCGATCCGTCGCTCGAGCCGCTCGAACGTGGCTTCGAGCTGGTCGTACACCGCCTCGCGCGAGCGGACGCGGAGCTGTGTCTCCGGGTTGTGGACGTAGTAACAGTCGACCGTCTCCAGACCGAGTGCGTCGAGCGAGCGATCCAGGAGCGCCTCGATGGCGTCGGGTGCGATGCAGTGATAGCCCGCGGCGAGGTCCGCGGGGTCGACGGGTCCGTCCGCGACGAACTGCTCGCGGACGTAGCGCGCGGGATCGGCCGGTCGCTCGCCGTCGAACGGGAGGAATCCGCCCTTGGTGGCTACGACGACGGCGTCACGGTCCACGTCGGCGCTGGTCACCGCTCGACCGACGACCCGCTCGCTCCGCCCACAGCGGTAGTTGGCGGCAGTGTCGACGACGTTACAGCCGCCCTCAATCCCGGCGATCAGCGCGCGTTCGTAGCCGTCGTCGACCGCGTCGGTCGGGTCGCCGAGGTAGGTGCCGAGACCGACGCTGGAGACGACGCCGGGACCGAACCGACGGAAGTAGGTCCGGCCGAAGGTGTCGCCGAAGCGGTCCCGGTACGCCCACGTGGCGCGTGTGGTCGCCATGTGCCGGCTACGCGGGGCACCGACATTAGAGGTCGCCTTCGAGCCCCCGCCAGAGGCGGTCGGTGAGCGCGGTTCGGCGGGCGGGCCAGACGAACTCGCTCTCGTCGAGGACGATCTGACCACCCCCCATCCGCGGATGTCCACCCCCGTTCCCGCCGGGGATGTCGTCCAGCACGCCCTCGATCACTCGGCCCATGTGGACGCGGTCGTCGCGGGAGCGTCCCGAGAGGTGGAGCACGCCGTTCCGGGTGCCGTAGACGATGGCGGCAGTGATCCCTTCGAGCAGGATGAGTTCGTCCGCGGCCTGCGGGATGGCGTCGACGTTCGAGATGTCGCCCACGTCGCTGATCGCGAACGCACCTTCGACCTCGCGTTCGCGGATCGCGGTCGCCTTGATCTCCAGTGTCTCGGCACTCACCTGTGGGTTGGCGATCCGGTCGAGCAGGCTCTCGTCGATACCGGGAGAGAGGTAGCCGCTCGCGGCGAAGTCGGCCGGCACCATGCCCTCAGTGAGGCGGTTCGTGTCGGTGAGGATGCCGAAAAAGAGTCCCGTCGCGACCGTCGAGGGGACGACGTACCTCGAACCGATCTCGCTCTCGTGGGTCTCCGGCGGGACCGGCGTGGCGTCGAGGTCCTCGAAGTACTCCGCGATCACGCTCGAACAGGCGCCGTACTCGGTGCGGACGTCGGTGAACGCCTGGCCGCGCCCGTCACCGGGGTGGTGGTCGACGACGGCGACCGGACGGACGGTCTCCGAGCCGGAGAATCCCCGCGGCTCGTTGTGATCGACCAAGATCACGTCCTGTGATTTCAGATCCTCCGCCCGTTCGAGGGAGTCGAGTTCCGCCTCGAGGACGTTGCGGAACGCCCGGTTCTCCTGGTGGCGTATCTGTCCCGGGAACTGGATGGTCGCCTCGGTGTCTACCTGCTCGGCGAGCGAGGCGACGCCCATCGCCGCCGCCATCGCGTCCGGATCGGGATTCGGATGCGTCAGGATGGACACCTCGTCGTATTCGGCCAGCACCGACGCGAACTGGACGCCGGCTGGCCGCGTGAGCTGGTGGAGGATGTATCCGCCACCGATCAGTACGACCAGGCTGACGAGCAGAGCCGCCAGCAACTCCGGATGCGACTGGGCGAACGTCACCGCCCGCCGTACGAAATCCTCGGCGGCGACCGACATACCCACCCCGACTCGGTCGAAGGGGAAGAGTATTCTCCTATTACGACCTTACGAAAGCGACCGAATTCGCGCCGTCAGTCCTCCCGAAACGCGTCGATTGCTGGCCGGTAGCCGTCCCTGACGGTCGGGTAGCGAAGGTCGTATCCGAGTTCGTGGAGTCGGTCGTTGGCACATCGCTTGTTCGCGCGGACCCGGCGACTGACGTCGCCGTCTGCCGCCCGTTCTGCGACCGTCTGCTTCGGCGGGTGAGGGCGGCCACACTCGTCGGCCAGCCAGTCGGCGAACTCCCACTTCGAGACGGGTTCGTCGTCGACGGCGAGCACCACCTCACCACGTCCTCGGTCGGTCTCGAGGAGGTGCGCCACGGTCCCGGCGGCATCGTCGCGGTGGATGGAGTTGAGATAGCCCTCCGTCACGGGACCGTCGAGATAGTAGTCCAGCCGGTACCGGTCCGGACCGTAGAGACCGCCGAACCGGACCACCGTCCCGTCCACCGCCTCGCCGCCCGCAAGCGCGATCCGTTCTGCCTCCAGCAGGACGCGCTGGCGCTCGGTGGCGGGGTCGGGCGTCGTCGACTCGTCGACCCAGTCGCCGTCGTGATCGCCGTAGACTCCCGTACTGGACGTGTAGACGAGTCGATCCGGCGGCGCCGCGCGCTCGTCGAACGTCTCGACGACCGTCTCCAGACCGTCGACGTACGCCGTCCGCGCCGCGTCGACCCCGCGCCCGCCGGCGCTGGCCGCGTACACGAGCCAGTCCGCGTCCGGGACGGCCGACAGCGACGTCGCGTCGGTCAGGTCGGCACGCGCGGCGTCGAACCCCGCGTCCTCGATGGCGTCGAGTCCCGCGTCCGAGCGTCGGACGCCGACGACGTCGTGTCCGGCGGCGGTCAACTGCCGACCGAGTTCGATGCCGACGTAGCCACAGCCGAGGATGGCGACACGCACGCCGATCAGCGGGCGTTCCGCCCGGCGACGTACCCCTGGATCGCGGCGAGTTCCGCGAGCGTCATCCGGATCCGTCCCTCGATAGCTTGCTGGACCTCCTGTCCCGAGAGGTCCAGGTCGACGTTCGAGGCGATGGTGTCGACGTCGACGACGCCGGTCGCCATCCCCATCAGCAGGTGATCGCGTACGTCCTGAACGATCATCTCGGCGTCGAGGTCGGCGGCGTCGACGGCGAGGATCGACGCCGCCTCCGACAGCGTCAGCGTCGGCGACCCGCCGTCTCGGAGGGCGTCGACCGTCTCGGACGCGATGCCCGTCTCGGACGCGACTCGCTCGACTCCGTGGGCTTCGATCACTGCTCGTAGCTCGGTCTCGTACGCGTCACGGAGTTGTCGTGGCGACAGCGTCTCCGGTTCGTCCGCAGCGTCGTGGAGCATACGCCGGATGAGCGCCCCGCCGGTAAAAGTCTCACTCCGAATCGGGACACGCCTCCGGTTGCCACGACGTACAGCCCGGTCGGGGCCAGGTCCCCGCGCGTTCGTCCGCGTTTCCGTCCACGTCGCCGACGCCGCCACGATACGGCGGGACGGCGACTGCCACGACCGTCCCCGTCTCGAAGGAGACGCGTTCGTCGCGGCCGAGGCGCTCTTTCGTACCGTCGCCGTCGACGTCGAGACGCACCGTCGAGCCGTCGCGAACGTACCGCATCGCCGCTCCCGGTGTCGTGGCCGGTGTCCCCCGCCCCGTCCGGAGGGTGAAACGGGCGTACGCGCCTCGAACCGAGACGTCCCAGACGTTCACCGTCGCGTACCAGTAGCCCGGAACCGGAGCGACCGGCAGCCCGGCCGCGACCCTCCCGAGCGTCCCGTTCAAGCGTCGGGACGCGATCCGGTCGGTCGCCGCCGACGCCGCCCGCTCGACGGCTCGCTCCCGTACCTGTGCCAGCGTCTCGTTGACCGTCGCCTCCGCGACGGTCGCGGCGGACGTCCGGCGGGCGGACACGATAGCGGCATCGAGCCGCATCTCCAGTCGATCCCCCACGGGGTCGGACGACCGCGCGTCCGCCGCGACGGCTATCGATTCGGCGAGTGTGCCGTTGCTGGCCGCGAGTGCCCGGCGACCGGGACTGTCCCACCGGGCGACTCCCTCGGCGACCGCGGCCCGGGCTTCCGGGCGCGTGAGTCGCGTCTCGTTTCGGACGGCGCGTAGTGCGTGCGTTCGGACGACGCCGACCGAATCCGACACCGACGCTCGAAGCTCCCGACGCGACTCGTGGACCGACGCGTTCGACGACTCCGAAGCGATCAGGGCTCGCGCCGCCGTCCGGAGTCGGACCCCCGACGGTTCGCCGACGCCCGCTTCGGACACGGCGTCGGCGGCGTCGCCGTACGGCGCGGCGAACAGGTTGAGATTCTTCGCCGAGAGCGGGTGGTACGGTCGCGACGGCGGGACACCCGACGCTCGGTCGTGCCCCACCGACGCGACCGTGAGATACGCGGGTGAGCCGTCGGGGACGACGCCGACGGGACCTCCCGGCGGTGATCCGGGGAGCGACGCTCGCCGGGACGGCGTCGGCGTCGACCGCAGTCTGAGTATCCGGTGGAGGCTCCGCGACGATCCGAGACCGACGCGTCGGAGAGCCCTGTCGAACGCTCGTCGCGTCTCGTCGTGATTCGCCGCCCGCCGCTCTAGGCGCGCTATCGTCTCGTCGACCAGCGCCGCCCGGGCGCTCACCCGTGCCCGATCCGCAACACCCCGATATCGAGCGGGAGCGTCGATCAGCGCGGCACGTTCCCGTCGGAGTGTGTCGGCCAGTCGCTCGGGCGGATTCGTCGTGTACGTCGCGACCCTCCCGGCGCGGACCGAGACGGTGACGTTCGCGAGCCGGTCGTGGACCGTAGCCAGATCGGCGTTCGTCCACGATCTGAGATCGGACGGTCGATCACCGTAGACGACGCGCTCGCGCACGTCGAGGTCGTCATCGGCGACGGCGACTGCCACCGCGTCCCGGCCGCCCTGCTGCTCGACGAGCGTTCGTTCGGCTTTCTCGGCCACGTCCGCCAGGTTCGGTCCGTCGAGCACGCCCCCACGCTCGAAGGTCGGACGCGTCGGGCGGTCCGGTTCCGCCCCGTTCGGCGCGTACGTTCCGGCCAGCGTCACGCCGACCCGGTAGCGTTCGGTCCACTCGCCGGTCGTGGTCGTTGTGTCGTTCCCGCGCGTCCACGTCCACGTCACCTGCCGTTCGAGCGTTACGTGTCTGGCGAACTCGCCGAACCGGTGCTCCTCGGCGGTGACTCGCGGCGTGGTGCCGATGCTCGACTCGACTTCCGCGGTCGTGGTCACGTCGGTCTCGTCGAGCGACCACTGATCGCCCGGTACCTCCGGGTCCGGGCGGGGTTCGTCGTACGTCTGCCGGCGCGTCGTCTTGAGTTCGGTCTCGACCCGGTAGGCCGCGCGGAGGACGGCGTCGAGCGAGCGGTTCGACCGCACTGCGTCCGTTCGGAGACCGGTCAGGGCGTGCCCCGAGAGCGGTGCCACGTCGACGGACAACGTCCGTGACGGGCCACTTGCTCCGTGGCGCGGGGGGAAGGATACCGATTCGTTCCGACTCGGGTTCGGACGATGGAGGACGCGATCCGTCCACGAGTCGTCGATGTCCGTCCCGGCCGCGAGTTCGCGAGCCCCGAACTCGAGCCGCGCTCGCTGCATCGCCCGTCGACCCGCGGGATCGCTCCGCCCGAACACCGCCCGCTGTGTCTCGAGTACGGCGCCGTTCGTCGACATCTCCACGTGCCGTGTCGCGACGACGTTGGTGATGGGGACGGCACCGGAGTGCTGGGCGTAGCCGCGCGCCCACGCAATCGGGTAGAGCCGGGCGGTCAACCGTCGACCGAGTCCCGGGCCGTCGAGCGGTCCCCGGTTCAGACGCGTCTCGAACGCCGCGGCACGGTCGTGGAGCGCGAGCACCGGTGTCGAGACGGTTACCGTCCGACTCCGGCGCTCGCGGGCGACGATTCGTCCCGACTCCCGCGCCGTCACGGTCAGATTCCGAACCGTCACGCGGAGCGCGGTTCCGTTCTCGACACCCCGAATCTCGATACGGTCCATCCCCCGTCGCAGTTCGGCCGGCGTCGTGGTCGCGGGAAGCGACGCGACGGCCGTCACGTCGCCACGGCGATATCGGGTCACCGAGAGACGGTCGCGAACGGTGAGGTAGATCCGGAGCCGCAGGGCGTCCCGGAAGGGTCGCTCGTCGCTCAGTAACTGACCGTACGCCGTCTCTGCCGGCGTCGTCACCGGCTCCGCCGCCGCCTCGCGTGCCGCTTCGCCGACCGCCGACCGCAACGCGGCCGTGGTCTCGGCCGACGCCCGTTCCATGGCCACGTCCGCGTCGCGGTCGACCCGATCCGGACCGTGTGTCGAGACGGCCGCCCCGAACGTCGATGCGCCGACGAGTAACAGGACGCCGACGAGAGCGAACGGGACGCGACCGCGTCGATCCTCTGCGAATCGGGTCACGGCCACGTCCTCACGACGATTCGCACGCGGCCGAGGCGAACCCCGTCGGCGGCTGCCACGGCCGACGTGTTCGCGGTGCGAAGGTCCCTCGCCACCCGGTCCGAGAGCGCCGCTTCGAGGCGGTCGTTGGCGTCGTCGACGTCCCCGTCGGCGAGCCGCGGCGACAGGGGCGCACCGAAGCGGTTCGACGCGCGGCGGTAGCGGTGGTGAACCAGTGCCGACGCCGTGGTTCCGCCGCCCGCGGCGACGCGGGTGCGGGTCGGCGGGAACAACCCCTTCACGATCCCACCGGCCACCGTATCCGCGACGCCGTCGATCCCCCGCGTTCGGGCGGCACGTCGGCTCGCCGCCCGTGTCGTTGGAAATCCGCTCGACGTATCGATTGTCGCTGCGTGAACCGGCCGATTCGGCGGTGGCCGACCTCCGACGACGATCCGGCCCGCTATCGACGACTCGGGATACGGGCGCCAGACCGCGGTGACCTGCGTGTGGTTCGACCGGACGGCTCCGCGAATCGCCCGGGAGACGGCTCGACCGAAGTCGTCCCGCGCGTAGGAGAGACGCTCGTCGCCAACCTCGATCCGAGCGACGGCGGCCCGTGCCAGGAGTTCGGCCAGCGTCCCGTGGGCGGTTCTGTCGAGGTCGTCGCTCGCCCCCCGTGGCACGTCGACGCCCGTCGTCCCCGCCCGTGGCGTGAGCGTGTAGTTCACCGACGCCGTCGTCGTCGACAGCGTCGTCGCCACGTCCGCTGCGTGACCCTCGCCCACCGGCTCCCGTGGTGTCGCCGTGGTGACGGCCACGACTGCGGCGCTGATCAGTAGGAGACAGAGCACTCCGTCGAGCACGGTGCTCGTCACGCCCACACCTCCACCCTGACCCGACCGGGGCGAATCCGCCCCGGTGCCAGTCGGACGCTCAGGGAGCGCGCCGCGGTGTCGGTATCCGCGCGGTGTCCCGGTGGTGTCGGTCCCGCGTACCAGCGCTGTCCCGCCGCTGCGACCGTGACGTTGAGGCGGTAGCCCGCCGGTCCCGCGTGCCGTGCCCGTCCCCGGCGATCCGGATCGGCGACGCCACCGGCGGCGAGTCGGTCGACGACCCGATCCAGCGTGGGCGTCGCGAGGTCGCGGTCTCCCTCGTGACTCGCTCCGTCGAGGGCGGCCGCGTAGGTGGAGACGGCCGCACACACCGCCAGCAGAACCACCAGCGCCGCCAGCGGCTCGACCTGTCCCCTATCCGACGAGCGTGACATCACACCCCTCCCAGACGACGTGTCGGACGATCAGCGGGCCATCGACCGGACGCCACTTCGACGGCTGCTGGCGCGCGTCGGCGCCGGCCGCACAGAGCGCCTCGCCGGAGTCGAAGCGTGACTCGGGTGGGGCGCCGCGGAGCACGGCACGCAGTCCTCGCGACCCGACTGCGGGCGTCACCGGTCCGAACGCGAACGTCGCGTGCGTCGTCCCGGCGTCGTTCCGGAGGCCGAGTCGCCTCGGTCCGACCCGGATCGCCCGAGCGTCGAGTGGATGCTCGGCGGTCGCCGGATGCGCCGTCGCCGCCGTTCGGTCGACCGTATCGGCGGTGTCAGCCGCGGCCGGCGGCGGTGCGGTCGGCAGCGTCGCGCCGATTCCCACCAGCGCGGCGCTCGCGAGCGACAAGCCGAGCCAGATGTACCACGCGTCGACTGGAACGCCGATCATGGGACGGGGTGGTCCCGTCACCGTACTTGAACCCCCGGTCAGAGAAACAGCCCGGCGCCGACGTACGCCGAGAGATAACAGATCGTCGCGAGACACAGCGCGACGCCGACTCGGTGTCCGACGAGCGTTCGATCCAGACCGCGCGTCAGTCCCGTCGAGAGAACCGTGAGTGCAACCGCGAGCCAGAGCACGTACGCGCCGACGGCGATGCCGAGTTCGGCCGTCGGGAGCGTCCCCGCCCCGAACTGGGTCGACGACCCGGTGCGAGCGATGCGCGCCGACAGGGCGACCGTCGCCCCGCCGACGACCGGACCGAACATCGCCGCGGTGTTCGCCAGCGTGTCGGTGACGCGAGCCAGTTCCCGGCGGGCCTCCTGCTCGACGCGCCGGAGTTCCTCGACGTGTTCGGCCGTCGAGACCAGCGCCTCGCCCGCCGGCCGTCCTTCGGTCGCCGCCAGGCCGAACAGGTTCGCCACTTCCCGTGCTCGACGGCTCGGGAGTGCCGCGAGCACGCCGTGCTCGCCCTCGAAGGCCTGTCCGACGGTGACGCCGAGCCGTCGCTGTCGGCTCGCGGCGTCGGCCAGGACCGCCCCGGTCGCGCCCGTGACGCGGTCCGCAGCGTCGTCTATCGCCGTCTCGACGGCTTCGCCGGCCGCTACTCGGCGGCCGACGAGATAGCAGGCGTCGTGGAGGTCGGACTCGACGGCACGGACGCGCTCGTGAACCCGCTTCGCCGCACGCGCGTCGACGACGAGCGCGATCCCACCGCCCAAACCGACAGCGGCGATTGGAGCCGCCCACGGAGCCACCAGTCGTGTGGCGAGGGACGCGCCGACCGCCGCCGCGGCGACGCCGCTCACCACGACGTGCAGGCGGCCGTCCGGCGTCGCCGGATGATCGCGGCCGATACGCGGTGGCGGGAAGGCGACCGGCCGGCGAGCGAGCAGCCACGCACTCGCTACGACCACCACGACCGGCAGTACGACGTCGTACAGCGCGACGATGGCCGGAAGCGAGAGTCTGACGCCCGTCGCGCGGGCGGCCGGGAGCATCCCGACCAGTGCGAGCGGGAGGAGCACACCGAAGGCGTACACCCCCGTCACCGCTCCGCGAATTTCCGTCGTGAAGGAGGCTAACTCCTCACGAACGCCGTCGAGCGAGGCTTCGACCGCTCGGTCGAGGTGGCGGTCGCGCTCGGCCGTCGGTGCCGACGCGGCGGCGTTCAGTCGAGTCACTGCACGCTCCAGTGCCGGGAACCGATCACCCCACTCACGCGCGAACCCGTCGAACCCGCTCCGGGGCGTCCCCGCGGCCCGCTCGACGTGTTCCCCGAGACTCCGGGAGAGTGCCCCGGACCCCGTTCTGGCGGCGAACGCCGCCGCTCTCTCGACCGTCGGATCGATCCGCAGGCGGAGTGCGGCCCGCGCGACGAGCGCCGCGGCCGAGCCGAGCGCGCGCGTGCGAGCCATCGTCGCCAGAAACTGCACCCCTCGATTCGCGACGACCGGCACGGCGACGCCGACGGCCGTACCGGCGAACGCGACGACGACGCCGAGCCGTGCGGTCGTGAGGGCCGCCAGCGTCGCCCCGGCCCCGACCGCGGCGCCGATAACGAGGCCGCCGACCACGCGCGACGCCCGTTCGAGGGGTGCGGCGTCGACGCCGGCGTCGAGATACGCGAGTGCCCGGTCGAGTTCCGGGTTCGCTTCGGCGTCCCACGGCCACCAGCCGGCCAGCCGCTCGGCGACCGAGTCGACGGTCATTCCGCCACCCGTCGACGGTGCGCCTCGTCGACCTCGCCGGGGGCCGTCCGCCCCGTCTCGACGAGGTCGGTCAGCAACGCCTCACGGTCGTCGAGTTCCGACAGTACGTCCGCGTACGACTCCCCGGGGCGGGCGAGCGATGCCACGAGGTGACTGTTCCCGCGGTCGACGACGCCCGTCGGCTCGGCGCCGCCGGCGCCCGGTTCGAACAGCGACTCGAAGACGACCTCCCCGTCGGCGTAACGCACTTCCTCGATGCCAGACAGCCGGCGGCTCTCGCCGGTCGAGAGGGTGACGAGCAGGTCAGTCGCCGCGAACGACGACGCCGGCACGCCGAGGTCGGTCACGACCCGCTCGACTACCGACTCGGCGCCGTCGCCGTGGATCGTCCCGAGGACGGCACTCGACGCCGCCCCGACCCGCATCGCTTCGTAGAGCGTCGACGCCTCCTCCCCTCTGACCTCGCCGACGACGAGCGCCCCGTCTCCCAGCCGGAGCGCGGTGTGCAACGCCTCCGTCGCCGACAGCGCCGGTCCGTCGTCGTCGTCGATGCGGACGGGCTGGACGTCCCGCCCGGCGTCGCGGAGCGTCGACACCGGAAGTTCGGGCGTATCCTCGACGACGATGGTACGTGTCGACGGCGGAAGCTCCCACAGGAGCGCCGAACAGAGCGTCGTCTTCCCTGCACCGCGCGGCCCGGCGATCAGTCCCGCGGCGGCGCGCTCGACGGCCAGCGAGCAGAGGGCCGCGGCGTCCGCCGGGAGCGTCCCGTTGGCGACGAGCGCCGGGAGCGTCCACGCGTCCGTCCCGTGGGACCGGAAGACGAAGCCGTAGCCGTCGCTGGCCGGATCGGTGACACCCGCGACACGGACGCGGCTCCCGAACGGTCCCTCCGTCGTCGCGTCGAGCGTCGGATTCGCCCGGGAGAACGCCCGTCCGCTCTCCCGGCGAAAGCGGGAGGCGAGCGCCGCTGCGCCCCGTCGCGTCAGGTGGACGTTCGTCGGCAGTCGGTCGCCGTCGACGGCTACCCGGACCGGCCCGTCGCTCACGGGTGCCGAGACCACCACCTCCGACACCGCGGGGTCGGCGAAGAGGTCGTCGAGGACGCCGTGGCCGCGGGTGTGCTTGCGAAGGGCGCGCTCGACCGCGTCGACGGACACGTCCCCGTCCGCGACGTCCTCGACCGCGCGAATCGCCCGGGCGACCCCTCGCTCGTCACCGCCGCCCGCGGCCAGACGGCCGTACGCGGCCGACAGTACGCTCAGATCCGACTCGTCGAGCCGTGACTCGACTGGATCGAGGAGGTAGTACCCGCCCCGGGGCGTCCGGTACCGTCGTACCGTCGCTCCGGTGTCGAGGTCACGGCGATCCACCAGCGTCGCGTCCGTCGGCGGCCGTTCGACCAGCCGCGAGTTCGACACCGTCGGACCGACAGTCGCGGTGAGCGCCTCCTCGTAGCCGCCCTCGACGCGGTCCGCGCCCGCGGCCAGCCCCGTGGTCGCCGCCAGCGTCGCGACCGGTCCGGCGCGGCCGGTCGCCGCGTGGCCCGCCCCGAGCGGATCACGCCGCGCCCGCGCCGCGAGCGTCTCGTCGTGGACGGCGACGCGGGCGGCGAACCGGCCGGCCGCCACCAGCAGTCCGACGGCGCCGTCGTCGTAGACGCGCTCGCGCCCGTCACACCGAACGCGCACGGCGTCGGCGTCCCGCTCCGTGAGGGCGTCGACGACCGTCGCACGACAGCCCGCTTCGGCGGCGAGGTCACCGACTCCCGGACAGGCGTCGGCGTCGACGACGAGTGCGGCCTCCGCGTTCGGGTCGGTTCCGTCCGGTGTGCGGAACGCGGGGTCACACCGGCACTCGGTGTCGGCGGCGCTTCGGCCACGCTCCGCCGCTTCGCTCTCGTCCCCACGCAGTCGGTCCAGCAGTCGCATACGACGGGTGGCTTCGCCATCACTCTTGAATCTCAGCCCCGGGTGACGACCACGCCGACCCCGTCGGATCGGACGAGCGAGAGCACGAGGCGACGTCGTCCCGACCCCTCGAAGACGACGGAACCGTCCGGCGTCTGGAGGTCGAGACCGCGCACCCTCGTCCGGTGAGGCGGTCCGTCGTCGAGACGGTAGCCGATCAGATCCCGCTCGCCGTCGATCCACAGGCTCGCATCGACGGCCGTCCACGACCGCTCCGGGAGTCGAACGCTGACGAGTCGCCGTGCGCCGGCCACGCCCGGCGGCGTCGGGTCCTCGTGTGCGCGGAGCGACCGCGCCGCTCGCTCGATCCGGTCGGTGGCGCGGTCGAGGTGGATCGCCGTCCGCGTTTCCCGCCCCTCGTCGACGGCCGGCGTGACCGCCGCCAGCAGTGCGACCGTCAGGAGGACGGAGAGGACGACCCGAATCACAGGAGGCGACGGATGCGGTCGGCGAGCGACGCCTCGTCGTCCGATTCGTCCCGGGATCGGTCGGTCATCGCGGCCGCGTCGGCGAGCGCCGCGTCGCTTCGAGCCGCTACCTCGGTCGCAAGCGAGTCGTCGCGGTCGGTCCCGACGCCGAGGCCGCCGCTCGTGGCGCGCGCGTTCTCGGCATCCCGGTCGCGTCGCGCCGTCGGCCGTTCGGAATCGGCTCCCCCCACGTCACCTCGGTCTTCGGTGACGCTCCGACCGTTCGAGTCGGTCCCGGGACCGGTGACGCGGCCGTCATCGCCCGTCTGCTCCCGGAGTTCGTCCAGTTCGGCTTCGAGACGGTCGACTCGCGCGATGGCGGCGTCCGCTCGCCGCTCTATCGTCTCGTCGACCGCCCTGACGCCGCCGGCGAAGCCACGCAGCGCCTGTACGGTCGCCTCCAGTTTGGCAACCCGGTCGTCGATCCCTTCGACGGTCGTTTCGAGGTCGTCCACGCGCGCGGCCGTCCGGGCGACGTCCGGGAGTCCGTCGGAGGCGTGGCCGTCGGTGACGGCGCGTTCGAGGGCGTCGACGCGTTCGTCGAGGGGTCGTCCGTCGTCCATACCGAGCCGTGGTCCCGGCATCGTACCTAAAGTCTCGGCTGCACGCAACGGTGCGTTGAAGTGGCCGCAAGACACACGTCAGACGCATGAAGTCCGTCCTGATTGGCGTCGGGCAGGCCGGTGGTAAGGTCACCGCCGCGCTGTCCGACTTCGACGCGCGCAACGGTTTCGGTGCTGTCGTGGGGGCGCTCGCGGTCAACAGTGCCCGCTCGGATCTCCAGCCCCTCTCCCTCGACACCGTCCTCATCGGCGGCGCCGACGTCAACGGCCACGGCGTCGGCGGCGACAACGAACTCGGAACGCAGGTGATGCAAAACGACCTGCAGGAGGTGATGGGGGCCATCGACGGCCGGACGACCGCCGAGGCCGAGGCGATATTCGTCGTCGCCGGTCTCGGTGGCGGCACGGGGAGCGGCGGCGCGCCCTACCTCGTCCGGGAACTCCAGCGGATCTACGATCTCCCCGTCTACGGGCTGGGAATCCTCCCCGGTCGGGACGAGGGATCGCTGTATCAGGTGAACGCCGGGCGGTCGCTGAAGACGCTGATCCGGGAGGCGGACGCGACCCTCCTGGTCGACAACGACGCGTGGCGATCCGCCGGCGAGAGCCTCGAATCCGGCTACGAGGCCATCAACGAGCGCATCGCTCAGCGGATCGGGCTCCTCCTCGCCGCCGGCGAAGCCGTCGACGGCGTCGGCGAGTCCGTCGTCGACAGCTCCGAAGTGATCAACACGCTCCGTGGGGGCGGCGTCGCGACGCTCGGGTACGCCGCGGCCGAGGCCTCCTCGGACGCGGCCGCGAACGTCAACGTCGTCACGAGCACTACACGCCGTGCGGTGCGGTCCGGGATGAGCCTCCCCGACACGACGAGCGCGGAGCGGGGCCTGCTGGTCGTCGCCGGGCGTCCCGACGCCATCTCCCGCAAGGGCGTCGAACGCGCCCGGTCGTGGTTGGAGACGGAGATCGACACGATGGAGGTTCGCGGCGGCGACTTCCCCACGCGCGACGACCGCCTCGCCGCCCTCGTGTTGCTCGGGGGGGTGGCTCACTCCGACCGCCTCGACGGGTTCCTCGAACGGGCGCGACAGGCCGCCCGCGAGGAGGACGCACGCGAAGACGAACGGGACGGTTCGTCCGGACTCACGGACGACCGCATCGACGGGTTGCTGTGAGCGCCGTTACTTCGACGTGACGAGGCTCCCGCCGTCGAAGTCGGTCCGGCCGTAGTCGACGTCCATCAGGTCGAGGACGGTCGGCGCGATATCGAGCAGATCGGCCTCCGTGATCGAGACGGCCGGATCGTCGACGAACAGCGTCGCGTTGTCGAAGCTGTGCATCCCGTTGCGCGGTCCCACGTCGAACACCTCGTCGTGGCCGGAAAAGCCCGACTTGAGGTCGAACCCGTGGTTCGGGATGGCGACGAGGTCCGGTGCGATGTCGTCGTGGACGCCCCGGAAGGCGTCTTCCTTCTCGACGACGCGTTCGCACACCGCGTTCCCGTCCGGGCCTTCCAGCGCTTCGAGCGCCGCCTTCAGTTCGTCGCGGGTCTCCTCGTACTCGTCTTCGGGGACGGAGCCGCGGGGCTCGCGCCCTTCGAGGTTGATGTAGAATCGCCCCGGGATGAGCGAGTAGGCCCGCGACTCCTCGGCGATGTCCGTGAGGTCGTCGTGGTTGTCGTCCTCGAAGGAGAGCCACCCCTCCTCCTGGAGCCACGCGTTGCAGTGTACCTCGTAGTCGAGCGAGGTGAAGCCGTGGTCGCTGGCGACGACGAGCGTCACGTCGTCGCCGAGCATCTCCCGGATCTGCCCGACGTAGTCGTCGACCTTGCGGTAAAAGTCCATGAAGGCCGCCTGGTTCTCGCCGTCGCGCTCGTAGTCCTTGAACAGGAAGTGATTGACCCGGTCGGTCGTCATGAAGACGCCGAAAAACAGGTCCCAGTCGTCCTGCTGGAGGTACTGAGAGAAGGCCTCGAAACGGGTGTCGAGCGTGTCGTGGGCGTCTTCCACGAAGTCGCTCTTGTCCTCTCTGTGCCCCAGCTTGGCGTTCACGTCGATGGCGTAGTCAATCGACTGGAGGTAGTCGCGGAGTTCGTCGGGGTGAGCGGCCTTGTCGACGCTGGGCGAGAGGAACCCCGACACCATCCGCTGGACGTTGCGCTGGGGCGGGAACGTGACGGGGACGTTCATCACCGTCGACGTCCGTCCCGCCTCGTCGAGTCGATCCCACACCCGTGGTGCCTGCACGTCCTGTCCCATCGGGACGTAGGTGTCGTACGAGCCGACTTCGCGGTCCTGGAAGCCGTATACGCCGGTCTCGCCCGGATTGACGCCGGTGGTGAGCGCCGGCCAGCAGGCGCTCGACTCCGGTGGAACGATGCTGTCGATGGCGCCCGCACTCCCCTCCTCGGCGAGCGCCGCGAAGTTCGGAAACTCCTCGGGATGGTCCTCGAGGAGGCTGAACGGCACTCCGTCGATGCCGACGAACGCGACGCGTGGATGGTCCTCGCCGCGAAGCCGATCGAACAGACCCATACCACCGCATACCCGTGACGCCAATAAGTATCTTCGTTTCCTGACGGATACGGACGATTTCGACGACGCTCGCGGTCGCTGTTAGGCGACCGTACCTCGCGGGCCGTCTTCGAGGGGTATAGCGCCCCTTCGACACTCCAAAATCGACAGACGTGAGCGTGTTAACCGCACGTACCAAACCCCCTATAACCGACTCGCTCCACGTCACTACCATGAGCACGAGTACCGCGAGCACCGACCTCAACGAGAAACAGCGCCGTATCCTCGGCTACCTCCGCGAACGCGCGGGCACCAAGACCTACTTCAAATCCCGACTCATCGCCCAGGAACTCGGTATGACCGCGAAAGAGGTAGGTGCAAACATGACCGCCATCCGCACCGGCGAGTTCGACGTGGTCGTGGAGAAGTGGGGGTACTCGTCGGGGACGACCTGGAAAGTCGATATCGACGCTCAGGGATCGTAGCTGACGAGCGAGGCGGCGTCGGCCGCGAACGCTCGCGTCTCCGCGTCGAAGGAGTCGGCGTAGCGCACCAGCAGCGTGATGATCGTCTCCGGGCGAGCGACGGCGTAGCCGTCCGACCGGTCGAGCAACCCCGCCTCGTCGAGCTGGGTCGCGTACGTGCTCACCGTCGCCCGCGAGACGTCGAGGGCGCCCGCGATGTCGCTTCCCGTCGCGTCCGGATGACGGAGGAGCGTCAGCACCATCCCGCGGGGCGTCTCGCGCCGCAAGTAGCCGAGCGCCACCTGTTCGAACGCCGAGAAACGGTCAGCGACGAAAAAGCGGCGGTAGTCGCCGTCGCGCCGCGAGACGAGGGTGTCGCTCTCCAGTAGCCGCCGCAAGTGGTGTTGCGTCTCCCCGGTTCCGAGTTTCAGATCGTCACGGAGTTTCGAGAAGTGGGCGCCGGGAGTCGTGCTCACGTAGCCGAAGATGGCGTCGCGGGCGTCGCTGCCGTCCGTCTCCGCCCGCGCCTCGCCCGTCCCGAGGCTGGCGAGCGGCGTCGCCGCTCCCAGTGCGGCGAAGCGTCGTAGCGTCGCCCGCTTCTCGGCGTCGACTCCCCGGTCCCCATCCGGCATCTACACTCCTACCTCACGGCGGGTCGGCAAAAACGTGTCGACAGGGTCGCTACTCCGTCTCCGTCTCGGTCTCTATCGCCCCGTCGCTGTCCGCGTCCTGGACGACCTCGTCGGCGCTTTTGATGTCCGTCCCCGCGCCCGACTTGATCGCCTCGGCCTCCTGTTCGAGTTCCTCGATATCCATCTCGGCGGCCTCGTCGATCTGGCCGAGGATCTCCTCGATGTCGTCGAGACCGATCAACTCGCGGGTCTCGGCGTCGAAGTCGAGCGAGTCCAGTCCCTCCGTCTCCTGGACGTCGCTCCCCGACAACTGTTTGCCGTACCGACCGACGAGCGACGTGAGTTCCTGCGGGAGGACGAACGTCGTCGACTCGCCCTGCCCGATGCCTTCGAGCGTCTCCATCCCCTTCTCGATGATGGCGCGCTCGCCCATCGATTCGGCGGATTTCGCGCGCAGGACGGTCGAGATGGCGTCACCCTGGGCTTCGAGGATCTGGCTCTGCTTCTCTCCCTGTGCGCGGATGATGTTCGACTGCTTCTCGCCCTGTGCCGTCTCGACGGCGCTCCGGCGTTCACCTTGCGCTTCGAGGATCATCGCCCGGCGGCGACGCTCCGCGGAGGTCTGTTGCTCCATCGCCTGCTGGACGTCCTTCGAGGGGTTGACCTCGCGAACCTCGACCGATTCGACGCGGACGCCCCACTCGTCGGTCGGTTCGTCGAGTTCTTTCCGGATGCGGGCGTTGATCTCCTGGCGCTTGTTCAGCGTGTCGTCGAGTTCCATGTCGCCGAGCACCGCCCGCAGGGTGGTCTGGGCGAGGTTCGACACCGCCATCTTGTAGTCGTCGACTTCGAGGAACGCCTTCTTCGCGTCCATCACCTTGATGTAGACGACTGCGTCCGCGGTGACCGGCGAGTTGTCGCGGGTGATCGCCTCCTGTCGCGGCACGTCGAGCGTCTGCGTGCGCATGTCGAACGCGTACGTCCGCGAGACGAAGGGCGGAATGAACGTGATACCCGGTTCGAGCAACCGGCGGAACTCGCCGAAGACGGTGAGCGCCTTCTTCTCGTAGGCGTCGACGATCTCGACCATCTGGTAGACGGTGACGACGGCGAGAAGCAGGACCAGCATCCCGACGAACAGCGGTCCGATTCCGGGGATCAACTGCAGTACGACGGGGGACATAGTCGCCCTTGGGGTGTGGACGGCAAAAGGGTTCGCACGGTACGGGATCGCATCGTACGGACACCGGGGCACTCGACGTCGGTGTCTCGGTCCGCGGTAGCGGTCGCTCGTGGTTGGTAGAGCGACGGAGTAGGTCAGCCAACGGAACCACACGTGGAAACCACGTGGGCTGAAAGGAGCTAGCCGACCGTGCCGTCTACCGATACTTCCCGTCAGGGACACAAAACACCTCCGGTACGCAGATCCAGGGTTTGCGGTCGGCGAAATCGCTGACTGCGGCCTGCTCCGACCGCGTCTACCCGATCACGGAGACGGGGATGCAGTCCCTCGACGGCGACGGCGTGGGAGATCGCGTACGAGCAGGGCATCGAGGGCGACCGGCGCCGGATCGAGCGTCGGTGTCGCGTCCTCGCGAACGCGGGGTTTGTCGACGTCTACCTGCGCGAGGTGGAGGCTCGACGACGACTACGAGATAACGACGTGGGGCGAGCTGTATCTCGATGGCGAGGTCGGCACGGAGCTACGGCGGCCGCTCCCGGCCCTGCGCCCGCCCGATAAGGTGCGGCCCGGTTGGTGGGCGGGGTTCGGATGACCGGCGAATCTATTCCCGTATCGACGCAGTAGATCGGTGTAGGATGGCGCCGCAGACATACCGGATCGTGTCGAGTGAGGAGTCGACGGTCCACGGAGAGCCCCACATCGAGGGGAGTCGGATCACCGTCCGGTACGTCCACGAGCGCGTCGAGGAACGCGGGCTTCGACCGGAGACGGTCGCAGACCGTCACGGTCTCGACGTCGCGGACGTGTACGAGGCGCTGGCCTACTTCCACAACAACCCCGAGGAGATGGAGCAGGTCGAGGAGCGCCACGAACGGGCCGTGGAGGAAGCCAAGCGTCGGTCGACGCTGACTCCGCCCGAGGAGTAACCGGATGGTGTATCGGCTGATTCTCGACGAGAACGTCGAGCACGAGCGTCTCGAAAACTACGGCTACGACGTCGAACACATCGACTACGCGGCGGAACTCGGGAGGGGACCGACGACCGACCAATCGCTCGGTACTCTCGAGAGACCGACCGGATCATCGTCACCTTCGACGACGATTTCGCCCTCGAACTCGGTGATGACGACTACCGAGGGGCGTTCTACTTCGCCGACGCAACCCTGTCGGCCAAGTAGGCTGCGGACGTGATTCACCGAGTGTCGCAGGTGTACGCACAAGAGGAAGTCGACGGTCTCGAATACGTCGGGATCGAGTGGCTGTAGTCAGAGCCACGCGACGCCGTCGCGCGCCCGCTTCTGCGCTATCGGTCGAGAACGTCCCGCGGGAGTGGTCTAAGAACGTCTCCAAGTCGTTCCACCCGTCCCAGTCACGGACGAGCAACGGATCGACGTCCTCGCAGGCGACCGTCACGGGCGACACCACCCGTCGTAGAGCGCAGGACACTTGTAAGGGAACCGAGGAATGTAGCCGCCACAGTATTTCACATATCGGCAGCTCAGGGCCTGTAGTTCCTTTGAGATTGGAATGGGGTCGGAGGGATTTGAACCCCCGATCGACTGATATCTCCGGTACGCCTCGGTACTCCAGAGGGTCGTCGTCGCGCGGCGATGATCAGTCGCGCGCTCGGTATATCAGTCTGGAGTGTCGTCCCGGGCGTTGCCTCTGGAGTCAGTCGCCATGCCGGGCTTGGCCACGACCCCTCGATACTCCGTTACCCGAAGGACCGTAAAGGGATTTCGGTTATCGGTCGGTCGCAGACCAGTCGCATTCCTGGCATTTGTAGCCCGTGATCAACTCGGTGACGGAGGGCATGTACGAGACGGCGATGACGTCGCCCTCGCAGTCGGGACACTGACGGTCGGCGTCTTCGATGTCGTCGGCTTCCATGGGCGGGTCGCCCTCGATCAGTTCGGCCAGACGCTCGGCGGTCACCATCCGTCCCTGCACGACGCGGTTCGTCATGGTTCGACGATAGATTCGAAGACAGGTAAGCCCTGCGTACGCCGACGGGTCCCGAACTGTGGGAGGTCGTCGACCGGTAGCTTTTGATACTATGGAGCGGTATAGACCGGTACGGATAGATCACAATGAACGGTGGCGTACGCGGCCGAGACGGCGGCGGGGTGGAAACCCCGTGACCGCACCGTACAGCTACGACGGGATGCTTCCGCTGGGACCGGAGCAGGGGTCGGAGTACGTCTGTTCTACGTGCGAGTCGACGTTCGACGACGAGCACTATCTCTGTCCCGTCTGTGGAACGCTCACGCTCGAACGCCGTTCCGTGACGGAGCGGTGAGGTCCGGACGGGAGGCTCTCCGGCACGTCGGCAGACATATGTTTCACCCGGCCATGTGAACGTCGTGTAGTCGCGCCGACTCCACGTCGCTATGACCGCGTCAACACCCCAAATCCTCGTCGTCGAGGACGAGGTCGAACTGGCCGAACTGTTCGCCGCGTGGCTCTCCGAGGAGTACGACGTCGACGTCGCGACCGACGGGGAAGAAGCGCTCGAACTGGTCGACGCGGACACCGACGTCGTGTTGCTCGACCGGCTGATGCCGGGTCTCTCCGGTGACGAAGTGCTCGAGGCCATCCGCGAACGCGGCTACGACTGTCGGGTGGCGATGGTGACCGCGGTCGAACCGGACTTCGACGTACTCGACATGGGCTTCGACGACTACGTCGTCAAGCCCCTCTTCCGGAACGATATCCAGCGGCTCGTCCGCGGACTGCTCGAACGCGACGCGTACGACCGACGGCTCTCCGAACTCTTCGCGACTGCCTCGAAACTCGCCGCACTCGAATCGCACAAGGAACAAGACGAACTGGCGGAAAACGAGGAGTACAGTCGACTCAAAGCCGAACTGGAACGGACACGCGAGCGGATCGAGCAACTCGAAGCCGGGATGACCGAGGGCGACTTCGAGGCCGTGTTCTACGACTTCGACGGCGTGGACCTGTGACGGACGCGTGCGTAGGGACGCTGCCGTCGTCCGACTGTCCGCCGTGTTTCGACGATCACACCAATCGACATTAGTTTCGCGGCGTTGACAACCGCGTGTATGGCACGATCCGATCCGAGTGCGACCGTGGTTCCGTCGCGACCGGTCCCCGACCGCCGCACGTCCAGCCAGACCACCGAACAGCCGGCAGATCGGGGTGACGGACGATGAGCGTGAGCAACACGCGGGCGAACGATTCGCTGGTGAGCCTCCCGGCGAACCCGGTCGGCTACGTGGCGATCCTGTTGGCCGCAGTGACTGGGGTGATCCACCTCTTCCTGGCGCCGCAGGTGCAGGGATTCAGCCAGACCCTCGCCATCCTCTTTGCCCTCAACGGCGCGGGCTTCGTGGGCGGCATTCTCGTCTACCTGACCCGCTACTGGCGCCGCGAACTCTTCCTCGTCGCCGCCGGCTACGCCCTCGTTACGTTCCTCGCTTTCTTCTTTTTCGGCGGGTTCGAAGGGTTCGTGTCCGCGTTCTACATGGGCGGCGAACTCAACGTGATGGCCGTCGTCTCGAAGGCGGCCGAGGTGCTGTTCGCCGTCGTTACGCTGTACCTGTATTCGGAGTGAGCGGCCGACGCTCTCAGGCGTCCGGCCCGTCGAACACTTTGCCGGGGTTCATGATCCCCGCCGGGTCGAGCGCCCCCTTGATCGACCGCATCGCGTCCACCGCCGCCTCGCCGTGTTCGGCGACGAGGTAGTCCTGCTTGCCGAGACCGATACCGTGCTCGCCCGTCGAGGTGCCGCCGAGTTCGATGGCGCGTTCGACGATCCGTCTCGACACCTCTTTGCCGTGGGCCACGTCCTCGGGGTCGTCGGGATCGACCATGACGGCGTAGTGGAGGTTACCGTCGCCGGCGTGGCCGAAGCAGGGGACGAGGAACCCCTCCTGCTCGCCCAGTTCCTTCGCGTAACGGATGATCCCCGGATACTCGCTGATGGGGACGGTCACGTCGCCGGGGGTGAGCGGGGAGAGGGTCTCGTCGTACGGTTCGAGCGCCTCCGCGAGTTCGCGCCGCGCCGCCCACAGCTCGTCCATTCCCCGGTCGTTCTCGGCCACCTCGAAGCTCGTCACGCCGTGGGTCTCGAACACCGACCGACAGAAGTCGATCTCTTCCTCGATGCCGTGGTTGGCGTGGAACTCGACGAACACCATCGGCACGTCGGGCAGGTCGGTGTCGAGGTGGGCGTTGGACATGGCGGCGCTCAGGCGGTCGATGAGTTCGATCTTCGCCACGTCGACGCCGGATCGGACGGCGTCGAACACCGCCTCGGCGGCGTCGTCGAGCGTCTCGAAGTGGGCGCGGCCGCCGCGAATCTGTGCGGGCCGGCCGGCCAACTGGATCGTCACGCGGGTGATGACGCCGAGGGTCCCCTCGCTCCCGACGATCAGATCGCCGAGGTCGTAGCCGCTGGAGGTCTTGACCGCCTTGCTGCCGGTCGTGATCACCTCGCCGGTCGGGAGGACGACCTCCATCCCGAGCACCCAGTCGCTCACCTCGCCGTACTTGACGGTCTTCATGCCGCTGGCGTCGTTGGCGAGCATCCCGCCGATGGTCGAGATGGCGCCGGAGGAGGGAAGTGCGGGGAGGAAGAGACCGTGTTTCGCCACCGCCTCGTTCACGTCGTCGCCGAGGATGCCCGGCTGGACGTCCACCTGCAGGTCGTCGGGGCGCACGTCGAGGACGGCGTCCATCCGGGTCATGTCGAGGGTGATTCCGCCCTCGACGGGGACGGCGTTACCTTCCAGACTCGTGCCCGCGGCGTAGGGCGTGACGGGGACGCCGTGATCCGTCGCCGCACGCAGAACCGACGCCACATCGTCGGTCGACTCCGGCCAGACCACGACGTCGGGACGGACGCCGTCCTCGCGGGCGGTCCCCCAGTCGTGGGAGCGCTGCTCGCGGTCCGCGTCGGTGATCGAGATCTGATCCGGGGAGAGCCCCAGGTCGTCGACGAACGTGGTGTCGTGGTGCATATCCTCACACAGCGTGAGGGCGAGTATCAACCTGTTGCTCGGTGCGCGAACGGCGGCCTGGTAGTACCGAGCACGAGAACGCGCCGCCGAGACAGGGGAATTCGGTCCCGAACGGCGACATTCGAATATCACGAACGAGAATTTGCCAGTCGGTTTTTATGCTTCGGCGCCCTTTCGACAGCAATGTCGCGGTCACGCATCCCCCGGCTATACCGGCTCGTGCGCGACCGGCAGGCACAGGTCGAACCGCTGGGCGTGATCCTCGTTCTCGGGCTCGTGCTCGTCTCGACGACGGTCGTCGTCGTGTTCGGCGCTTCGGCCATCGGCGACGTTCAGTCCCGGTCCGAACTCGACCGGGCGGAGAACGGGATGACGCTGCTCGACTCCCGACTGTCGACGGTCGCACTCGGCGACGCGGAGTCACAGCGTGTCGACCTTCCCACGACGGACGGCGGCTACACCGTCGACCCGGACGCGGGGACCATCCGTATCGTCCACCGGAACTACGACGGCACCAACGACGTGGAGTTGGTTTCGAACACGTCCCTCGGCGCCATCGTCTACCGGAACGGCAGGGAGTCCATCGCGTATCAGGGCGGTGGCGTCTGGCGGCAGTACGGGGACGGCTCGTCCCGGATGGTGTCCCCACCCGAGTTCCACTACCGCCGAGGGACGCTCACCTTCCCGCTCGTCCGCATCGAGGGATCGGGGAGTGCCTCCGGACGGGCGACGGTGTCGGCGAGTTCACCCGGCGAGGGATCGGCGGTGTATCCGGCCGACGAGACGTATCCCGACGGCTCCGACTACGTGAATCCGGTCGAGAACGGGACCGTCGAGGTCATCATCCAGAGCGAGTACGTGGAGGCGTGGGGGGCGTACTTCGAGACGCGAACCGACGGCAACGTCACCTACACCGGCCCGAACACGGTGGCCGTCGAACTGCTCAGCATCGGGACGCTCGGCAACTTCCAGATGCCGCCGGAGACCCAGGGGCTCACCGTCCGCGGGATGGACGGCGACCACTCGCTCCAGGACTTCTCCTTCAGGATTCGTCCACAGGACACCGAGGAATCCTCCTTCGCGAACCTCGACTGGTCGCTGTACGCCCAGCAGGGCCAACAGCTGTTCGAAATCCACGTCGGCGGCAACGGCGTCAACGACTGTAACGAGGACGTGGCGCTTGCCATCTACTACAGCGATGACGGCGGCGACACCCACCACGGCTGGTACAGCGACGACTATCTGGAGACGGAGTGTGGCGAAATAAACGGCAAGCCGGCCGACGGCGACGAGATATGGGTCGACGTCGACCTCACGCCGTCGAACAGTACCAGCATGAACTACCAGAAGGTCACGAACGACATGAACCAGTTCAAATCCGAGTCGCAGACGCTCGCGACCCCCACGTTCACCGAGCATCCGGCCGATCCGGGCGACACCTACAACGGCGGCAGCACCGAGAACCTGACGCTCATCACGCGTCACTACTTCGCCGAGATGGGTCCCGGCTTCGACCTGGTGGTCTCCGATGGTAACAACGCGGGCATCAGCGAATCCGGCTCTTCGGGCTACATCTACTACGGTGGGAGCGGCAAGGTCGTCACCTACCTCCACATCACGAAGCACAACGTGACCGCTCGCGTCAACTGATCCGGACGCGGATCGTCGTCTTCGTCACGCGGAGGTCGTGCGTCTCGAAGGAACAGGAGACGGTCCCGGAGCCGTCGAGGGGATCACAGGCCGAACCGGGCGTCGCCGTCATATCCTCGAGTTCCGTCTCGAAGTACCGCTTCCAGGCAGCCGCCCGCCGTGGCTCGGTCTGAATCGTGATCGTCGCGCTGCCCGTAGGCTCGTGGTGAGAGAGGACCGTGGTGGTGCCGCGGACGCTCCGGACGAGCACCGTCGTCGATCCGGCACGGCGCTGGACGTCGCCGGTCTGCGATTCGAGGGTCATGTAGTGTATCACGGTCCGGTCGGAGTCGAACTGGAACGACGGCGCACGACGCATCGCCGCCCCGCCGCGGTCGACGCGAAACACTGCCCCGTGTTCGTAGACGACGCCTCGCGAGAGATTGCCGCCGTCGCCCGACGTGCCGAACGTGATCGGTCGCGACTGGGTGGAGCCGGCGGTCGGGCCGCTATCCAGCGAGACGTTCGAATCGAGCGGGTCCGCGAGCGTCAGCGTCGTCTCGGCGAGTTTGATCTCGGTCGCCCGCGACGGCGCGCCGCCGTGGGCGACGTCGAGTTGGTTGTCCGCGAGGACCTCGAAGGCGCGCTCGCCGTTGCTGATCCGCTCCGTGTCTCGTGCGTCCTGCAGTCCGCCCAGACCGACCACGGTCACCAGTCCGACCGACGCCGTGATCAACGAGAACACGAGGACGAAACTCAGCACGTCGCTGACGGCGCGATCAGTCACTTCGCACCTCCAGCTCCCCGGCTGCAGGGTCGTACTCGACCATCAGCGGACCGCCGGTGACGGTCGTCTCCTCGACCGGGCGCCTCGTCCGCAGGCGCACGTCGACGCTCACGTCCGACCGGCCGGTCGAGAGCACGAGCCGATAGCTGTCGGGGGCGGCCACCTCGACCACCCGGAGCAGATACGACTCGCCGGCGACCCGTCGGGGGACGTCGATCCGAAGCTGCAGCTCACAGGAGTCGCAGTCCGCGAGGCGGGCCGCGCTCGACAGGTCGTCCGCGACGGTCTGGCCGACCACCTCCAGTTCGACCCGGGCGGACTGGTCACGCTGGCTCTCCATCAGGCCACCCCCGGCGACGATCAGCCCGGAGACGAGGATGGCGGCGATGCCGAGCGACAGGACGTAGCCGAGCGCGGTCGACGTGGCTCGGCGGTCGCCACGGAGCGTCACGGCGGACACCCTCCGGCGTCGTGGATCTCGCTCACCCGACGGCTCGACGCGGCGTCGGTCACCGTCCCGTTGACGTAGTACGCCTCGTCGGGCACGTTCGCGAACGTCTCCGTGCCGCTCTCGAGGGCGCTCGTCTCGGAGGCGTAGAGCGTGTCGTTGGTCCGGTAGTAGACGCGCACGTCGACGTGATCGATGTCGCCGTTCGGATCGTCGGTGTTCCAGTCGACGGTGAAGTCGTTCCCGGACTGCGTGACGAGAAACTGTGTGAACGTCGGTTCGGACGCCGGATCGCCGGCCTCGTCGGGCGCGGCGCGGATCGTCCGCCGGTAGTCCAGATCCCGCGTACTGGCGCCGATCTCCGCCGTCGCGGCGTAGATCGCCGGCGTCGTGTACGGATCGTCGGCACTCGACGTCCCGTACGTCGGCGTCGACGGCGGCGTACACTGAGTCGGGTAGTTCTCCGTGTCGACGTCGGTTCGGAAGCCGTCCTGGTGGCGGTCCACGACCAGCGAGTAGGTGGCCGTAACCTGGTCGCCGTTGGCTATCGAGACGGCCCCGTTCCCCGTCGGGCGGGCGTCCGCCAGTCCGGGACAGTACTCGCCGTCGACTCGCCCGGTGCCGATGTCGATACGCCCGTCCGAGAGCGAACAGGTCGGGTCCGGTCCCGGTCGCTCGATGCGGACCCGCGGGCCGCTACCGGGGTTCTCGATGACCACGGTTCGGGTCGTCCCGTCGTCGAACGTGATGCGCACCTCGTCGCCCGTCCCGACCGTCGAGGGGTCGACGTGCAACCGGAACCGTCTGACCTTCGAGTCGGTCGCGACCGTCCAGTCGCCGGCCCCGTCCCCCCGGACTAGCCCGGTCGTGTTGTTCGCGCCGACGATACGGGTCCCTTCGTGGAGCTCGTCAGGCTCCACGTCCGTCGCCATCCCGTCGGTCGCGGAGTAGTTCGCGAGTATCGGTACCCAGCTATCCACCGCGTCGCGGTACGCGTCGCGTCGGTCGGCGAAGGCGGTCGTGTTTCGACGGTTGGCGTGTTCGATGGCACCGTCGAGTCCGTCGACGGCGGCCAGACGGAACTCGGTGGCTTTCTCGGCGTCGGCGTGCGTCTGTCGCGTCGCCAGGTTCTCGGTGTAGATCACCGAGTTGAGCAACAGGCTGAGCGAGAGGAAGACGACGGCGAGCGCCAGGGCCCCGACGAGGAGCAACTGGGCGCGGCTCCGGTCCTCGCTCACATTCGCCACACTACCACCTCCACGCGGACGGCGTTGTACAGGCCGGTCGACGACTCCGGGGGGATCAGCGCGTCGTACGTACTCGATCCGTTGACCGTCACGTTGGTCGTCGTCTCGTTCGCGTCGTAGAGCGGGTCGTCGTCGTAGAGCGCCACGGTCGTCGTGGCCGTGGCGGCGTTGTCGCTGGGTTCGCCGCGGTAGATGAACCGCTCCCGGACGAGCGTCCCCGTATCGGTAGGGTACGCGAAGTAGACGTTGAAGGCGACCCCGCGCGCCTCGAAGGTGTCGAGGAGCATCCGGCCGAGCGCCGTCCGGTTGACCTCCGGGTCGGTCGTGTATCCGGCGCCGGCAGTGCCGTGGAACGTCCCGTTCGTCTCGTCCCAGTAGCGGACGGCGGCGTCGAGCGCGCCGTTCTCCCGCGCGGCGTCGAGGACGCCTGCGGCCGACGCTTGCTGCTGGTTCTCGATGTGCTGGCTGGCCGTACTCGCCGACAGGGGCGTGACCGCCGTCACTTGCAGGGCGAAGACGACGCTCGCGAGGATGACGATGCTCGCCGCGACCGCCTCCAGCGTGTGTGCCTGTGCGCGCATGTTACCACATCCTCACGACCACGGTCACGGTCGTCCCGTCGACGTGGGCGACCCGTCTCCCGATCACCGACGCACCGCCGGACGGGAGGGGTTCGCCCGCGTCGAGGGCGAACCCGCTCGTGCAGTCGTCGGTGTCGCTCACTTCGATCCGCGTGCCGTCGGAACAGGCGGGGTTCGGTGTGCCGCCGTCGGGGTCGCCGCCCACGACGGTCACGTTCGCGTGGTGTCCAGTGGAGAGACCGACCTGCTCGGCGAGGGGGTCGCTGTCGTCGAAGTTACACCCCGTGTCCGTCGTGGTGTCGTTGAAGAGGGCGATGGTACACCGGCGGTCGGGCGTCGAGCCGCCGTCACCGTCGTCGAGGAGATCGTAGACGATCGTATCCGCGACCCGGTCCACTCCGGCGAGTTCTTGCTGAGGACCGTCCGCGAACGGCTGGAAGAGACCGGGAACGAACGCGACGACGAAGGCGACGGTGACGAGAAAGACACTCGTCCCGATGGCGAAATCTATCGTCGTCTGGCCGCGCTCGTCGATCATCCAACCACCAGCCAGACGGCCAGAGCGATCGTCTGGAGGATCACCACGAACTTGACGCCGGCCATCAGCTTGGCCGTGCGGATGTAGCCGCTGATGATCCCCGAGAGGACGGCCTGCAGGGTCACGGCGTGGAAGAAAAGCAGCGACAGCAGTTGCGTGTCGATATTGCCGCCGAACTGTGAGGAGCCGCCGCCACCGCCGCTCCCCGCCGCCTGTTCGGTCAGGCCGCCCATCACGTCGAGGAACTGCGTCTTCAGGATAGCCATGACGCCCAGCAGGGTGAGGTAGGTCATCAGGATGATCGCCACCTGCATCCGGGTCCGCGACCGTCGCTCGCGTTCGATGTCGTCCTGATTTTCGCTCGCCTGGGCGGCGGTCGTCAGGACCTGCGTGATCTGGCTCGACGCCTCCTGGGCCTTGCTGATCAGTTTGACCGTCCGGGCCAGCCGCGGGATGTGGTACTTGTTGTTGAACTCGATGAGGGCGTTCCGCAGGCTCATCCCGTAGTTCACCTTGGCGTAGAGCACGTCGAACTCCTCGGCCAGTTTGCCGGAGGAGGTCTCGGCGACGGTGTTCACCGACTCCAGCAACGTCTGGCCCGTGTCGTTCGCGCTCGACAGTTTCCGGAGATTGTCCGAGAGCTTACCCGTGATCGCCGCTCGCGAGCGGACGTTCCACTCGTGGAAGACGCCGAGCGGGACGAGCGTCAAGTAGAGCGGGACGTATACCCACACGAACGTCCCCCAGACGGGGGCTTGCACCATCCCGGCCCACGTCGTCGGCGCCGCGCCGCTGACTCCCGCGAACGCGACCAGCACCAGCGCCGCGGGCGCGGTCAGTATCAGCGTGAAGAGCGGCTGGTCCCGGAAGAAGTGATGCGGATTCTGGAGGAGCTGTTTGGTCTGGAACGTCCCTTCCCGGGACTTGATGCGGTCGAAGATGCCGAACTCGCCCACGAAGTGCTCGATCAGGCCGAGGTGGAAGAGTCCCTCGTTGCCCGAGCGCTGGACGCGACCGCCGCCGTCGTCGGGGTCGAGATAGCCGTCCCCCGGCTCGTCCTGTTTCACCGTCGACACCAGCACCAGAAACATCACGCCGGTGATCGGGATGAGACCGTACACCGTCGCGTACAGCATGAACGACTGTGCCTCCCCGAGCATGCTCATGATGACGAGGATGATGATGAGCAAGAGCGGGAACAGGGAGAGAGTCATGTACATCTCGCCGAACAGCTCCAGGGTGTCGAGCGTGACCTCCTGTTGCTGTTTGGCCGTCCGCATGTGTTTGTCCTTCTTGTCCGACAGGAACGCCTGCATGTTCCCGCCGGAGTTGACGATAGAGAGCATGTCGGTCAGGAACTGCGAGAGATCGTCGCTCGGCGTCTCGATGGCCTGTTCCTGGATGGCGTTGCGGTAGTCGGTGCCGAAATACTCCGTCTCCTGGACGATACTCTGGAACTCGCGGGCCACCTCGCCGTAGGTGTCCTCGGCCCGCGCCATCGCCTCCAGAATCTCCAGCTGATTCAGCCCCCCGACCGACAGAGCGTACATGAAGGAGATGGAGTCCGAGAGCAGCATGTTGATCTCGCGTTCGCGAGAGGAAGCCCGCGAGTAGGGGATGGCGACGAGCGTCCCGAAGCCGGCCGTGAAGCCGACCGACCCGGCGACGAGACCGATGATGCCGATTGCGGCGGGGATCTTGATCTGCTCGATGAGGGCGACGGCCGTCTCGTTGGGGATTCGCGCGCCCGTCGAGAACACGTCCGGCGAGACGAGGCCGAACGCGAAGAGGCTGTAGCCGACGAGCGTCCCGAGCACCCACAGCACGAGACCGAGGAGCACGCCGACGGCGAGCGCCCGCGAGAGGTAGAGTTCGACCGTCGTCGCCATCCGGGCCTGCACCAGTTTCGTCTCCACGTCGCCGACGAAGTCGCCGTCGTCGTCGAACAGCCGCTGGTAGAGCGGGTAGAACAGGTCGCCGAGGCTGTCGACGCTTCGGTCCAGCCCGCTCCCGGTGTCGAGACTCACGTCAGCCCTCCCCGTCCGTGTCCGAGCCTCGGTCGGTCACGTCACCGAAGCCCCACTCGTCGACGTCGGTGTCGGTGTCCTCCGTGTCGTCCGATTCGGTCACCGCTGCCGACTCGTCGTCCGATTCGGTCACCGCTGCCGACTCGTCGTCCACCCCCTCGGTCTCCGCTGCCGGCTCGTCGTCCACCCCCTCGGTCTCCGGCGTATCACCCTCGTCCGTTCCCGTATCGGCTGCCGACACCCAGCTCCCCGAATCGGCGTCGTCCGCGTCGGTCCCGGTCGGTTCGTCGTCGAACGAGATGCCGTACTCGGCGTCGGCCGGCTCGTCGAACGAGGTGTCGTCGGACTCGGCCGGCGCGTCGAACGGGCCGCCGTCGTCGAGGTCGACCGGCCCGTCGGCGTCGACGACGTCGTCCGCGTCCTCGGCGTCGGCGACGTCGTCCGCGTCGTCCACCTCGGCTGTCGACGCCGAGGCAGCCACGTCCCCGTCGTCAGTCGACGCCGAGGCAGCCACGTCCTCGTCGTCAGTCGACGCCGAGGCGGTCACGTCCCTGGCGGCGTCCATCTCCGTCAGCGCCGCGTCGATGCCCGGCACGGGCTCGCCGCGATACTCCTCGAACAGTTCCGGCTCGGCCCGGTCGAGGATGTCCGCACACAGTTCCAGCTCCTCCTCGTTCGGATCGGGTCGGGGCACCATCGCCTCCTTCTCGGGGTCGATGTCGATCAGGACCGACTCCATCTCGCGGAGGTCCTCCAGACTGCGTTCGAGCTGGTCGTTGGCTATCAGCCCGAGGATCGTCTCCTCGTCGTTGATGAACGCTTGGACCGTTGCGGCGACCTGCGTGTAGGTTTTCAGCCCGTTCTCGATGAGGTAGGCGAGGACGGCCTCGCGTTTGAACAGTTCCGCCTCCAGCGTCGCGCGGGTCCACCCGCGGTCGAATCGGATCTCCTCCAAGGTGTTGGAGTCGCTCATGCGGAGGAATTCGTCGGTCTCGGCCTGCCACTGGTAGACGTCCTGGACGTTGATTTCGTCGTTCTCGGCGTCGTAGAAGTTGATCTCGGTGAGGTTCTTGTTTCGGCGGACCTTCCGCCCGTTGACCCGGGTCTGGGTCTGGATCGACACCAGATCGAGCGCGGAGAACATGGTCTTCGAGACGTTGATCGGGTCGGTGGTGAACCGCTTGAGCACCTCGCCCACGGAGTCGGCGTGGAAGGTGGTCAGGGTGGTGTGCCCGGTCGACATGACCTGGAAGAGGGTGCGGCCCTCTTCGCCACGGATCTCCCCCATGACGATGTACTCCGGCCGCTGGCGGAGCGCGGCCTCCAGCAGGTCGAACTCGTCGACTTCGCCCTGCTCGTCGTCCGAGAACGAGGGTCGCGTGACCGACGCCACCCAGTTGCGCTGGGGGAGTTCCACCTCGCGAGTGTCCTCGATGGAGACGATCTTGGAGTTCGACGGGATAAACAGGGAGACGGCGTTCAGGCTGGTGGTCTTCCCGGAGGCCGTCCCCCCGGCGAAGATCAGCGACTTGTTGTTCTCGATGGCGAGCCACAGGTACGCCATCTCCTCCAGCGAGAACGTCTTCCAGTTGATGAGGTCCACGGGGGTGAAGGGGACGTCCTTGAACTGGCGGATGGTGTAGTTGGTGCCGTGATCGGACACCTCCTTACCCAGCGTGAGCTGGGCACGGGAGCCGTCGGGGAGCGTGGCGTCGACCTGTGGGCGGCGCTTGCTGATCCCTTTTCCCGACCGCTGGGCGAGTTTGACCACGAAGTCGTCGAGTTCGTCGTCGCCGTGGTAGATGTTCGAGATGATCTGCTCGTAGTCGCTGTGGTAGACGAAGACGGGCGAGTGGTAGCCGTCACACGAGATGTCCTCGACGTTGATGTCGTGTTTGATGCCGTCG
>Ga0207757_100083_pt1 | contig 77753 bp, 66 predicted proteins | sample A23P3SouthBayCA_2_FD_187752 | JGI IMG/M metagenome (GOLD analysis project Ga0207757, IMG submission 187752) | Aerobic enrichment media microbial communities from Eden Landing Ponds, California, USA - A23 P3 (2) (SPAdes) | ecosystem: Environmental > Aquatic > Marine > Unclassified | place... | reverse complement strand
TGCGTGGTCGTGGAGGCCCTCGTAGTCGATGTAGCCGGTCTCCTCGTCGACTTTGTACTGTTCGACCTCGTACACCTGGCCGGCGAAGTTCGCCGGGTGACCGTGCGAGAGGTGGCCGCCGTGGGTCAGGTCCAGCGAGAGAATCTTGTCGCCGGGTTCGAGGACGCCGAGATAGACGCCCATGTTGGCCTGCGAACCGGAGTGTGGCTGGATATTGACGTGGTCCGCACCCCACAGTTCTTTCGCGCGGTCGATAGCGAGCTCCTCGACGTCGTCGGCGTACTCGCAGCCGCCGTAGTAGCGCTCGCCGGGGTAGCCCTCGGCGTACTTGTTCGTCAACTCGGAGCTCTGGGCTTCCATCACGGCTTCGCTGACGTGGTTCTCGCTGGCGATCATCGCCAGCGTGTCGTTCTGCCGGCCTCGTTCGCCCTCCAGGGCGTCTGCGACTGCCGGGTCCGTTTCCCGCACGGTTTCGTAGCTCATGTATCCGAGTCGGGACCGGTACGACAATAATCTACCCTTTGGGCCCACGCGTGTGAGTGGCTGGCACGTTATGTCCGCTGCCGCGAGTACGGTAGGCTCTAACACCCGTACGTATATATTGGATGACGGTCCACATCCTCACGCATGGTCACCTGGGGGGTGACAGGCGAGCGGGTGGGCCGGGACAGCAATGAGACGCTGGACTGGGACGGGGAAACGGTCGACCCGACCGCGCTGGTGCGCCAATTACACAGTCGAGAAGTCACGGACGGCGAACAGTTACCACAGCGTGTCGACGACTGTTACCGGGGGAGTGTCACCGAGTTAGCGCTACCGTCGGTGGATGCCAGGGTAACCCGAGTTGACACTGACGCTGACACCGAGACGGTTGACTCACCGACGACGCTACAGGAGGGAACGTATCTGCTGACGATGCAGGCCCGGGCTGCCGGTAGCGACCGGGAATCGCCGCTCGGTGTCGTCGACGACATTCGGATTCACGTCCGCTTCGACGGCCCGGCGTCGCTCCATTCGGCCGGCATTACTTCTGTCCTTGCCTTCGGAGAGCCGACGAGTGTTACAGTCGGGTTCGTCTGGGAGACGAACACGGAGCGGCCGCATCTGCAGATCCCGGCAACGCCCGCGGGGCTCGCAACGGCGATCACGCACCTGAGCGGCGCACATCACACGATGCAGCCGTCCCGTTCGCACCCGGAACTCCGCAGCCATCCGCCGATAGTCACGACCGGCGAGACGACCCGCATCCCCGAAACGGTTCGGCAGAACCGCCCTGAAACTGGCATCACGCTCCGTGTGCCAGAGTGCGAAGCGGAACTGCTCGTCAGCGCACCGCTGGCGTACTATCTCGGGGCCGAAGTGGTCATCGAGTCGCGGGATGACGCACTATTGACCGCGGATGGCACGTCGGTACACCTCTCCTTCGACGCGTGGCCGTCGCTACAGGACGGCGTCGCGGCGTTGCTCCGGAAGGTGTTCTACCTCGACTGTCAGGTCAGACACGTCGACCCGGCCGAGAGCGGGAGCCGCATCACGTCGGCGCTCTCGCTGGATCCGGACGCGCTCCGCGCGCTGTCGCCGGCCGAACGCCTCGAACGGTACGTCGAGGTCTCCGACGAGGCTGTGAACTCGATTCTACCGGAGTGGCCCCTTTCGACGTACGTCTCGCCGGCACCGGAGCGGGTCCGCTGCCTGCCCTTTCTTCTCGACCGGCTCAGCCTCATCTACCTGCCGGACAGCAGCCGGCTCGACCGGGACGAACTCCTCGACAGGACGTTGACGGATTCGTATCTGAGCCGCGGGTCGGCCGAGCGTCCCCCGGTCATCGAGCCGAACTTGCGCGAAGGTCAACTGCACGCCTGGCTCGCGCCGGGCAACCCGATTGATGCCTGTAAAACACCGCCGGAAGCGTATGTGAATCGCTACCGGTGTCAGAACCGTGAAACCGATAGTCAGCGGGTCGCTGTCGTCCTCAACGACGAGGAGATGGCAGATGAACACACGGAAGTCACGGAGATATACAGGGCAGCGGACCTCCCGATGGACGTTCAGGTCAGCGAACTGCTGTCGGTGAACGAACTGGCCGACGTGTTCCAACAGCCGACGGACTTCGTTCACTTCATCGGCCACTGCGACGACGAGGGCCTGCGCTGTCCCGACGGCAATCTGGCGCTGTCGTCGCTGTCGGAGGCCCGAACCCAGACGTTCTTCCTGAACGCCTGTGGCTCCTACGACGAGGGGCTGGAACTGGTCAAACAGGGCGCGGTCGCCGGCGCGGTGACGCTGACCGACGTGTTGGACAAACACGCCGCGCTGGTCGGGACGGCCTTCGCGCGCCTGCTCAGCAACGGCTTCAGCATCCAGCGAGCCCTGGAACTCGCCCGTCGCCGGATAATGATGTGCAAGGACTACGCGGTTGTCGGCGACGGGACCTATTCAATCGTTCCCAGTCCCGCACAGCCGGCGGCTGTCTGGCTCTCGGAGACAGAGGCGGGGTTCGACGTACAGTGTACGGTCGTCGCCCCGGAGCGACCCGGCGAGAGTTACCGGCTGCCGTTCGACGACAGCGCGGCACTGAACGGCGAACAGACGAGTCACTCGCTCAGCGCAGTGGAGCTGGCCGACGCCCTGGGCCAGACTTCGCTGCCAGTCATCTACGAGGGGGAGTTCCACTGGTCCGACGACCTGGCCGCGCGCCTCCGAACAGATTTCTGATGGACCCGCAACTGTCACGTTCCTTGGTGGGGCCCGGGACGGCAACCGCTCGCTTCTGAGCATAGTAACCGAATGGTCGCTGAGATACGACACTGCAAGGACCCCTTGCGTACCCAGGTGCAGATTTGATACTGTGATCTCAGTCACGAAGTCGCCCGACTGAGAGACAGTCACACCGGCCACTGATTCGACCGCCTTACCGCAACGCTGACGCGCAGAACAGGTGGTTCAGTCCGTGAGAGGAACGGCTTCTGCTTAGGAGGAGAAGTCAATATTTTATCGCTTCTCGCCACTGGGTGTTGTCTGATTGTTGGCGAAATCAACACGACTTGGTCGATAAAATTAAATATAATAATACACTATATACTGCCATCGGACAATGACTGAAAATCTCCTACAGGACGACGTCGGTTCTATGTTGACCACGGTGTTTGGCGCAACTGACGAGCCGGTGTACGTCGTGAACCCGTCGCGGCGGAGCATCTCGGAACTTGTATCGACATTGGATGCAGACTCGGACGCCCCGGAAGTTCGTCTGCTGGCCGACGAGCGCGCATTGAAAGACGTCATGGACGACTTCCTCGTTGCGAGCACTGCCGCCGATCTCATCGACGAAGAGCGACTCACGATGCGGCTGCTCGACGACGTGCCGAACCACTCGGTCGCGGTGACCGTCGATACGGTGTACGCGCTCGTCACGATCAGCGACACGGTCGGCGGCCTCGGGACCGATGACGCGCAGTTCGTCGACAACGCCTACGACTACTACGACTCAGCCTGGGCGGACGCCGACGAGTACTCGCTTCGGACGCCGCCGCTCAATCGCGTCCAGAGCACGCTGGAAGCCGACATCGGCCCGGAAACCGCGTCGGACTTCAACGACGTTCTGAACTCGCTGTCGACGGCCCGCGGCGACGGCGACGGCCTCGACGAGGTCACCATCAGCCTGCTCGTGGCCGCACGGAACGGCGAACTGCTGTACGACATCAGCAAGTGGGGCGAGGACGTCGGGCTGGCGAGCAAGGCGACGTTCTCACGGACGAAGACGAAACTCGAAGACATGAACCTCATCGACACCGAGAAGGTCCCGATAGACGTGGGTCGACCGCGGCTCCGCCTGATGCTCGGCGATGAGCGGCTCAGAGACGCCGACCCGGACGAGCTGGCCTCCGTGGCCCAGTCTATTCTCGCCGCGTAGGTTTTTCCCGCTTCACCACGAGGGCTTCGGCATGCAAACTGTCGAAGTCGTCGGGCGTGGACCGGCCGTCGACGCACTTACCGCGTTTCTCGCTGATATCGATGTCTCAGTAGCACAGCCGTCGACACCGGCGGACAGCAGTGGCGACCTCACCATCGTCGTCGATACCGTCGGTTCGGAGACGTTTTCGACGTGGAACGAGCGGGCGAAAGACGATGGCACCCTGTGGGTCGCCGTCGAACTGGGCGGCGTCGGCGGCGTCCCGGTAACCGATGCGGCGATCAGCGGCTTCGGCCCGGAAGCGGGCTGTTTCGCCTGTCTGCGGACTCGGGTCGGGGCTACAGTCGACGACACCGAGGCGCTCGCAGAGGCCCCACCGGCGGCCACGCAACGATTTGCGGGAGCGCTGGCCGGCCGACTGGTAACCCAGTTTCTCAACGGCGATGGGGCCCTCTTCGGGACTGTCACGGAACTGCCGCACACGCAGCGACGATTTCTCCCCGTCCCGGGCTGTGACTGCGGCGAGAGGACGAGCCAGAACCTCAGCGACGGCCGCCAGACGGCCCCCGACGGCGAGGCGCTATCGCGGGCGGAACTGGGCCTCGACGACCGGGTCGGAATCGCCACGGAGGTCGGTGAGGTCGAATCGTTCCCGGCTCCGTACTACCTGTCAACGCTCGCCGAGACTGCCGGTTTCAGCGACGTATCGGCCGCCGCCAAGGCCGCCGGTGTCGCTATCGACTGGGACACGGCGCTCATGAAAGCGCTGGGCGAGAACTACGAGCGGTACGCGGCCGGGGTCTACCGAGAAGGGAACCTGCGGCACGGGACAGTGGACGATGTTCCGGACGTCGTTGCGCCCGCGGCGTTTGTCAGAGAGGAGGACGAGTGGGACGAATCGACGGCGCTTCCCTGGGTCCCGGCCGAAAGTCTGCTGACCGACGAACGCCGGTCGCTTCCCGCCGAAACCGTCCATTATCCGCCACCATCGAACGCCATCAGACCGGCAACGACGACCGGGCTCGGGCTTGGAAACTCCGTCACCGAGGCGCTGCTGACCGGGCTGTACGAGGTCATCGAACGCGACGCCGCGATGCTGTCGTGGTACTCGACGTTCGAGCCGCTCCAAGTCGCTCTCGACGACCACGAGCGGTACGAGACGCTCCGACGGCGCGCAACGTCCGAGGGGCTCGACGTGACGGCGCTGTTACTGACACAGGACGTGGACGTGCCGGTCATCACTGTCGCACTAGAACGGGACGAGTGGCCCCGTTTCGCGCTCGGCACCGATGCGGGCCTGGACCCCGGTGCGGCCGCCGTCGGCGCGCTGGAGGAGGCGCTCCAGAACTGGATGGAACTCGACAACATGGGTCCCGAGGCGGCCATGGACGCACAGGGTGCTATCGGGCGGTACGCCGAATCGCCCGGCGAGGCGGCCGACCTGACGGCCACCGAGACGACGGTCCCGCTGGACTCGCTCGGCCCCGACGCGACCCTCTCCGGCGAGGCAGAGCTAGAGGCGCTGTGTGAGCGGGCGGCTGATGCGGGGCTCACGCCCTACGGGGCGCGGCTGACGACGCGCGACCTCGAACAACTCGGATTCGAGGCGGTCCGTGTCGTCTGTCCCTCGGCACAGCCACTGTTCTTCGGAGACACGTTCTTCGGCGAGCGGGCCGAAACCGTGCCGGCCGATTTGGGCTTCGAGCCGCGACTCGACAGGGGTCATCATCCGTTCCCGTAGAAGTGAACGGCGTAGCGAACGAACGCTCAGATGCCGAACGTCGCCCGCAACATATCCCGGGTGCCCGGTCCGAGGCCGACAGCAGTGACGGCGATGAGTAACAGGAGCGCGTACCGCGGGCTGTCGTCGATGAACTCCTGGTTGAACAGCGAGACGACCAGCGAGGCGACAGCGAGCTTGACGACCAAGAACGGCCAGGACGTGCCGATAGCGGCTGAGAGGCCGGCCGGCTGGAGCGCCTCGGTGGCTGCGATGATGAACTCGTTGGCCGGGTGTTTCGGGTAGTACGTCAGCGGGACGCTGAGCGCGTCGAGCCAGTCGGCCAGCACAACGTTCGCAACGCCGTCGATGGCGTGGCCCCAGATGACCAGCAGGCCGATGTACCCGGTGCCGTCGTTCATCGCCGGTCGGTAGGTTTCAAAGGCCCAGTAGAGGCCGTACGACAGCGCCGACGCCAGCGCGACAGTGGTGATGAGGACCGACGGGTACAGCGTCGCGTACTCGCGTGTGAGCGCGACAACTGTGAGATACAGGAGCGTCACGGCGACGAGGACGCCACCGACAGCGCCGGTCGTCCGGTAGTAGCTGTCGACGACGCCGCGCTGTTCGAGGTCCACGCAGACGACGAGGACGAGCAGCGTCAGCAAGAACACCGTGCCGTAAATGACGGGACTGATGATGAGTGAACTCAGCGGGTACTCGACGATGGGTGAGACACCGGCATCTACCGCGCGGTCGGTCGCGTCCTCGACGGTCCGCAACGCGCCGCCGAGCAGCATGAACGGCACGAACGCGAAGTAGAGTTTCGGGTCTTCGGCGATGTCCAGTCGCTCGAGGAGGAAGTAGACACCGACGAGCATGTACACCAGAATCAGCATGTAGCCGATTTCGGAGACGAGAGTGTATCCTGGTTCAGCGATGAGCCGCCCCTCCTGGATGGCCGCCGCACAGCCATCGTACAGCGGTTGTGGCCCGGATGCAGTCATCTCGGCACAGCTGGCCGACTTGGCGTCCGCGTACACCGGCCCCCAGAAGTACTGCCAGAGGAACCGGTCCCAGACGGCCTGTGGAGCGGCCGTAACGGCACCGACCGCGACGAGAATGACAGCGACGAGAGAGCCCACCCAGAGCTGGCCGGGCCCGAAGTCATCGACGGCTCGCTCGAACGTTTCCATGGGCGAGTGACCGGTGGCAGGCGGTTTTAGCGTTCCGGTCGCGTGTGCGTAGGGTGGAATACCCGTGCCTCAGACGGCGGTGCCATGCGAGGCGAAAATGCGCTCAGTCTTGCGTGAGCGCTTCGTTTCCGGCCGCCACGAAGGTCTCGTGTGCCTCGCCGTTGGAGGCGACGACGGAATCGCTGTCGTGGGTCCAGGGCTCGCCATCGAGGTCAGTGACCGTGCCGCCAGCCTGTCGGACCATCTGGACACCAGCGAGCGTGTCCCAGGGAGCCATCGGGCGCGTGCAAACGAGTCCTTCGAGCGCCCCGTCGGCCACGTGTGCCAGCGTGGCCTGGAACGAACCCAGGCGCCGGATGTCGCCGAAGCGGTCGCCGACAGCGCTGCACAGCCGACCGAACTCAGCCCTGTCGTCGCGGTCCCACCAGCCCACCGGAGCCACGGCGAACGTCTCCGGGTCGGTCCGTCCGCTTACCGTGAGTTCGGTCCCGTCTCGGGTCACGCTTTCGGGGCCGGCGGCGTAGAGATCGCCATACGAGGGCAGATAGGTCACCGATGCGACCGGTTCGCCGTCGACAACGGCGCTTACGCTCGTTGCCCACAGGCGCATCCCACGGACGTAGTTCGCGGTCCCGTCGATCGGGTCGATGACCCACGCCGTACCGCTGTCGGGGACCCTATCGACCGCTTCGACGTTTTGGTCGGCCTCCGGGCCAGCCAGCGTCGAGAGGTCTTCCTCACAGAGGAACCCGTCACCGGGGAACTCCGCTCGAATCGTGGCGACGACCTGCCGCTGAGCGTCGCGGTCCGTCGCCGTGACGAGGTCGTTCTTGTTTGCCTTCGACTCGACGCTGAGGTCGCCCCGGAACTGCTCGCGGGCCACGACACCGCCGGCGCGGGCCGCTCGCTCGGCAACCGCTGCCCGGTGGCTTGCATCTGTCATACCTGAGGCTGGACCGGCCTCGTTCAAACCATCTCGCCTTCCAGCAAAACAGGGCCGCCGTCCGGGGACGGTTCAATCGTCTTCTTCGACAGCCTCGTCGACAGCATCGAGAATAGCCTCGGCGATGTCACGCGCTTCTGTGGGCGTGTACAGGACCTGGTTTCCCAGCGACTGTTCTATACGGACGTAGCCGTCATCGTCCTCGATGGAGAAAAACGCCGTATTCTCCAGCGGTGGCACGCGCAGGCTGGCCCCCTCGGACTGGTCTGTAGCCATGTCATATTATAGCACACGAGCCGATTTAAATCTACGGCCCGGGATCACAGAACCCACCTAATTACAAATATTGATAATCAGACCCCAACGGCTTATACTCATCCCAGAAACATACACGTATGGCTTCGATACGTGGCGCGCTCCGGTTCAGTAAGGACATCGCAGTTATCATGCTTCTAGGAGTTGTCTACGTCCTTGGGCTGAGCATCGCAACGCTGGTCAGTGCATCGGAGGACCGACTGCCGCGCCTACATGCTGTTGGCGGCGAGGTTCGGAACCGCCTTCGCCGACCGGTGTGAAGCAGTCAGTCCGAAGTCCCAAATCCGCAGATCAGGCACACAGAATCCAATAGCTGCAACCGGCGCGTCTTTTGACGCCAGTGGTCCGCGTGAACCGACCACAGACGATACCCGAAACGACTGTCCCGTGCGCTCTCGCAGTAGGCCCCCGGCGTAGCGTGACTGTCCCAGGCCAATCAGCCCAGGTAACAATTGTCCTCGGTTCTATTGTTTGAAAAATTCCTGAGTGAAACCAGCGGCATACATAGTCTGATAGTCTGATAGATGTCCGCTTCACAACGTACATTAGTGAGTGAATAATGTGATTTATCGACTGTCGATCACTCCACAGTAAGCTTATGAACCGGAGAAATTGTGCACAATCAGAGGAGAATAGGGGCCGTTATGCCAATCATTGTTATTAATTATGGACTATCTCACCCGACAGCTTTATTATACGCTGCTTTGACATGACATTCTGTGTGGGAGCCGTGCGGTACCTGTCAGAAATCGACTATTGAAATCAGATAAAATGGGGCTTACTAGTCGGATTCAGCGGGAGCCGCCCATGGGGAGTGCATGCTACTAGACGCACCAGTTACAGCCGAGGTACGGGAATGACGATACAAGCAAATCAGGCAAATCAGGCAGACCAACAGGGGATCGCTTCAAAGACTGTAGACGAATTTCTTGTCACGCCGGAGAGCGATATCACACCGGTTTTGAGCGTCGTGATGCCCACGCTCAACGAGGAGAAGGGTATCGTGGAATGTATTGATCGAATCAAGACAGCGATTACGGAGTTGCGCGTACCGACTGAGATCATCGTAAGCGACAGCTCGACCGATGCGACACCGCAGCTGGCACGTGAGCGGGGTGCGACAGTCGTGACACCCGACGAACCTGGCTACGGGTACGCGTATCGCTACGCGTTCGACAAGGCGCGGGGAGAGTACATTGCGATGGGCGATGCGGACACGACGTACGATTTCGAGATGATTCCACAGCTCCTCGAACCTGTCCAGAACGGCGACGCGGACATCTGTATGGGAAGCCGACTTGAAGGAGAGATTCGGGACGGGTCGATGCCACCGCTCCACAAATACGTCGGAAATCCGCTATTGACGCGGTTCCTGAACACGTTCTATGGGGCCGGTGTGAGCGATGCACACAGTGGGTTCCGTGTGTTCACTAAAGACGCGCTCGAAACGCTAGAGCTAAAGACGACCGGGATGGAGTTCGCCAGCGAGATGATCATGGAAGCCGGTGCGAACGACCTCACCATCGAGGAAGTCCCGATTGTCTACCACGAGCGGGAGGGCGAGGAAACGCTCGACAGTTTCAGCGACGGCTGGCGACACGTCCGGTTCATGCTCGTGAACGCGCCGGACTACCTGTTCTCGTATCCGGCCCTGCTGCTAGTCTCAGTCGGGGCGGTGTTGATGTCGCTGTCAATCGCCCGACTGTCAATCGGCGGCGTCAACTTCGGGATCCAGACGATGGTCGGTGGGTCGTTGCTGACGATCGTCGGATATCAGGTCTGGACGCTGGCGCTGTTCAGTTCCATCGCCGCGAACCCGATCAACAAGCCCGAGGGCGTGCTTGTCGGCATGATACGGGAGCAGTTCCAGTTGGAGCACGGAGCGTCAATCGGCATCCTCGCGACTGCAGTCGGCGTCCTGTACCTCGGGAGCGTGTTCACCCAGTGGCTTCTCGCCGGCGAAGCGGCGTTACCGTCAGCCACGGCAACCCTGCTGGCCTCGACAGTCGTGGTGCTCGGAATACAGACCGTGTTCGGGTCGTTCTTCATGAGCATGCTCGCGGACAGCAGCTAAGCACGGGATTTCCCTTCAGCCGACTAGTCAAGCCTGCGTACACCTGCTAGAACACGTCCCGTTTGCAGCACACTGAATATCGGGCTGCGTTCGGTTCTCGGCAACGAACTGCCACTCGTTCCGGCCCACGCTGTCGGTTCCGTTCGAATACGTTAGCTGTCTGTACAGCCCATTGTAGTTCATCACGCTATCGTACTCCGTTCTGGAGTAGCGCTCCTCATCGATACCGTCCTGGTGGGCGTCGAGCCCCATCGCGTGCCCGAACTCGTGCATGAACAGCGAAGCAGTGATTCTCGTCGAGTCGAATCGCTCCATCGCCGCGATTTCAGGTCGTCCTGCGCCGACGAAGTAGTCGTCCCCGTTGTAGGCGACGTCTTCCGTGAGCAAGACGTAGTAATAGCCGTCAGACCGGTGCTCCGAATGGTTGGCCCGGAAGTCGTAGATATCGTTTCCGAGACCAGCGCGGGGTTTCGAGTACACCGTCCCGTTGGCCGAGAGGTTGGTATCGTCTGTAACCAGATGCATATCGATACCGGTGGACCCGTCGGGGTTCGAAACGGGTGCATTGTCGAAAGTCTCGACGATAGACGCCTGGACCGAGTCGCTGAGCGTCGTTGACTGTGTGGAATCGACTTCGACGTAGATGTCCGTTCGGAGGGGGTCTGCGTCCGGAATAGCCTGCTCGCAGCGGACTTCCATACCGTCCGGATACCCGTCTCCATCCGTGTCAGGGTCGGTCGGATCAGTGCCGTAGACGGAGCGTTCTAGCGAATCAGACAGCCCATCCCCGTCTGTATCAGTGCCGTTCGCATCGGCCTCTGCCTGCTCTGCGTTCGGAGTATCGGCCCCACCGCCGCTAGGGGCGTTCACCCCCGGCGACGTTCCGGCGGCCGGAAACATGACACTGACCAAAAGCACCGTGACGAGCACGACGGCACCAATGCGAAACATCGGCAGGCGGCGGAACCAGTTGTCTGTAAGACGGCGGTTGCCGACAGATATGTCGGTGCGTTTAGATTGATTATTAGTATTGATATCTAAAATGGCATCTGGACAAGACTCCGATATTACGGATAAAATAGACTTCAGTCCCATCCTTACCGGAGAATTTGCGATTGCGAGTTAAGTAAGTAATTCCCTAGATATCAATATCGATTTCGATATTGAGAAGGGATGTACAGCAGACGAGCCTGGCTGTGGCTGTCGGTATCTTCAATGGCCTCGGTCCAGTAACGGGAGCTAATGCGTGGTACCCGGCGGTTCTGGCTCACACTCGCCGCAATCGGCTGTCTCGTCGCAGGCGGCGGATTACTCGATGCACCCCTGTTACTCGTCGGGGCCGTCGGACTCGCAGGCTGGCTGCTCGCGATGCAGATTGCGTTCGTCCGTGGCGTTTCACGGCTCAGGAACGAACTCACTGTCAGCCAGTCGCTCGAACGGTCCCGAATACGGACCGATGTTGAAACGAGATATACGCTGCAGGCATCGGTTGACGCCGCTGACGGTCACCTACCGCTGTCCATCGAGGCAACGGTTCCGCTCGCAGCGCGGATGGAGGAGGGCCGCTCCCCGGCGATCACCCTCGATGCGTCGATGCAGTCATCGTCGGTGGCGGTTCCGCTCACCTGGGAGACGGTGGGCAATCACACCATCCCCGGAGCTACGGTGACGGTCAGTGACGGTACCGGGCTGTTTACCCAGTCGTTCACGACTGCCTCTGGCCCGGAAATAACGGTCGAATCCCCTTCGGTCGGTCCGATTCACGTCGGCCAGGGCGGGAAACGACTGCTACGTGGTATCGGCGAGCACGACGCCCGCGGAAGGACGGGCGGCTTGTCGGCCGAGGAGATTCGGAAATACGTCCCGGGTGACGCACTGAAATACGTCGACTGGAAAGCGACCGCCAGGCTGGACGAGACCCACGTCCGCAACTACGAAGCCGAGAGTAGCCGTAGCGTAGTGCTCGTCCTCGATCATCGTCACACGATGGGAGACGGCCCACCCGGCGAAACGAAGCTAGATCATCTCAAAGCGGTCGCCGCGGCGTTCCAGCAGCGTGCCGAAACGATCCGTGACCCACTGGGCTATCTCACTATCGACGACGCGGGCGTGACGGAGTCGAGAATCCCAGTGCCGAGAGCAGAGGCCTACAGGTCGTGTCAGCATCGGATCAGCGACCTCGATACCGAAACTGAGACGCGGGCAACAGCCACCGCGACAGCGGCTCACACCGGAACGATGACAGGAGTGGTGAATCCGAACACAGACACGCAATCGCCGATGGAAACGACGCTGCTCGCGTATCGGGACGCCGCCGGATCGAAGCGGCACCTTCCAAACCAACCGCTGTACAACGGATTCCAGGCGGCACCGAGTGAGATACGCGGCGCAGACCTGCTGGTCATCTGTACTGACGACAGCAACCCAAGCGAGCTGCGGAACACAGTGGGACTGGCGAGACGCAACGCGACGGAAGTCGTCGTGTTTATCACGCCGTCGGTGGTGTTCGACGCGGATCTCGTCGCTGATCTCGATACCGCATACGAACGGTATCGCGCCTTCGACCAGTTCCGGCGCGGACTGAACGAGATCGACTCGGTGACTGCCTACGAGGTCGGCTCTCCGGACCAGATCTCGGCGATCCTGTCCGGCGGGGCAGCGAACACGGAACAAGGGGAGTACGCATGAGTATAGCCAGGGAAACTAAAGAACGCTCGCTCCGCTCGATACCAACCGTACTCGGCCTACTAGGCATCGTCGCAGCGGCAGGCGGGCTGGTCTTGGGCGGGCCAGCGTGGCTCGGTCTCGCGGGTGTCGCACTCGGCGGGCTCTACCTGTTTGGAACCCCGGTTCTCGCGGTCGTGTTTGGCCAGATCGCGCTCGTCGCAGTCGATGCACCGTCACTGCGTACCCTTGTCCTCGTCGAAGGCGGTCTGTTCATCGTGCTACTTTCGAGGGCTGTGGCGACGCCCCATAGCCGGGCTGCCGGCGGCCTCGTCGCGCTCGTCGTTCCGCTGCTTGGCGGTCTCACCTGGCTGTCGCTTGAGCGCTGGAGCCTGGACCCGCTTCCGGTCGGGGCCGTCCTTCTCACCGGAGTCGCCGTCGTCGGCTATCTACTCCATCGCTATCTGCTGTTAGAACTCGACATCGTGACCGAAGACCCAGCTTCGGACAGTGATTTCCAATGAGCCAACCCGAACCTACGCAACCGGACGCATCGGTCGAGGAACGTGATCAACGAGCGGACGACGAACGCGACCGCCAGACCCTCGAAGCGGAACTGGAAGTGCTACGGGAAGAGAACCGGCGATTGCGCGACTCGTATGCCCGTGCAAAACGGGCGACGTTCAGACGCACGGCAATGGGCTTTTTTGTGGTTGGCGGGCTGTCCCTCATAGCAGCCCTCCTCTTTCCAGCCCTGCAGACCATCTTCGTCGCGTTCGGTGGAACCGGAGTGTTCGCCGGCATCGTCACGTTCTACCTCACGCCCGAGCGGTTCGTCTCGACATCGGTCAGCGACACAGTGTTCGAAACGCTGGCCGATGTCGAACAGCATCTCGTCAGAGAGCTGGAACTCCAGACCGAAACGGTGTACGTCCCGACGACGTCGCGTCCGGAGACGAACGCGCGCCTGTTCGTCCCACAGCACGTCGAATACGTGGTTCCTGACGTGGCGGAATTAGCGGAGTTGTTCGTCACGAGCAACGTCGAAGCGGCGCAGGGCGTCTCCCTTCCGCCGACCGGTGACCGTCTGTACACTGAGTTCGAGCGATCGGCGTCGGGCGACCTGGGTGACGATCCCGGAGCGATAGCGACGCAACTGACTGCAGCCCTGTCCGAGCAGTTCGAACTCGTCGACGAGACAACAATCGAAATCGATGACGAGAACCGAAACGCGTCCATCGCCCTCGACAATCCAGCGTTCGGTGACATTCACCAACTGGATCACCCAGTGGTGTCCCTGCTCGCCGTGGGGTTTGCTACAGGCCTCGACCGACCAGTCACCGTCGAAACACGTGAGGATGACCAATTCAGCGGTGTCGTGACAGTTTCGTGGGATGACATCGAGCAGCCATCGGTGCAGTCCGGTGACACGACGACCCGAACACAAGAGACAACAGCAACCCCAGAAAACGAATAACGGCGACTCGACCGCTACTCGAACTCACGTTTCGTCCCGCCGTCACCGACCGCCGGCTCAACCCCCGCACTGTGGTCGGTGTCGGACCCGGGCGGCGTGATCGACTGGAGGATTTCCTCGATAACCGCTTCGGAGCCGATCTGGCTCAGTTCGGCGTCGCTGTTCATGATCAGTCGATGTCGCAACACCGGGAGTGCCATCTCTTTGACGTCGTCGGGGATGACGTACTCCCGGCCGTTCAGACGGGCGACCGCTTTAGACGTGTTCTGGAGGGCAATCGTCGCCCGCGGTGAGGCTCCGTGAGTGACGTTTCGGTGGTCCCGCGTCGCGCCGACGATAGCGAGAATGTACTCCTTGACGCTGTCTTCGATGTGCGTCTTGGGGATCACGGTTCGGGCGTCCAGGAGTTCATCCCGGGAGATGACCTGTGAGATCGAGTCCGCATCGAGCGTTGGGTTCGCGTCAAACCGATCGAGAATCGCACGCTCATCCTCGGAGTCAGGAATCTCCGTAACGAGTTTCATCTGGAACCGGTCGCGCTGGGCCTCCGGGAGCTTGAACGTCCCCTCCATCTCCAGGGGGTTCATCGTCGCAACGACGGTAAACGGAGTCGGGAGTTCGAGCGTCGACCCCTCGATAGACACCTGCCCCTCCTGCATCGCTTCGAGCAGCGCGCTCTGGGTTTTCGGCGGGGCGCGGTTGATCTCGTCGGCGATGACCAGGTTCGTAAACACCGGGCCTTTCTGCAGTTCGAACTCGCCGTTTTGCTGATGGTACACCGTCGTTCCGGTGATATCTGCGGGGAGCAGATCAGGAGTCATCTGGATCCGGGAATGCTGGAGATCGGTAGCGTTCGCGACGAGCGTGGCAATCGTGGTTTTTGCGACACCGGGAACCCCTTCCAGAAGCACGTGACCGCGTGTCAGAATTACGACAGTAATGTGCCGAAGGACCTCTTCGTTACCGATAAGAACTGTGTCCGCCTCGTCCCTGAGACGGTCGTACAGTACCGACGGATCAGTCATTGCGTTGACGTTCGGCCCGCTGTTTAATAACGGCTTCCGTTACCTGCTTGATCTGTGCGGCCTCCCAGTCCGGATGCCGGGCCCTGAGATACTGCTCGACGCCATCCCGGGACAAATGCGGATCCGTATTGTAGCCCCTGGATTCCCGGAGTCTCTCTGGGAGTCGCTCGTCGAGACGGCGGTCGTACGCGAGCAATGCCCCGACCAGAACGACGCCACAGAGCAGTAACAGCGCGTCTGACCGCTGCACGGCCAAGACAGCAGCGGCCAACGGCGGGACGCTACTGGCATGTGAGTAATCCAGCAATGCGGCGTCGTGGTCGGCGACGAGGTTCCGGACGAACCGTCGGTTGTCACCACGTTCGAGCATCGCGTTCACGAAGATACTCGGGTCACTGACGGCGATAAGCCGACCGTCGCCGACCGATTCGCTCGTGACAACAGGCCGGGACGCCAACTGCTCCTCACCGTCGATCTCAGCGTTCCCGTTGCTGTCGAGGTAGGCGTATTCGGAGGTGTTGATCAGCGTCGTCGCGTTGCCGGCCCTGACGGTCGTGCCGTAGTTGAGGACGACGGTGTCAACGCCTGCCGTCTCCGGATAGTCGCCGGCAGGCGTCGCTTCCGGGAACGAGGAGTCCCGGTAGTAGTTACGGTTGTCGTACACGGGGCGGCCGTCAAAACGCGCGTCCGCACTGACCGCGGCGAGCAGGGCATTCCCGTGGGGCCGGTAATCCTCGGCGACCACGAGTGTGCCGCCGCTTCGAACGAACTCTGCGATTCGGGTCCGCTCGCTTGCCGAGTACGGCTCCGCTGGCGAGAGAACGACCGCAACGGTGCCGTCAGCGTTGCTCGTCGGATACTGACTCACGTTCGTTCCGACAGTTACGTTGGTGCCGGCGTCAGCAGCGACGTTTTGGAGTTCGCCCGCGCCGTCCCACTGGGAGTTGTACGCACCGAACGCCGCCGATGACGTGCTCGCGGCGTAGACGAGCGCGATGAGCATGAGGACGGTGTAAGCGGCCAGCAGTAGCTGTGGGAGACTGAGCGATGGCAGCCAGGAAGCGTCGGAAGTCGACGTCGACACCATCAGACCAGCCCCGGCGGTAGAATCTCAAGGATCCGTTTGATGACCACGTAGGCAAAGCCCACCAACCCGAGTCCGATGAGCCACCAGAGCCGCCGTCGCCAGCGCGGCGATACGGCCTGTGGTGCGACCAGTTCGACCGTGACGAGAAACCCGATCAGCGAGACGACGAAGAACAACTCCAATGTCAGCGCGTCCAGCAGGGTTAACACGAGGATGGTGCCAAGCACCCACATGAGATGCCCGTAAATGAACTGCTGGCGCTGTCGGGTCGCCATACTATGGCGTTCTTATCGGTAGACAGTCAAAGTTCCGACCGATAGCCGGTGGCTGAGATTTCCGCTGAACGAACTGGTACCTGAGCTAGCAGTACCACTCAGTCGTCGCTAGGCTGTCTCGCGTCCGCCGACTCCTCGTCGGGCGTCCGCGTCCGGTCACCGCTCGGAAGCAGCGACACCGGCGATGCCGTCAGATACGGCACCGTTGCGACGAGGGCACCGAACAGCGCAAGCGAGACGCCGCCGGAAAATATCGCTGCGAGGATAGCTGGCGGCGTCCGGGCGGAGAGGCGGAAGCCGAAGAAGACGAGCCAGCCAGCCCGTTCCAGCAGCTGTAACGCGACGACCGAGAGGCCGAGAGCGAGCGCCGTCGCGGGGATAGCGATACGAGCAATATCGGCCAGAATCGTCCGCAGGACCCGCCACTGCGTCGCGCCGGTCGAGCGATGGATGCCGATGGCCTGCCGACGCGCGTGGACCCCCTGGGCGAACGTCGCCGTGGTACTGCCGACGGTGCTCAGCGCTGAGAGGACGACAAGCACGCCCAGAATCAACTGGACGTTCCCGAACACGCCCTCGACGGAGCGTTCGATGGGCGTTCCGGACGCGTACGACCCGCTACTTGCCACCGCAGATGCCAGCCGGCGGTCACCGGTTACCGTATACTCCGTCGTGGTGAGGGTGGTCCCGTTGGCTGTCACCCGGTAGGTGTACGTTCCGGGCTGGCCCCGTCCACCGTCCGGCGAGAACCGTGTTTGCGTGACGTTTCCGGGCGGCATATAGACGGTCCGGTTCCGGGAGACGCCGGGACCGATGACGCCCACATTGCGTGTAATCGGTTCCTGCCAGGGGTTTGCCAGCCCGATGGTGAGCGTTGGCGTCGTCAGGACCGATCCGGAGGACGGTGAGATTTCCAATTCCGCGTACAGTTCCCGCTCTGTACCGCGGACGATCTGGATGTCGTGTGTCGCCGTTTGGTCTCCCGAACGAGCCGTTATCGTGTAGTTCCCTGGCTCACGGGGAAGGGGAACGACGGCGACACCGCTTGATCCAGTTCTGAGCGACGGCCCGTTCACCGTGACGGTGGCGTTCGAAACGCGGTCCCCGGTTTTCGTGACGACGGGAACTGAGAGTCCTGACCCGGGCGGTGCCTGTGACGGCAACTGGCTCGGAATCTCGATAGCGTTCGGCGAAACGACTGTCACCGAATGGGTGTACTCCCCGGCAGTGGCGTTTGCGGTCCCCAGTTCGGAGGCGGTAAAAGAGACGGTCCCAGTCCGTTCCTGTCCCGGCGGGACGGCGACCGTCGTCGTTCGCTGTTCGCCCTGATATCGGACTGTGACCTCCCGGTCAGCCCGCTCGTTGCCGACGTTTCGCACGGCGACGGAGAGGTTGACAGCGTCACCCTTCGTGACGCGCCCCGGACCCGATAGCCCCGTCACGACAGCGCCCGACCGGTTGGCAGCGACACCGTCGGCGTCGTCAATTCCCGAAACGGACCCTTTCACGCGAATCATGTGGACCTGTCCCTGCCCGGTCGCCAGGTCGGCCGCGGAGTCAAGCGGCAGAATGAGCAGGTCATCGAGCGTTCTGGCGGCGTCGTACCGCCCAACGATGGTGACTCGACGGATACCAGGCTTGACGCTCCCGCTGACGGTCAGTTCGTCGCCCACTTCGACATCCAGGGTCCGTGCGAGATCGTTCCCGATGACGGCCTCGTCGTATCGCTGTGGTCGCTGCCCTTCGACCAGCGTGGCCCCGGTGACGTTCGCAAACGCGTCGTACTCCGCCCCGTGGGCCATGTACGGTTGACCGTCCGAAACCTGGGCATAGATGATCTCCGGGCTGGCCGGCGTCCCGTCGGCCCGCAGGGCTGAGGCGTACTCAGCATCGAGGCGACTGTTCAGCGGGTGGGGTGCGCCGGCTTCGGTGATGGTCCCGGAGCCGCCCGTTCCGCCCCCGAGCGGGGACGCCAGGCCGGCCAGTGAGACGACGAGCAGGAACGTGATGCCGAACACGGTCAGCGTCGCTGCCGTCGGCACGACCGAGCGCCACGACAGGAACGTCGGCGCGACCCAGTTTCGGATCATCGCAAGCGTCGACTGCCCGGGCTGTCCGGACCGGGCGTGACGGCTCCCGAGCGAGGCCGGCGGACGGGTCGCCGCGGGGTAGGCCGCGAGCGCGCCGGCAGCGAGGCCCATCAGAACAAACACACCGGCGACGCCGCCGACGACGGTCGCACTCTGGCCCGTGACAGTGACGTCAAGCGCGATAGGCAGGCCGACGTAAATCGCGACGTTGACCAGCGCCTTGATCAGGATGAGTCCGACAGCGTAGCCCAGCACAACGCCGGTCGTCACGAGCAGGCCGGCCCGAAGCGTAAACAGGAGCCCCACACGCCAACCCGGTGCACCGGTCGAGCGGATGACCCGTATCGCGTCGAGTCGGTCACGGACGCTCATCCGCGTGACGTTGTAGACGACAATGAGGACCAGCAGTCCGCCGGCGGCCGCCGCGATGCCCAGCGCCCAGAGTACCTGCTCTAAGCCGCCGAGGACGTACAGGAGGGCGCTGACGAGCGGCGATCCCTCGCTGGGAAGGCTTCCCAGCCCGGTCCCGCTCGGGCTGTGGTCGATGACGAAGTAGCCGGTGACGCCGACCCGCTGGGCGGTCGAGGCGTTCGTCGCGTACCACTGATTGGAGAGGAACGTCGTCCCCCGTTCCTGTGGGACAACGGCGAGTGAGACGGTCCCGTTCGACCCGCTGACCGTTCGGGTCCGCTGCTGAGAGACCGGTCCCCGCCCGTCAACGCCGTCCGGAATCGTCGGTAACCGCCCCTCCTGCCACTGGGCCGACCCCTCGATGAGTACCCTCGGCGTATCGGGTGGGATGCCGACGAGACGAACCTCCGACCCGTTTGCGGTCGCCGTCGCTGTCGGGAGCACGGTGACGTCCCCACCGGTTTCGGGCGGGCCGTTCGCCGCGTCGTGATAGGTGACCGTCCCGGAGTTCGCAAGCGGTTCGGCGAACGTTTCCGAGTACGTGACCGCGGTGAACAACAGCAGGACCGTGCCGATGAGAAACGCGGCCGTCACGGCGACGACGACGACGGTGAGCCGGTCCCGTCTGGACCAGCGAAACAGGAGGGCGTTTCTGTATCCCATCGGTTCGTTAGTTCGTCTCCGTGGACGGGCTCGCGTCCGGCGTCGAAGCGGCATCGGAGACGAGCGTGCCGCCGCGGATGAACAACCGCTCGTCGAACCGCTGGGCCAGTTGCGGGTCGTGACTGATAACGACGAGCGCGGTTTCCGTCGATTCCTTCATGCTGAACAGAAGGTTCAGCACTGACTCTGCCGTGTCCGGATCTAGCTGCCCGGTCGGTTCGTCGGCGAGCACGATTTCGGGGCGGTTCGCGAGCGCCCGTGCGATGGCGACGCGCTGTTTCTCGCCCCCACTCAGCGTCGCGGGGTACTGGTGTTCGAGCCCGGCGATACCGAGGCGTTCAAACAGCGTGTCCAGCCAGTCGGGGTCGCGGTCGCCCGCGTGTTCCTGCGGGAGCGACGCGTTCTCGCGGGCGGTCAGGTCGCCGATGAGCTGGAAGTCCTGAAAGACGAACCCGAGTGTCGTCCGACGCAGGCGAGCGCGCTGGCGTTCGGACAGTGTGCTCGCGTCCCGGCCGTCGATCTCCAGTCGACCGCTAGACGGTGACTCTAGCAGTCCGAGGACGTTGAACAAAGTCGACTTCCCGGCCCCGCTAGGGCCCTGAACGAGCATTGCCGCGTCGGCCCCGACCGTGAGCGAGACGCCGTCGAGAATTTTGGTTCCCCGTCGTGTGACACACAGCTCCGACCCGACGAGGACGGGGTCAGTCATTGTCGGCCTTTCTGCCGGCCCCGTATTGTATGCCACGGTTACATACCCGGGAGAGACGGGTATGGGTGGGGCTCATCAAACCGTGTGCGTCAGCAACTCGTTCGGTTCCCGCCGGGCCGAACGAGGTACACGGAGTCGAGGCCGCGCGTGTCATAGACCACGTCGTTCTCGTAGCGCCACTCCTCCAGCACCGCGGGCGTGGTCTTCTCGCTCCCTGCTGGGAACAGGTGTGCTCCAGTCGTCCCCCACGACGCCCGCGATAGCGTCGGGCAGTTGGGTTCCGCGCCGCCACCGAGCCACCGAGCAGTCGGCTGGTACGTTCCGTTGGACGCACCCGGATAGTACAAACCGACGATACGGCTGAACGGGTGGTCCGACGCCCACTGCTCGTCAACGTGGTCCGCGGTGAACGTCGCGGCCGCGAACTGCGATTCGGTCGCTCCAGTCGGGAAGGCTAGCGTGTCGAGATTGACGAACGCGATAGGCATCGTCGCAACCGCGGCAACCACGATGACGACCGTCAGAACAGTTGCGAGTCGGCGGCTGTGGGCCTTCGGCGTTCCAAGCCCGCCGTCCGGCGATGGCGACCGCCGATAGGCAACCGACGCGACGCCGATACCGGCGAGCACGAACACGGGCAGATGAACGAACGTCTGCCCGCGGAGCGCCGTCCCGTAGTACTCCGGCGTCAGCGAGGCGGTCAGCGAGAAGTACACGACGACAATCGGCGCCAGCAGCAACGCCAGCACGACCGGGCCGATCCGCCGACGGTCGCGGCCCGCACGTGGAAGTCCGACGAGCGCAAACACTACCGGGACGGCGAAGGCCGCAACGAGCACCAGGAGCCCGGCTGGCGTGGTCTGTGTCCCGGGGAAGACGGTCTGCAGCGCGTTCGCGCCGAGCGTCAGGAACCAGAGGCCGACCGCGCCACCGATGGTCACCCGTTGCAGGCGAGCGCTCGTCCGCTGGAACCAGACTACTGTCCCCACCAGAACGACAACCCAGGCCAGGAAGAGCCCCGGATACGCGCTGACACGGTCGACATAGGGAACCATCAACTGGGACTGTTCTGCAATCCGGTAGTACCCCCACATGTACACCCAGAAGCCCGCGACGACGGCGAGAGCGGTGACGGCGTCACGACGCGACGGAATCCTCGCGAGATGGGCGGCTAGCACCCCCGTGAGTACCAGCGCAACGATGAGCGAGCTGAACGTATGCAGGAGCGGGAAGGCAGCGAACAGGACGACCACAACCGCCCCCCAGCGACGCCTGTATCGGTCCGTCGTGAGTAGCCGATGGACGGCAATCGCAAACAGTGGGAGCAAGAGGAACGCCAGCGCCTCCTCGTCCGTCTGTCCGGTCCGACGGAGATAGATGCCCTCCACCGCGAGCCCCATCCCGACCACGCCCATCGCCAGCGTCGTCCGCGAGTGACGCCACCGACTCGACTGCGCGAGGCGTTTGACCAGCGCCATCGCCGTCAGACAGGACGCTGCACCGGTGACCGCGACGACCGGCTGGGCAATGTACAGCGGCCGTTCACCGGTGAGTGAGCCGACGACTGTCAGAATAGCGGTAAACACGATGTTGTCCGCGCGGAACCGCGTGAGGGGAAACGTCCCCGTTTCGAGCGTGTCCCTGGCCAGAGCGACGTAGCCGAATCCGTCTAGCGTCGAGGGCAGCGGTGTCCAGTGGAGCGTCGTCAGTCGGGCCGCGACGGCCACGGCCAGCACAGCCACGATGAGTAGCAATCGCCCCTTCCGGCCGTCACTCATTGGCCGTTCCTACAGCGGGTGGGTGTAAGATAGTTACCGCATTTCGACGGACGTCTCGGGTCCGTCACAGACTGTCGACCTGGAAGTCCCTAGCGCGTTCGACCGCGGCTTCCGCACTGGCCCGGTCCATCGGGTCTGTGGTGAAGGCTGCGCGGTCGTATGCCTCCACGACGGTCCGAACCGCATCGACCTGATCTGCGCCGAGGGCGCTGTCCTCACACCACTCAAGCAGCTCCCAGTGTGTCTTCCCGTTCTGAAAGCCAGCTGCCGCCCGGAGTTCGTCAGAGACTGACTCGTACGCTATCTTAACCGCTGAGTCGTACTCGCCGGCCGCGAGGGCTTGCCCCATCCGGTCGGTCGGACCGCCAGTCAATGTGGTAATGTCGTCGGTGGACTCGGAGACGTGGGTTTCGTCGGTATCAGTCGTCACGGTCGTATCAGTGGTCCGTGTTTGGTCAGCGTCAGTCGTCACGGTTGTCTCCGTCTCCTCGGACTCGGGGACAGCATCGGAATACAGACCCAGGCGGCGAACGGTGACTTCGAGGACGACGAGGATGACCCCGGTCAGCACCGCAGCGGTGACCGGAACCGTGAAGAACGAACGGATCTGCGACACGAGCGGCTGGAGACCACTCCCTGGCTGCTCCGTCGACCCATCCGAAGTGGCCGCCGTCGGACTCGTCGCGGCACCGCCCGAAAGCTCGACTGTGATCGATTCGGCGGTGCGCTCGCCCGCAATCGCGCGGTCCTCGTATGGAATCACGGCCGAGACAGTCTGCTCACCGGTCGGCACGCTCGGCGGCAGCCTGATAGTGGTCGTCACGGTCCCGTTGCTCCCGGTCACCAGGCGTTTGAACAGCGTCCCGCCGATGCGTACTTCGATCGGGACATCGCTGATGCCCGCCCCGTCGACGCGTACACCTGTCGTGACTGTCAGTTCGTCGCCGGTAGCGAGACGGGACGGTGACCGGTTGAGGGTGAGCGTCGGAGTCACCTGCGTTACACTGGTAGTGACGGTTGCTGCGTCACCGCGATACACCGAGGACTGGTCCGGGATATATCGGATCGAAACGTCAGTGGTACCGGTCCGGGCGGATCGCGGCCGGTACTGGAACGCGAACGAGCCGTTGCCGTCGGTCTCGACGAGCCGCGTCCGGTTTTCGATTTCGAGTCTGATCTGTTCGTTCGCGACGGGCGTCCCGTTTGCCGTCCGTAGCGTCCCGCGGATGGTCGCAGGATCCGTGTAGGAAATCGATCCGGGAATGTCCTGAACGTCGAGAGTCGTGTTCACGGTCCCCATCTGGGTCTGCATCGCTGTCCCGGCACTATCGGTAGCGACGGCTGTCGACCCGCCGATCCCGACAAGCAGGACCAGCAGGACCGTCCCGGCACTGACGAACCACGACTGCGGGGTTGCCACTATCAGGTTCGACAATAGGTACCATATTCGTTTTATCATTGTCGCTGCTGAGCGCTGAACGACAGCATCTCAGAAAATAATCGGAGGCAACAGCAGGGACTCAACCCGGCGGTTGGACGGTCACGGGGACCCGTTCGACCTGATTTTACGGGCGCGTTCGACGGCTGCTTTCGCGCGTGACGGCTCGACCGATGTCGGTGCGAAGGCCGCCGTCTCGAAGGCTTCGACGACCGTTTCGATATCTGCCATCCGTTCGTCGGAGAGGCCGTGCTCTCGGCTTCGCTGGAGCAGTTCCCAGTGTGTCGCCCCATCGCTGATTCCGTTCTGTGCCGCGAGCTCGTTGTGAACCGTGGCGTAGGCCGCCATCGACGCGGCGTCGTAGTTCCCGCTGTCGAGATACGTTTCGACGCGTTCCTCAAACGTCGGACCCGTTGCGTCCGGTGGCGTCGCCGACGGATCGGGTTCTGACATTGATACGTCAGCCGTCTCGGCTGGTACTGTTGTGTCCGTGTCCTGAGATTGATTGAACCGCGACACGACAAACCAAGATGAGACGACGACTATAAGTGCCGTTCCACCGCCGAGGACGGGCCGCAGACTGAATCCGATGATCCCGTTCCCGAAGCCGGCTGCCGGGTTCTCGTCGGAGCCGAACAGTATCGCCACCAGAGTATCGATAAGCAAATCGTTATCCGAATCGGAGCCGACCAGTGGGTTGCCACCACCCGATCCTGTGGCCAGCGTTGCTGTTGCGGTCGCGTTACCGAGGTTCGACCTCGGTTCGTCGTACGTGGCCGTAACAGTAACTGACTCGTTGGTCTGCGAGTCCGCGAGAACCGTCCGGAACGAGCCGGTTTGGTTCGTTTCGACGACCTCAGTCACATTTTCACCGACCTGAATCCGGACCGGGCGGTCCGGCACGGGGTTTCCAGCAGCGGTCTGTAGCTGGCCACGGGTGAGGACCCCCTCATCTGTGCGCGATGCGTTCACTGAGAGATCTGTCCGTGTCTCGACCACGACAACAGGGTCTACGGACTGTGCACCAGCGATAGCGCGGCGTTCGTACGGAATCCTGGCGACAGCCTGGCGGTCGCCGTCGTTTACCGACGCAGGGACTTGGGCCGTTGCTGTGACGGTTCCGTTCGGTCCGGTCGTCGTCCGTGCAACGACGGTGTCACCCACGACGAATTCGACCGGGACCTCGTCGACAGCTATTGAACCGACTGTCACGGACGCCGAGACGTTGAGCCGGTCGCCGTATCCAGCCGTATCCGGCGCCACTTCGCTCGTCATGTCTGGCGTCACCTGTTGCACGTCAATGGTGAATGTTGTGTTGTCGAACAGGTAGACCGAGTCCGCCCTTGGGACGTACTCGACCTGCACGGACTGTGACCCGAGTCTGGCCGATCGCGGACGGTACTGCGTTTCGAATACACCGTTCGAGTTAGTCTGAACAGTTCGGGTCCGGTTCCCGATCCTGATCTCGATCGCTTCGTCGGCGATGGCCGAGCCGTTCTCCGTCTCTATCTGGCCGGAGACTGTTCCAGGATCACCGAACGATGCAGTCGAATCTATCGCCTGAACCGTGAGCGTCGTGCCGACGAGCGTTTCCTCGCGGATCTCGGCTTGCGTCGTCGTGATGTTTTCCGTCGTCTCGTTGATCTCGGTCTGTCCCGAAGAGAGATCGACCGACGTGGCGCTCTCGATGCGTTTGAAGTTCCGGTTTAATTGCCGGCCCCGTTCGCTGACGTTCGACGCCGTACGCTCCATCGCACGCGCGGTGACGCGAGCCTCGCGTTCGTTCCCGCTCTCGCGTGCTGCCTGATACGCCGCATACTGCTGGCGGTACCGCTGGACTTCGTTTGTGAGATTCCGCTGGTTCTCGCGCGCGGCCTCGAACTCTCTCGCAGCGGTGTCGTCCGTATCCGACGACGTGTCACCGGCGACCTCGACGTACTGCTCTAAGCGCTTGTCGTAGTCGTCGCCGAGGACGCTCCGCGCTTGCTCGTACTGTTCGTTTGACAACGCAATGCTGCTGTTTTCCAGCCGTCCCCCCATCGTCCGAGCCAACCAGGCGGCCGTTTCATCGCCGTACTCGCCGTCCGACACTGAATCCGGGTTTTCCTGTTGCGTCTCGTTGTCGTCCGTCGGCGTCTCTACCTGGCGGTTCAGAGTCGGACCTCCGTCGTCGGCTTGTATCGCTGTCACCCCACCAGCACCCACTGTAAGTCCTAGCACTGCCAGAGTGATGACCACGACCCACGACTGGCTCCGGAACACACCGAATTATTCCACTGGGTTGATAAAATGCGTTCGGTTGGCTCATCGGAAACAGTTGCAGTGATGTACTGAGACAGAAAGCGACGCAATCAGCTATTTTTTTACCGTGCCGACATGACTCACTGCCAATGGCTGATACTCCGGCGTGGAAACTGCTCCTGCCGCGCCAACTCCGCCACCTCCCGGCCGATCTGGCAGGCGTTCTCGGCGTCGTGCTTCTGACGAATCTGGCCGTCCTGCTACCGGTCGTCTCCGACACGCCGGTCCGTATCGTCGCCGGACTCGTATTCGTCCTTTTCATTCCCGGCTATGCGTTCATTGCTGCGCTGTTTCCGGAGGCCGGGAGCGGCCCTACCACCGACGTTGAGACTGTCTCGAATCCCAAAGCCGACGGAATCGACGGGATCGAACGGACCGCACTCTCGTTCGGACTCAGTATCGCCCTCGTTCCACTGGTCGGCCTAGTGTTGAACTTCACACCGTGGGGCATCCGCCTGCTCCCGATTCTCGTGTCTCTCAGTGGACTGACAGTCGTGTTGACCGCTGTCGCTGCCGTTCGCCGCTGGGCGTTGCCCGCCGACAAGCGGTTTCGCGTCCCGTACCGTGCGTGGCTCAGAGCCGGTCGCGAAGAGTTGTTCTCGCCGGCTTCGCGGACGGACGCCGCCCTGAACCTGCTGTTAGTCCTGAGCATCCTGCTTGCAGCCGGCAGCGTCGGGTACGCCATCACGGTTCCGAAGGACGGCGAACGGTTCAGCGAGTTCTATCTGCTGACAGAGAACGAGGATGGCGAACTCGTCGCCGACAACTATCCGACAGAGTTTCAGCAGGGCGAAGGCCGGTCGTTGATCGTCGGTATCGGGAATCAGGAGCACGAGCGAACGGAGTACACCGTCGTCGCCGAGTTGCAACGCGTCGAACGCGTCGGGAACGAGACGCGGGTCCGGGAACGGACGGAACTGCGGCGTTTCCAGCCGACGCTGGGACACAACGAGACCTGGCACCGCCAGCACGAGGTGACGCCCGAGATGACTGGGGAGGGGCTGCGGCTCCAGTACCTGCTGTATCGCGGCGCACCGCCTGAGAGCATCAACCAGTCGGCCGCGTATCGGGAAGTCCACCTCTGGGTGAACGTAACGAACTGACTCGCTCGCCCGCACAGGTGGACCTCTCACCTCGAAAATGGGGGTCGTGCTGTTGCAGATCTCGTGAAGATCGCGCTCGGCGAACAGTTTTTCTCTCCGCGGATCGTTGGATTCACCGTGTACCCTGAAGGTCACTTCCTCCTCGCAGCCGTCCCGCTGACGGCGTATACGGTGGCTCGATGGCGTCGCCTTCCGTCCGGGCCGATGGTACTCCTGCTGCTTGTAGCGACGCAACTCCCGGACGTAATCGACAAGCCGCTCGCGTGGACGTTCGCTATCCTTCCGAGCGGGCGGATGCTGGCGCATTCGCTGGTCGTCTCGCTGCCCATCCTGTCCGTCCTCGTACTGCTGGCCGCCCGCCGAGGCTACGGGCGGCACGCAGTGGTGTTTTCCGCCGGTTACCTCTCACACATCGCCGGCGATTTCTATCCGATTGTGCGGCTCGGAACGGACTACTACTTCTTCCCGAACCTGTTCTGGCCACTGTTGGCAGCACACCCCGATAGAACGCCGTCGTTTGCGGCCCACGCGCCCGATAGCCTGCTCTCGCTTGTCGTCCCGCTCGTCGTCTTCGGGCTGGCAGTTAGTTACAGTGTCGTGACGGTATACCGGAGACACGAGCAGGTCCTGGCCGTAATTCCACAGCGGTGAATCGCCGATCACAAAACCGTTGATGGCCGAAGCGATGAGACCGGTCGGAGAAGGAACAAGCTCACTAGCCAAACATCGAAGCTACTGGCCGGAAGTTGGATATCCACGGACTGAAACTGACAGTGATTGTCTCAGGCCGGGGTTGCGGATTCAATCGGCGCTTCGCCGCAGTTGACACAGATGTATTCCTCGTCGACTGTAACCACGACCGGAGAGTTGCATTCGATGCACTTGATTTTCGCCGCACGAGATGGCTTTGCGTAGTCCCCCATTGTATGTACCTTACACGTCGATATTATTTGTAAAATAATATAAAATTATCCCTTTCAGCAACATTTTATCTACAATCGGTACGGTGACGGGATATCCCAGCCTCGGTCGGGATGGGTAGAGTCCGGGTAGCTACGTAGAGGAAGGATGTCACGTCAAAGCCGTAGACGACACCCCAAGGAACGGTGGGGACGCCTCAGTCTCGTCGTGCTAGGAATCCGGCACCTAGCAGCGCTAGTACCGTGACGAGCACGGTGAAACCGGGGCCGCTCGTACTCGTGGTCTCGACCGAGCCCTGCGTTCCGGTTGCGCCCTCGTCGTCGGGTTGCTGTGCACCACCACCCGCGGTCGTGGCTGCTTCCGTCGGCTCGTCTCCGTCTTCGGTTTCGACCGCTTCAGTGCCGTCGTCCGCGTCAGTTTCGTCTTCGGTGTCGGTCGCGGTTTCGTCCTCGGTGTCTACTTCTTCAGTGTCCTGGTCAGTTGCGTCGTCGTCGCTGTCATTATCCGAGTTGTCGTTGTCGCTACCGTCACTGCCATCCCCATTATCGCTATCACTGCTCCCATCATCGCTTCCGCCGTTATTGTTGTCGTCACTGTCACTGCCATCATCGCTTCCGCCGTTATCGCTGTCGTCGCTATCACTGCCATCGTCGGTCCCTTCGCTATCGTCGTCCGAATCGGTCTCGTCCGACTGTGCCAGCGTGACCGTTCCGGTGTCGGAGTTGATCTCGTTGGAATCCTCGCCAACGGCGATGTGAACGTACGTGTACGTCCCGTTTGGCCAGGAGTCGAGCGTTTCGACGGCGACAGTGGTATCGGGGCTATCAGACACCGTCGTCGCCGAGGCGTGCATCACGTCATCACCGGTCGACTCCGGCGACGCTTCGGAGAGAACGAACCCGAACAGGCCGATCAGTCCCGCTGACGGCATCGCCCCTGCCGTCGTCGAGTCCTCCCCGGTGAGAGTGGCGTCACCATCGGTCGTTGACACACCGTTGACGCCGTCGAAGGAGTTCTCGACCGTGACCTGGTCTTCCGAGAAGTCCTCGTCAATGTCGCCGGTCACCCGGACGGTGCTCGTCCGCTGTTGCAGTTCGTCCTCGTCGAACACCAGCACCGCGTGCGTGACAGAGTCATCTTCCAGTTCAGTCTCGATGTCAAGCGAAACGTTGTCACCAGCAGCGATATCGTCAGACGTCGCGTCAACCGTCGATGCGCTCTCCTGAACCAACGTCTGTTCGACGCCGACGACGGTCACGTTCCCATCAGCCGAGACGTTGTTGTCCGAAACGGACAGACCCTGTCCGTCATCGACGGTAACCAGAACAAAGCCGTAGGCACCACCCGAGTCAGGCGTGTACGAGGTTTCGAGTGCCCCGTTGTCATTTATCGAACCGACCCCATCCGCGTCGTCTAGCAGTTCGACCGAATTGGCGCTGGAATCGTTCGTGAAGATACTGGCCAGATCGGTTCTGACGCTCCCTTCGCTGAACCCGGCCGCAGATGGATCCTCAGAGAGCCTGACAGCGAGCAGTTGCGCCTCGTCGCCGGCAACTGCCGAGGTGCCGGCCCCCGTGGTCGATTCGAACGTCAGATCAACTGATTCGCCCGCTTCATGAATCGTGTACTGCTCCCTGTTGAGGGGAACGTCACCGGTCTGTGCGGACTCGATGTTGATGTACGTCTGTGGGGCCGCTATCGTCGTCGGGCCCGCGGAGGACGTCCGAAGCGGGAGTAGTGACCGCTCCCAGACGTCCACGTTCTCCGTCACCGCCGTGGTTTGCCCCTCATCGACTGGCGTTGCCGCCGCCGACGTTACCGACAGCGGGGCAGCTAACACCAGCAACACTGTAACCGCAAAAATTACAGTGTGTTTTCCTTTTGTTGTTTTACACATTACTGAATTTTTTCGGAGGGGTGCGGTATAATTCTTATGTAGTGACATTCGATGCTACGCAGTGTTCCATCAAACCTCAAAAACACGTGGACTCTATCAGAGGATTTTACGCGTACACCTCGAGAGCCAGTCAGCTATTCACATCGCATCTGTGAGAACTATCTATGGTCGTAAACGGGCGGCAGCGGATAACCAGTAGCGCGGACATTTTATATCAACCTGCTCGTGTATCTGGCTGCGGCACCGGTCAAAAGCCGCAAGCCTTGATGCCGCAATACGTGGCCGATCAATCGAATCTGTGAACCGGCGTTCCAGATTAGTTATTCTTCTTCGTCGTCATCGCCGTCCCCAGCATCGTTCGGTCCGCCAGCGTTGTCCGGGGGACCGCCGCCGTTTCCTGGGCCGCCACCGTTGTCAGGACCACCAGCCTGGCTCAGTGTCACCGTTCCGGTGTCCGAGTTGATGGTCCCGGACTCGTTGCCGACTGCGACGTGGACGTACTGATACGCACCGTTTGGCCAGGAATCCAGCGTCTGGACCGTCACGTTCGCGTCGGAGTCGTCGCTGACGACCGTTACAGAGGCATGGATAACGTCGCCGTCAGCGTTCGACTCAGCCTCGGAAACCATCATACCGAACAGACCTTGCAGCCCGATTGCGGGTATCGACTGGTTCGTGGAGAGGGCGAGATTCGCGATTCTGGTGTTATCGCCGACTGTTGCAACACCACTGACGTCGTCGAATGAGTTCTCGGCGGAAATCTGGTCCTGACTCAAGCTCTCGTTCAGTTCGCCCGACACCGTCACTGTGCTCGACTGCCGCTGGAGCTCACCCTGTCTCACCAGCAACACCGCGTGCGTGGCGTTTTCGTCTTCGATCTCCGTATCGACATCTAGCGTGACGTTGTCTCCGGGATTGGCCGGGTTCTGAGTCGGCTCGACGGCCGAGGCGTTATCCTGCACGATAGCCTGCTCGACACCGACGACAGTCACGTCCCCGTTGACGGAGACATTGCCGTCGGAAACCGACAGCCCCTCGTCACCATCGTCGACTGTCACCAGGACGAAGGCGTATGTACCACCCGACTCGGGAGTGTAGGACGCGCTCAGCTCGCCCTCTTCACTTATCGCTCCAACGCCCTCTGAGTCATCGAGAAGCTCAGACGACGTAATGTTCGAATTGTTTACGAAGATATCCTCGAGAGAGCCCGAGACGTCGCTGGTGTTAGCCCCTTCAGTAGTCGGTGCCTGATCTAGCTTGACAGCCAGCAGTTGTGCCTCGTCGCCGGCAAGTGTCCTCGTCCCGGCACCGATCCTGGGTTCGAAGGACATGTTTATCGACTCGTTGCGCTCGTGGATCGTCACTGTGCGCTTGTTGAGCGGTAGGTCGCCGGTCGCGGCTGACTCAACGTTGATGAACGTCCGCGGTGCCGTGATCGTGGTCGGCCCTTCCGACGTTGTTCGGAGCGTGAGCGGGGACCGTTCCCACACGTCGAGGTTTTCGGTCACCGAGAACGACTGGCTCTCAGCAACGGGAGTTGCCCCAACAGTGGACGTCACCGACAACGGGCCTGCGAGTACCAACGCAACTGCCAGCATAGAGATGACAGCTGATTTTAGGATTGGAGTTTTTATCATTACTGAAAAATTACAGAAGCCTGTGATATATTTCTTGTCCAGTGACAATACTTTGAGGTTCCCCAGGTGGCCCCTTACCCCGATATTACATACAAACAGAGATAGAAATGACTGATATCTTGTAATTAAATATATAGAATATGTATTCGTGGATAAGGTGGTAATTAACGGATAGTAAAATAACCTGTATAACAAGTCAATAGCTGTAGATAGTGTTTAGAGCGGCGATTACTGAAGTAAATCTGGTATAATCCGTAGGTGAGATGGTGGCCCTCTTTCCGGATACACGTCTCTGGCACAGTGGATCGGAAAATTGCGAGGGAAGACCGCTCCGTGCGAGTCTTCCGGCACCGATCAGCCACCGTCTTTTCAGCGAGGTTCCATCGGGGTCGATGGAACGCTCGCGACCGTGACGATAGCCGCCCGCTGTTTGCGAGGGACCGCGTCGGTCCAACAGTGCGAAGGAAGGGATTTGAACTACGCGAAGGCGGGCAACCGTCCCGCCTCCTCTCATCCAAACTCTTCCGTGTGCATCCTTCGGCGCCGCGTCGTGCGGCCCCTATACGATGCGAGGGAAGGGATTTGAACCCTTGGACCCCTACGGGAGCGGATCTTGAGTCCGCCGCCGTTTCCTGGCTTGGCTACCCTCGCACGCGTATGCATTCGGAACACATGGTGGTACGATATAAATGTCGTACGGAAGCGACTCGGAACAACGGGGCACTGTAGTAACAATTGAAACTATTTACATGCTGATCGCACCGCTGACGTGCGATCAGGCGTGCATCGAGTTTCAATGGCTTCTATAGCCGACAGAACCGGTGGTTTGACCCCCCGTGAGCCAGTAGCGTAGGCATGGACGACCACACGCGCGACCCGACCGTCGAACCCCCCGACGGGAACCCCTCAGGGTGGCGAGCCGACGGACAGTGGGAGCACGAGACGCTCAGGCGGGCTGTCGTCCACGGCGTCCGTCTGTACAACTCCGGGGAGTTCCACGAATCACACGACTGTTTCGAAGACGAATGGTACAACTACGGCCGCGGAAACACGGAGAGCAAGTTCCTCCACGGGATGGTGCAGGTCGCCGCCGGCGCGTACAAGCACTTCGACTTCGAGGACGACGACGGAATGCGGTCGCTGTTTCGCACATCGCTGCAGTACTTCCGTGGGGTCCCCAACGACTACTACGGCGTCGACCTGCTAGATGTGCGAACGACGGTAACGAACGCGCTGTCGGACCCGTCGGCACTCCACGGCTGGCAGATCCGGCTTGACGGCGAGTACCCGACGTGTCGTCCGGAGGATATCGAGTTCGCGGAGTCCCTCGAACATTGAATGAATCCGGATAATTCTAAAGGCTGGAGGCGCTATCACGGACAGATGCGAATCGAGCAACTGGGAGACGGGGTTCCAGAGGTGGCCGTCGTGGGGAGCATCCACGGCGACGAACCGTGCGGTCGGGACGGCATCGAAGCCGTCCTTGCCGACCCGCCGGAGATCGAGCGACCGGTCAAGTTCATCATCGCGAACGAAGCCGCCCTCGAGGCGAACCAGCGATATCTCGACACGGACCTCAACCGCTCGTTCCCCGGCGACGCTGACAGCGAGTCCCGCGAGACACGGTTAGCCGCTGCTATTACGTCTGAACTCCGTGACTGCACCGTGCTTTCGTTGCACTCCACCCAGTCCTACGACGGGATGTTCGCCCTCGTCGACGAGCTCACGCCAGAGATGGAGACCCTCTGCAGTTCGCTCTCCGTGGACGCCGTCGTGCAGACGAAAGGCGCAAACGAGGGGCGAATGATCGCGACAGTGGACTCCGTGCTCGAAGTCGAATGCGGCTATCAGGGCTCGCCGGAAGCCGCCGAGAACGCGGAGCAGGTCATCCGCGAGTTCCTCGCCGCCACCGGCGTCACCACCGAATCACCGCCACAGCGAGATACGTCACTGCCAGTGTTCCAACTCGGCGAGCCGATCCCGAAGGCGACAGCAGAACAGTACGAGGTTTTCGTCCGGAATTTCGAGCCGGTGCCCGAGGGTGACCCTGTAGCAGCGGCCGACGACGAAACCGTCGTCGCGGAGGAACCCTTCCACCCGGTCTTGCTCTCAGCCTACGGCTACGAGGACGTGTTCGGCTTTACCGCGGACCGTATCGGCGTACTCGAATGAGACGGCGTTCAGTTCGGCCCAGAGGGACTCTCAGGTCAGTCACCGCTCTCGGCGACAGTTTCGTAGGAAGTGTATTCGGTCTTGTCCGGGTCGACCGCCGCCGCGACTGCGTCGCGGAAATCGGACGGGGTTGCTGAGTCGGCTAACTCGCAGTGGTGGATGCGTACTATCACCTTGCCCGCTCGTTTCGACTCTCCGTCACGACTGCTGAATAAGCTACCTACGGTCGAAGCGGTACGGTAGCCCGTCCGCCAGCATCGGGCGTTCTAACGGGGGTATCGTGCGACGGATGACAGCGTTCTGGTCCGGACAGGTCAGTCCTCCGGTGTGGCCGAATCCTCTCTGGACTGGCACTGGCCATCGGCGTCGGCTAGATGACAGGCAGCGCGGTGACCGTCCGCGATAGATACTGTTCGCGGTTTTTCCCGAGCACACACTGTCGGGAACGTTTCGACGAGTAGTTCGTGTGCGCGGTCGACCTCGCCGTCGAGAACAAGGTCGAGTGCCTCTTTCACAACCCTGTCAGCCCGGCTATCGCCGAGCGTCTCTGGCATGTCGAATTCATCGCGGATCGCCTGTCGAGTCTGGCGGTCTGTGACCTCCTCAACTGCGAAGCCGGTCTCGGCAGCGACGAACTCCCGGACTGTGTCGTGGTCGATTCCCTCTTCGTCAAGTCGCTGTCTGAAATCGAGTACTGCCCGCCAGGTGGACTGCTCGAAATCGTATGTATCGGGCGGGATGACCTTCGGACACCGCGTGTGGAACCGACAGCCACTCGGTGGGTCCGCCGCCGACGGCACGTCACCGGAGAGCGTAATCCGGTCGCCACGCGCTCGTGGGTCGAGTGTCGGTATCGACGAGACGAGCACTTCCGTGTAGGGGTGTGACGGTGCGTCGAACAACCGCTCGGTCGGCGCACTCTCGACGATCTCGCCGAGGTACATCACCGCGATCCGGTCACAGATTTCCCGGATCACGCTCATGTCGTGACTGATGACGATGACGCTGAGGTCGAACGCCGACTGCAGGTCCCGGAGCAGCGAGAGGATGTCGGACTGGACCGAGACGTCAAGTGCACTCGTCGGTTCGTCGGCGATCAGCAGGTCCGGGTTCAACACGAGCGCCCTGGCCAGGGCGATTCGCTGTTTCTGCCCCCCGGAGAACTCGTGGGGGTATCTGTCGATATCATCCGCGGAGAGGCCCACCCGTTCCAGCAGGTCCGACACCACTTCGCGCCGTCGCTCTCGGTCCGTCACGCCGTGGATGACGAGCGGTTCAGCGACCGAATCCCCAATGGACATCCGCGGATCGAAACTGGCGCTCGGGTCCTGGAAGATCATCTGTGCGTTCCGCCGGAAGGCCTTGAGTTCATTGTCGTCGAACGCCGTTACCTCCTGCCCGTCGAACCGAATCGATCCGGCGGTCGGTTCGACTAACCGCAACAGCGCCCTGGCGGCGGTCGATTTCCCACAGCCGGATTCGCCGACGATACCGACTGTCTCCCCGCGCTCGACCGTCAGGTCGATTCCGTCGACGGCTTTGACCCGGCCGACCTCTCTGTCGAGAATGCCCTCTGTAATCGGGAAGTGTTTGCAAAGGCCCTCGACTTCCAGCAGCGGGGGCTCATTCATCGGTGCGCTCACCCGCGTGCCCGTTCTGTAACACGTCCGGATCGCCGTTCGGGCCGTAGTGGATACAGGACGCCGCCTGTCCGACGCCGAGGTCGTGCAGGGGCGGCTGGTCACCGGTGAAACAGGCGTCCCGGGCGTACGCACAGCGGTCGGCGAACCGACAGCCTGCCGAAATGTCGTGAAGGTCTGGGAGCGTTCCCGGAATCGTGTCCAGATCGGTTCCGCGTCCGGGGAGACAGTCGAAGAGGGCTTTCGTGTACGGGTGGGCCGGCGACTCGAACACGTCGTAGACGCTCCCGCGTTCCATGACAGCCCCTGCGTACAGCACGACGACCCGGTCGGCCACCTCGGCGACGACCCCCAGGTCGTGCGTGATGAGCAGAATCGACATCCCGAACTCCGACTGGAGCCGTTGGAGCAGGTCCAGCAGCTGAGCCTGGATGGTCACGTCCAGCGCCGTCGTCGGTTCGTCGGCGATCAGGAGGTCGGGATTCGCCGCGAGCGCCATCGCGACGGCGACCCGCTGTTTCATCCCGCCGGACAGTTCGTGTGGGTAGGCGTCGTAATGGCTCGACGCGTCGGGGATATCGACCTGGTCGAGCAGCGTCACCGCGCGCTCTTTGGCCTCGGCTTTCCTGATATCCTCGTGTAGCTGGATCGCTTCGCGCACCTGCCACCCGACCGTGTAACAGTGGTTGAGGGCGTCCTGTGGGTTCTGGAACACGTGTGCGATGCGGTTCCCCCGGACCGCCCGCAACTGCCGCTTCGAGAGCGACACCAGGTCGCGCCCGTCGAACGTGACCGACCCGTCAACGATTCGGCCGGGCGGCATCGGAATCAGTCGGGTTAGCGTTTCTGCCGTCACCGTCTTGCCGCTCCCGCTCTCGCCGACGATACACACCGTCTCGCCCCGGTCAACGTCGAAGGAGACGCCGTCGACGGCCCGGAGCCGCCCGGTGTCGGTCTCGAACTCGACGGTGAGGTCCCGGACGGACAGGAGCGGGGCACTACCTGAGGTTCTCGTCGCAACCTGGCGCTGGTCGCTCATGTGTTACCCTCCGAGCGCGGGTCGAGGGCGTCCCGCAGCGCATCGCCCACGAAATTGAACGCTAGAATGGTAAGAAAGAGGAAGACGCCGGGGACCGTCGAAACCCACCACGCCGATCCGAGGTCGGACCGCCCGGCTGCGATGGTCTGCCCCCAGGACGGAATCGTCGGGTCACCGAGCGAGAGAAACGCCAGGCCGGCCTCGAACAGGATGAGTCCCGGAATCAGCAGCGTCAGGTTGGTGATGACCGTTCCCGAGACGTTCGGGAGGATGTGTCGTCGGATGACGTGTGTCGCGTCCGCCCCCGCACAGCGAGCCACCTCGACGTACTCGTCTTCGGACCGCTGGAGCGCTGCACTCCGGACCAATCGCGCGGTGCCGCCCCAGCTGAGCAGCCCGAACACGAGAATAAACATGAGCAGGCTCCCGCCGAAGAGGTAGATGAGAAGGATGTACAGCAGGAACGAGGGGAACACTTGCTGGATGTCGACGTACCGCATCAGCACCTCGTCGACGAGGCCGCCGAGATAGGCGGCCACGGTCCCGACGGTCGCGCCGATGCTGATGATGAGAAACGACGTGATCAGGCCGATTCGGATGGAGACCCGCATCCCCAGAACGACCAGTGCGAGGATGTCCTTGCCCTCACCGGTCGTCCCGAGGGGGAACGCCCAGCTCCCGTAGCACTGCCCGTTCGCCACCCGACCGGCGCACTGTAACGGAACCGAGTTGTCGACGGCCACGCCGACCGGTGGCTGATAGCCCTGTATCAGTTCGACCGACGGTTTGCCGACGAGCAGCGGGCCGAACAGTCCGAGGGTAAATAGGATCACCAGATAGCCGAGGCTGACGACGGCGGCGCGGTTCTTCCGGAACTCGCGCCAGTAATGGGCAGCCATCCGCCGATTGGTCCACAGCGGGGCGATGATGTAGAAGCAAAACAACAACAGCGACAGCGTGAACAGCCAGTCAAGCTGCGTGATGTCCCAGCCGTCGCGCAGCACAGGGTTCGGTTCGAAGAGGGGTGACTGCCGGAGATAGTCGTAGACGAACAGGGTCGCGAGCACGAGGAGCGACGCGAGGAACCCGGTCGTCTGCCGGGTGAGCCCGACGCCCCGGTCGGCGTCCCAGTCGATGTCCTCGAACTGACGGCGGGGCGTATCCGAACTCATTAGCGATCACCGTAGTCGATTCGGGGGTCGAGGACGGTGTACGCGATGTCCTGAAGGAGATTCCCGACGATAGCGATGAACACGCCGATGAGCGTCGTTGCGAGCACGAGCGGCGTGTCCTGGTTCTGGATCGCACGGAAGCTCAACTGACCCAAGCCGGGGATGCCAAACACCACCTCGACGAGATACGAACTGGCGATGAACAGGCCGAGCAGGTCGGCGACGAGGATCGTCGACAGCGGGACAGCGGCCGGCCGGAGCACGTGTCTGAGCAGTATCCGTCGCTCCGAGGCTCCTTTGGCCTTCGCCGTCTTCGTGAACGTCGCCTGGACGTACTCCAGCGCCTCCGCTCGGGAGTAGCGCGCGAGACTGGCAATCGAGCCAGTGGTCAGGACGAACACCGGCAAGACGAGCTGTTTGACGTTTGCCAGGCTGAACACGGGGACGTCGGGGTCGAACACGATGGGAACGAGATCGAGGTGGACGCCGAAGATGACGAGCAGGATGATTCCGAACCAGAAGTTCGGGATGGCGTAGCCGAAAAACGCGACGAACGTCGCCGCGTAGTCGAACTTCGAGTACTGGTGGGTCGCCGAATACAGTCCGACTGACAGTCCGAACACGACGGTCAGCACCGTCCAGGGCACCGAGTACATGACCGTGTACGGCAGTGCGTCCATGATGGCCGCGGTCACCGGCTGGCCGCGAGAGGTGCTGTACCCCCAGTTGAACGTCGCCATGTTCGTCATGTAGTCGACGTACTGTCGCCACAGCGGCCGGTCCAGCCCCCGCCGCTGTTCGTACGCCTCTCGCGCAGCCTCCGCGTCACCGCCGGAGACGGCCGCCTGGAACTGGATCGAGGCGAGCGCCTGTTCCTGGGTTACGAGCAGCAGTGCCCAGGTGATCGAGAGGATGATAAACGTCGCGACGACCGCCCAGAGCAACCGGCGGACGACGTACCACCTCATCTATCGAAGTAGTACCGCTGGTAGTCCCACCCACTGGCGAAGGTATCGCTCGGCCCGACGAGGGAGTCCTGTGCGCCGACGATGTCTGACTCCATCAACAGGAACCCGAAGGGCTGCTCCCGGGCGATCTGCTGGAACACTTGGCCGAACAGCTCCCGGCGCTCGGACTCGTCGACGGTTCGGGACGCTTCCGCATACAGCTCCGGGATGTTCGATTCAGGCACGTAACCCGCGTAGTTGGCGTTCCCTCGCTCCCGGAAGAACGTCGCGCTCGAACTCGGCGTTCTCGGGTACGTATTGAACCCCAGCACGACCGACATGTCCCACGGCTCCTGACTGACGGAGACGTCTCGCGGCCCGCCGTTGAACGTGCCGGAGCTCCAGGGGACCTCTTCGCCTTCCGGCGGCGAGTTCGACGCGTACTGTCGCTGAAACGTGTTTCCGGGGATCGTCTCGATCTGGATACTGATCCCCAGATTGGACTCGATCTGCTGGCCGACCAGTTCCGCCAGGGTCTGGTTCGTGTTGCTGGCCGAACTGGCGTACAGCGAGAGCGTCACGGGGTCGCCGTCCGGATTGAGTAGCGTCTCCCCGTCGTACTCGTATTGTGTCCCCTCGATGCCCCGCTCCATCCGCGTTCTGGCCGGTCCCGAGCCCTGGAGGTCACCGGTCCCGAACGTGTACTCCTGAATTCCCTCTTCGACGTACCACTTGGAGAACCGCGGTTGCATCGTGTACGCCGGTTCCGCGAACCCCCGATAGAGGTTCTCCGCGAGCGTCGTCTTGTCGACAGCACAGACGAACGCCTGGCGTACCGGAATCTCCCGGAACAGTTCCCATCCGTTCGCACGCATATTGTATTTCAGCGCCTGGACGAACGGCTGTGGCTGCACGTAGACGTCGATGTCTCCGTTGTCTTGGAACTCCTGTGCGTTTCGCGGCGGGATGCCGGCAATCGTCACCTCCCCGTTCCTGAGGGCGTTGAGCCGCGAGGACTCTTCGGGAATCACCTGGACCGTGTACGATTCGAAATACGGGATGCCCTCCCACTCCTCGCCCAGGTCCTCGACCTCGCGGAGATAGTAGTCGTCGTTTCGCACGGTGACGTACTGGGACTCGCGTTCCCACTCCTCGTACGTGTACGGGCCCAGATTGCCGGTGTACTGGAGCGTGTTGATCTCCTCGTCCTGCCGGAGTCCCTCTGCATCCCTGTCCGGGACGTACTGTTCCAGAATGCCCTTCGGGAGACACGACTGCCCCCACATGATCGGCTTGAGCGGAAACGTCGGGTCGACTTCCGGGAGCCTGATCTCAAAGGTGCGGGTGTCTACCTGCTCGACTGGGATCGGCTCGCCCTGCCGAAACCAGTCTCCGGCGTTCGTGTACCCCGCCCAGTTGTCCTCGCCCTGGAAGACGTTCGTGATCATGTACACCCAGTCTTCGGCGGTCATCTGCCCGTAGCCACCGCCCCACTGGAGGTTGTCCCTGAGCGTGATCCGGTAGGTCTGTCCGTCCTCCGTCGACGGTTCTGCCCACAGCGGGAAGACGTTCTGGTCGTTGTCGATCGCCCAGGCGCTGTCCAGCGTGAGGTCGACGTACGCTCCGGAGGTCGTGTCGTTGGTGTACAGCCAGTTCAGCGAGTTCGCGTCCGACCCGGCGACCGACGTATACTCACCCGAGACGGTCCGCGAGCGCGCAGTCTCCGTTGCGTCCGCCGCGGCTGTGCCGCCGCTGTCACTGTCGTCGTCACGGTCAGTCTGTTCCGCGTTCCCGCCGAGAAACCCATCACACCCCGCGAATGCTGTGGCCCCGCCGACGCCGAGCACGTGCAACAAGTCTCGCCTGTTCGGTCGGTAAAGCCCACCCTGGTACTGGTCCTCGGGTGACATTAACTATCATGATGTGTTCAGTATGAATAAGTATCACTGCTATTTTCGTGGACGACATGATTTTATCAACGATATATAATATATAACACAGCAGAAAATGGGAGCATAATTTTCCCCGCCCATGCGAGGCTAAACACGCCGATGCCACTCGCAGCGACACCGTGTCTTTATTCTCTCATAGACCGTGCTTGAGAATGTATGTCAGAGCAAATCCAGCAGGAGCTCGATGTCGACCGGTTCACACTGGGGCTCGTCGGCCCGGACCAGGAGTGGGCCGGCACGGTCGCCGACGGCGGGACCGTTCGCACACACACGCCCCCTGCGTGCTGGGGACCGATGATAACCCCCGAGTTCCGCGGCGGCCACGAAGTGACGCGGCCGATCCGGGTCGAGAACGCCGAACCCGGCGACGCACTCGTTGTCCACATCAAGGATGTCGAGGTGACGAGTGTCGCGACGAGTACGGGCAGTATGGCCGAACGCGAGGACGCCTTCGGGAGCGACCCGTTCGTCGACCACCGGTGCCCGGAGTGTGGGACCGAGTGGCCCGACAGCGTCGTCGAGGGCACCGGCGAGGACGCGATCCGGTGTGCGGAGTGCGGGGCCAACGCCTCGTCGTTCGGCTTCGAGTTCGGCTACACCGTCGCGTTCGACGAGGATCGCTCTGTGGGGCTGACGGTCGGCCCCGACGGTGCCGCGAACCTCGCGGAGCGCGCCGACGAGGCGATGGCGCTCCCCGAACACTCCCGGCAACACCCGATTCTGCTGTACAAACCCGACGAAATCCCCGGTACGCTGGGGCATCTGCGACCGTTCATCGGGAACATCGGCACGACACCGTCGGTAGAGTTCCCGGATTCACACAACGCCGGTGACTTCGGCCAGTTCCTCATCGGTGCCGACCACGACTGGGGTCTCGCCGACGAAGCGGCGCTTGAAGCTCGCACGGACGGCCACCTGGACTCTAACGACGTCCGTCCCGGAGCGACGCTCATCTGTCCCATCGAGATCGACGGCGCGGGACTCTACGTCGGGGACCTGCACGCCAACCAGGGCGACGGCGAGCTCTCGCTTCACACGACCGACGTGAGCGGTCGCACCGAGCTCGAAATCAACGTTATCAAGGGTCTCGACATCGACGGCCCGCTCCTGCTCCCGAACGAGTCGGACCTGCCGGATATCGCGAAACCGTACACCGAGGCCGAACGGGAGGCCGGCGACGCACTCGCAGCCGAACACCAGGTCGACGACGTCGTCGATGCAGCGCCGCTCCAGATCATCGGGTCCGGCGCTACAATCAACGACGCCACTGAGAACGCGTTCGCACGCGCTGGGACGCTCTTCGATATGTCAGAGGGAGAGGTCCGAGCAAGATGCACGTTCACTGGCGGTGTCGAAATCGCACGATTGCCCGGTGTCGTGCAACTCTCGATGCTCGCCCCGATGGACCTCCTCGAAGAACGGGGACTGGCCGATACCGTCCGCGAACAGTACGACCTCTAGCAGCACAGCGTCCGTTTGTGTTCACCCGCCGCGCATCGCGGGAAAAATCTCGACTGACGCTCCGGGCGGAACTCGGTCCGAATACTCAGCGTTGTCGCCGTCGATCATCACACGGACGCTTGGTCTGAGTTCGCCGGCCTCATTGACCAGTTGGGGCTCCGCACGCGGGTACGCGTCTACGAAGGCCGCAATTACAGCGCCCACCGTGTCGCCGTCTACCGGAACTTCGACTGTCTTCGACCCCGTCGCCGCCCGAAGTGGCCCGTACACAGTCACATCCACAGTTCCCAGTCACGTCCCAGCCGTCAAAAAGACACGGCCCCCTCTGGAAATCTCTGTCGGATAGGACCTGATTCACCGGCAAGCGGGTGTCACGGACGGGTGCGGATCTGTGGGCACAGCCAGTGGCGGTGACAGTGTGTCAGATAACAATCGTGGTGTCGATGAGAAGTTCTCGCTTCGCTCGTTTGGCCTCTGGCCCCTCTGACACGAGACTAGGTTCCGATGCGGTGTCATCAAACCGGTTCGGATCCGGCGAGACGGCCTCGAGTATCTCGGTGAACGTTGCGCCCTGTCTGCCAGTGATATGGACGAAGCCGCCACGTCGGCGCTGCTCAAACGGCGTCGTATCCGGATCCGGGAATGCGTCCCGAATACAGGTGACGTTCCCGCGGAGGTACTCCGAAGCGTCGTACTGAGAGTACTGACAGTCGGCATAGAGCTGTTCTTTATTTCGCTCGTTGAGGTCAGCCTCGACATGCTTGGATGACTCGTACCGCACCCCGCAGAGGAGATATCGCCAGTGAGGAAACTGAGGTTGACAGTGAAGCAATCCGGGTATCGGAGAATCAGTAGAAAGAATATCTGCTCGTCAACGGTGTAGCGTTCCTGCAAGCGATAATAACACTCCAAATAATACGCCGCGAGCGCCCCGATCCAGTCGTCACGCTCGCCGTCGAGATACGCGGTTGCGACTTCATAGTAGTCCTCGCCAGCGACCTGCTGTAAGCGGTGCTCGAAGCTCTGTCTCATTTCGTCCAGTTCGTCCTCGTACACTTCCGTCAGGGGCACGTCTGGGTCATCGAGTAACTCGCTCTTTCGCTCGCCGGCAGCCGCAATTCGCATCATATTCTCGTGTACGGGTCGCTCCGCCTCCACATCTGGGAGCGGGACTCGAACGGCCTGTTGGCGAAGGATCTCCGAGCCGGATTCCATACGCTCACGCCAGTCAGTCATGGATATATTTCTGTTTGCTCCCAAGTATTAATCATTTGTAGATACCCCAAACTTGCAACCGATGACAAGCTCCCAGAAGAAGTTTACAAGCTGAATAGAAACTAGAGTGACGCTACTATGCCCTCCAAGCAAGCCGTTAGTAGCCTCGGGAGCCTGCTCGCCGTACTCGGACTCTCCGGGGTCGCAACAGCACAGTCAACAGTCCCGGGTGGGACCGCCAACCCGGCCTTCGGAGTCGTTCTCCGGTTCGGTATCGGGTTCGTCATTCTCGCAGTATTAGGAGCTGCAGCTGCCGCTATCGGACCGAAGTACACGACCAACGCCGTCCGGGAGATCCAGGATGACCCCGGCGCTGCCATCGGCTGGGGGATTCTCGTCGGAATTCTGGTCCCCATCGGGCTGGTACTGCTCGCATTGACGGTTATCGGCGCGCTGATCTCGATTCCCGGGTTGCTCCTTATCGGCGTGCTCGGCATCGTCGGCACCGGCATTACTGCCGTCTGGATCGGTAACTCGGTTATCGGAGATAACGGCACCGTTAGCGCAACGGACGGCGTCGCCGGTGGACTGCTACTGGCCGTCCCCTTCGCAATCCCAGTCGTCGGTGGCTTCCTCCTCAACCTCATAACGCTCGTCGGCCTGGGTGTGGTCGGACGTGGACTGTACGAGGATTGGAAAGACTGAGCGACCAGTTGTCCCCCTCTAAGTGACGGTTCCCGAGTTAGCTAACGGATTCAGCCAGCACCGGGACAGCCGAGTTCGTACGGGTCGTCGTACACGTCCGGCGGAATCGATATCGCGGTCGGTCCACCGTACTCACTGTACTGGATCGTGAGCGTCGCGGTTGCAGTCGCGCCACGCTGTGAGATTTTTATCTCGAGTTCCGACTGTACCGGTCGGTTCGTGCCTAGATCAAGCCACAGTCGCGCTGTCGCGTTCTCAAGCGATCCACGGTTTAGATCCATGTCGCCAGCCTGTCGGCGGTCCATGAGTGACTCGATGGTCTCGGCGCTCGGGGAGGCTGTGACGAGAACAGTCCGATTGCCGTCGAGCGTTTCGTTACCCCGCCAGTAAACATTCGAGCGTTCGAAGAGCGTAGGGCTACGTACGGACTACTGCAGTTACTATTCAAGATGGGTTTTTAGATCCACTGCCAGAATATACGCTGCCAGCGCAAGGATAGCTACTGAAAACCCGGTCCAGAGGTGTAGATTCATTGCACCCTCGCCGACCCACTGCGGGACCGGCGAGCGTGCAACGGGCGGCTGGAGCGGCCAGAGCAAGTCCGACGACACGTACGGGTCCGGGGGAAGGAGTTGCTGATTGTCGGCCACCAGATGTGAGAGATGCGCGAACGCAAACGCAGCCCCGAGTCTGGTCCGGTCCGTTCGGACTGCATACGCGATGACGGCAATCGAGAGCGGGACGGCGAACGGGAGCGAGTGCATGAACACCCGCCCGGAGGGGATTAAATGGAGTTCGTATGCTAACGGCTTGTCGATGAGATCCGGGAACTGGCTGCCGAAAAACGTGACTGCGACTAGCTGGAGCGATGGGAGCTGTCTGTCCCGGAGGAGTGCGTATACTGCGACGGGAAGGAGGGCGATGATAAAATGTTCGATTGGGAGGACCATTCTCTAGCTTGGTAGTGTACTACGTCGCTGTCTGACGAAATACCTTGTGCGAAACTGAGTATCCCACTTGGGGTCTGCACAACTGACATCGCACCCTTCACAGACACACCCCACTGTGTCGAGTGTTCTGGGTTCGGAGAGCACTGCAAGAAACATTCGACAGAGTGGGGTAGGTCCACCTTGAAGACAAAAGAGCGAGTGTAGGAACCGGTGTGTCTTTGCGTTGCATTCAATCCCGATTGTTATTACCGGTTCTGATGTAGCGTTACATACAATTACAATGCCCGCCGAGGTCGAGAGTTACCATCCGGATGACCTGCCCGACGAGGAGACAAATGGTCGCCAAATCCTCGAATTTCTCGCCACCAACCCCGATCTGGGATTCCGAGCAACCGAACTTGCTGAAGAACTGGACATCCCCCGTGGGAGCGTGGGAACGACACTTCGTCGACTCAAAGAACGGGGACTCCTCCGGCACAAAGCCAAATACTGGGCAATCAACGTCGAAGCGTACGATGCCCACACCGCTAGCGCAATCGGACTGCAAGCCGTCGCAGATCAGTTCGAGGACGACTACTATGACCAAAACCCGGACTGGGATTCGGACCTCCCGGATCTCGGCACTGAAGATACAGAAGATGCCTAACGACAAACGACTTACCGAAAACGAAGCTCTCCTGTTCCTGTACTTACTGGAGCAGGCTGAAGGGGATCTCCAGCAGGCATTCGATGACGCTTCTAAGAAGGTGTTTGGCGAGGATTCAGAACACACATCCTTCGAAGAGAAATGGGGTGCACCAGCGAGTCAGGTTTGGACCGAACAATCACGCCGTAAGCTTCGTCAATTTGTCGAACATGCACATCTATCTGACATTGACGACTTGGAGTCGCGACTCGCTGCAATCCGTACGGCTAATCGACCGAAACATACTACAGAGGAAGGAGCGGAGCTGGAGAGCGCACTTGATGGGTTGCTTGCAGCCGCAGATTATGCCGATGCAATCGGCGAAGACGAACTGTCATCTCGTATTTCATCGTGCTACCAAGCACTCGCCGAGATAGCACCCAAAGACCACTGGGAGGACCTGCCAACATGTTCAGTGTGTGGGGCGGAAAATCCGAGATACTACTTCGGGCGCATGGAACTTCCCAATCTCGGATCAGGCGGAGAATACGAAAAGACCGGAGAAGACGTTGAGGGGCATGACGTTGTCACGTGGACTGGTGACTACGTCGAGTACGACTACTGGGAATGTGAGGAGTGTTACCCCGATACCGAAAGTGAGTAGTCTGAAACAACCCAAGATGGATAGATTTTCGACCGGTATTTTCATGCTTTGATACAGGGAGTGGTGAATTAATATTTTGATAGCTGTGGCCTCCAGATTACCGACGTTGTCAGGATGTCACCAGGGACTCATTGAAGATACGGACTCCAGATAGTCAGGATCAATGTAAGGAGCTCAAATATTTTTAGAGAGAGTTTCAATCGATTAAAGCCGATAAATTCCAATTCACAATTGCCACTCACATCCGTATAATAGAGAATTGAATGACGAAAATGAGATTGAACTATGCACACTTGGAGGAGGATGGATACTACCCCCCTACGCGCTCGCGGCGGTGGCCGCTCGCGCTATGTGGTAGGATACTCTCACGGCACTTGTTCCGGTACCGATTTACAGAGGATGTGGTGTCATCTGCGAGACTGTGAAATCGACTTGACTGAATTTGTCGGCGCTAATCTATTCCTCACGGAACAACACGGATCAAGTGACAACCCCCCGTACAGTGAACAGAGAAGATTGACGCCTGACGTTGCCGTGGCTTCTTGGAATGGGGATACCGGGTAGCTATGACCAGTGAGTTCTAACACGACCTCTCTGAGTGACACTTGCCGTGGTTGGCTCTGCTTGGTGAGGCCATAGTGCTGTCACTGACAGACCTATCTCGTGGCGAACCGTGCCTGCTGATTTCACCAGCATGCTCTCTCCCTACCCAGCCCGTTATGTGACGGTAAAGCGGCCCTGAAACGCCGTGATGTGGCACTCATCGTTCTGACACCGGAGTGCCCAACTGTCTAGTGCTGAGATGGGCACAGTAATAGCACATCTGACACGTGTACTCCGATCGGAGGTATGTGACCGGGATACCAGCCTCAGTGCTTTGTTTTCAAGACGGAGAACCCACGTTGATGCGAAAACACTCCTGTCTGCATGTGACTTCGACTCAGACATCAACGCATACACGACGTTGAACAGCCACCCCTGTTGATAATCTACTGAAGCGTCGGTCACGCCAATCCGCTTAGCGAGAGTGCAGTCCGGTCATTGTATTGGATCTGTACAGCACGTCATTGCAACGGGAACCACTAGCTTAAACCATCGCCGAAAGCAGCAAGCGCAAGGATCGTCCATCATGACTGAGACTCATAATAAACACGCCTGACTGTGGAGCCCACCCTCGCCAGCGGCGTGTCCCTGTTTGGGCATCACTCAGCCGTGGTGATGACGAGCGACCAGCGGGAGCGAGTCGACACCGAGACAACTAGCCAGCGCGGCCACGCGCCACTGGGGTGTTCACACTCACATATTGGATCTTATTCTCTCTTTTTTCGGTTGTGAGAGGCGAAACTGAGAGACGTGTGACGGCATTAGCGCGGTGTAACGGTCATTTGTTCTTGATTGGACGCGTTTCACTGGATGTGAACGGCCAAGCCGGCCTCGTCGGTTATGAATCGAGATACGAACCCCGGTAGACGGTTCGGCAGGGTGCAAGAATTAGTGACCTGCTTGCAAGTGCGTTCGAGTCCGTCGACCCACCTGCTGCGGGCGCTTTCCTTGTCCCTCCGGAGTCACCGGCGCGGTGTCTACACAGGCCGTTCGGGGAACGGACCACATGAGCGACGACGAAACAGGCTTTTAAAACCGGCCGCTCAAACGGTTCCAAACCGCGAGAGGTCGCGGTCGTATAGTCCGTATGGATAGCCGACCTCGGTAACCAGTGTCGACAGGGTCATCGCCTCAGTCATTCCGGGGTAGGTCAGCGCCGGCTCCTTGGAAATGTAGGACCGACTGTACCCGTCAGCGCGGAACTCGACGTCGGACATCGGATCCTGATGGGCCTCGGCCAGGGTGTCAGTCGCGACTTCCCAGTGTTCGCTGGTTTCGAACACCCAGATGGCTTCCTCGCTGTCTAAGGCCATCAGCTTCTCATACGTGCTCCGTGCGGAGGAACTCGCCCCACCGACGTCGTTATTGTGACACTCCATTTCGGCGGCGACGACGATATCACCGGCTTCGTCGAGAACGACCGCGTCGACGATTTCCCCGGACTGGAGCTTGTGGTAGTGGTTGACCGTCCGCCCGTCCCCTGTCCCGTATTCCGCTTCGAGATAGAGACAGAGGTACAATACGCCGATGTGATGCAGTGTCGACTCGTTGAGGTCGCCGATGCCCGGCCCGAAATCGATCCCACCTTCGATGGATTCGGCGATCTGTTTGCGGCCGGTGGCGGTGACGTTGTACACCGTGTGTGGCGTGGTAGTGGCCTGCTTGGTGACGATACTCTGGCCATCCACTGTGCACTCAAGGACCTCCTCGACCATGTCAGGATCAAGGCCCAGGTCAGTGACGATATGCCGCATCGAATCAGTCAGCGGGTCGAACTGAAACACCGGATCGAAGGCGAACTGCTTGGCCAGGTAACACGCCCGGACGAACGTGAGTTGGGCTTTGGAGAGCGGTGACGCCTCGATTTCCGCGGGCGAGAGTTTGAGATCGATCGGTGGCAGACATCGCAGTGCCTCCCGATCGACTAGCGCAGAGGATTTACTGCAGCAGTTGCAGACACGATGTAGGCCCTCCTGTGTCGAGTTGTGCCGATCTGAACATTCTTGACAGATGTAGGTGTCGCTGTCAGCGTCGAACCGGGCTCCCGGTGGGAGGTTCTCATCGTCTGTCTGGACGGGGCGCGCGATTCGGGAACTGATGTGCCCGGACTGCTCTGTCTCGGTGGTGGCTGCAGCCTCCTGTGTCTCCGTCGCGAATGCCTTGCCGGTCGTCGACCGGTAGTCATCCCAGTCGACGGAGTATTTTTTGATACCGAATGCGGTCTCGAGTGTGACCGAATCCGCTTTATCGAACGGCGAGTCCTCGTCGAACGTGATGCCAACCGGACATGTACTGGTATCACGGCGTGACCGCATCCCGCCAACGACGACGTCATCGGTCGGTGCGGTTCGGTCATACCACAGCCATTCATCGCGGGGGAGAGCCGACGCTGCCTCGAGGCCATCCCGAACCTCGGCCGGGAGCGACATCCGGTCAAGCAGTGTCTTGATGGCCGAACAGTCCTCTAACAAGGTGCCATCGGCGACCTCGGTCATCAGTGTTTCCAGCAACTCCGTTTGCCGGGCGGTTGTGCGATGGCTCGCCGGTGCCGAACTGCCGGCCGCCGTAGCGACCGGATACTCACAGTTGAGCAACAGCGTGGCGCGCGAGGTGAGTTCGGGTGTTGAGGGCAGCGCCTCGATGACGGTATCGAACAGGACGGTGGCGGCAGCGTCGATGGCGACGGCACACTGCACCGAATCGGTCTCCGGGGTTTCACTGAGTGCGTGGACCAGCGCGACCAGGAAACTCGTCACGTCGGCCCGTGGCTGCTCCGAATGCGAGAAATCGAGTATATAGTTATGATTCGAATACGAGAACATGTCCAGCAGTCGGTTTTTCAACGCCGGGTCGAACTCACACCGATTGCGCTGGCCCAGCACCTCCTCGTATTTACTCGGGAAGCGATACCTGATATCTTCCTCCCACTCGTCGGGAATTTCGTCATCGATGGCCTGGGCGTAGTCGAAGGCCACATCCCGCGTATTGAGGATGAACAACGGGCAATCCCAGGTTGCGACATCCCGGACACTGGCGAGAAAGCCACTCGGTGGCTCTCGCTTGGCCCACTCAGCACCTGCCGGATCAGGGCCGTTAATCCGCAATCGTGTTACAGGCAGTCGGTCAGCCGAATACCCGATCGGGGTGTCGCTCATATTCCCCCGACTGTCGAATGGCCAGCCAACCGACAGTGGAGTAGCATAATAATCGTCGGGGAGGCTCAGATCCGGGGCATCAACCGGGGAATCAGCACCGACCAGGCCGATCTCGTGTAGTTCATCAGCTGCTGGCACGGTCGTCATCGCAGCCAGCGCGTCGGTCGTGATCGGCTGGGGGGGTGGTATGTCAGTTGTATCACAGCGAGTGAGCGTCACTGGCGCGTCCCCGAACGCCGAGCGGAGTGTCTGGTCGATCTGGCCGAACCGCTCCGGGGTACACTCATCGGTGACCATGAGTTCCACATTAAACCGGACGTCACACAACGTCTGTGTCCTGGATTTCCGGACGCCCGGCGCGATACCAACCGTGAAAGCGACCGGAAACCAAATCGAACGCAGTCGTTCGAGAATCGTTGCCAGTGACATGGATCGATCGGCCAGCGGGGTCTGTTCCAGATTCTCCCCTGTATAGTGGAGATAGCGAGGGTTCACTTCCTCCGAGGGGGTGAGGCCCAGTTGTGTCTCAAACAGGGCTTGCCCGGATAGTGACTCCGAGGAGGACACCGCATCGACGGTCACTGGCGCTGTCGAATTCGCCTGCGCAACTGTTTTCGCGATCTGTTCTTTGGTCAGTGGGGTGTACAGCCAGATATTCGCCTCGTCTTGAAACTGTGTGACGATGAGCCGGCTTAGATTACGGACCGGGGCATGAGTGAGATACTTCGGCAGTGCAGCCCCACGATATGGGTCTGTCACGCCATTGAACGCGTAATTGGGGGTAATCCGATAGAGGCGGCGCTGGCTGTGAGTCTGGGGTGTCTGGGACTGCCGTCCTCTGTTGCTGTCAGTATCGGCACTGCCAGTAGTTGTGGAATCGGTAGTGGCTGTGGAGGCCTCGGTCGCACTGGTTGCTTCCGTATCATCGCCACCGAACAACCCCCGCAATCGGTCAAGGAGCGACGCTGTCGTATCGTTGGCGCCGTCCTGCTGGTTGCCAGTCATTCAGACCACCCGTGCTGTTGTGGGGCCTGGCGCCAGACAGTGGAAAGATGGGCAAGCGTCAGGCCATTGCTCGCTAGCCCTGAATCGTTGGGGCCATTCCAGCGAGTGATTGTTTGTGGCACGCGGGGACTACGATCGGCACCGAAAGCGATAACCGAGTCGATACGCTGCTGCATTACAGTTCCAAGCGATTCATACTGTGAAAATAAATGAAACGGTACTATTATCAATTCTAATATTCTATAGGGGGAGAGTCGTTTTCTGGAATCAGACGTCAGTTCGCTTTAGACTCTCGTATTCAGCCGCCATGCCCGCGTGAGGCTGGGCTCGATTCCAGCTCATTCACATGACTGATAGCGACAGGCAGTCCGGTGACGGTCCGGACACTAGTCAAACAGATGAACCGCAGATGATAACCATTCAATTCAAACCGGCTGGAGATACCTGGCGGCGGGTGCAGTTTGAACCACGGGCAGACGACGCGGGTTGGTTACGCTTCGACGAGGAGTGGACCGGGTGTCGCTGGCGGCCGGTCGGCTCTGACATCGTCACAGATCTTGTGTGGAAACGAGGGGACTCGAAGGAGTGACGGGAAAATGACATCCTCCGCGCCGTGAACGGGGCGGTTTCCTCCGTGAGAGTCTCAGCCGGTCTCAGACTCGCCGGAGGCAATATTCCCATCACGGTGGACGGTACTCGGGTTTATGCGCTGTTCTTTGGGACTTTCGTGAGAGCGTGGTGACTCCAACCATTCGTGGTCGTCCCACTCGAACCGCACGGGCCGTGCCATCGGCCTGACTCCTTTCCTCGTATGCCGCTTTAGGAACGTTTCAGACGCCGTAAAGTCAGCGTGGCCCTCGAACCCACACGGACAGGTGAGCGTGTCCTGATGCCGTGTCGTTCGGTTTGTCGAACCACACTGCGGGCACTCTTGGCTCGTCCACGCTTCCGACCGGACTTCCACCGAGATACCGTATTCCTCGGCAGTACAGGCCAGTCGCTCGGTGAGTTTTTTGAACGCCCAGAAGTTGTGGGTCTTGGCATTGGTTTCGACCGACCAGTGCGTCTCCAGCACGTCGGTCAACCCACCGACATACACCGTGTCCACGCCGTCCTCGTACGGTCGTTCCAACAGGTCACGACACAGTGCTTCTTGGGCGTGGTCGCGCCGACGAGTTCGTTTTTGATACAATCGCCGGATACGCTCGCTACTGTATCGGCCTTCCCGTAGCTTGGACTGGAGCCGGGCGATCTCCCGTGTCGTCTCGCGGAAGCGGTCAAATAAACTCCGGCCTTCGTAGCGGTACTGCTGGCCGGTGGTTGTGGTACAGGCGACGAGGTTGTTCGCACTAATGTCCAGAGCGGCCTTTTCATCGGCCAGTGGAGTATCCCGTATCTCGTCAGAAACAGTCACGGGTTGCGAAGCTCGGAAGGTGCTGTCACTCTCGTCGTACCACAGGTCTAACCGCCCCTGCTTCTCGTAGTCGGACCAATTTGGGTCGCCAGCAATTTCGAGTCTGAGACGCCCGGTGTGATCGTATCGATCTTTCAACTCGCTTCCGACCAGGATCTCAAGTCGGGAGCGGTCGCCCCATTCGACGGTGTATGCGTCGATACGAATGACGCCTTTGAGAACGCGGCCATCGTCTTCGTTGCCAGGGAAGCCCGGCGGTTCCGGGTGTTCGGTCACCGACGTATCTTCAGGGTCGTGTTAGTGATTTTTCAACCGATGGTGTTTAGGTTTCGAACGACGGCCGCAGAGAGACAGAAAGCCCCGGCTGGTTGAGCTCGGGAGAACTCGATCAGCACAGCCGGGGTTGGTCAACAAGCGCAGGTTCGAACACCAGATTTCCGGAGTGTTCTGGTAGCAAATATACCCGATCTGATGGCTGGACCTAGCTCAACCGATAGCACCAACCATATCCATTGACCTTTGAGACACACACCCGATTCCGAGTTAGTTCAGTTCTCAGCTTCGTGAGGCAAGGCTATGCTTCAGCAGCTATCTTTGTAGATATCTGACCGGTAACTAACCGGGTGTCAAGTGTGTCTCTGGGTTCAGGAACAGAATTGAGGAGTTACATGTCCTTCCGAAGCGAATCGCCGAACTCCTCTTCGAATCCCTCGACGAGACGCGCGACGCCCGACTGGAGCGATGATTTGGCCTCTTCTTTCGCTTCACGGAGGTGCTTCGCCTGCGTCCCCGACGTTTCCCCTGCCATCTCGTCCAGTTCGATGACAAGCGCTTCCAGCGTCGCCTCATCGTCAAGCGCATCGTAAGTCCGAAACACGTCTTTCAGCCCACGCTTGGCCGCTTGCCTGACACGGCCGTCGTCGTCCGTGAGCGCCTCTAATAGAAAGCCACACAATGCGTCTGTCTGATCCTGGAGTTCTGCTTCGTCGGTACCGATAGACCGGTCGTCGTTGTCGAGTGCCATTACCGTCGGAAGTCCGGGTATGAGCTGGTTTGCGACGCGGACGACTGACTGCCGGACGTATCCATCGTCGGCCGCCTCGTACAGTTGGGCTAACTCGTCGAAACAGCTGTTGAAGAGCTCGAGTCGTTCATCGAGGTCCATGTCGTTGATATCGTCAATCACGTCGTTGACGCGATCCGAGTCACCGGATTCGAGTTCTGGTGCGAAGTCCGACCACCGCTGGTGCATGCTTGACGTTACTGTCTCCACATACTAACACCTAATCGGTAGGGCTTCAAGCGCCATTGTGAGCGAGCAGGGTAGTTCACAGCCAGTTCTAGACACGGCGTATGACTTATACTACAGTAGTACATGTATTACACTATGGGAAGTGTCAGTTTCCGTGTCCCCGACGAAGTGAAAGCACAGATGGAAGAACACGACGAAGTAAACTGGAGTGCAGTGCTCCGTGACCACATCGAGGAGGAACTACAGAGTCTGGAATCGCGGAATATCGCCCACGCAGTAGCGACCAGCGAACGACTGAGCAGTGCCATCGACGCCGACGAGGTGGCGACGACGAACACGGCAGCACAGATCCGTGAGTTCCGTGATACCCGATATAGCGAGAAGCGATCCTGATGGCCGACGTCGTCGTCGACACCAGCACTGTCGTCAAGTGGTACATTCCCGAGCAGCATCACGAGCAGGCCCGAGCACTTCGTGACGATTTCCTCAACGGCAAGCACGACTTGTGTGCACCGGCGCTCATGCCTTTCGAGGCAGTCACTGCACTCAATTACAGCGGCCACTACGATGGCGAGCGACTCCACGAGGCCGCAACCTCGCTCGACAACTACGGTATCGAACTCGTCCCGTTCGGGTCAGTTGGCCCCATCGCGGAGATCACGAACACCGTTGATATCACGGCTTACGACGCTGCCTACGTCGCACTCGCCGTCGAGCGGGATGGGACGGCCTACACCGCCGATGGAAATCTCTTGCAGGATTTGGACGGGAGTGCGTACGAGGATACTGTCGCCCACATCCAGAGTTACTGAGCGACGAGCGCCGTTTCCTGCTGCAGGCCATGCGTCTTTAGCTAAGAAATCGTATGCACAACAACCGAAATGGAGCGTACCGGTCGCTGCCTGACTGGCAGAAAGCCTGTCTCGGACACACCTCACACCGAGTGTACTGACTGTTTGTGTGTACGTTGTGAACCACGCTTGGCCGACTATCGATTATCGGCTCCGCCAACTGCTAGCTCCTCCAGCTTCGAGAGCAGCTTCGAGTGACATCCTCCGCGCCGTGGACGGCGCGGCTTCCCACGCATGTGGAATACCAGCTACGTGCGGCTATCGCTGGCAGAGGGTTTCGACCCGTGAAAGGCCGAGAGAGTCATTTGCGAGTGTTTCTCGCTCGTCTCACGGTGGGTTGTGGTGCTGTCACAGGCACTCCCATCCCGAGGCGAGTCATTGCCTGCCGATTTCAGTGGCACGCTCTCTCCCCACGGGTCAGCCCGTTGTGCAACGTTGATTGCGCCGTTTATATCGCCCTGAAACGCCGTGATGTGGCACTTGTCGTTGGTACACCGGAACGTGGCTTGGGCGGTTCTGTTCCCGATGTGACCGCAAGCGTGGCACGTCTGACTCGTGTACTCCGGTCGGACGTATCTAACCGGAATACCGTCCTCTCGCGCTTTGTCCTCGACGCGGTTCTGTAACCGAGCGAACGCCCACGCATGGAGTCGCCGGTTCATGAACGCGCCGTAGTCCAATTCTTCGCGGATGTACGTTAGATTCTCCATCACCAGTACCGGCTTCTCGAATTGCCGGGCGTACTCGACGGCCTGCCGAGACGCCTTCTCGACAATATCTGTGAGGGCGTTCTGGTAGTGGTCGAATTGCCCGTCAATCCGCCACTCGGCGGCGTCTCGCTCTTGGAGTCGTTTCAGGGTGGTGTGCATCTCTTTGCGGAGATGCTTCGCACGGCTCCCGTCACACACAAACGGGCCAGTTGGTGAACCGTCCTTGAGGGCACAGCCCGTTATCAGGGCGGTTTCACCAATATCCAGACCGATGTGCGTCACGTCGTCGCCGTCTGTCGCGTAATCGGGTTCTTTGACCGGAAACTCAACAGTGACGTGGAGCGTCCACGATGTGCGATTCCGTTGCAGGCGGAGTTGTCCTGCCGACGCATCCCCGCCCAGGAGATCGTGCCACAGACCTTCTTGGTCGGGGTTGATACGAAGCGGTATCCAGAAGTTCGTCCCGCGGCCAGGCTGTGGTACCCACCACGTGAACTCGTAGTCACGCGCCGCCGAGTGGTCAAACTCGGCGGCTTGATTGGTGAGCCGAACCGGATGGTTGTCGTCCAACTCTCGAGCATCGTAGGTGTCGTGCAGTTGTGGAACGTAGTTACACAGGGCGGCTTTCGCCTGATACGGCAGGTCGTAGGGCGTCACCACGTCGCTGGTTGCGCGCATCGTGTCACACCCGGCGTCGAACGCTTCGTGTAACCCCTCACGGTAGGTTTCGAGCAGGTCACACAGTTTCCGCTCTTTGTGTGCTGTCGGCGGGGCAAGTGTGGCTTCGAGCGTCTTAGTCGTCGTTTCCATCCATCTCTAATCCTTGTTCGATTAGCTCGCGGTACGCACGCGGATGGCGGATACCATTCTCACGAGCGTACTCTTTGACCCGCTCGTGCAGGTCGTCACCGCGCTCCATGTCTATCTCCGTTCGCACAAAATTTTGTACGTTTTTACAGTACTAAATACTTATGTTAGGTATTCAGTCGGGCAACAGTCACGGAGATTGTGGTACAGAGCTTACGCGATTCACCTATGACTACATGAGAAGCCTGCTACAGCTGGAGAGTCAATAAGGAACCGGAAAGAGAGAAAGGCCGAAGCATTTCCAGTGTCACGAACACGTACCTATGAACGGCTTCACCCCAGGGATGCGGAGAAATGTGCCTCGAGCACGAATAGATGTGTATCCGATTCACTCTCTTCCCAGTATCACGCAACAAACCAACCATGGAGTACATCGGCATGGATGTCCACGATCGCTACTGCCAAGTAGCGATCTTGGACGACGACACCGACAACCCTGAGGAGTGTCGGATTCGAGCCGAGCGCGCCGATTGTGATGCGGTGCGGTCGCTGTCTGGGGATAGCAGTGGCTCACGGAGGGCCTCGGCCGACCACCCCGCGGAGGAGGCCTTCCGAACCCATCAGATCTACACGCTCTACGTGACAGTCGCTGAGCAGGCTGGGGCAGACCCGCTCTCCGAAGATCGCGTGTACCGGCTGCTGAAAGAACAGTCGTTTCTCAGAATGACTGAATCGAATCACACGGGGGGTGGACAGGGTGAAGGGAGCTACCTTGAGCATCGACTGCTTCGGGATCCAGAGGTTGTCATCTAGGCTATAGATGGCTCAGCGACGGCCGGGGACCTGTGAAGGTACTTCACTCGTTACGAGGTGTGTGGGGGTAGTGTTTAGCAACGAAGACCGCAAAAGCCAGAAAGCCCCCGCGTTCTCAGCTCCCGCGGCTTATTGCGCTCCAGTGGGTGCTTACGTCGCCGGGATTCGCTGAGGACGCGGCCCGTTTCAATCCCACCCACGGTGGCTTTCTCAACCAGCCACGGGTGGGGCTGAACGGGGCGTTGGCGGCGCTGTGTGCCGGTTGCTCGAGAGCTGGCCGGTCTCTCGGTGGCTGAACAACAACCACGCCGTAAGGGTCACAATGCAGTAAGTGGCGATGGATTTTGATCCTTCAGAGCATGCGAACGACGCGTCGGGCCGCGAGCAGGGACCGCAGTCCCCAGAGTTCGGTAGAGAACTTCCTCTCGTGGCAATCGGACGCACCAAATCCGATGACAGGCGGGTCTTTCTGGCTGGTATTGACTTCTGTTCACTAACTAAAGGATGCAGAGATATTTCCCCACGGAGGAATCCTCCCGTTTCGGTACGAGGAGGGCTCATCCAGAAATTGCCTCAAGCTTCTGTACGATCTTCGTGTAATCGCTAGGCGAACAGTACCATCCTACATCGATCATCGCATCAATGGTAGTTTGTGCCTCGTCCCTACTGATTGCGCCCTCTTTCGTGCATTTCAGGATGAGAAATGCTGTGCCCCTGGTAGTAATCCCCTCGACAGCCGCGACATCACGCCCATACGTTTCATCCATTACAGCAACGGCGTCGTGGGCGTCGGCACAGGCCAGGACAGCGACATCAGCGTCACTGAGATTACTGTTTTCTTGGAGCCGCGAGTAGAGTGGGGAGGCCGATACTGAGATGACCTCGAAACGGTCAGCAGCAACCTGGCGCTCAACCCGACGTGCGTCCGGATAGCCTTCCTCAAGGCCGGTGGCGACGACCTCCTCGTAAACACGCTCGGGAATGACACACGACGTGTCGAGCTGCTGGACGAGCGTGAGACGGTCGACTTTCGCGAGGTAAATGAGCGGCGTGGCGTCAAAGACCCACATTCACAGTGCCTCGAGATCCGCATCGAGATGATCGTCCGCCACCCAAGTGATATCACGTTGTTTGGCGAGTTGCGCAAAGTCCCAAACGGGCATCCCTGCTAGCTCAGCCGCCTTGGTGAACGTGACGCTGCCTGCCGCGAGCTGTTCGAGTGCCTGTTCGCGACGCCAGTCTTCGAGCCCCTCCGAAAGGAGTTTCCGAACAGCCGTGCTCCTGTCGAGCTTCTCGTCCTCAAGATACGCCTCGAGTTCGGCTTCCAACTCATCGGGCACCCGTGTCGAGATTGTTCCCATGTCGTTTACTTCGTATGCAATGTATACAAGCGCTTCGGTGGTTTTGCGGAGTCGGTCGGCGGTGGCAGTGGCCGCTCAGCGTGTCGTCGTCAGACCATCATCACAAGTGGAACATATAGGACGGACTTTCGATAACCTTCCTCCGTCTCTCCTGTAGTTCCTCCTTGACAGGGGGGTCATCAGAGGCGTACATATCAGGGGTTGAATCACCGGAACACACCCCACTGTGTCCAGTGTCCCTGCGGAGGCTGTCGCTTTGGTTGTGTTGTAACGGCCCTGATGACTGCCCCTCCCACCCCAGTGTGTCCAGTGTCTTTGGTAGCAGTTGGACGATATCGTGTCGAGGACATCTCAGCAACTCCGATCAAGACGCTGCTGTACTTCGTCCGTAACCCCGACAATATCCATCGTTTCGCTGAGTGCCTCGATAAGGAGGTCAGGATTCGTATCCAGAGCGTACTCGTAGTAGCGGCCTCCAACTTCGCCTTTATTTCTCTCGACCCGACTGGCGATCCCCAGCATGGCGAGTTCGTTCAGGTGATCCCGCATCCGCCGAGGGACGAGTGCATCTGCCGCCGCCCGGTCGCAGATGACTTCGTACCGCTCTTGGATCGTCCGCGCCCGAGCTGGCGTGTCTCCTTCCTCGTGGAGCATCATGAGGGCATACAGCACCAGATGACCATGTTGGGTAAGTCCGGCAACGCCCTCAGCAATACGACTGCGTTCAAGCGCGGTTCGTGCGGAATCCACATGAGCCTCGGTGAGTTTCGTGGCGTTTTCTTCAACCGCAATGTCACCCGCTTCCATCAGTAAATCAAGGCTCTGGCGGGCGTCGCCAGCGTCTTTCGCGCCAAAGGCGGCACACTTTGCGATTACTCCTTGTGGGACAACGCCATCATAAAAAGCGATCTCAGCACGCTGACGAAGGATGTCTCGAAGTTCGTTCGCGTCGTATGCGGGAAACTGAAGTTCCTTTTCACAGAGACTTGACTGCACCTTCGAACTGAGTCGGTCGCGGTATTTGAAATCGTTTGAGATTCCGATGATACCGACTCTACACTCGCTAAGATTACCATTCGCTCGTGCACGAGGAATCTGGTAGAGGATTGAGTCATCCTCAATATGATCAACTTCGTCGAAAACAATGACGATTGTCCCCCCAATCGAATCGAGCTCGTCCCAGAGCCACGCGTTTACTTGTCGCCGCGGGTACCCGGTCGGCTTTAGCTGGTCCGTGGGTTCACGTAGTTCATTCACTAACTGTATCGCAACCTGGTAGCTTGTACTCAGATCTTCACAGTTCGTTCGAATTGTTGTAACATCAATATCGTATTCGGCTGCATCCGACTTGAGCTCATCAAGAAGATAGCGTGTGCATGCAGTCTTGCCAACACCGGCTTTTCCGTATAGAAAGATGTTCGACGGTTGATCGCCGTTGATTACCGGCTGCAACGCGGCGATGTACTGCTGTAGTTCTTCGTCACGCCCCACTATCTCCTCAGGCTGGTAATCTTCACGAAGTGCATCACGGTTCTGGAAAATGTCCGTGTCTGGTTCGAACAACGCCATGTGTTCCTTTACACACACCACAACAGGATATTATTTAAAACCACTGTGTCTTTTGTGTCTACTGTCCTCAAATCACCACCCCACCATGTCCAGTGTCCAAGTATTTTAGCGGGAACGGATACTCGCACGTAAGCGGTTCGGGCAGCTGACACACCGAAGTGGGGGTTAATGTGGGCAACAGTATTATTTGATCCGTGAGCGGGCTGTACTTGCCCCGCCACCGGGTAATTCGAACACAGACTAATCAACGAAGACACTGGACACACTGGGGTGAGAGGGTGCCGATACCGCTCATGAATATCAGACCGAAAACACAAGGGATGTTCTGAGGGGCAAGCAGGCGGTTATATCTCTCTCCCAACCGAGACTGATTGTCCCCTATTAGTAATTGAGTAACTCGGAATCGGGTGTGTCTCTGTTCTGTCTTTAAGACTCACAGATCCTAGCAATCTGGACAGGCACGCGTTACCAGTTATCTCAAAGAACACTCGACGCAGTGGGGTGTGTGAGTTCGCATTCTGAACTAAAACTGGAGACGAGAGACAGAACATAGTATAGGTATCGCTAGAGTTCAGATTGCCACGACCCGTCTATTGCCCGCTGATACACGGTTTCAGCCTGCTTAGCTACCGCATCCCAGTCGTATTGCTGTGCGCGTTTGACCGGATCTTTCGATGGTCGTTTCCCACCTAAAGCAGCGTCGAGTGTTTCTGTGAGCGAATCAACGGTGGGATCAACGAGGAAACCCGCGCCATCCATAACTTCGCCTGCGGCTGAATCCAAGTGGTCAGCAGCAATAACGGTACAGTCGGCAGCCATTGCTTCGACGAACGTGATACCGAATCCCTCTCTCGTTGACGGAGACGCGAAGACATCCGCGGCGCGCATGTGGCCGAGAACATCCTCATACTCTTCAAGAAAGCCCAGCATCGAAACGCGGTCGGCGTGGGTCAGTGATTTCCCTTTCGTATCGAGACGGTCACGTTCCGGACCGTCGCCGATGATCCCTAGCGTGACATCATGTTCGTCGGCGACGGCATCGAAGGCCTCTAACAGTATGTCGACGTTCTTGTGCTCGACAAGTCGGCCAGCGAAGACGATGTCGTAGCCAGTGTCGGGTTGAGGAGCTGTCTGGACCTGCTCTGTATCAAGCCCATTGGGCACGACCTCGATGTGTTCCCGACTCTGGCCGATGGCAGCGAGGTTGTCCGCAGTGATACCTGAAACAGCGATCGGATGCTGGGGTGTGTTGGCGGTGAGTCGTTCAATGAGTTTGCCACCTGGGGCGAGCGGTCCGAGGTACTCCTCCCAGTACTCCCGCCAGACCTCATGCCAGGTCGTGACGACTGGCGTGCTAGTCCCGAGGCTAGCAAGCTTCGTAGAGAGGACAGGAAAATATGGAAAGACGCTAGCGATGACAAGGTCGTGTTCATTGTTGCTGAGACGGCGACGGAGCGGTGGGAGTACGCGAGCCGCAAAATCAATGGCTTCGGTGATGGACCTGCGGTCGTCTTCATAGAGTTCCGCTTCAGGGGCGACTGCACGGAGGCTCATTCCTTCGTGTGTGGTTTCTGCTGGGCCGTCCCAGAAGTGACGGCCGTAGATTGTGACGTCGTGGCCCTCGTCGGCGAGGCGAGTGCCGATTTCGTAGATGCGTTTCTCGGCACCCCCGGTAATAAACGGATATGTGACATTGCTCACAAAACAGACATCCATCACTATCTTACTATTACTTTCCTGAGGGCCATCTTGAATACTACGTTTCAGTGAAAGGGCAGAGACCGGCCTCTATCAGGTTAATACCGTCAACGTTTACGGCGTGAAATTCCGTACTTGGACGGGCTACCGGGGCACAACACCAGCGGTCGCCTTCGACGTGACCCATAACGACGCCCGAGGTGCGACCGTGATTGACCTGGCGAACGAAAACGTGGCTGTTCATCAAATTCGCAGTGACGACAAGCTCGAAATAGACAGGGAGCGCACTAAGGTCGAAGTCGACTCCTACGCCAGAGTCATGCCGTCTGGTCAGTAGCGCCGCCGAACTCACAACCCGGCGACGTGGTGATTGCTAACGGAGCGAATTGGGACTCCGATCTCGACGGCAATGCCAAGAAGGTGATTTACAACGGCACGGAGTGGATTGAGGATACGGATCTTGGTACTGCTCTGTGATCCGTTCTGGCCCCTATGTATATACCGACGAGTTTCCTGACGTGTAGATCTTATTCGTCAGCGGCTCTTCAATGCTATATGCAAGTTGAAAGTAATCGAAATAGAGAACAGTAGTCCCATTCTTCGCTTGCCGTTCATAATAGCGGATACTGTCTGGATTATTCTTATGCACAGACCCATTGATACTTGGATTTGGATGAGCGACCCCTTTACTCCGTAATATGACTCTCTCCGTATTTCCGGCGTAAACGCCCGCCAAAGTCTCTGTAGTGTGCTTTGACGTGAATTCAATCGATGCTACACGAGGGGAATCTGCGTAGGGCTGAAAGTCATCCGTCCCTAGTTGAGATTTCGCAGCTGGTGGCGTCAGGACCCCTGCAGTGGCCACGAAGAGGACTATTGTGACAGTGAGGGCTTTGCCTATCTGCTGGCGGTCAGTGACGAACCGGTAAAGGAGCCAAGCAACCAGGGGAGACAGCAAGACGAGAATCATTGGCAGGGCTCGCCGTGCGCCACCGCTTCCGCTTACAAAGACAACCGCAAACGCAGAATAAGTGAGCCCCCCAAGACAGATGTATTGGAGAGGAATAGGGTTCTGCTCACCCCGAACAATCTCGTAAAGGACAAAGTACGCCACAAGGATGAGCACGCCTGCTATGACCAAAACGGGAGCTGCCCACATTAGCACTCCTGGAAGTTCCTGCCCAAATAGCTCCACGTTGGGCGGCCCGGACACGCCAGTATCCTCAACAACAGCTTGGCCTGTATCTCTGCCCTCGCTTGTACTGAAAAAAGCCTGATAGATCCAGACAATCCGCATCGTCTGGAATCGCAGATAATCCGCGAGAACGTAGTAGTAAACACCGATAGAGCCGACGATAAACGTGAACCGTATCTTGAATGAATACTGAGCGCGAACCTCGCGTAGCGGTATGTATGGTGATAAATATCGGAATAGCCACGCACTCACACCGATGAGGAGCGATACCCCAACAATCACTAACGGCGCAATATTTTGGACAGTGGCTGCGAAGGCAGCCATGCCAACCAAGATACCCGCCAACCGCCGCGAGAGGTTTTGGTGAAATAATAAATAAAAGACGATCGGAATGAAGGCGATCAATAGCGTGTGGGCAAATGGCTCACCGCCCGAAATTATGTGATAGGCAGCCACAGATACAATGAGGGCAGCAAAAAGCCCTCCTTGTTCATTCTGGAGTATATACTGCCCTAGCAGAAAAACACCGACCAGACTTGCAACTTCAATGACTCCGAGCGCGAAATAACCCTGTTTTAGTGGCAATCCCGTAATGAGCGTTGTCGCCGCGGTAAACACGTGGGCGTGTGGAAAATTCGCATAATAAGTCACACTCTCCGGGATGATTTCACCTGTCGAAACGATATATCCCACAGACGATTGGTGGAATCGGTCTCTACCGTATGCAGGGTAGCTAAACCAAATCGTTGCTCGTAATGCAAGGGCGAATAATAGTATTTGGGAGAGTTGTACTTTTACTGAGACCGGATTGATAGCAATCCTGTATGTAATGATACCGGCCGTGAGAATTGCAACTGGATAATACCAATCTACAACTCCGCTCGGAGCTAGTTGACCGGCGATTGACGTCAAAGCGATGGTGAAGAATGCGACAATGTCTATAGCTCGGGGATTAGTGGTTAACAAATGGTCTCGTGAGGGAATGTATTCTGAAAAGAGATATAGTAAAAACAGGGCTGAGGCAACTGTAACCGCCAGTAATGGATAACTCAAAATTTCGATAGGTATAATCAAGTAACCAATGAAAGTAAAACACCCCAAAAGGGCAGGAAATATTGCGAAGAGAAGTGTCCTCTTACACAAGTTCATATGCTATCCTGAAGACGCACGATGAAATATTAGCTGGTTCGGAGTTCGCAGAGCCGGTATTTATCGATACCGAATACATACTCAACCAAATAACGTTTCTTACACAAGCGGGCCGCGATCCTTTTTCGCACATCGGTAGATTGGGGTACAATGGCAGAGTCTATCTTCGGACCTACACTTGGTTTCAGGTTTGCGTATAATAGTAAACCATCGCGACGAGTATAGAGAGGACACCGAGAAGTGGGAGCGGTGCTATAGACATAACGATATATGATATATTGATGATTAAGTCCGAGAGAGAGGCAGGGACTGGAAGAGCTTGAACAACGGCAGCCACATCTTCTGCGGTGAATATTGCAACCAAGAGTGCAGTACCGGCTCCTAACAGAGATTTTGTGATACGGTTCTCAATGAGAAACAGTGATGCAACGAGGGGAAACATAATATAGATCGAGTAGTAGAAGTATGAGAGCGTGCCAGCAAGCATTGCAATACTAATCGCGAGAATACTCAGGATTTGCGACTGAACTGTGGAGTGCGACTGATCGTATCTAAAAGCAAATCCTACGACTAGAATCAAGGGGGCGATATTTAATACCGTCAGGGTTAAATCTCCAAGTCCAGGCAGGAAGTGAGCAAGTGGTTGTTTCAGCGTGAGATAGGCAGTTTCAGGAGATGAGATACTTGCAAGGTTTCCTATCTGGGCACGAGTGAGGAGGATTTCGAAATAGATGACTGTCGTGTCCATGCCAAAGAGAAGTACACCGAGGAGCAACCCGGTTACGCCGACACTTATAGAGGTGAGCACAGCGCGGTACCCTTGACGATACAATAGCCAAAGACCAAATATTGCGGGAATGGCCTTGAATAAGGCAGCGATAGCAAATGCACTTCCTGAAAGGATATCTCTGTCACGCTCAAACGCAACAAAGCCAATCGCAATCAGTAATGCGAGATGTGTATTCACCTGTGCCTGCATATAGGCGGGGATACTGAGACTTGAAATCAGGAAAAAAGACAGGACAAGTCCTCGTTCGGCCTGAGTCAGAATCCGCCCTTGGTCCTCAATGTGAGAAATTGTCAGTATCCCTAGGCCGCCGGCTGCCAAAACCGCAGTAACTGCCTGAACAACAAAGACTACCGAAAACGGCAAGTATGCATACGGTACGAACAGTAAAATTGTGATTGGGGTGTACCTATACCCAGGAAAGAACCCATATATTTGACCATCTGAAACCAGTCCTTTCGCGGCAAGCCAATACGCACGTGCTGCGTGCCCATCACCCCCTTCACTAAACAGCAGAAGGAAGAAAAATGAGAATATACCGAAGGCGATGCCGAGTATGAGAGGGATCCGTTCGGTTATTGCTCTTTTCATTCGATTCTGTGTATCTCTCTGCGACTCAGTCATATATAAATAGTCTTGGGAGTTTTGAATCGCTGTATGATTGTCTTCCCACTGTCAAGGCTGATAGTAAAATATGTTGTCTCCCCACCCATGCTATGACAGATATATATTGAACAGGGAACTAAAATCCACCTGTTGCTGAAGACTCCGCCGGCTCAATTTGAATATCCTAATCGGTGTGGTCGCCCATTCAGCCACTTAGCTCGCGAAACAACCCTCCGTTAGCCATTCCTAAGGCAGTCATTATCGGCCCCTACGGTCCACATGCAATTCGAGGCGCATCTAGGCCTGGTACTCCGACGCCGGCATATAAAGCGAGTCCGACCCCAACAGTACGACGACCCGCCGCAGGACACGCCTGTCGATATCCAGAAGGGAGGCTCCCCCGCGCTTTGTCGTGGCTACTCCATGCCCGGTGAGGGCATCAGGCATTGTCAATTACGTTCGTAATGTCCCAAGTAAACAGACTCTCTGCGACATAGTTAATAACCATCCCGACACCGATCCCAATTAGGTTCGCTACCGTCGGCCAAGCATCAACCCCAGCAATCGAGAGGGTGACCTGGACAAGACTGGTCAGCACGTAGAGGACGCTAAATGCAACGCCGAGACCGACTGCCCGTACGAGGTGTGATTTTCCCCAGCGACGGAGGAACGCCAGGCCTCCTCTATCACCTTCGCCGGCAAAGGTCCAGCGGTCGTTGACCACGAACATTGTCGAGATGGACAGTTCCGCACCGACTGCCTTCGCTGCGATCGGCCCAACACCGATGAAGGCGGTCAACAGGCCGACGATAATCGTCTCAATAGCCGCACCCACGACGCCAACAGACACGAACTGTCCGATCCGGGCCAGATGAAGTAGCGTGTCAAGCTTGGATTTAGTCGTCATCGTCTCCGAGTTTCATCAACTTCGAATGGTCCGTTGGCGTCGCGTTTCGATGGCGCGGACTCGTTGCGATGGCGTCCGTCCGGCGCTTGATATCGACAAGTGCGGTCCCCAGCTCAATCGATGTTGAGATGGGATTCACCGTTGAATCAGGATGGTCCTCCCAGTCGACTGGAACTTCGGCGATTTCATACCCCAACGACCCAGCTACACTAACAAACTCAAGATCCCACGCAAACCCGGGCTCGTAGCAGTGATGGCCGATTGCATCCCAAGCCTCAGCGCGGACTGCCTTCGCACCACACTGATAGTCTCGGCACTGGGTCGGGAGGATCGTCCGAGCGGCGAAGGCAAAGACGTCGCCAAGCAGCCTACGAACGATTGTCTGGTGGGCAACGATATGCGAGGCCGGATGGCGGCGAGAAGCGATACTCACGTCCGCCGTCCCCTGACTAATCTGCTGGATAATACTATCGAACGACGACGCCGGTACCGACCCATCTGCATCGGCAAACGCCAAGATATCCGTTTCTAGGGCGTCAAAGCCTGACATAATCGCGGCCCCTTTGCCACGCCGACTAGTCGAGGCATTCACCTCAGCGACCTCGCTTAGTCGGTCGATATGCGACTGCCGCGGTGTGTCGATCTCGAGGCGAATAGTCTCCGGTTTGAGGACATCTCGAATGTTTTCGATAAACCCTTCCAACGTCAGGATGTCAGGATCGTATGCCGGGACGACGACACCCACCGAGTCACCCATCCATGGGCCTCCTGTCCTGTAGACGTGCTTTGGTATTGATGTATCTTTGACCGCCGGCGATTGCGAAATCCAATACACCCCCTCCACCACATTCCCCTTCAGCCAAAGACGAGAATAATCCCATAGAGCATATGCCACATTGATAGAGCAACACTAAAATCTACTGTTCAGCGATAGGTTCGAGCGATTTATCGCTTGCTACGGTGCTAGCCAGCCCCTATGTTCGCATATTTACCCATGCCTACGACAGCCATCATCGACCCCAGCGACAGGAATATCAAGTACAGGATCGCGCTCGCCGACGGCGCGACGCCAGCCAGCGAGCAGCCCCGCAGCGGCTAGTACTGCGACAAGCAAAACGATATTATCGGCTTTACACTGTAAGTTGTACGGCCTGCGACCCCATCCCTGACTGCCACCGGGGATTGGTCTGTATAACTTCTAAACGATAAGACAGACACAGTGAGACACGCCATCCTAGCAACGTCTATCATTTTCTAGACACTGCGGTCAACGTTCATCAAGGGTTCAACAGATTCACTAGTAACTCAAGATGTGAGAGAAAATCAAATCACTGGGTCATTTCTGGAACAGGCCACACTTCTTGCCCTATTAGAAGAGTAATAAATACATATGTATCACGTGACAAGTACCCAACTTGTTATTAAAGATCTCGCAGAGATTTTGTGGAACATGTTTTCCTCTCATTAGTAATGATTGACATTATGGGCTAATAGATGCTGGGAAGTAAGCCTCACCATGTCCAAACAGGGAAGTACAGACGACCAACCGTGAGGATATGTCAACCAGGTCTATCTCCGTGAACATTCCGCCCTTGACAAGGGACAGGTGGAGTATGCGCTCCGAAACCTCACAGCTGCTGGGTGAATTAAACAACTGAACAAGGGCGGCTTGTACGAGTTCGTTGATGACCCGCGGAACTGATAGACTGTGTCGCTATTTGGTCAGTTGACACGCAGGGTGCAGTAATTACTAGCTTCGGAAGAGTCAAATCATATCCGAAAAAAGGATCGGATACATGACTGCTTCCCCGCGGAACATAATCCTGCTTTCTGCGGACGCACTTCGTGCGGACCACCTCTCCTGTTATGGCTACCATCGTGAGACGTCACCCGCCCTGGATGCGTTCGCCGAGGAGAGCATTCGATTCACGAATGCCTACAGTGCGGGTTCACATACGCGCGAAGCGGTGCCCGCACTGTTGACCGGAGAATTTCCCGATGTGGCTATCAACGATAGTTACCGGCTTGCCACAGAGACAATCGCTTCTCGTCTTTCTGAGGCTGGATTCTCGACTGGCGGATTCCACTCGAATCCGTTCGTTTCGAGAGCATATGGATTCGATCAGGGCTTCGATACGTTTGACGACGATCTCCATTTCGGCCAGCACAAACTCGTCGCCTTAGCCCAACGCGCACTGGATAAGTTGCGGAATCGCCATTATGCACGGGCTGATAAAATTAACGAGCGGTCGCTATCATGGATTGATTCGCTGGATTCTGACGAACCGTTCTTCCTCTGGAACCACTACATGGACACCCATGGGCCATACGAGCCACCAGGTGAGTACGCAACACTCTATGCAGACAAGAAATTATCTGACCGCGACGCCCAGTCGCTATATCAGCGCGCGATTGACGATCCAGAATCGATTACCGAGGAAGAACGTCAGCTGTTGATTGATCTCTATGATGGTGAAATCCGTTACAACGACGAGCATATCGGTGAGTTCCTGAAGGACCTCCGAAACCGGGATTTGCTGGAGAATTCGCTACTGGTGGTAACGGCTGACCACGGGGATGCGTTCGGTGAACATGGGTACTACGAGCACCCTCGGTATCTCCACGATGAAATTACGCACGTTCCACTGTTCGTTCGGGAACCCGAGGGAACTGATAAAACGGTAGAGACACCCGTAAGTACGTTAGATATCGTGAGTACAGTCAAACAGACTGTCGGACAGGATATTGATTCCGAGCGAATCTCATTGCTAGACCAATTTAGTGATGACAGAACAGTGTTTCTCCAAGCTCGAGGCGAGGAGGAATACGATCACATTCGCCGATACGCTCTTCGGACCCGAGAGGGAGCCTGTTTCTGTGAACGCAATCGGGAGAGTGGTTCGATAGAGTTTGGCGAGTGTTCGAACCGCTCACTCCGTGAGGATCTGGAAGCACACGTTAGCGAACGAGTTCAAATAGAAAGTGACGGGGATGCAACCGACGACGAGGAGGTAGATGAAGAAGTCGAACGGCGATTGAGTGCGCTGGGTTACAAGGAGTGATTCGATGAAAATCGCGATGTTACAGGACGATTGGTGGCCCCGAACAGGCGGGGGTCCTGTTCACGTGAAGGAGCTATCAGTCGCACTCGCGAAGAACTTCGGTCACGAAATCGATATCTACACACGCGCTCTCCAGCAAGACGGAGACCAATATAAAGACACAGAACAGTTCGCGGATGGTGCAGTTACGCTGCATCGGCTTGGCCCCTGCACAGAGTATTGGAATCCCGTTGGCCGTGTCGCCTCGATGGTGACACCACTCCCCAAACTGCTCACCGGTGATTACGATGTCATCCACGGCCACACATTTCTGCCCGCGATGCCGACTCGTCTCGGGAAGGTAGTAACGGACGCTTCGACCGTATTTACTGTGCACGGAACTGCGATCACATCTGGTGTTGGTCGAGACACGTCAAAGCTCGCAGGTATCAAACTACGTATCGAACGGCAGTTCGTCCTCGGGTTCGACTACGACCACGTGATTTCGGTCAACAACGAACACGTCGACATGCTTTCTGAACACCATCCCAACGTAAGCTGTATTCCCAATGGCGTTGACCTTGACCGCTTCTCTGGCGATCTGGAGCGGGGTTCAGACATCCTATTTCTCGGTCGCCTCGCACCCAAAAAGCGTGTCTCTGACCTGATTCGCGCATTCGCACAGTTCGAATCAGAGTTTCCGGAGTCGGACCTGATTATCGTCGGAACCGGACCCCAAAAGGAGGAACTGGCTGAGCTGGCAAACGATCTGAACGTAAGCGATCGAGTGGTATTCGAAGGCCGTGTTTCCGACGAGGCGGTCACGAGACACTATGCGTCGGCAGGTGTCTTCGTACTACCATCTGTCTGGGAGGGACATCCCCTCACGCTGCTGGAAGCCTGGGCTTCCGGTGCGCCGGTAATTGCGTCCTCAGTGGAAGGAATCGAAGAGTTCGTCAAACATCGAGAGACGGGTTATCTTGTCCCGCCCAAATCTCCCAATGAGCTGGCTGATGGCATTCGATTTGCACTCGGTAATCCAGATGAGGCCTGTGAATGGGGAGAGAACGCACGGGAGTTAGTTGGAGCGGAGTACTCGTGGGACGGTGTCGCGGAGCATACCCACCAACTCTACACTGACATCGCCTGAAATTCGGCTCTGGATTTCACTCCATATACCCGAGGTCTGCAAGTCGATCTTCAACATCGTCAGTTGGGCCACTTTCTGAATCCGATAATTCACGGTACTCTCCAGCGAGTTCATCCCAGTCGACCCGCTCATCAGCCTCAAACGGACCTAACACTTTGCCATCCGTTTCGCTGTCGACGGGCAATCCAAGTGCCGCCGCCACAGTGGGTGCAATATCATAGATTGAGGCCCCTGTCTCAAGATCAACGTCAAGATCCCGATTCGAGATGAGAATCCCCTCTGGCTTGTGATTCTTGTGGGGATACCGACGGAAGGTATCTACGATGGATCCGCTCACATCGTACTGATAGTCCCGTGGAACGAGCACAATATCTGGAGCATCCTCTAAGTGTTTGCCTTCGTAGACTTCCTCACGGGGGAGGACGTCGTCGAACACAAGGTTCCCATCTGGGTCTCGGACTTGTGAAAGGTCATTGATCAGTTCCTCGCGAACACTATCGTATCCCTCAGGAGATACCTGGCCATTCGGTTCTCGACCTTCCACGTTCAGATGGACGCCGAGGCTGTTGAACAGGAGCTGGTAGGCGACCGAATTCCCGTGGTCGACAACCTGGTTCTGGGCAGCCACTAGCGCATCCTCTGGTAACAGTCGCTCAACGGTCTTGTCAAGGCCGACCGCGCCGAGACCTTGATGAATCCGACGGGGTGAGAGGCCAATTGCTGACAGTGCAGAAGCAGCGGTCCCAACAGCTGAAACAACACTGGATGTCTCTGTTTCTCCGCTTTCGCCTTTCAGTTCGTCTTTAGCTTGTCTGAAGTACTGTTCCTCTCCAGTCGTGGTTTCACAGTAGCCGTTCTCGGCGAGCCACGAGTTTACGTAGAAGGTCCACTCATAGTCGCCCATCCCGTGGTCGGAAGCAATGAAGACCAACGGGTCCTCTCCGCCAAGATCGATGATGTCGCCGACGAACTCGTCGACGTTTTCAAGCACTTTCCGGATCTGCTCTCGATCGTCGAGGTCGTGAAAGATCGAGTCGGTAATCTGAAACTGGACTGCCATTAGGTCCCAATCGTAGCGCTCGTCGAGGAAGCGGGCCATGTCGCGGCGGTGGCGGGCGACCTCAACGTAGCCCTTGACTGCGTCAGTCCCGTACTCTGGGTAGATGACGTACTTGCCATACTCCGCTTCGTACTCGTCCTGTAGGTGTTCCGGATAGAAGGCTACATTCTCATGGGCGAGATAGCCCGGAACTATCGCACCATGATCGAGTTCAGGAGCCGGATGCGTGACGGGGTAATTGATGATCACCGGCGTTTGTCCTATGGCGTCAGCCGTCTCGTACAGGTAGGATGCATCAATCTCAGGACGTTCGATTAGCCGCTTGTCATATCCCTCTCGGGTGAAAAAATCGAAAACGCCGTGTTCGCCCGGATTGCGGCCACTCAAGAATGATGGCCATGCACAGGGAGTCCATGGTGGATGAGTGCTGTTGAGGTTCGTAGCCGTACCTTCTTCACAAATGTTCTGAAGATTTGACAGTGTACCGTTCTCAACCCAGGGTTCTATTTCGTCCCAGTCGAGACCATCAAGACCGAGGAGAACGACGTTATTAGATTTCATTAATTAAATTGTAGTTGATTCTGATTCTGTCTGTTGGCATAGTACTTGGGATAATACGACTCGAGTCAATTTATAGAAAGAGGTGTTACGTATCATGCTCAGTTTCGAACATGCCCAGATTCCACCACACCGCAAGCTTTGTTGTATTCAAGTGGCGGCAGGACCGCATGTGAACGAATCAAATGGGATTCGATGTAACTCAAAGTTATGTACTACGTGCCGCCGATAACTCTCTTGATGATGGTAGGAATCAACTTGAGTCCTGTTACGCTCAAGAAGTCAAGGTACCAAGCCTACCGATGTTTAGTTTCGATAAACTGACCTCATTAAGTACGGAAAGCCATATTCCATCCCGTACTTCTCTCCCAGTAATTCATGAGCATTTTTGCATATGGCAACCGTCCGATTTAACCTGTCCCGTATGTTGATGGATTAGTATGTCAAAATTTCATAAGTATCCCAAGTCAGCAAGCCGATCCTCTACATCTCCAGATGAGTTTTCCATATCGGCAAAATTCTTCTTCGGAGTATGACTTCCTGCATCCACAGCTGTAGTTTCTACCCAGGGAACTCTTCGAAGTTTTGGGTGCGGAAACCCAGCGAAGTGGCCTACCAATCCGACTTCGCCGAAGAGTTCGCCGTGATCGGCTGTGATTACAACTTTTTCAGCTTCCATATTTTCCAACAACAGTTCTACTGAGTCCAGTACATACCGAAGGTTATCGAGGTACCCCTCCCAAATCCTCGATTTTTTCTCACCGTTTCGTAGCGCCTCAGTGGGGTTTTTATTTATTTCCGAGAGTGGTGTATCATCGTCCGTATCGTGGAAAAACGGTTCGTGAGGTTGCATATAGTGGACTATGAGTCTTTCAGGATTGGCTTCGCGTCCGACATTGATTGCAGCATCTGTTACGTGTCCTGCCCGTGGTGCTGTATTCCCGTTTCTGCGACCCCTGTTCACCCAAACAGGGAGATAAGTATGGAAATCATCTTCACGGATCATTTCTCGCTCAACAATCCTTGAAATAGGATGCCCATCCCAAATACTTCCCTTTAGGCTGGTCCAAGAACCCCAGTTTGGCTCCTCCTCAAATAGTACTTCCGCCCACGCATTGCCAGTCACTAGTCCGATTTCGTTGGCATCCTGTACGTATTCTCTTCGAAACGTGTTTATTAACCATTCTTTGGATGTCGACCCAACCGACCAACGCGAGCCAACGTCACCTATGAAGTCGTATTCACTAGCGACATTCCGAAGTGCATCTACTCGACAAGCATCAAGAATGATTAACGCATCCCATTCACTATCCAATACGTTATGACCTATTTTAAAATGCTTTGTAGCCCATAAAAAGGGGTACAAATAGGAACCATACAAAAACTGTTGAAACTTGTGGGATACCATTGTGACAACTTACTATTCGTCCCTATTCAGTATTTGTGAACTGATTGGCTGACGGAATTTTCTTTGACTGATCTTATATTGCCGGTTGGCAATAAAATGATGGGGACTCACTCAATGCTATATTCTCCCTTCCCCTCTGATAATATATGATATACTCTCCGTTATCCTACATTCGGGAAAGAATCCTGATTATTGCATTTAGCTCGGACCGTTTTCGGGGCCCTCGGCATTGTGGCAGTCGTTCGAGCGGTTGTCAACTGGAATCTGGTGGCAACTGCTCCGTTGATCAGCGACCGCCTGCGATTCCGACAAGCACGGCGCGCTTGATCCCACCTTTTTGACCGCTAAGCGGTATCCAGCCATTATGTAAATCGGTCGATCGTCACATTCCGACGCTGAAAACGATGGCTCTAATCGAAACAGGGTCTTGTGTCGTGCTTGTCCGCCACTATTCACTACCCCTACGATACATAGGTATGCCATCGGGTGGTCCGGGCAGTAACGACGAAACCGTGAGTCACGCGGGTGCCCAAAAGCTATGACGGCCAGTCCTTGCAACATTCACACCGTTCCAAAGGCGTCCGGTCAGTCACCAGTTACCGGTTTTAAGCGAACTATGACCACGCCACAACGCAAGGTTGGTCAACGGATTCTCCGGTTTCGCTGAATGACCGAAAGCGCATTCTCGTCTATCACGCACTGATACGGGTCCGATGTCGGGCCGAGGACTGGGTACCGCCAGTTTCGTGAACTATAGTTTCAATTGAAACGGTTTACCCATCGATCGCACTGACATCTTGCGATCAGATGTACACTGGCTTTCAATGGCTACTATAGTGCTGACCGCCACCGTTTACAATCTTGAAGAAGCACTCAAGGCGTGATTGCTTCAGTATTCATGAATTCAATAAGCCAGATTCAGATTTAATATTACGCCGTACAGTTCTTCTTAATGTGTGTTTGAATCGTCTGCGTCACTGCCTCCCATGAATGGTTTTCCCTGATGAACGTTCGACCCTCGGTATTATCAGCCATCTCGTTAGCTATACGTTCTACGTGGCTGGCGACTTCATCATCGGGTATCGTCGAAGGAAGTACGACAACACCCGGGTATTTATTGAGAGTTTCCAATCCCTCGTCGTTAACGACAAGAACAGGCTTTCCACAGGAAAGGTATTCATATACTTTCATTGGTGATGCATATCGAGAGGGAGAGAACGGGCCGAAGCAGATATCAGAATTGTTGATATACTCTGGAACTTCATCATGATTGACTCTACCGACAACGTCAATCTCATCCTTCATTCTGCGTTGGGTGGCAATCTGTCGAACCTCCTGTTGTCTGTGTACGCTGCCACCAATGAGAGTGAACTTTACGTCGGATCTGATCCGACTTACAACATCTATCATTCGGTTAATTCCCTGCCATTCCTGAAGTCCACCAACGTAACAGATTTTCAGGATGCCATCTTCTGATCCTCCAGAGTCCTTTGGTTCGAACAAATCGGTATCGACGCCATTTTCGACGACATAGATGGGCGTCTCTGTATGTTCTTGCGCTAGCGTTTTTTTAACGCTGCCCGAAACGGCAATCAGCAAATCTGCGTATGTTCGGCTGAGTGTTCGGATAGCAGCATACAGCCGCTTCACATTGCCCTTTTTTTCTTCAGTTTGAGGAAGTCCGTTTACTTCGATAACAGAATATATCCCTGGGAACACGCTTATGATGAGTTTCGACAAATATGGAGAATCCCTAGTGTACAGGACAACTGAATCATTGCTCCGCAGCCAGATTGCGAGTAGTAAGACCAGCCCGTAAATGTCTCGGGCGGCTTTAGCGAGGAAGGTAGTTCCAAATCCAATACTTTGTACTCCACGTTTGTCATCATTTAGCCCTCTTCCTACGATAAAGTGGTATTCTGTATATTCCTCGATCGGAAAACTTTCGATGAACTTCTTTGTATGAATTCGACGTCCGAATTGATCAGGATCCGTAAAATCAATGCCAGGAAAATATCCAACCAAGATCATTATTGGTTGCTGATACGTGCCACTATTTTATTAACTCTATCCATCACGTTTCATCGGTCCTGCAAGTAATGGTATATTGGGGACTTTTGTTATCCCGTAGTAATGAAAGTGGTTTTGTCGATACTTGCACCGGCCGGGCCCTCGTAGAACCCGGGGAATCCCATCTGCTCGCGAGATCGTCACTCAACATTGGTCGCCGTAAGCGGCAGCTTCCAATAGTCCTAATTTCCTGTCACCAAAGTCTTTAATCGTCGGCACCAAGTCGGGTGAGGGTGTAGAATTGCAGGAGAGTAACTCATGCAGCCCTTTTGTCCAAGCGGATGTCTCAGGAGGAATTACGCTAATGCCACTGCCGTCACTAATAATCTCTTTCACATATGTATCAGTAGAGATTGCGGTCTTTGTTCCGACTGATATTGATTCTAGGGGAGTGAGGCCATATGACATCCACGCAGGGACTGCAAAAATCTCTGCATTTTTATAATATGAAGGCAAGGCATTGTCATGAATAAACCCTGGGAAATGAACACGTTCCTCAATATCAAATTCACTTGATAATTGTTTTAACTCCTCCATTTGTTCACCTTTACCACCTATAATTAGATGGACATTATCTTGATCAATTCCTGCAAAAGCTCGAAGCAACAAATTATTTCTCTTCCTTGGATCAAGCCGACTAACACTCAGGATATACGGTTTATCAGTTGGCAGATCTGGCACTCTCTGTGAATCCTCGCTCCAAGATTGATGAATACCGGGAGATGTAACCTCTGCGTTGATATCGTAGAGACAATTCAACTCTTTTTTGAGTTGTTGTGTATTTGTGAAAACCACATCGCATGCTTGTAACGCTGATTTCTCTAATTTCTCAATTAATACCGCCCCAGCGCGACGAATACTTAGCTTTTCATTTGGATTCCAGAATTCGGAGTGGCCGGGAACACTGGCGACGATCTCCTGAACACAACTTTTCTGTAGATGGGGAAAGCGTCTGACCGAATCTTGGAACCACAAGCGAGATCCGTGAATGTGTGTCGTGAAAATGGGATTAGTCCGGAGTGTTTGAAGTGCCAACCACGTTCCTATTTCAACGTAATGCGCCTGAATGACATCAGGATCTATCTTTTTTAAATACGGCCGCAGAGAAAGAGACCTATCAAGAATATCTAACCCATCTATATCCAAAATATCATAGGTTATTAACTTAACCCGCTCGTCTATATTGTAATTACTAATGACTTTTTTGTCAACGCTCTCTGTGATCAAATATACATCATGGCCCTGCTGGGCAAAATAGCTCGCCTCATTGACAATAACACGCTCAGCGCCGCCAAGTGTATCTAATGGTAATGTCGTAATACAAATTCGCATTACAATTTTCGTTACTTCTAAGTCTATACAATTGTTTCGGTTAACTTCATTTGCGATTGTTCTGGCTGTGGCATAGAATGAATAGATCACTAAAGAAAATGACGGGAAAAAGATGGGATGAATCTAGCGATTTTGCAAACGCTCTTGCGTAGGAGATTGTGGATACTGTTGAGCCGTAGCTGTGGAGTCGAAGAGGACAAGGGCACCGCGTCAGCGGTGCCCGACACGAATGATTCCGCTAGATGTGTTTGGGTCGGAATCGGTCGCAGCGGACCTGCTGGAACAGGTTCGCTGGCGTGACGGTGTTACCTGTCCTCGCTGCCGTTCTGACCGGACGGTCAGAAACGGCAGCTACAGAGAGTTTCAGCGGTATCTCTGTAAGAATTGCGACCGCACGTTCAACGATAAGACTGGCACGATCTTCGCTCATTCGAAGATTGCGCTCCGGCGGTGGCTGTTCTCAATTTATGCGTTTCTCCGGTTTAACACGAGTCTTCGCCAACTACAGTGCGAAATCGACGTGACATACAAAACGATGCACCGGCGCATCGAGCGCTTCGCCAGAGCGCTCGATGCGCCTTCCCTCGATCTTGTCGGACCCGTCGAAATCGACGAAGTGTACGTCTCTGCCGGGAAGAAAGGCCGCGAGCGCGACCGGGAGTCGCGCTCGCGTGGCCTGTCCACGCGTGGGCGTGGTTCGTATAATGGAGACAAGCCACCCGTGTTCATCATCGCCGACCGCGGCACCGGACAGCGGTACGTGATCCCGGCGAAAGCCGCAGACAAATCGACGATTCGACTCCTGCTGGCCGACCGCCAGCAGGAGTCGCTCACTGTCTATACCGACGGCTTTCGAGCGTATGAACCGCTCGAAGACGACGACGCATTCGACCGCGAATACGTCGTCCACGGCGACGGTGAATACGCCGACGATGAGGTGCACGTCAACACCTGCGAGAGCCACGCGTCGCAGGTGCGACGGTGGCTCTCGCCCCACCGAGGTATCTCCAAAGACAAGCTAACACAGTATCTTAGAGCGTTTCAGCTACGCCGAGAGCTGTTTCGGAAACCCG